>LNFM01003062.1_pt1 | contig 33778 bp, 30 predicted proteins | sample 596031 | NCBI WGS metagenome assembly LNFM01 (sample SAMN04254537, study PRJNA301005) | activated carbon metagenome | isolation source: dual media filters at the Ann Arbor, Michigan drinking water treatment plant | place: USA: Ann Arbor
GGCCGAGACGCTCGATGAAGCGGCCGTCGCGGGGAAAGCGCGAGTCGGCGACGACGACGTGATAGACCGGGCGCTTCTTGGTGCCTGCGCGAGCGAGGCGGATAACGACTGACATTAAGTTCTCCTGAGTGTGGGTTAATTGAAAGGGTGTCGGTTGGTTTAATTCGTCATTGCGAGGAGCGAAGCGACGAAGCAATCCATTCTTTCTTTGCGCGGATCGATGGATTGCTTCGCTACGCTCGCAATGACGGAAAGAGATCATTTCTTCTTCCCCGGAAAGCCGCCGAGACCAGGCAACGTCGGCTTGCCGCTGAGCCCCGTTAATCCAGGCAGGTTCGGCAATCCCTGACGCAGGCCCACGGGAAGATCCTTGGGCAATTGGGGAAGGCCGCCGGGTCCGGCGCCGCCCTGCATCTTCTCCGCCATCGCCTTCATCTCTTCGGCGGAGGGCGGCTTCATGCCGCCGCCAAATCCCATCGCCTGCGCGATGCCGGCCAGCGGGCCGCGCTTGCCCGAACCCATCGCCTTCATCATGTCGGCCATGTTCCGGTGCATTTTGAGCAGCTTGTTGACTTCCTCGACCTTGACGCCGGCGCCGGCAGCGATGCGCTTCTTGCGGCTGGCCTTGAGGATATCGGGGCTCTTGCGCTCCTGCCGCGTCATCGAATCGATCACCGCGACCTGGCGCTTGATGATCCTGTCGTCGATGCCTGCTGCCGCGATCTGGTTCTTCATCTTGGCGACGCCGGGCATCATGCCCATCAGGCCGCTGATGCCGCCCATGCTCGCCATCTGCATCAACTGCTCGCGCATGTCCGTGAGGTCGAACTGGCCCTTGCGCATCCGCTCGGCGGTGCGCGCGGCCTTTTCGGCGTCGATATTCGCCGCCGCGCGCTCGACCAGCGACACCACGTCGCCCATGCCGAGGATGCGGCCGGCGATGCGGCTCGGATGGAAATCTTCCAGCGCGTCGGTCTTTTCGCCGGTGCCGATCAGCTTGATCGGCTTGCCGGTCACTGCGCGCATCGACAGCGCCGCGCCACCGCGGCCGTCGCCGTCCACCCGCGTCAGCACGATGCCGGTGAGGCCGACGCGCTGGTCGAAGGCGCGTGCGAGGTTGACCGCGTCCTGGCCGGTCAGCGCGTCCGCGACCAGCAGCACTTCATGCGGATTGGCTACGGTTTTGATTTCCGCGGCCTCGCTCATCATGTCTTCGTCGAGCGTGGTGCGGCCGGCGGTATCGAGCAGCACCACGTCGTAGCCGCCGAGCTTGCCGGCTTCCATCGCGCGGCGCGCGATCTGCGCCGGCTTCTGGCCGGGCACGATCGGCAGCGTCGGAATGTCGAGATCGCGGCCCAGCACGGCCAACTGCTCCATCGCCGCCGGGCGGTAGATGTCGAGCGAGGCCATCAGCACCTTGCGCTTGTCGCGCTGGACCATGCGGCGGGCGAGTTTGGCTGTCGTGGTGGTTTTGCCGGAGCCTTGAAGTCCGACCATCATGATCGGGACCGGCGGCACCGCATTGATGTCGATGGTCTGGCCGTCCGAGCCAAGCGTGGCGACCAGTTCGTCATGGACGATCTTGACCACCATCTGGCCGGGCGTAACCGACTTGACGACAGTGGCGCCGACGGCCTGCTCGCGCACGCGGTCGATGAAGCTCCGGACCACCTCGAGGGCAACGTCGGCTTCCAGCAGCGCGCGGCGCACCTCGCGCATCGCGGCGTCGACGTCCTTTTCGGACAGCGCGCCGCGCCCCGTCAGACGATCGAGTATCCCGCCAAGCCTTTCCGACAGATTGTCGAACAATGCCGTTGTCCTTTGTCCTGCTGCTTGCAGGCGCTGCCGTAGATCACCACCGTCATACCCCGCGAAGGCGGGGTATCCAGTACGCCGCAGCCTCTCGGTTAAAACGAGTTGCTCTGGGATACTGGATCACCCGCCTTCGCGGGTGATGACTACCTAGATACGCTCTGGCGTAGAACGCCAAAACGATGTTCCAAACACTTTCGCGCCCGAGGGCGCATCGCGCTGTCGGGCGTTGGCCTCCGGTCTCAAGGGCCGGGCGGCGGGTCGAAAAGAAAATCTTTCCGAGAAGTTCCGGGGGTTAAACGCCCGGAGGCTGCGGAAGTCAAGGATAAACTGGCGCGAAGGGTCGCGGTCCGCCGTCTAACGCATTGAGTTCACAATATTTTTCAAAGACATCCTGCGCGGATCAACGGATGTTCATTCCGGCGCAGGTTCCAAGTTGAGCCCGCACAGCCATATAACACCGCGTGCCCTTCGTCCCTTCCACCGTTCGGGATCCCGCCCGTGCTCATCACCCGCCGCCGTGCCTTTGGACTGCTTGCCGGCGCCGCCGCGGCTGTCGGCGTGCCTTCCATCTGGATCAGCAACATGAAGACCTATGACGGCCCCGTCTCCGACCATTTCGACGGAACGCGCTTCTTCGACCCCGACGGGGTGCCGCCAAAATCATTGGCCGAGGTGATGCGCTGGCAGGTCGGCACCGACCGCCGGCGCGCCGCCTGGCCGGACTGGGTGCCGAACGCGCATAGCGATACCCCGCCGCCGCGCGTCAGCGGCGACAAGGTCCGGCTGTCGTTCGTCGGCCATGTCAGCTGGCTGATCCAGACGGCGGATCTCAACATTCTCGTCGATCCGGTGTGGTCGATGCGGGCGTCGCCCGTAGGCTTTGCCGGGCCGAAGCGGCACCACGATCCCGGCATCGCGTTCGATGCGCTGCCTGACATCGACATCGTGCTGGTCTCGCACGGTCATTACGACCACCTCGACATCGCAACGCTGTCGAAGCTTGCTGCGAAATATTCTCCGCGCGTGATCACGCCGCTCGGCAACGACGTCACCATGCGCGACTCGGACAGCGCGATCAAAGCCGAGGCGTTCGACTGGAAGGACCGCGTCGAGCTCGGCAATGGCCTTGCCGTGACGCTGGTGCCGACGCGGCACTGGTCGGCGCGCGGCCTGTTCGACCGCAACAAGGCACTGTGGGCGAGCTTCGTGCTGGAGACGCCGGCGGGCAAGCTCTACATCGTCTGCGATTCCGGCTACGGCGAAGGCCGGCATTTTCGCCGCGTCGCCGAACAGCACGGGCCGTTGCGGCTGGCGATCCTGCCGATCGGCGCCTATGAGCCGCGATGGTTCATGAAGGACCAGCACATGAATCCGTCGGACGCGGTAAAGGCGCTGGCCGATTGCGGCGCCGAACAGGCGCTGGCGCATCACCACGGCACGTTTCAGTTGACGGATGAGGCGATCGACGCGCCGGTGATTGCGCTGGATGAGGCGCTCAAGGAAGCAAAGATTCCGCCCGAGCGGTTTGCGGCCCTGAAGCCGGGGCAGGTGGTGGAGATCTAACCTCTCGTCGTCCCGGCTCAAGGCCGGGACGACGGATAGTTCTCACTGCGCCTTCGCCTTGATCGCCCAGGATACGTTCACCGTCACCGAAAGCGTCTCTTCGCCCTGCGCCACCGGTGCGCCGGCGGCCATGGGGGCGGCCATCTTGCCGCGGAACAGCGGCGCGGGCGCGCCTTCCTCGGAAATGCTCAGCGGCTCGCCGAGCGTGACGCCGGCGGCCTTGGCGTAAATCTCCGCCTTGCGGCGGGCATCCGCGACCGCCTTTTCGCGGGCCTCGTCCAGGTGCTTGGACGGTTGCGAGACCGTGAAATTAATGCCCCCGATATCGTTGGCGCCGGCGCCCGCCAGCACGTCGATCACATTGGCGACCTTTGTCACATCACGCAGCCGGATCGTAACGCGGTTGCTGGCACGATAGCCCGTGATCGGCGAGGTACCGGTTCGGTTCGGCGCATATTGCGGCTGCAGCGACAGCCGCGAGGTCTGGGTGTCCCTTTCCTCGATGCCGGCGCCTTTCAGTGCCTGCATCACCTTGTTCATCGCGGCATTGTTGGCTTCGGACGCCTCGCGCGCGGTCCGGGCGTCGGAGGTGACGCCGCCGTCGATCTGCGCCTGGTCCGGCGCCACTGACACGGTGGCCTCGCCGGTGACCGAGACCGCAGGCGGCGGCACGGTCTGCGCCAGCGCGGACGCGCTCAAAAGCGTGGCAGAAACGGCGGCAATGGCGAGCGAATATTTCATCTGACTCATTTCAGCGGCACGTAGACGTTGATCACCAGTTTGTCTTCCGCGGTCTTCAGCGGATCGGTGATGTATTCCTCGATGAAAGTGTCCTTGGCTTCCAGCTTCTTGTCGTCGAGGTGATTGGTGATCGCCTCATAGGTGTTGTCCATGTTGTCGTAGGAGCCGCGGTGGACGAACTTCAGCGCCTTGCCCTCGGGCGAGTTGCCCATGCTCATGGTCTTGGGCAGGTTCTTCGGCTCCTGGTCGACCGGAATCTGGGCGAGGTACGTGAAGCCGTTGTCGTCGGTCGAGGTGTAGACGATCATCGCATTGCCCGATGTCTTGATGCCCTGCTTGTCGAGCAGCGTGTTCAGCGCCTTGAACGAATCGATCAGGGTATCGAACGCGGCATCCCAGTTCGCGGTGCCCTTCATGATGACCACCTTCTTCGGCGCCAGCGTAAACTCCTCGCCGAAGGGGTCGGCGGTCTGGACGCCGGCGGCGGGCGGGGGTGGTGAGGGCGGCGATTGGGCGGTCGACGGCGCATCCGCCGGTGACTTGGTTTCGGCCGGCGGCGGCACGGGGGCAACCGACGCCGCGGGGGCGGGGGATGCCACCGGTGCCGGAGAAGCCGCCGGAGATGCCGACGGGCTCGCGGCCGGAGAGGCTGAAGGCGCCGGCGATTGCGCCAGCGCGGCGCTGCCAAGCGCAATGGCCGCCATAGGGGTCAGCGCGACCATGGCCGCACGCAACGTGCTGATAATGTTCATTCGGTATTCTCCATCCCACCCCAAGGCGGCAGCGGCATGTCCCATCGCGCCCGCCCGGATAGCGCTACTCCTAACATGCAAGGCCGGCTTTCGTCCCATGACAGATGCGTCATGCGCCCCCGCGGACTGGTCAACGCGCCATTATTGGCCATATAAGGCAGGCATTAATTGGGACATCCCATGAGCGCGCTCGCCAACCACGCATTTGCCAAGATGAACGGCATCGGCAACGAAATCGTCGTGGTCGACATGCGCGATTCCGACCTTCGTGGCTCCAAGGCAGGCGTGACCGCCGAGGAGGCGCGCGCGGTCGCTTCCCCCGCGGGGGTGCCCTATGACCAGTTGATGGTATTGCAGCCGCCGCGGTTGCAGGGCACCGAGGCTTTCATCCGCATCTACAACAATGACGGTTCGGAAGCCGGCGCCTGCGGCAACGGCATGCGCTGCGTGGTGCGGCGCCTGTTCGAGAAGACCGGCCAGACCGCCGTGACGTTCGAGACCCGCGCCGGCCTGCTGAACTGCTGGCAGGGCCCGGCGCCCGACCTCTACACGGTCGATATGGGCGCGCCGAAATTTGCCTGGCAGGACATCCCGCTGGCCGAGGAATTTCGCGACACCCGCTACATCGAACTGCAGGTAGGCCCGATCGACGCGCCGGTGCTGCATTCGCCGTCGGTGGTCTCGATGGGCAATCCGCATGCGATCTTCTGGGTCGACGACGTCAATGCCTATGACCTCGAACGCTTCGGGCCGCTTTTAGAAAACCACCCGATCTTTCCCGAACGCGCCAACATCACGCTCGCCCACATCGTCGATCGCGACCATATCACGATCCGCACCTGGGAGCGCGGCGTCGGCTTGACCAGGGCCTGCGGCTCGGCCGCCTGCGCGACCGCGGTCGCGGCGGCGCGGCTGAAGCGCACCAACCGCCATGTCGAGATCGCGCTGCCCGGCGGCAAGCTTGCGATCGAATGGCGCGAGCGCGACGACCATGTGCTGATGACCGGGACAGCCGATTTCGAATATGAAGGCCGCTTCGATCCGGCGCTGTTCGCCAGCGTAGCCTGAGCCTCAGCACAATGAGCGTCGACGTCCTCACTTTCGGCTGCCGCCTCAACGCGTTCGAATCCGAGGTGATCGCCCGCGAGGCGGAGCGCGCCGGACTTTCCGATACCGTCGTCATCAATAGCTGCGCGGTCACAAACGAGGCCGTGGCGCAGGCGCGACAGTCGATCCGGCGGCTGAAGCGCGAACGGCCGAACTTGCGCATCGTCGTTACCGGATGCGCGGCGCAGACGCAGCCTGAAATGTTTGTCGCAATGGGCGAGGTCGACCGTGTTGTCGGCAATGACGACAAGATGCGGAGCGAAGCCTGGCGCGCGACGCGTGCGGCGTTCGATTCAGGCTTTGGCATCGGCACAAGCGAGAAGATCGCTGTCGCCGATATCATGGCGGTCAAGGCGATGGCGCCGCATCTGCTCGACGGGTTCAAGGCCGGGCTGCCGCGGGTGTTCGTGCAGGTGCAGAACGGTTGCGACCACCGCTGCACCTTCTGCATCATCCCGTTCGGCCGCGGCAACTCCCGTTCGGTGCCGATGGGCGCGGTCGTCGATCAGGTCCGTACGCTCGCCGAGCGCGGCCACGCCGAGATCGTGCTGACCGGCGTCGATCTTACGAGCTATGGCGCCGATCTGCCGGGCCGGACGACGCTCGGCCAGCTGACGAAGCAGATTTTGCGGCACGTGCCGGAACTCAAACGATTGCGGATCTCGTCGATCGATTCCATCGAGGCCGATCGGGACCTGCTCGACGTCATCGCCAGTGAAGACCGGCTGATGCCGCATCTCCACCTGTCGCTGCAGTCGGGCGACGATCTCATTCTGAAGCGGATGAAGCGGCGGCATTCACGCAGCGATGCCATCGAGTTCTGCGCCCAGGTGCGGCGACTGCGTCCGGATATCACGCTCGGCGCGGATATCATTGCGGGCTTTCCGACGGAGAACGAAGAGATGTTTTCGCGTTCGCGGGCCCTGGTGGACGAGTGCGACCTCACCTTCCTGCACGTGTTTCCCTATTCGAAGCGGCCGGGCACGCCGGCCGCGCGGATGCCGCAGGTCGCAGGCGGCGAGATCAGGGAGCGCGCCAAGCGGTTGCGCGCGGCCGGTGAGGTGGCGTTGCAGCGGCGGCTCGCGGGGGAGGTCGGCGCGACACGTCAGGTGCTGATCGAGAGCGCGGCGCAGGGGCGAACCGAGCATTTCCTGCCGGTGGCGGTGTCCGGCGAGACACCGGGCACAGTGATGGCGCTTGCGATCAACGGCCACGATGGTGCGCGGTTGACGGTGTGATTCTCCCTTCTCCCCTTGCGGGAGAAGGTGGCGCGAAGCGCCGGATGAGGGGGTCTCTCAACGAGCAGGACTCGCGGAGACAGACCCCTCATCCGGCTCGTCGCCGCTTCGCGCCGTCGATCCACCTTCTCCCACAAGGGGAGAAGGGAAGTAAGCAAGGGCGCCTTCACTCCCCGTTCCAACCGCACTCCTTCAGCCGCTCGCGCATATGCTCCGGTGCCGGCGCCACCACGCGCACCGGGTCCTTGTTCTTCGAGATCGGGATCACGATCTCGCGGGAATGCAGGTGCAGGACCGGTTCGCCGAATCTGGGTCCGTTGCCGTAGATGTTGTCGCCGACGATCGGCCAGCCCATCGCTGACGTATGCACGCGCAATTGATGGGTGCGGCCGGTGACTGGCTCCATCGCCAGCCAGGTCAGGCCGTCGCCGCGGCCGCGCACCTTCCAGTTCGTCACGGCTTTCTGACCATCGGGGTCCGGCTTTTGCCACCAGCCGCGCTCGGCATTGAGCCGTCCCAGCGGCATGTCGATGGTGCCTTCATCCTCAGCAGGTCCGCCCTCGACCACGGCCCAATAGGTCTTTCCGATCTTGCCGTGCTTGAACAGCAGCCCGAGCGAGGCGGTGGCCTTGCGGTGGCGTCCCAGCACCAGGCAGCCGGAGGTGTCCTTGTCGAGCCGGTGGGTCAGCACCGGCGGCCGCGGCAGGCCAAAGCGGAGGCCATCGAACGAGGCCTCCAGGTTCGGGCCGCCCTTGGGGCCGCGATGCACCGGCAGCCCGGCGGGCTTGTCGATGACCAGCATCAGCCCGTCGCGGTGGAGCACGCGGGCCTGGATTTCGTCGGCCGTCAGCCCCGGGACATCGTAGGATGTCTGGGGAGCATCAAATGTCCCGGGAACATCATGGGATGTGCCGGGAATATCGAAAGATTTGTTGTGACTTCCGCTCATGGCGCGAAACCGCTAACACGTCCCCACCATGAGCGATACCACTCCCGAAACCCCAAAACTGAGCTGGTGGCGACGGCTTTCGAGCGGCCTGAAGCGGACCTCGGCTTCGCTGGGGTCAGCCGTTGCCGATCTCGTCACCAAGCGCAAGCTTGACCGCGCCATGCTCGACGATATCGAGGATGTGCTGCTTCGCGCCGATCTCGGCACCACCGTCGCGGTCCGGATCGCGGATGCTGTCGGCACCGGCCGCTACGACAAGGCGATCTCGGCCGACGAAGTGAAAACCGTGGTCGCGACCGAGGTCGAGAAGGTGCTGTCGCCGGTGGCGAAGCCGCTGGAGATCGACCGGGCACAAAAGCCGTTCGTCATCCTCGTGGTCGGCGTCAATGGCTCCGGCAAGACCACCACCATCGGCAAGCTCGCGGCCAAGCTGAGCGCCGAGGGCCGCAAGATCATGATGGCCGCCGGCGATACGTTCCGTGCCGCGGCCATCGAGCAGCTCAAGGTCTGGGGCGAGCGCACCAGATCGCCGGTCATATCGGGCGCGCAGGGGGCGGATTCGGCAGGCCTTGCCTTCAACGCGCTGACCGCGGCGAAGGAACAGAATATCGACGTGCTGCTGGTCGATACCGCGGGGCGACTGCAGAACAAGGCCGAACTGATGAACGAACTCGAAAAGGTCGTTCGCGTCATGAAGAAGGTCGATGCATCGGCCCCGCATGCGGTGCTGCTGGTGCTCGATGCCACGGTGGGACAAAATGCGCTGTCGCAGGTCGAGGCATTTCATCGTACCGCTGGCGTCACGGGCCTGGTGATGACGAAGCTCGACGGCACCGCGCGCGGCGGCATCCTGGTGGCGCTGGCGGAGAAGTTCAAGCTGCCGGTGCACTTCATCGGCGTCGGCGAAGGCATCGACGATCTCGCGCCGTTCACCGCGCGGGATTTCGCCAACGCGATTGCAGGAATTGAAAAGGCATGACCCGACCCGAAGGGCCGCGTCAGCGCAAATCGGGTGCCGGTCCTCGGCAACATCATCCCCAAACCAGAATGAAGTGAACGATGGACAAGAAAGCACCGCACCCGCTGTTCAAGCTTGCGACCGAGCTTGGTCCGCTCCTGATCTTTTTCTTCGCCAACGCCAAGACCAACCTGTTCATCGCCACCGGCGTATTCATGGTGGCGGTGCTGGCTGCAATGGTTGCGTCCTACATTGTGACGCGACACGTCCCGATGATGGCGATCGTGACGGCGGTGGTCGTCTTCGTGTTCGGCGCGCTGACGCTGATCCTGCACGACGAGACCTTCATCAAGATGAAGCCGACCATCGTCTACACGCTGTTCGCCGCCATTCTCGCCGGCGGCCTGCTGTTCAACCGTTCCTTCATCGCCATCATGTTCGACCAGATGTTCAATCTCACCGCGCACGGCTGGCGCATCCTGACCGGGCGCTGGGCGGTGTGGTTCTTTGCGATGGCGGTGCTGAACGAGATCATCTGGCGCACGCAATCGACCGATTTCTGGGTGAGCTTCAAGGTTTTCGGCATGGTGCCGCTGACCATGCTGTTTGCCATGACACAGATGCCGCTGATCAAGCGCTATCGACTGGAGCCGGCATCGCTGGAGGCGAGCGAGGCGGACGCGGGGGATGTGTCCAAGGGCTGATTGGGACCACCATCTAGCGTGATCCGCGGTGCACCCTCTCCCGCTTGCGGGGGAGGGCTGGGGTGGGGGTGTTTCCGCACAGTGTGCTCGTCGATAGATCTCCCCCACCCGCCGCGCGTACGCGCGTCGACCTCCCCCGCAAGGAGAGGTAAGTAAGCAACTCAGCTCTTCTGCTTGGCGATGATCTGGTCCTTGATCTTGTCGTAGGTCGCCTGCGGGACGATGCTCTTCTGCACCAGTTCGTCCTTGCCCTTGTAGGGGCGGCTCGCGATGATCTTGGCGGAGTAGGCCTTGCCGATGCCCGGCAGCGTTTCGAGCTGATCGACGGTCGCGGAATTGATGTCGAGCAGCTCGGCCTTTGGCGCCGGTGCCATCTTGGATTCCGAGGCCTTCGGCGCGGGAGCCATCATCTTGCTGTCGGATTTGGCCGCGGGTTGCGCGGTCTGGGCCAGCGACGGACCGGCCGTCAGCAAACCAAAGGTCAGCGCGGTGGCGAGAAGCGAAGCGAGCGTGAAATGACGCATTGGGTGTCCCTCCAAGGACGGTTCAAAGTAACGCCATCAAGCTAGCTGCGGATTCGTGTCGGCGCCATGGCCGCGAAATGAACGCCAGATAAAAGCGGGGGAGTTATTCACGCCGATCTCTCTGTCGTCATTCCGGGGCGATGCGAAGCATCGAACCCGGAATCTCGACATCGGACTCGGCATCTCGAGATTCCGGGTTCATCGCTGCGCGATGCCCCGGAATGACGGCTATGCCGTCACTTCAGCGCTTTCTCGATCGCGACCTTCAGCAAGCTGTCGAGATTTTCCGGCGTCACCGGCCCGACCAGCTTGTAGACGATGGTGCCGTCGCGGCCGACCACGAATGTCTCGGGCACGCCGTAGACGCCCCATTCGATCGAGCCGCGGCCATTGCTGTCGACGCCGACCATGCTGAACGGATTGCCGTAGCGGCCGAGGAAGCGGCGGGCGTTGTCGGGGGAATCCTTGTAGTTGATGCCGACGATCTGCAGCCGCGTATCGTTTGCCAGTGCGGTCAACAGCGGTGCCTCGTCGTGGCACGGCACGCACCAGGACGCCCAGACATTGACGACGCTGACCTTGCCCTTGAAGGCGGTGGGATCGAGCCCGGGCACCGGAGAGCCGTCGCGGACGAGGCCTTGCAGCGGCGGAAGCGTCGTTTGCGGGGCCGGCTGGCCGATCAGGGCCGAGGGGAGCTTCGTTGGATCGCCGCCATAGAGCCGCAACAGGAACAATGCGGCGAGGGCCAGGAAGCCGATCAGCGGCAGCATTACCACCCAGCGCCGCGGCGAAGCCCCCTGTGTTGCGTTCGGCGCGTTCATCAGATTTCCGTGGCGGTGCGGCCGGAGCGGCGGGTCACGCCGCTGGCCTCGAGGTCGCGCAGGCGTTGCCTCTGGTGGCGGTAGTCTACGCCGATCCAGATGATGAGAAGCATGATGATCGCCGCCACCAGCGCATAGGATGTCACGATAAAGGAAGCGTAGGGGCCGAGCGACATCGCGTCACGCCGCCTGCTGGCTGGCTTGCATCATCTGCAAGCTGCGCACTCGACGACGCAGGATCTCGTTGCGCATCGCCGCCAGGTGCAGCGTGAAGAACAGCAGCGTAAATCCGATCGCCATCACCAGCAGCGGAATCAGGAAGGCGTTATCGAGCGCAGGGCCGCCCATCCGCATCACCGAGGCGGGCTGATGCAGCGTGTTCCACCAGTCGACTGAGAATTTGATGATCGGCAGGTTGAGCGCGCCGACCAGCGTCAGGATGGCGGCGGCCCGTGCCGCCCGCGAGGGATCGTCGACCGCGCGCCACAGCGCCATCAGGCCGAGATACATCAGGAACAAGATCAAGACCGAGGTGAGCCGCGCATCCCATTCCCAATAGGTGCCCCACATCGGCCGGCCCCACAGCGAGCCGGTGACCAGCGCGAGAAAAGTAAACGCAGCCCCGATCGGCGCGGCGGCTTTCGCTGCGACGTCGGCCAGCGGATGCCGCCACACCAGCGTTCCAAGCGCGGCCAGGCTCATGACGCCCCACACGAACATCGACAGCCACGCGTTGGGCACATGGACGAACATGATCTTCACGGTGGCGCCCTGCTGATAGTCGTCCGGTGCCATCGCCGCCTGGTAGAAGCCGACCAGCAGCAGGATCGCGGTCGCACCTGCCAGCCACGGCAGCACGCGCGTCGTCAGCGACAGGAATTTCGTGGGGTTGGCGAGGTCGATCAGCGTCATGGCAATCCTGATAGTCGTCAGCGGCGGGGCAGGCAATGCGGCTTGGCTTGTTTCATATTGTCCCCTGCGAGAGTTGATTGGCGTCAAGAAATTGTCAGTCAGTCCAGTCCGTGCCGCAGGCTGGCCGCGGCGGCGAACGGACCGACCACGAAACTGACCAGCGAGAGCGCGCAGAGGATCGAAAACGGTGTTCCGAATGCCAGCGGGCCGGATATGGCCGCCTGCGACGCCGCGACGCCAAAAATCAGCACCGGGATCGACAACGGCAGCACCAGCACCGCCAGCAGCAGCCCGCCGCGGTGTAATGTCACGGCGAGTGCTGCGCCGATCATCCCGGTGAATGTCAGTGCCGGTGTTCCCGCCAGCAGCGTCAGCGCCACCGCCGAGGTCGCGGTGGCGTCGAGATTGAGCATCAGCCCGAGCACGGGCGTCGCCACGATCAGCGGCAGCCCGGCAGCGAGCCAGTGCGCGAGGGCTTTTGCCGCACAGGCCAGTTCCAGCGGCGTCCGGCCCATCACGATCAGGTCCAGCGAGCCGTCCTCGTGGTCGGCCGTGAAAAGGCGGTCGAGCGTGAGCAGGCTGGCCAGCAGCGCGCCGAGCCAGAGGATCGCCGGTCCGAGCCGCGTCAAGAGCGGCAGGTCCGGTCCGATCGCGAACGGCATCAGCACCGTCACCGTGAGGAAGAACAGCACGCCGATCAGCGCGCCGCCGCCGACGCGAAGGGCAATCCTGATGTCGCGTCGAATCAGCGCGGCGAGGGCGGTCATGCCCTGGCTCCCATTCGCAGCTCCCGCGTCTCGATCCCGAGCGGGGTGTGGGTGGCTGCCACGATGATGCCGCCGCTTGCGAGATGGTTGCCCATCACCCCGACGAAAAGTTCCTGCCCGGCCGTATCGAGCGCCGACGTCGGCTCATCCAGAAGCCAGACCGGCCGCCGCACCACCAACAGGCGGGCGATGGAAAGCCGCCGCCGCTGGCCGGCCGACAGGAAGGCCGCCGGCAGGTGGGTGGCATGTCCGAGCCCCACGGCTTTGAGGCAGTGGCCGATGTCGCCGGCGTCGCCGCCGAGGAAATCCCGCCAGAAAGACAGGTTTTCCGCGACGCTCAGCGCCGACTTCAGCGCGTCGCGATGGCCGAGATAGTGGGACTGCTCCGGCAGCGTCAGCTCGGCATCGCCGCCTTCCAGGACGACCGACCCGCCGGCCGGCGCCAGCAGCCCCGCGATCAGGCGCAGGAGCGAGGTCTTGCCCGATCCGTTCGGGCCGACCACAGCCAGCACCTCACCCGACGATGCTTCGAAATCGAGGCCGGAGAACACGTCGCGGCCGCCCCTGATGCAGTTGATGTCGCGCCCCGAGAGCCGCATTGTCCCCTTCACAGCCCTCTGAAACCGAGGGGTACCGCGTCAGAATTTGTGGGTGCCGCATTGCTGCAGCACGCTTGTCGGTGTGGCGGCGCATCTAGAAAGATTCTATAAGCCCGGAACTTGATGCAGCACACAATCGGCGGCTGCAAGCCATTAGGCCATCCCCGCCGACGGTGTTTAAATACCCTTGCCGGGTATACCTTAAGAATTGGGATTTCCTCACATGACCTCGCTCGACAGCTTCAAATGCCGCAAGACCCTCAAGGTCGGCAGCAAGACCTACGTTTATTACAGCCTGCCCACTGCCGAGAAGAACGGTCTGAAGGGAATTTCCAAGCTTCCCTATTCGATGAAGGTGCTGCTGGAAAACCTGCTGCGCAACGAGGACGACCGCACGGTCAAGAAGGCCGACATCGTCGCGGTGTCGAAGTGGTTAAGAAAGCGCAAGCTCGAGCACGAAATCGCATTTCGTCCGGCGCGCGTGCTGATGCAGGATTTCACCGGCGTGCCGGCGGTGGTCGATCTCGCCGCCATGCGCAACGCGATGCAGGCGCTCGGCGGCGATGCCGAGAAGATCAACCCGCTGGTGCCGGTCGACCTCGTCATCGATCACTCCGTGATCGTCAACTTCTTCGGTGACAACAAGGCGTTCGGCAAGAACGTCGTCGAGGAATACAAGCAGAACCAGGAGCGCTACGAGTTCCTGAAATGGGGGCAGAAGGCGTTCTCGAATTTCTCCGTGGTGCCGCCCGGCACCGGCATCTGCCACCAGGTCAATCTCGAATATCTGGCGCAGACGGTGTGGACGAAAAAGGAGAAAATGACGGTCGGCAGGAAGACCGGCACCTTCGAAGTCGCCTATCCGGATTCGCTCGTCGGCACCGATTCGCACACGACCATGGTCAATGGCCTTGCCGTGCTCGGCTGGGGCGTCGGCGGCATCGAGGCGGAAGCCTGCATGCTCGGCCAGCCGCTGTCGATGCTGCTGCCCGAAGTCGTCGGCTTCAAGCTCAAGGGCCAGCTCAAGGAAGGCGTCACCGCGACCGACCTCGTGCTGACGGTAACGCAGATGCTGCGCAAGCAGGGCGTGGTCGGCAAGTTCGTCGAGTTCTTCGGCCCGGGCCTCGACTTCCTCTCGGTCGCGGACAAGGCGACCATCGGCAACATGGCGCCGGAATACGGTGCGACCTGCGGATTCTTCCCGGTCGATGCCGCGACCATCGATTATCTCAAGACCTCCGGCCGCAAGGCCGATCGCGTCGCGCTGGTGACGGCGTACTCCAAGGCGCAGGGCCTGTTCCGCACCGCCAAGTCGGCCGATCCGGTGTTCACGGAAACGCTGACGCTCGATCTCGCCGACGTGGTGCCCTCGATGGCCGGACCGAAGCGTCCCGAAGGCCGCGTTGCCCTGCCGGCCGTTTCCACCGGCTTCGCCACCGCGCTCGCCGGCGAATACAAGAAGCCCGACAGTGAATCGCTGCGCTATCCCGTCGAGAACCGCGATTTCGATCTCGGCCATGGCGACGTGGTGATCGCCGCCATCACCTCCTGCACCAACACCTCGAATCCGAGCGTCCTGATCGGCGCGGGCCTGCTGGCGCGCAACGCCGCCGCCAAGGGGCTGAAGGCCAAGCCGTGGGTGAAGACCTCGCTGGCGCCGGGAAGCCAGGTGGTCGCGGAATATCTTTCCAATTCCGGACTGCAGAAGGATCTCGACAAGGTCGGCTTCAACCTGGTCGGCTTCGGCTGCACCACCTGCATCGGCAACTCCGGCCCGCTGCCGGAGGAGATTTCGAAGTCGATCAACGACAACGGCATCGTCGCCGCCGCCGTGCTGTCGGGCAACCGCAACTTCGAAGGCCGCGTCAGCCCGGACGTGCAGGCGAATTATCTGGCCTCGCCGCCGCTGGTCGTGGCCTATGCACTGGCGGGCACCGTGACCAAGGATCTCTCGGTCGAGCCGATCGGCATCGGCAAGGACGGCAAGCCGGTCTTCCTGAAGGACATCTGGCCGACCACCAAGGAAATCAACGCCTACATGAAGAAGTTCGTGACCGCGACGATCTTCAAGAAGAAGTACGCCGACGTCTTCAAGGGCGACACCAACTGGCGCAAGATCAAGACCACGGAAAGCGAGACCTATCGCTGGAACATGAGCTCGACCTATGTGCAGAACCCGCCTTACTTCGAAGGCATGAAGAAGGAGCCGGAGCCGATCGCAGACGTGGTCGACGCGCGGATCCTGGCGATGTTCGGCGACAAGATCACCACCGACCACATTTCGCCGGCCGGCTCGATCAAGCTGACCTCGCCCGCCGGACAATTCCTCAGCGAGCACCAGGTGCGTCCGGCCGACTTCAACCAGTACGGCACGCGGCGCGGCAACCACGAGATCATGATGCGCGGCACGTTCGCCAACATCCGCATCAAGAACTTCATGCTGAAAGGCGCCGACGGCAACATTCCGGAAGGCGGCCTTACCAAGCACTGGCCTGACGGCGAGCAGATGCCGATCTACGACGCCGCGATGAAGTATCAGGCGGAAGGCGTGCCGCTGGTGGTGTTCGCCGGCGCCGAATACGGCAATGGCTCGTCGCGCGACTGGGCCGCCAAGGGCACGCGTCTGCTTGGCGTTCGCGCCGTGATCTGCCAGAGCTTCGAGCGCATCCATCGCTCCAACCTGGTCGGCATGGGCGTGCTGCCGCTGACCTTCGAGGACGGCACATCCTGGACGTCGCTCGGCCTCAAGGGCGACGAGAAGGTGACCATCCGTGGGTTGCAGGGCGACCTGAAGCCGCGCCAGACCCTGACGGCCGAAATCGTTTCGGGCGATGGTTCGTTGCAGCGCGTGCCGCTGCTGTGTCGCATCGACACCCTCGACGAACTCGAATACTACCGGAACGGCGGCATTCTGCACTATGTGCTGCGCAAGCTGGCCGCCTGACGCGGTTTTGTGATCAGTGTCACTTCGAAGTGAGTAGCGAGCAACAGGAAGGCGGCCTAAGAGAAGGCCGCTTTCGCGCGTTTGGGGGCGCGCCTTTTGGGATCAAATCATGCCCCGTACAAATACGGAAAATCGCCACCGCCGGTCCGCAGCATGACAGCGATGATGGCTTATAGTTGTATTTCGCGATGGTCCGGCGCGCTCGGTGTCTGCGCCATCGTCGCCGTTATCCGTCCTGCTCATGCCGAGCCACGCGCGGTGGTTGAGCTGTTTACCTCGCAGGGCTGCTCGTCGTGCCCGCCGGCCGACCAGATCATCGGCGAACTCGCCAAGGATCCGTCCGTGATCGCGCTGAGCCTGCCGATCGACTATTGGGATTACCTCGGCTGGAAAGACACGCTGGCGGACAAGCGCTTCAGCGCGCGTCAGAAGGCCTATTCCCATGTCCGCGGTGATCGCAATCTCTACACGCCGCAGGTGGTCGTCAACGGTTCGACGCAGGTGATCGGCAGCGATCGCGCCAGCATCGAAGGCGCGATCAAGGATACGAGCAAGGCCGCCGGCGTGATGTCGGTGCCGGTGACGATGACGTTGTCGGGCAAGCTGCTCAACGTCTCGGTGGCGGCGAGCAAAGTGCCGTCCGCGGCGGCCCGCGGCGAAGTCTGGATATGTTCGGTCTCGAAGGCGATCCCGATCATGATCGGGCGCGGCGAGAATCGCGGTCAGGAGGTCACCTACCACAACGTGGTGCGTAACCTGCTGAAGGTCGGAGACTGGAACGGCAGCGCGGGAAGCTGGACGGTGCCGCTCGAAAATATCTCCCGCGACGGCGTTGACGCCGCAGTGGTCTATGTCCAGGACGGCAGTCGCGAAAAGCCGGGCGCCATGTTAGGTGCCGCTTACACCGCGCTGCGTTAGGTCTTTCGGAATTTCTTGGAAGGGATGTCGCTGCAGCCGGCGAGCTTGAAACGCGCGCACGCGCTACGGTGGCGAGGCCGGCCCCACAAACGAAAAAGGACCAACTCTCGTTGGCCCAGTATCGGGATTAGCTCCCTCTGCGAACAGGCCCGATCCCGACGGCCCCGGGGGGCTGGGGGCTGAGGAATCCGGAACCGAAAGGACCGGGCCAACGCAGGATTATCTTATCGCAGGCCAGCGGGGCGGGCGCTTGGCGGAAGTGGGGCAGCAATAAGATTCCGCTAACGATCCCGTGACTCGGAGTTTTCTGCCAGTTTCGCCGCCTGACGGCGTTTCCTTCGATTTTACAACCCACTTGCGACGACGTGCGGTTAGCGCGATCATGTACAATAGATGACAGGAGGGCGCTCCATGAGCTCGATATCGGAGGACACCGATCCAAGCGAGAGCCGCGGGATGGCGCGCGCCGCCGCCGCAAACCCGCCGCCGAATCGCGTCACATTCAATCGTCTCGAACTGAACCGGATCCTCAATCTGTACGGACGCATGGTTGCCGACGGCGAGTGGCGCGACTATGCGATCGACTTCCTGAAGGACCGTGCGGTGTTCTCGGTGTTCCGCCGCGCCTCGGAAGTGCCGATCTATCGCATCGAGAAGGATCCGCGGCTGGCGCGCAAGCAGGGTATGTACAGCGTGATATCGGCGACCGGCCTGATCCTGCGCCGCGGTCACGAACTCGAACGCGTCCTGCTGGTGATCGACCGCAAGCTGGCGCTGGTTTAGCCGGCCTTAGACTCCCCCGGCACCGTGGTTGCGCCTTCGCCGAGCGGTCGCTGCATCATCACGGTATCGAGCCAGCGGCCGAATTTGAAGCCGACACTGGGGTGCGTCCCGATCATCTGGAAGCCGGTTCTGGCGTGAACGCCGATCGAGCCGGCATTGGCGGAATCGCCGATGACTGCGATCATCTGCCGGTAGCCGCGCGCCCCGCATTCGTCGATCAGCTGCTGCAACAGCTGCAGGCCGATGCCGCGGCGGTGGGTGGCCGGTTGCAGATAGACCGAATTCTCCACCGTGAAACGATAGGCCGGCCGCGGCCGGTACGGGCCGGCATAGGCATACCCGACGACGGTGCCTTCGACCGCAGCGACGAAATAGGGAAAGCCGCCATCCATCAGAGCCCTGAACCGCCGGGTCATCTCGGCGAGGTCGGGCGGGATCAGTTCGAACGTCGCCGTGCCGTAGCGCACGGCGTGCTCGTAGATTTCTGTGATGGCGGTGAGGTCGGCCTCGGTGGCAGGCCGGATTTCGGGAGCGGACATGGCCGACAGAATATTTTTGCTGCCGGCAAAAGAAAAGCCCCGGCCGCGAGGCCGGGGCTGGAATACTTGTGTTTTGGCGGTAGCGCCTATTCGCGCTGTCCAAGCAGCTGCAGCAGCAGCGTGAACAGGTTGATGAAGTTCAGGTAGAGCGACAGCGCGCCGCTGATCGCTGCCTTCTCCGCCATTTCGCCACCTTCCGAGGCGTAGCCGTAGATGTAGTCGTTCTTCAGCCGCTGGGTATCCCAGGCGGTGAGGCCCGCAAACACCAGCACGCCGACCACCGAGACGATGAACTGCAGCATCGAACTCGCCAGGAACAGGTTGACCACGCTCGCGATGATGACGCCGATCAGGCCCATGAACAGGAACGACGCCATGCCGCTCATGTCACGCTTGGTGGTGTAGCCGTAGAGGCTCAGCGCGCCGAAGGTTGCCGCGGTGATGAAGAACACCCGTACGATCGAGGTGTGCGTATACACCAGGAAGATCGACGACAGCGAAATGCCCATCAGTGCCGCGAACGCCCAAAACAGCAATTGTGCCGTCGCGGGCCGCAGCCGGTTGATGCCGAACGAGATCGCGAACACCATGACCAGCGGCGCGAGGATGAACAGCCATTTAAGCGGGCTGACGTACATCGCGTAGCCGAACGGCGTCAGGAAGGCGTTGCCAAACTTGGCCGCGGCGCCGGCCTGATCGGTGGTCACGGCGGCCATGTAGACGCCGAGCGCCGCCAAGCCGGTGATGGCCAGGCCGATGCTCATGTAGTTGTAGATGCGCAGCATGTAGGAGCGCAGACCGGCGTCGACGGTCGCGGCATCAACGCGCCCGGCGGCCCGGCCGAAAGGAGAAGCGTAGTTACGGTCTAGGTCCGACATGGTCGAATTCCCGTTGGTTGCCCGGCCGAACGCAAGGGTTTGCGGTGCCGGTTAGATTTCTACCTCAGATACCCCGACCTGCTGACATTAACGTTGGGTCACGAAGAACGTTGGGTCATCAGGCCGGCCACTGACTTGGCTCGTATGTGGGAAACTAACACATTCAGTGCAAGCTTCCACGCGCGGCTGAATGTCGCTTCTGCCTATCAGTCCCTAGCAAGAGCAGCGTTAACTGCGCCTTTCTGCCGCTACAATTTGTCACAAATTCCGCAACACGCTGGCCGGTTTCTGGTTCAGGGCCAGCAACGTCCCGGCGAGTCCGAGGCCTACCGTCACGATCAGGGCGGCGGCGACCACGCCGGCGGCGCTGCCGGCTTGCCAGACGAAACTCAAGGTCATCAGGCGTGTGACGATCAGCCACGCCGCGATCGAACCTGCGATAATGCCGAACACCGCCGTGGCCAGCCCGATCATCAGGTACTCCAGCGCGTAGGCGCCGAGCAGGCGTGAACGCGTCGCGCCGAGCGTCTTCAGGATCACCGCATCGTAGACCCGGTGGCGATGGCCGGCGGCGAGCGCGCCGCCCAGCACCAGGATGGCCGATATCAGCGTCACCGCGCTGGCGCCGCGGATCGCAAGCACCAGGTTGGTGACGACGGTGCCGACAGTGTCCAGCGCTTCGCGGACCCGTACGCTGGTCACCGTCGGAAAGGCCTCGGCCACCTGCTTGATGATCCGGGCGTCGCCGGCCGCGTCCGGATGGGCCTCCGACAGGGTCGCGACATGGCTGTGCGGCGCGCCCTTGAAGGCGTTGGGCGAGAACACCAGCACGAAATTGATGCCGAGGCCCTGCCAGTCGACGTTGCGCAGGTTGCTGATCCGGGCCCGGATGTCGCGGCCGAGCACGTTGACGACGATCTCGTCGCCGATCTTGAGCTTCAGGCCGTCGGCGATCTTCTTCTCCAGCGAGACCAGCGGCGGACCCTTGTAGTCCGCGCTCCACCATTCGCCCTCGACCACCTTCGAGCCCCTGGGAACTTCGCTGGTGTAGGTGAGGCCGCGGTCGCTCTGCAGCACCCACTCGGAATCCTGCGAGGGCTTGAGCTCGTCGGCCTTGACGCCGCGGGCGCCGACGATGCGCCCGCGCAGCATCGGGACGTCTTCCACCGTGGACGCCGGCGCCACCTTCTTGAGGAACTCGCCGAAGCGGTCAGCATCGGCGGTCGGAATGTCGATGAAATAGAACGAGGGCGCGCGCTCCGGCAACGCGGCCATGAACTGCCGGCGCAGATTGCCGTCGATCTGGGTGATGGTGACCAGCACCGCAAGCCCGAGGCCGAGCGACATCACGACCGAGGGCGTCAGCGCGCCCGGGCGATAGATATTGGCGATCGCCAGCCGCAGCATGGTGATGCGGCTCCGGGGCAGCCGGCGCGCCAGTGCCATCAGGCCGGCAGCGACACCGCGCAGCAGCACGAATACCGCCACCGACGAGGCGACGAACACGGCCGCGATCCGCTTGTCATAGGCAAGACCGATCGCCACCGCGACCAGAAGCGTAATCACCGCCGCCATCAGCGCCAGATAGCCCCAGCGCGGGCGGTGCCACTCGCGGGCGACCTCCTCGCGGAACAGCGCCGCAACCGGCACGTCGTGGACCCGGCCGAGCGGCCATAGTCCGAAGGCGAGCGCCGTGAGCAGGCCATAGACGAATGATAGCGCCAGTTCGTCCCCGTGCAGGGCCGGGATCACCGGCAGCGGCAGTAGCTTGCCGAACAGGCCGACGATGGCGTAGGGCAACGCCGCGCCCGCAGCCAGCCCGATCACCGAGCCGACCCCGGCGAGCAGGATCACCTGCGTCAGGTAGATCGTGAAGACGTCGCGGCCGGTCGCGCCGAGCGCCTTGAACGAGGCGATGACATCGCGGCGGCGGTCGATATGGCTCTTGACCGCGTTGGCGACGCCGACGCCGCCGACCAGGAGGGCGGCGAGGCCGACCAGCGTCAGGAACTGGGTGAAGCGGTTGATGGTACGTTCGAGTTGCGGCGAGGCATTGCTGCTGCTGCGAATCCACCAGCCGGCCTCCGGCAAGGCGTTGCGTGCGCTGTCGATCAACTGGTTCGCGGCGCGATCGTCGGCCGCGTTATCCGGCAGCTTTACGCGGTAGATCCAGCGCACCAGGCTGCCGGGCTGCAACAGACCGGTGGCGCGCAGGCTCGTTTCGCTCACGAGGACGCGCGGGCCCAGCCCGACATTGCCAGCCAGCTTGTCCGGCTCGGCTGTGACCACGCTGCGGATCTGGAACGTGGCGTTGCCAATGCCGATGCGGTCGCCGAGCTTGAGATCGAGCCGGGCGAGCAGGGTGGAGTCCACCGCTGCGCCAAATGCGCCTTCCCGCTCGGCCAGCAAATCAGCCATCGGCATTTGCGGATCGAGTGTCACCTGGCCGAGTAGCGGATAGCTGCCGTCCACGGCCTTGAGTTCGACCAGCGCCAGCTTGTCGTCGCTGCCGCGGGCCATGACCCGCAGCGCGGCCGCGACCGAAACCTCGCCGCGCGCGCGCAGGAAGGCGAGTTCCTCAGGCTTGGCTTCGCGCTGGATCAGCGAGAACGCAACGTCGCCGCCGAGCAGCGTGCGGCCCTCGCGGGTCAAACCTTCGCTCAGGCTGGCCGCGACCGAGCCGACGCCGGCAATCGCCATCACGCCGAGCGCGATGCAGGCGATGAAGACGTAGAAGCCGCGCAGGCCGCTGCGCAGTTCGCGCAGCGCGTAGCGCAGTGCCAGCGATGACCCGCGGCTGCGATAGGCCGGTTCGGAGATCGTGGTCATGAATGTCCGTCGATCCGGCCGGAACGCAAGCGCACCACGCGGTCGCAGCGCTGCGCCAGCGAGGTGTCGTGCGTCACCAGCACCAGCGTCATGCCGCGCTCGGCATGTTTGGTGAACAGGAGATCCACGATCTGCCTGCCGGTGGCCTCGTCGAGATTGCCGGTCGGTTCGTCCGCCACCAGGATGGCAGGGTCGGGCGCCAGCGCGCGGGCCAGCGCCACGCGCTGCTGCTCGCCGCCGGACAATTGGGTCGGATAATGGTGCAGGCGATCGCCAAGTCCCACCGAGGTCAATTCCTGCGCCGCGCGCTGCGCCGCGTCGGGTTTGCCGGCGAGTTCCAGCGGCACTGCGACGTTTTCCAGCGCCGTCATGGTCGGGATCAGATGAAACGACTGGAACACGATGCCGACCTGGCGGCCGCGAAACCGGGCCAGCGCGTCCTCGTCGAGGGCATTGAACGACGTGCCGTTGACCACCACCTCTCCGCTGTCAGGACGTTCCAACCCCGCCATCACCATCAGCAAGGTCGATTTGCCCGAACCTGACGGGCCGATCAGGCCGATCGCCTCGCCGGATGCCACGCGAAGGCTGATATCCTTGAGGATATGAACGCGCGCGGCGCCTGCGCCGAGCGAGAGGTTGACGTTGGCGATGGAAATGGTGTCCGGCTCGACGCCGGTCAGTGAAGAGGGTTCGATGAGACTGTCCATGGCTCGGTCATATGGCACTTCCACCGCTCGGGTCGAGGGCTTGAAAAGGATGTTTGCGCACATACGCGTGTTGATTATGGCTTTGATGACGGCGGCTCCGGCTTTTGCCCAAACCCCGGCCGCCGCGCCCGAAAGGCCCATCAAGATGGTTGTCCTGGGCGATTCCCTGAGCGCGGGCCTTGGCCTGTCCGCCGCGTCGGCATTCCCGGAGCGTTTGCGAAAGGCCTTGGCCGACAAGGGGATAAAGGTCGACATGACCAATGCCGGGGTGTCCGGCGATACTTCCTCAGGCGGCCGCGACCGGCTGGACTGGTCGGTCCCCGAGGGAACGGAGGCGGTCATCGTCGAACTGGGCGCCAACGACGCCCTCCGGGGAATCGATCCTGCTGTCACCCGCGCCGCCCTGACCGAGATCCTGACGCGGCTGAAGGCGCGCAAGATCGCGGTTCTCTTGTGCGGAATGCTCGCGCCGCCCAATTACGGCAGCGAGTATGCCGCCCGGTTCAACGCGATCTATCCGGAGCTTTCGAAATCCTTCGGCGTCCCGCTCTATCCGTTTTTCCTGGAAGGGGTCGCGGCCGACGCCAAGCTCAACCAGGCCGACGGGATTCATCCGACCGCCGACGGCGTCGATGTCATTGTGAAGAACATTCTGCCCATGGTGGAGGCACTGGTCGGTACGGTTTCCGCGCAACGGAGTTGAAAAAGCGGCAAAGATTAAGGTTATCCGGCGTTTTCCCCGGAGGTTTACTTTCCGTAAACGCCCCGTGCTTCGCAGGGTCACATAAGTCGGATAGAAAATAGCTATCGATGATTCGTCATCGGGCGCTGTTACAGGACATGGTCATTTTCAAGGTCATGCCCAAGCATCGGGAGTCATGCGATGCCACGTCTTTTTGCTGGACTGGAAATTCCGGCCGAGATCGGCCAGAGCCTCTCCAATTTGCGTGGCGGCCTTCCCGGCGCACGCTGGATCGATCCCGAAAATTATCACGTCACCCTGCGCTTCATCGGCGATATCGACGGCATGTCGGCGAACGAGATCGCCTCGATGCTGTTTCGGATCAATCGCAAGCCGTTCGAGGTCAAGGTACAGGGCCTGCAAAGTTTTGGCGGCAGGAAACCGCGCGCGGTTGTTGCCTCCGTCGAGCCGTGCCGGCCGCTGATCGAGTTGCAGGCCGAACTCGAACGGCTGATGCAACGGCTCGGGCTCGATCCCGAGGGACGGAAATTCACCCCCCATGTGACGCTGGCGCGGCTGCACGACGCGTCGAGCCAGGATGTCGCCGACTATCTCTCGGTGCGGGGTTACTTTCCGAGCCGGACGTTCATGGCCTCGCGCTTCGTGCTGTTTTCGTCGCGTGCTTCTACCGGCGGGGGGCCCTACGTGGTCGAGGATTCCTATGCGCTGAGCGCGTGAGGCGGTAGCCCGGATTGCGCTGCGCTACGGACCGGCTTTCGGCGGGCCGCGCTTGCATACCCCTTCCGCCAATTGGCGGCTTGCAATTTTCGCGCGCTTGAGGCCGAAAGGGGGCCATGCTGTCGACCCAACCCGCCTCCTTTCGCGCACATTATGAGTCTCTGGTCTCCTCGGGCGCCATCGAGGCCGATCCGGCGCAGGCCGACGCCGTCGAGGCGTTCGCAGGCCTCGAGGAGCGGCTTTCGAGCTACAAGCCGGTGCGCAAGCTGAGCCTGCTCGGCCGGCTGTTCGGCGACAAGAGCGAGCCGCCGCCGCGGGGGCTTTACGTTCATGGCGAGGTCGGCCGCGGCAAGACCATGCTGATGGACCTGTTCTTTCAGCAGAGCCCGGTCCAGCACAAGCGCCGCGCCCATTTCCACGAATTCATGGCCGAGGCGCATGAGAAGATCTACGGCTATCGCCAGAACATCGCCCGCGGCGAGATCGCGGACGGTGACGTAATCGAACTGACGGCCAACGCCATCTTCGACGAGGCGTGGCTGCTGTGCTTCGACGAATTCCACGTCACCGACATCGCCGACGCCATGATTCTCGGCCGGCTGTTCTCGAAACTATTCGAACTCGGCACCGTCGTGATCGCGACCTCGAACGTCGCCCCCGAAAACCTCTACAAGGGCGGCCTCAACCGCGCGCTGTTCCTGCCGTTCATCGCGCAAATCGAAGGTCGCATGGACGTGCTGCGGCTCGATGCGCGCACGGACTTTCGGCTTGAAAAACTCACCGGGGTGAAGATGTGGCTGGTGCCGCCGGACGACGAAGCCGGCGCCGCGCTCGACCGCGCCTGGCGCAGGATGACCGGCAACGCGCTGTGCAAGCTGCGCGATATTGCGATCAAGGGCCGCGTCCTGCGCGTGCCGTGCTCGGCGCATGGCGTCGCGCGCTTTTCCTTTGCCGACATCTGCGAAAAGCCGCTTGCCGCCTCGGACTATCTGCGGCTGGCGCACGATTATCACACCATCCTGATCGACCGTATTCCAGTCATGGACGCCGCCGACCGCAACGCCGCCAAGCGCTTCATCTCGCTGATCGACACGCTCTACGACAACGCGGTGAAGCTGATGGCCTCGGCCGAGGCCGATCCGCTATCGCTGTATGTGGCGACCGACGGCGTCGAGGCCAACGAGTTCAAGCGGACCTCGTCGCGGCTGATCGAAATGAGCTCGGAGTCCTATCTGGCGCTACCGCATGGCCGGAAGGATTCTGCTGCGAGCGGGTCGAGTACGGGGCTGGTGGAGACTTAAGTTTCCCCTCGTCGTCGTCATTCCGGGGCGATGCGCAGCATCGAACTACGGGGCGCCCTCGCGCCCCTGAGAATCTCGAGATTCCGGGTTCGCGCTTTCGCGCGCCCCGGAATGACGGCAATTGGGATACCTGACCGAATTCGAGGCAGGGCCTTACAATTGGGCGTGCTCCGTCTTGAACCGGTCAATCGAAAGGGATAACCAGCCATCCAGCTTCCTGTTCACCCTCCTCTTCGTCTTAGAAGGACAAATTTCCCATGGCGCGCGACAAGATTGCTTTGATTGGCTCCGGTCAGATCGGCGGAACGCTGGCTCATCTCATTGGCCTGAAGGAGCTCGGCGACGTCGTGATGTTCGATATCGCCGAGGGCGTCCCCCAGGGTAAAGCGCTCGACATCGCCCAGTCCTCGCCGGTCGACGGTTTTGACGCCAATTTGACCGGCGCCAATTCCTACGAGGCGCTCGACGGCGCCAAGGTCTGCATCGTCACCGCCGGCGTGCCGCGCAAGCCCGGCATGAGCCGCGACGATCTGCTGAGCATCAACCTCAAGGTCATGGAACAGGTCGGCGCCGGCATCAAGAAGTATGCCCCCGACGCGTTCGTCATCTGCATCACCAACCCGCTGGACGCGATGGTGTGGGCGCTCCAGAAAGCCTCCGGCATGCCGCACAAGAAGGTGGTCGGCATGGCCGGTGTGCTGGACTCCTCCCGTTTCCGCTATTTCCTGGCCGACGAATTCAACGTCTCGGTCGAGGACGTCACCGCCTTCGTGCTCGGCGGCCATGGCGATACCATGGTTCCGCTGACGCGCTACTCCACCGTTGCCGGCATTCCGCTGCCGGACCTGGTCAAGATGGGCTGGACCTCGCAGGCGCGCATCGACGAAATCGTCGACCGCACCCGCAACGGTGGCGCCGAGATCGTCAACCTGCTGAAGACCGGTTCAGCGTTCTACGCGCCCGCCGCCTCCGCGATCGCGATGGCCGAAAGCTATCTGAAGGACAAGAAGCGGGTGTTGCCCGTCGCCGCCTATCTCAACGGCGAATATGGCGTCAAAGACATGTATGTCGGCGTGCCCGTCGTCATCGGCTCGAAGGGCGTCGAGCGTATCGTCGAGATCGAACTGGCCGGCAAGGATCGCGAAGCGTTCGACAAGTCGGTGGGGGCCGTTCAGGGCCTCGTCGATGCCTGCAAGAAGATCGCGCCCGACCTGCTCGGTCGTTGATTTCGTTGCGCTTTCGGCCAGGGATGGGGCCGCAAGCCTTTCCGGGGTTACAGTTCAGTTGGTATATGGTATGCCAGCTACCAATGACGGTGAACTGTAGAACTCGCCGCATCGGGTTTTGGGGAGCGTCCAGATGAATATCCATGAATACCAGGCCAAGGCTCTGCTGCATGAATTCGGCGTGCCGATTTCGCGCGGCGTGGCTGTGCTCAAGGCCTCGGATTCGGACGCTGCCGCCAAGCAGCTTCCCGGCCCGGTCTGGGTGGTGAAGAGCCAGATCCACGCCGGCGGCCGCGGCAAGGGCAAGTTCAAGGAAGCCTCGGCCGGCGACAAGGGCGGCGTCCGCATCGCCAAGTCGGTCGCCGAGGTCAATGAATTCGCCAAGCAGATGCTCGGCGCGACGCTGGTCACGATCCAGACCGGCCCCCAGGGCAAGCAGGTCAACCGCCTCTACATCGAGGAAGGCTCCGACATCGACAAGGAGTTCTATCTCTCGATCCTGGTCGATCGCGAAACTTCGGAAGTGGCGTTCGTGGTCTCGACCGAAGGCGGCGTCAACATCGAGGAAGTCGCGCACAACACGCCGGAGAAGATCGTGACCTTCTCGGTCGATCCGGCGACCGGCATCATGGCCCATCATGGACGCACGGTGGCGAAGGCGCTCAATCTCTCGGGCGACCTGGCCAAGCAGGCCGAGAAACTGGTGGGGCAACTCTATGCGGCCTTCACGGCCAAGGACATGGCGATGCTGGAGATCAATCCGCTCGTCGTTACCAGGCAGGGTCAGTTGCGCGTGCTCGATGCCAAGGTGTCGTTCGACGACAACGCGCTGTTCCGCCACCCCGAGATCGCGGTGTCGCTGCGCGATTTGACCGAGGAAGACGCCAAGGAAGTCGAGGCGTCCAAATACGATCTGAACTACGTGACCCTCGACGGCACCATCGGCTGCATGGTCAACGGCGCCGGCCTTGCCATGGCGACCATGGACATCATCAAGCTCTACGGCATGGAGCCCGCGAACTTCCTCGACGTCGGCGGCGGCGCCAGCAAGGAGAAGGTCGCGGCAGCGTTCAAGATCATCACGGCCGATCCCAACGTGAAGGGCATCCTTGTCAACATCTTCGGCGGCATCATGAAGTGCGATATCATCGCCGAAGGCGTGGTCGCGGCCGTCAAGGAAGTCGGCCTGAAAGTGCCGCTGGTGGTGCGTCTCGAAGGCACCAATGTCGATGCCGGCAAGCAGATCATCCGCGAATCCGGCCTCAACGTGGTGCCGGCCGACAACCTCGACGATGCCGCACAGAAAATCGTGAAAGCCGTCAAGGGAGGCTAGCGATGGCTGACCATCTCGCCGCACCGACAGCGCTGGAAGAACACCGCCGGCTCGCGGTCTTTGCGGGCGAGTGGGCGGGCGAGGAATTGGTTTTTCCCTCGCGCTGGACCGCGGGCGGTCCGGCGACCTCGCACGTGGTGGCGCGGATGGATCTCAACGGCTTCTACCTGATCCAGGACACCCGCCAGATGCGCGACGGCAAGGAGAGCTTCGCGACGCATGGCGTGTTCACCTACGATCGCGACGACCGGACCTACAAATTATTCTGGCACGATTCGCTCGGCTACTATTCTCCGGCGCCGGCCTCCGGCGGCTGGAGCGGCAAGTCGCTGATCCTGGTGCGCGGCTCGCTGCGCGGCAATGCGCGCCATGTCTATGAAGTCGTCGACAACGACAACTACACCATGAAGATCCAGTTCTCACCCGATGCCGAAGGCTGGGCCGACGTGCTCACCGGCGTCTACCGGCGGATCCACTAAGAACCTTTCCTTCCCGATCATCCACGAAAGCGTCACCCACCATGTCCGTTCTGATCGACAAGAATACCAAAGTCATCTGCCAGGGTTTTACCGGCAAGAACGGCACGTTCCATTCGGAAGCCGCTATCGCGTATGGCACCAAGATGGTTGGCGGCACCTCGCCGGGGAAGGGCGGGTCGACCCATCTCAACCTGCCGGTGTTCGATACTGTTCGCGAGGCGCACGAGAAGACCGGGGCCGATGCGTCGGTCATCTATGTGCCGCCCCCGGGCGCGGCGGATGCGATCTGCGAGGCGATCGAGGCGGAGATCCCGCTGATCGTCTGCATCACCGAGGGCATTCCGGTGCTCGACATGGTGCGTGTGAAGCGCTCGCTGTCGGGATCGAAATCGCGCCTGATCGGGCCGAACTGCCCGGGCGTGATGACCGCGGGCGAGTGCAAGATCGGCATCATGCCGGCCAACATCTTCAAGCCCGGCAGCGTTGGGATCGTTTCCCGCTCGGGCACGTTGACCTATGAGGCCGTGTTCCAGACCACCCAGGAAGGCCTCGGCCAGACCACCGCGGTCGGAATCGGCGGCGACCCCGTCAAGGGCACCGAATTCATCGATGTGCTGGAAATGTTCCTCGCCGATCCCAAGACCACCTCGATCATCATGATCGGCGAAATCGGCGGTTCCGCCGAGGAAGACGCCGCCCAGTTCATCAAGGACGAGGCCAAGCGTGGCCGCAAGAAGCCGATGGTCGGCTTCATCGCCGGCGTCACCGCCCCTCCCGGCCGCCGCATGGGCCACGCCGGCGCGATCATCTCCGGCGGCAAGGGCGACGCCGGTTCCAAGACTTCAGCGATGGAATCGGCCGGAATCACCGTCTCTCCGTCGCCGGCAAGGCTCGGACATACCCTTGCCGAAAAGTTGAAGTCCTAATTCAATCCTTGGTTCTTTTCGGGGCGAAGTTTCGCCTTAAATAGGGTAAAGCTTCTTTACCGAGCTGGATCGGGCTTCCGGACCGGCAAAAGCGCCGTTTTCCATGCGCAAAGCGAAAATCACCAGGACGCCATCATGTCTCGCCAGGACGCGAACGCAGCATTTGCTCTCTCCTCTTTTTTGCAGGGCACCAACGCCACCTACATCGACGACCTCTACGCCCGCTACGAGCAGGACCCGGCGTCGGTCGACACCGACTGGCAGGAATTCTTCAAGAGCCTGAAAGACGCTCCCGCCGACGTCCAGAAGAACGCCGAGGGCGCCTCCTGGGGCCGGGATAACTGGCCGCTGACGCCGCGCGACGATCTGACCTCGGCGCTGGATGGCAACTGGGCGCAGGTCGAAAAGGCCGTCGGCACCAAGATCGCCGCCAAGGCGCAGGCCAGGGGCGCGGAGCTGTCCGCCGCCGACGTCAACCAGGCGACGCGCGATTCGGTCCGCGCCCTGATGCTGATCCGAGCCTACCGCATGCGCGGCCATTTCCACGCCAAGCTCGACCCGCTCGGCATCGAGGCGCCGCGCGATCGCGAAGAACTCGATCCGCGCACCTATGGCTTCACCGAAGCCGATTTCGACCGCAAGATCTTCCTCGACCACGTGCTCGGCCTCGAATACGGCAATCTCCGCGAAATCGTCGCGATCTGCGAACGCACCTACTGCCAGACGCTCGGCGTCGAGTTCATGCACATCACCAACGCCGCACAGAAGGCCTGGATCCAGGAGCGCATCGAGGGGCCGGACAAGGAAATCAGCTTCACCCGCGAGGGTCGCCGCGCGATCCTTAACAAGCTGATCGAGGCCGAAGGCTTTGAAAAGTTCTGCGACCTCAAGTTCACCGGCACCAAGCGCTTCGGCCTCGACGGCGCGGAATCGCTGATCCCGGCGCTCGAACAGATCATCAAGCGCGGTGGCAATCTCGGCGTGAAGGAAATCGTTCTGGGCATGCCGCATCGCGGCCGGCTCAACGTGCTGACCCAGGTGATGGGCAAGCCGCACCGCGCGCTGTTTCATGAATTCAAGGGCGGCTCCGCCAATCCGGACGCGGTCGAAGGCTCCGGCGACGTCAAATACCATCTCGGCGCCTCGTCCGACCGCGAGTTCGACAACAACCGGATCCATCTGTCGCTGACCGCCAATCCGTCGCATCTCGAAATCGTCGATCCGGTCGTGCTCGGCAAGGTGCGCGCCAAGCAGGATCAGCATGGCGACCCGCCGGACATGCGCATTTCCGTGCTGCCGATGCTGATGCACGGCGACGCGGCGTTTGCCGGCCAGGGCGTGGTGGCCGAATGCTTCGCCCTGTCCGACCTCAAGGGTTACCGCACCGGCGGCTCGCTGCATTTCATCGTCAACAACCAGATCGGCTTCACGACGTATCCGCGCTATTCGCGTTCCTCGCCCTATCCGTCCGACGTGGCGAAGATGATCGACGCGCCGATCTTCCACGTCAACGGCGACGATCCGGAAGCGGTAGTGTTCGCGGCCAAGGTCGCGATCGAATTCCGGCAGAAGTTCCACAAGCCTGTCGTCATCGACATGTTCTGCTACCGCCGCCACGGCCACAACGAGGGCGACGAGCCCGCGTTCACCCAGCCGGTGATGTACAAGCGGATCGCAACGCATCCCGGTACGGTCGAGATCTATTCCAAGCGGCTGATCGCCGACGGCGTGATGACCGAGGGCGAGGTCGAGAAGGCCAAGGCCGACTGGCGTGCGCGGCTCGATGCCGAGCTCGAGGCCGGCTCCGGCTACAAGCCCAACAAGGCCGACTGGCTCGATGGCAAATGGGCCGGCTTCAAGTCCGCCGACCAGGAAGAGGACGCCCGCCGCGGCGTTACCGGCGTCGACATCAACATCCTCAAGGATATCGGGCGCAAGATCACCAGGGTGCCGGATGGTTTTCGGGTTCACCGCACCATCCAGCGCTTCCTGGAAAACCGCGCCAAGGCCATCGACAACGGCGTCGGCATCGACTGGGCGACCGGCGAGGCGCTGGCGTTCTGCACATTGCTGCAGGAAGGCCGTCACGTCCGGCTGTCGGGACAGGACTCGGAGCGTGGCACCTTCTCGCAGCGCCATTCGGTGCTGATCGACCAGGAAGACGAGAGCCGCTACACCCCGTTCAACCATCTCGGCCACGATCAGGGCCATTACGAGGTCATCAACTCGCTGTTGTCCGAAGAGGCGGTGCTCGGTTTCGAGTACGGCTATTCGCTGGCGGAGCCCAAGGCGCTAGCGATATGGGAAGCCCAGTTCGGCGACTTCGCCAACGGCGCGCAGGTGCTGTTCGATCAGTTCATCTCGTCGGGCGAGCGCAAATGGCTGCGCATGTCCGGCCTCGTCTGCCTGCTGCCGCATGGCTATGAAGGGCAGGGACCGGAGCATTCCTCGGCGCGGCTCGAGCGCTTCCTGCAGATGTGCGCCGAAGACAACATGCAGGTGGTGTACCCCACCACGCCGGCGAATTATTTCCATGTGCTGCGGCGGCAGCTCCATCGCGAGATCCGCAAGCCATTGATCCTGATGACGCCGAAGTCGCTGTTGCGGCACAAGCGCGCGGTATCGCGGCTGGATGAACTCGGCGCCGACGCCACCTTCCATCGCATCCTTTACGACGACGCGCAGATGCTGCCGGATGAAAAGATCAAGCTGGTGGCGGACGACAAGATCCGCCGCGTCGTGCTGTGCTCGGGCAAGGTCTATTATGATCTCTACGACGAGCGCGAAAAGCGTGACATCGACGACATCTACATCCTGCGGATCGAGCAACTTTATCCGGTGCCGCTGAAGGCGCTGGTGCACGAACTCGCCCGCTTCAAGAATGCCGAAGTGGTCTGGTGCCAGGAAGAGCCGCGCAACATGGGCGCGTGGCACTTCATCGAGCCCTACCTCGAATGGGTGCTGAACCAGATCCACGCGCCGAACAGGCGCCCGCGCTATGCCGGCCGCGCGGCCGCGGCGGCGACGGCCACCGGTTTGATGTCGAAGCATCTGGCGCAGCTCAAGGCGTTGCTGGATGACGCGCTGAGCTAGCATTTGACCAACTCGTCATGTCCGGGCCAAAGGCGCGAAGCGCCGTCTTCGCTCCCGTTGACCCGGGCATCCACGTCTTTTTTGTAGAGATCGTTTTGGGGCGTGGATGGCCGCGAGCCCGGCCATGGCGCAAAGAGGAAACAGACCATGACTGAAATTCGTGTTCCGACGCTCGGCGAGTCCGTGACGGAAGCCACCATCGGCCGCTGGTTCAAGAAGGCCGGCGATGCGGTTGCGGTGGACGAGCCGTTGGTTGAACTCGAGACCGACAAGGTCACCATCGAAGTGCCGGCGCCGTCGGCGGGCGTACTCGGCGAGATCGCGGCCAAGGACGGCGAGACCGTCGCCGTCGGCGCGCTGCTCGGGCAGATCACCGACGGTGCGGCTGGTGGTGCGAAGCCGGCAGCGGTTCCCGCCAAGGCTCCCACAGCCGCCGCCCCGGCTGCCGCGCCCGCTGCGGCGCCGAAGGCCGCACCATCGGATGCGCCGTTGGCGCCGTCGGTTCGAAAACTGTCCACCGAAAGCGGCATCGATGCCGCGACCGTTCCGGGATCGGGGCGGGACGGACGCGTCACCAAGGGCGATATGCTCGCCGCGATCGAGAAGGCCGCTTCCGCGCCGACGCCGGTCAATCAGCCGGCGGCCGCCGTGCAGGTGCGCAGCCCCTCGCCCGCCGACGATGCCGCGCGCGAGGAGCGCGTGAAGATGACGCGGCTGCGCCAGACCATCGCGCGGCGGCTGAAGGACGTGCAGAACACCGCCGCGATGCTCACGACCTTCAACGAGGTCGACATGACCCACATCATGGCGATGCGCGCACAGTACAAGGACGTGTTCGAGAAGAAGCACGGATCGAAGCTCGGCTTCATGGGCTTCTTCACCAAGGCCGTGGTGCAGGGGCTGAAGGACATTCCGGCCGTCAACGCCGAGATCGACGGCACCGACCTGA
>LNFM01003063.1_pt1 | contig 33775 bp, 30 predicted proteins | sample 596031 | NCBI WGS metagenome assembly LNFM01 (sample SAMN04254537, study PRJNA301005) | activated carbon metagenome | isolation source: dual media filters at the Ann Arbor, Michigan drinking water treatment plant | place: USA: Ann Arbor
GCCAAGTTGAAATCGCCTTGCAAACTATTGCTGTTGGACTCCAGCAGAAGCTGCAGCCTGTGATCGAAAGGCATATTTACAATCGCCTAAACGAAATCGACAGCGCGCTAAACGGCGCGGCGAGATTTTTGAACGAAGTCGATGCTGCAACTTCAAGAGTTAATTCTTTCCGGACTTTTTTCATGGATATTATCATGATGTTTAAATTTCGATATCCCTACAAAGCAAAGAGAGGAAAGACCCCTCAGGATTACCAAGTCATTTTTGATTTTAGCAAAGATATTGCTAGGCTAACAAAAATAAATGCGGCTCTCACCAGATTGCCAATATTGATCCCAGTGAAGTGCATTGGGCTCTTCTAGCAAAGAAATCGTAAAAACTAAGTGATGCAATCGGTCACTTGGTCGAATTGTAGAAAAATTCATAGACCCGGCTGATTAAAATTTTATGCTAAGGACGCCTCGACACTGATGTTGAGGCCATTTTCAGGGAGCGAAGCATGAAGTCTTTTTTCAATATCAAAATCCTTTTCACAACGTTTTTACTAGTTCTCCAAGCTCAAGCGAGTGTGGTAAACCCAGAGCAACTCGTTTTACTTGGCGGAAAGACATCAGCCGCCCAAGTCAGTCCTTTAAACGCCTCGCGAATAGATTTGTGGCTCAATCAACTTCTCCTTAATCGCGATTATCAAATCGGCGGGGAATGGGGCAAGAAGGCCGTTACGGACGCAGACTTGCGAAGCTCCGCTGTTTTCAGCCGCATGGCGCATGCAACAGCAAAAGTTCGCTCTGCAACCGGGTTTTACCTGGGGGAATTCAAAGGCCAATATGTCGTCGCAACAAATCACCACGTGTGTCCACGAAGCGCGAACTGCAGCCCCGGGACTTCGATTCAATTTACATTGTTAGGTTTGCGAGTTCCGATCGCAGAATTTTACGGCACGTGGCCCGAAATTGATTTGGCGATGTTTTCCGTTCGTTTGACGCAAGCGGAAGCTGCAAAGTTAAATGCAGTGGCATCACCATTTAGTTTTAATAAAGATCTTTATCGTGGACAGAATTTATTAACAATCGGTCATGGCGTCGCAAATAATCCCGGCCAAACTTTGATGGCCAATCAAGATTCTGATTGCAAAGTATTTAGCAATTCAGGTGAATACCGCTTGATGGCCGACCCAGATGAATTCAACCCAGGTCCTTACCGAGCATGGTCTTTTTCAAACGGCTGTGATGTATCCCACGGGGATTCTGGTTCTGCGATGATGGACCGCGAGACAGGTGATGTCGTTGGAATCATTTGGACAGGTAAGATTCCTAAAAATCAAAAAATTCAAAATGCGGATTACATGAAAAATTTGTATGACAATCCGACAGAAGACGTTTGGAACGAGCTTTCATTTGCTGTGCCTGCGGCCAGCATGAAAGTATTTCTGAAAAACGCAATCGATTCGAATCAATTTTCTGCGAATGTTGCAGCAGTTCTATCTGAAATGATTGGGAATTGATCTTTTAAATCATGAGGAGAAAAACTCCACCTCGTCCAAAGTTTCTCATCAAGACGGACCGATTGACGCTGCGTCCACTTCGCCGCCCGGACTATAAAGTCTGGCGCGAAGCTTATTTGGAAGTTAAAAAAAATAAAAATAAATACGACCGAACCCTGCGTAAAAGATCTGATTTAACTGAAAGAAAATTTCTTAAACTACTTCAGAGACAAAGCCTGGCTCGTCGTTTGGATCAACGCGTGGAGTTTGCAATATTTAGAAACGACACGGGGCAGTTTATCGGTATGGTCTATTTGTTTGTTTTTGTTCGTGCGATATTTAAGCATGGAATGCTGGGCTATTCGTTATTTAGTTCGCAGTGGGGAAAAGGGCTTGCGTTAGAGGCCTCTAAGGCAGTTCTAGATTTTGCTTTTGATCAATTTGATTTACATCGAATTGTGGCCATCATCGATAAAGATAATAAACGCTCCAATTCCCTTGCGCGACGTTTGGGGATGACTCGCGAGGGGCGTTGGCGCGGGGCAGTTCAAGAAAAAGGGCGATGGGTCGATCATCAAGTATGGGTCATGCTCAGCGAAGATCGATCTTAAAAGAGACAGAAGCCACTACAATCCTGAAATTTGATCCTTCCAAAATTCAGACCTCGCTGCAAGTTGATTTACATATCCTTGAATTTCTTTTTGCAAATTTTCTGGAAATCGTTTCATGGGCTGAACGTGATCTGACGGAACATAGCGAAATGTAAAGTTAATCCGACGAGTGCGAAATCGAGGTGTATTTAAATCTTTAAATTGTAGACCTTTTGATTCAACTCGCTGCACGCGGTGAAAAAGCTGGTTTTTAAATTTCTCTCCACCAAAAATTTGTAAGCTGGAATCGTCTAGCCATTGTTGCAGAACCACTTGGCTTTGATTGCCTTTACCAGAACTTTTCACAAACTGAAATAAGGCTCGATCACCGAACGATATAGATCCGACGGGCCCTGGTTCGAAATCTTTGTGTTCGCCAACGCGTGCCGTATCGATCCATGCGCCATTTTCTTCACGATCACCATAATAATTGATCAGGCACGTGTTCAAATGCCAGCGCTTTGGAATATCGCGTTCATCAAATTCGGCGCGAACTATTTTTTCAATTTGATCGACTAATTTCCTCAGGACCGGAGGATAGGCTTCGGCGCTGACGCATCGAAACTCAATTCCTTTTGGTGGGTGATAGTAGTTCAAACACGCAAATTGCCAGTTGCCAAGCCAGTAAACGGGCCGCAGTAAGCTTCGCTGCTCATCTTGTGACGTTTTCAGATGTTCCTCTGAAAAACGGTTTTCCCAAATAGGATGTAAGGTCGTCAGATACTTTACGATTTTTGCTTTTTCATCTTTGGAAACAAAGTTGTCCGTGTAAATTAAATTTGTTCCGAGTCCCATTCGCTGCGAAGAATCACTTTTAGCGGCCTGTGTGACTGGTCCATTACCCATCGACTTTTTGGCAAAGGGCCTATTCGCAGATGATTTGATCGCAGGAGTATTCCTTGAAGGTGCTGATGCAGGTTGAGCCGACTTTGTTTTCGGAAGGGCTTGTTGGCTTGGTTGCTTAAATGGTTTTCTCATGGGATAAGAAGTTATAAAGGAAACTTGGCCATGGTACAAAGACAGTTTCACGTGACCCCTGCAATTAAGTCTCATTTGATTGAAAAAATTTCCCAATTTACATCTAAAAAAGTCCTCGTGGTCGGCGATGTGGGCGTCGATGAATACATCATGGGGAATGTTCGGCGCATTAGTCCCGAAGCTCCGGTTCCTGTTCTCGAAGTCACAGGCGAAGATCGCCGGCTAGGCCTAGCAGCGAACGTCGCACAAAATGTGACAAGCCTCGGTGGTCAAGTTAGCCTCATCTCTGTCATTGGTTCTGATCAAGGGGCCCAAATCCTACGTGATCTCTTAAAACAATCTGGTGTTTCGACAGAAGGCCTTGTTGTGGATGAAAAACGGCCCACGACACGAAAAACTCGGGTCATGACGGGCCATCACCATTTGGTTCGCGTCGATCATGAAGTGGTTCGTCACTTTTCAAAGGAAACTGAAGACAAGATCTTAGCGCGCATCCAAAGTGAAATTCCAACGTGCGATGTGATTGTGATGGAAGACTACGCCAAAGGAATTTTTTCCGTGGCACTAGTCGAGAAGATTGTGGCTCTCGCTAAAAAATCCGGAAAATATTTAATGGTGGATCCTCATCAAACTAAATTTGCCGAATTTTATCGCGGGGTTGATTTGATCAAACCCAATTACAACGAAGCCCTGGCTTTAACCAAAATTCATGAAGACGATTTTGAAGATCAAGCCTCCCGAGTGAAAGCCGTGGGATTAGCACTTCAAAAAATGACAGGTGCAAAAGATGTCGTTGTGACTCAAGGTAAAGATGGAATGTCGATTTTTACTGAATCAAATGAAATCGTCAACGTCCCCACGTTCGCACGAAAAGTATTCGACGTGACGGGTGCCGGTGATACCGTTATTGCAGCCTTGGCGCTTGGTGTGACCACTGGAATGAAATTAGCGGAAGCCTGCGTCCTGGCGAATTTTGCAGCCGGTATTGTGGTGGCCAAAGTTGGTTGTGTCCCGTGTGAAAAATCGGAATTGATCGCCGCGATTCAAGAATAGATTTTCTATTCAATCAGATGTGTCGATTTTCGCTCTGCAAGATAGTTCAGGAAAATTTGATTTTGTTCTCGTCGCTTTACCGTCTTGATGTCTATTAATCCAGGCACAAAGCTCGGCCATTCAGATAAAGCTTTAAATTTTTGGGATTGAAACGCGTGATATAAATCGTAAGGTAGGGCATAGCTCCAGTGGACGTATCCGCCCTTTTCAGTTCGGTAGAGCTTATCAGAGTTCGCTATTGGGATCGAAAATGGAGATGGTCCATACTGAAAAGTAAGAACGTCTATTTGAGCTTCTAATCCAAAATGAAGTCTAAAAAAATCGAGCAAGAGCTTGCGAACATAATCGATGGTATTTCCCGAGTCCGCATAATCGACGAGCAATATGTTTGACGGCAGTGATTTCACGTCCTTGAAATGAACCTTCCACAAATCAAAAAGGATTTGAATCTGTTCTGCCGTAAAAATCCGGTGAGCTTCCCTGAGTCTTTTTGCGCCGATATCGATTTTATTTTTTGGAAGATAAGGAACTGATACCGGCAAGCTAATGGCTGCCTGGACATCATTTAATTTGAAAAGACTCATCACGGGGCTGGGCGAACCCCCAATGCCAATAATGACTTTTCCATTCGTTGCCGCGACAGCTTTAATCGTCTGAGCGAGTCGAAGGAAGTCGGCCTTGTGTTTTTCGAAAAGTGTGATCGAGGTTTTGAAAGCCTCGGGGTCGTCGTATTTGTGATGTTTATAGTCGACAATTGCTTTTGAACGATAGTGTTTTAGTGCTTGTTCGAGGCTCAGGGTAGAGGCCTCTGTGCGAGGCTGGGGCTCGATGCGCCTGGAATCCGTGGGTATGTAATTTTGTAATGAGGTGACAAATAACTGTAAACAAGAGTCCCCTGCAAACGTGCTCGAAGAAATTACAGTGATTATCGTCAGAATAATAAATTTCACATCAAAGTTGTAAGCAAAACTAGGCCCAACGAGACGCGATTCGCCTGAATTCTTGCAAAATCAAAAACTCAATTTTCTGCGTGATTTTTCAATTAAAACCAGTTAATCCTGACCCCGTTCAGAAAGACCTTTAAATTCGGTGTAACAACCACAAATCCTTCGAATTTGATACCGGCGAATTGCCCATCAAGTCCGAAGACGCTGTTGCGGCAGGACCTGCAACGCAAAAAGGAGTCAGATATGCAAACGATCGAATCGTCGACGGCACCCGTAGTAAATTTAGCGGAATCAACTCCAAAAGCCCTGATTCCGACCCCTGTTAATTTTTATTCATTTACTCTTGAATCTCTTCAAGCTTTCTTAAAGCAATACGGCAAAGAAAAATTCCGGGCTCAACAAATTTTTAAGTGGGTTTACACAGAACGCGTCACCAATGTTGAAGAGATGTCGAATCTTTCGAAATCTCTTCGCGAAGAGATCAAAGATCTCATCGATTTCAAGTTGCCTCCAGTCATCAAACATTTGATCAGCGTCGATGGAACGCAAAAATTCCTTTTTGACATGAAGGATGGCAATAGTGTCGAAGCCGTTGTGATTCCGTCTGATGATCGACTGACACTTTGTGTTTCTTCGGAAATTGGATGCAACATGGCGTGCCACTTCTGTTTCACGGGCAAGCAAAAATTGAAGCGTCGATTGTCGGCAGAAGAAATTGTGGGCCAATTCATGCAGGTTCACGATTCATTATTGAAAGAAGGAAAAGGCCGGCGCATTTCGAACATCGTGTTCATGGGAATGGGTGAGCCGCTCGATAATAGCGACGCTGTTTTTAAATCGATCGAAGTGATTCATTCACCTTGGGGAGTGAATCTTTCCCGACGTAAAATTACAGTTTCGACGTCAGGATTGATTCCAGAAATGTACAAAGTTGCCGAAGCTAAAGTTCGGTTAGCCGTGAGTTTAAACGGTTACGATGACGAAGTTCGATCACGCATCATGCCGATTAATAAAAAGTATCCGCTTGCAGATTTGCTGGATGAATGCCGCCGGTATTACCGCGCGACAGGTGATAAGATCACGATGGAATATGTTTTATTAAAGGGAATCACAGATCAAGTTGAGCACGCTCGAAAGCTTGTGGCTTTGTTAAAAGACGTTCCTTGCAAGATTAATATTATTCCCTTTAATGAACATCCAGGTTCGGGTTTTGAGCGCCCAAGTGACGAGACGATTCAAGCGTTCCACACGGAAATTATGCGCCTTGGTGCACATGTGCTTTTACGTCGAACCATGGGACGTGATATTTTTGCAGCGTGCGGACAGCTGACAACAAAAGTGGATCGGCCAGAACAAATGGATATTTCAAATTCTAGAATCGGAGGAACAAATGCGAGACATTTTAGTGATCGGCAGCCTAGCGTATGACACGGTAAAGACTCCATCAGGTAAAGCAGAACGGGCCCTTGGCGGTTCAGGTAATTATTTTTCAATTGCAGCCAGCTTTTTTTCTCCAGTGAAAGTGGTTGGCGTTGTGGGAACCGATTATTTGGAAAGCGATCGTCAAATTTTGAAATCTCGCGGCGTTGACTTGAACGGCATGCAGACCGATCAAGGTTTGACGTTTCACTGGGAGGGTTCTTACGACGGCGACATGAATGAAGCTAAAACTTTGAAAACGGATTTAAATGTTTTTGCTGCTTTTGACCCGAAGATTCCGCAAGCCTACCGAACTTCACAGTTTGTTTTTTTAGCGAACATTGATCCAGTTTTGCAGCTACAAGTTCTTTCGCAAATTGAAAGCCCAATGTTTGTCGGCATGGATTCCATGAACTATTGGATCAGTTCAAAAAAACAGGACTTGTTGAACGTGATTAAAAAAGTCGACATTGTGTTTATGAACGATGCTGAATTGAAGCAACTCACGGGGGACACGAATGTCATCACGGCAATTAAAAAGATCCCGTCACTTGGGCCAAAGTATGCCGTGATCAAACGGGGCGAATTCGGATCGATGCTTTATTCTGCCGAAAACGGTTTTTATATTTCGCCAGCTCTTCCGATCGAAAAAGTTGTCGATCCCACTGGCGCCGGAGATAGCTTTGCTGGAGGCTTTTTCGGGTGGCTTTCAAAGCACACAAAAGCCAATAAAACTTCGGACATATCTTGGGCTGAACTGAAATCTGCTGTTCGCGCCGGGACTGTCATGTCGAGTCAAACGATTCAAGACTTTAGTATTAAAAGTTTGCAAAAAGTCGACTCTGATTTGTACCAAAAACTTGAAAACGAACATGGTGCAATTTCGGGGATTCGATAGTTTTAAAATTGAATTGTAGTTTTATATAGTTAAGTTGAAATGGAGTACGTTTTTGTACTCCATTTTTTTTGCATAATTTTTAAATTTTTTTAGCTGTTTTAACGCAGAAGTTTTGGCCTTGCCACCGTGTAGAGTAAAGGCTCTAATCTAGATCCTATGAGCGACAAACAAATTACCGATTCGAACATACATCTTCACTTGGGACTGACAAGAAGCGAGCTTAAAAAACGGCTTCTTTTGGGGGAACTAGATGCCCAGCTTTTGAAGAGCCAACTCACCCAGTACTCGGAAGAGATGAAGCTTGATGCCCTTTGTGAATGCTGGATCGAAGAGCATGCCGCAGAACAAGTTGAAAAAGACGCACCTGATTTACAAAAAGTTCCATAGGCGCGGTAAAACGCCTTCAGAGAAAATTAAAATCCATCTCATCCATCTTTGATCTTCATAGTGAAGACTTAAAATCGTCGTCGCTTTTTCTTGAATATATTTTGAAGATAATTGACCTAAAATTCCGCCCGGTGCGAAATCAGCAGCCACTATTTTCAGCGAGTAAGTTAAGAATAGGCAAGACCGAAGCCGGCTGTTAAAACCAATTCATGCAATCAAACGAAAACTCGGTGTCCGTGAAAAAGAAAATCTATTTGATCGATACAAGCTCGATGTTTTTCAGAGCTTTTTACGCGGTCAGGCCTTTGAATTCAACAAAGGGCGTTCCCGTTAACGCAGTTTACGGTTTTGTTTCCATGATCATTAAGTTACTTAAAGAAAAAAAACCGGACTACATCGTGTTTTGTTATGACCGAAAAGAACCTTCATTTCGTAAAGATCTAGATTTGAATTATAAAGCCAATCGCACAGAAATGCCGGACGATCTTCAGGTCCAAATGCCGTACATTAAACAAGTGGCCGGGCTTTTTGGAATCGCGGACCTTGAAGCTCCGGGCTATGAAGCGGACGACATCATCGGAACGATTGCCACCATGGCGAGTCGGGAAAATTTCGAGACGTACATTGTCAGTGGCGATAAAGATTTCTGCCAACTCGTTTCTGACAACACATTTGTTTACGATACGATGAAGGAAGTTCTTGTGACCCCAGGATTGGTTCAAGAAAAATACGGCGTTTCCGCTGAGCAATTTCGAGATTACCTCGCGATCACAGGTGACACGTCAGACAATATTCCGGGTGTAAAAGGAATCGGGCCAAAAGGTGCCCAAAGCCTTATTCAAGAATTTAATTCGCTTGAGGGAATTTATCAAAATATCGATAAAGTGAAAAGTGCGACAGTAAAAGAAAAATTACTCAATTCCAAGGAGCAAGCTTTTTTATCGCAGAAGCTTGTTTCAATCGTCTTGGATATTGATCTTAAGCGGGATATGGAATCTTTTCTAAGGGGGCCCGTGAAAAGCGATGAACTGAGGGCTTTTTTCCAAGAACTCAATTTCAAGACTTTTGAAAAAACATTTTTTGCACAAGAATCCAATTCAATCTCGACTTCAGCGCCGGCAGCGGATTCTTCGCTTCAGCCGTATCTTCCTTCTGCTGATTCAAGTTCAATAAGCTCAGTGTCGGCGCCTCGTTCCGAGCAGCATGCGGGAACAATTGTGCGAGCCGAATGGAATCGTGACGTGGTTCAAGAAAAGATCAAACGTTTCCCAAGTTTTCTATTTTTGCTCGGATCCCAGCTTTGCTTCATAATCGAAGAAGGGGCACAGGCGACGCTTACCACTGCGCAGTTGTCAGAAGCCAAGCTTGATTTTTCGGGCGTGGGCTTCAGAGGATTTGATCTGAAACGGATTTGGACAGAGCTTGGTCTGTCACCAAAAGAAATTGAATCTGTAAAAGTTGAGCTCGATCTCATGCTTTCGTGTTATTTGCTCGCCAGCAAAGATTGTTCGGATTATCTAAAATGTTTTAAAACGATATTAAAAGAAGAAGTCGAAGACACTTTGGCTGAGGACCAAGTCGATGTGAAAATTGCCGAACTCATGAAAAAATTGGAACAACAGGTTTCAAGTTCCATTGATGAGAAAAAATTAAACTCTATTTTAAGCCAATGCGATTTGCCGATCGTGAAGATTCTTTTCAAAATGGAACGCACAGGAATCAAAATCGATTCGGCTCGTCTAAAGGACTATTCCGAAGAGCTAGGTTCAGAGATTCAAAGCCTAGAATCCAAAATTCACGAAATTGCCGGAGAAAAATTCAATGTCGGTTCCCCGAAGCAATTAGGAGCCATACTTTTTGAAAAACTGGGCCTGCCGGCCGCGAAAAAGACCAAAACTGGTTATTCCACCGACAACGAAGTTTTAGAAAAATTGAATCATCCTATCGCGCAATTGCTAATGGACTACCGTGAACTCACGAAATTGAAATCAACTTACGTCGATTCACTTCCTGAAATGGCAGATCAAAGCGGTCGAATTCATTCAAACTTTCAACAAGCGGTCACCGCTACAGGTCGTTTTTCAAGTATCAACCCTAATTTGCAGAATATCCCGATTCGGACTGAACGTGGCCAGCGAGTCCGCACCGCGTTCATTCCAGAAAACGGAAATGTCTTACTCGCGATTGATTATTCACAAATCGAACTTCGAGTTCTTGCAGACATTGCAGACGACGCCGGCTTGATCGATGCCTTTCAGAAAGATCTGGATATTCACGCGGCCACCGCAGCCGAAGTGTTTGGTATTCCGGTCACGTCTGTTACGGGTGATCAGCGACGAATTGCAAAAGCAGTGAATTTTGGTATTGCCTACGGACAAGGGGCCTTTGGTTTAGCTGAAACTTTAGGGATTTCCAGAACTGAATCCAAAGACATCATCGAACGTTATTTTCAAAAGTTTAAGGGCATCAAAGATTACATCGAATCGACGATTGAGCGGGCGCATAAGGATAAATTTGTTGAAACAAAATTTGGGCGCAGACGTTATATTCCTGAGCTTGATTCTTCAAACATGATGCTGAAGAAATTTGGTGAACGGGCCGCAATTAATGCTCCGATTCAAGGAACGGCGAGTGATTTAGTGAAGATGGCTATGATCGATGTAGACCGAATGACAACTTTGAAAATGATTCTTCAAGTTCATGATGAATTACTTTTCGAAGGTCCTGTTGATCTGATAGAAGCAGAGCTTCCTAAGATTCGTTACGCAATGGAAAATGTAGCTCGATTAAAAGTTCCGCTGAAGGTCAACGCGTCGGTCGGAAAAAATTGGGATGAAGCGCACTAGTAAAATTTATTGTTCAGTTTCCCAGCCGACGACTCGGCCTGCTTCAAAGTAGACGAAGCGGCGTTCGCGCTTATAGCCGTTGACGGTTGGAACATCTTTTAAATACTTCCAGCGTTCGTTTCGATAAATTGGATTTCCGCTCGCTTCGACATCGACCGGTTCTCCCCATGCGCGCCGAACGAGTGGCCCCGTCATTCCGACCGCAATGTCTTGCTTGTCGGCCACGTCTGATAATTTAGGATCTGGAGTGCTGCGTGTCCAAATTTTGTTGCGATTCGCCCACGCCATACGACCTTCGGTCGAAGGAATTCCTAAATATTCAATTTTTTCTTCGTCTGACTTAAGAAGTGGAAGGATCTTGGCATAGTGCATCTGTTCCCGCTCAGTTTGCATCGCACGTTCCATCTTACGAAGTTTTGCACGATTTTTTACAGAAATAAGTTCTGGTTCTGTCAGTTTTCCAGATGGATTGAACCCAAGCTCGTAGGCGAACTTTTCAAATTCTCGGGAATCCATCGTCACTTTTGCAGCGTTGGTTTCCAAACTGAACTGCTCTTGGGTCATCCCATCCGGACTAATGGGTGTCGTTCGATCTGCCGTCTTGATTAATTGTGAGCACGCACTGAAGCTTAAAGTGAGTATCATCAAAAGCAGTAGTTTCAACACTGGCTTTGATATGAGGCGAAATAAGCACTGAAGGTCAGACCTGTTCGAATTGCATTTCATAGGACCATTTTAGTCCGGAACTAGCCTAATGTACACGCATTGAGTCGAACGTTTAGTCCAATGGATAGGCTAGCTTTTGAGCTTTCTTTTCACTACCATAGAAGCATGGATGAAAAAGAAGTCGCACGTATCGTAGATTTAGCCGATGAAAATTTAGATCAAGCTCTGCAAGAGCTTGATGAAATGATCGCGCATGAAGATCCAGAATTCGCAAAAAGCTTAAGTACAATTTCGATTGATAACAGTCTTGTCCAGCCAGTTCCGGGGTCGGTTGGTCAGGAAGCCATTGCGAAAGTTTTCAAGCCAAAAGTCTCGGTTATGACGCGACTAAAAGTTCTGGTCGACTACAAGGCGAATCCTAAAAAAGTCATTTCATTCTGGAGTGGAGTTTTTGTAGTTGCCACGTTAGCTGGCTTTTCGACAGTGACAAAATTTTGGGTTCGGCCCAGTAAGCTTTTTATTACTTCGCTTGGCGATTTGGGCGGAGAAGTAATCGCTTACGATCTGGAAAAAGACACGGAATCTTTTTTTGAAAATCCCAAACTTTCACGGAACCTAGTTTCTATTTCTAGAATGGTCGCAAATTTAAAACCGGGAGCCAATTCTTCCGTGAATCCGATGGTCGCCCTTGAACTAACGGTAGAGGGAATGAACACCGAGGTTGTCATCGAAATTAAAGACCGTGAAGCCGAATTCAAAGACAAAATTCTGCGAGTCGTTGAAAGTCAAACCTACGACCGCCTTGACGTCGAAGCGGGAAAGCTTGATTTGGCCTTACGCATTCGTGATGAAATGAATGCGAACCTGACGCGTGGTCAAGTTCGTAAAGTGCTGTATAAATCGTTTGTGATCAAGCGGTAGTCTACCCGGCTGTTTCAATCGTCTTTAAATTGATGCCGTAATGCTTGATTTTATCGTGCAGGGTGGATTTGGGCATTCCAAGATCTGCAGCAGTTCGCTTTTGACTGCCGTTGTTCGCAACCAAACGCTTAATGATCATTTGCTTTTCGATTTCTTTGATCACGTTCGTTTGAGATGATGGAAGTTGTGCGGCTTGATTTTCTAAGTAGGCGATGGGGCCAGCAACTCCAGGGCGATTTGAGCCTAAATGCAGAAGCTCTTCGATTTGCTGCTCGTTCAAATAAGATTTGGGATACAGGGTCGATGCTCTGCAAACAAAATTTTTCAATTCGCGAATGTTTCCCGGCCAGTCATATTTCTTCAAACGTGCAATCGCGTTGAATGAAAACCCGATTCGATTTTCTTTTGCAAATTGATAAACCAAGCTATCAAAGTCTTCCGCTCGTTCTTTAAGAGACGGGACGTTGACTGAGAGGACGTTCAATCGATAGTAAAGATCTAATCGAAATTGGCCGTCTTGGATTTTTGAAATTAAGTTTTGGTGAGTGGCAGCGATAATACGAACATCCGTTTTGACCGTGCGATCAGAACCAACCGAACGAATTTCTTCGTTTTCTAAAGCTCGCAGGATTTTTGCCTGCATGGATAGCGGCAGATCTCCGATTTCATCCAAGAACAGCGTGCCGCCGCGTGCAGCTTCAAAAGCTCCCTTTCGATCATTGATCGCACCGGTGAAACTTCCTTTCACATGTCCGAAAAGTTCACTCTCAACGAGCGTTTCCGTTAAGGCAGAACAGTTCACACTTAGAAAAGGACCATGTTTTCTGAATGAATGTTGATGAAGCAGTTTAGCTAAAACATCCTTTCCTGTGCCCGAAGGCCCAAGGAGTAAAACGGGATGATTAGAAAGGGCGACTTGACCCATTTTGCTAAGTTGCTGAGCCCAGGATTGAGATTTGGTCTGAGCTGGAAACTCAGTTGTCGTTTTTCGTGGATCATGAACGACAAGGTCGATTGAACCCAATGTCAAAAGATCGCCGTCTTGAAGCTGGCCTTCGAAAACTCTGGCGCCATTTAGGAAGGTTCCATGCTGCGAGCGAAGATCTTTGATCAGGAGTCGATCGTCATTGACCTCGAGGCGGCAGTGACGCTCTGAAATACAAGGGTCTGACAATTGAATTTGGCAATTAGAATCGCTACCTAAATTAGCAATTGTGTCCACTTTCCATTTTCGCCCAGTTCCATCAAGTGTTTCCATTACATAAGTCATATGAATCTCCGTTTGTTGTGTTATGAAAAATGGCTTTTTCAAGGATCGCGCCACGAGGAGTCTGAAAATAGGTGCTAAATTTAGGTCCCAGTTGGATTTAAACAGGTTTTGAGGCTCGGGCCCGAAAATCAATTCCGAAATTTAGGATTTTGTCTAAGAAGTGAGACCAACAGCATCAAGTCCGAAAATGACTTTAGTTTTGAACCTAACAACGGAATATAGAATTGAGGATTTTTCTATTCCGTTTTAAGATTCTCGCATGAATGGTCCCGTGAAATTTATCAAAAGTGCCGTGTTTCCAAAAGATTACCCTGAACACAATTTCTACGAGATTGCGATCGTTGGAAGGTCCAATGCGGGAAAGTCTTCACTCATCAATGCGATATCGGGTGGCAAAATTGCCCATGTCAGTCAAGTTCCTGGAAAGACCCGGTTGTTAAATTTTTTTAATTTTAAAAATTCATACGTATTAGTCGATGTTCCAGGATACGGCTTCGCGTCCCGTTCAAAAAGTGAATCAGCCACGTGGAAGCAAATGATGGAAACATATTTGTCCAAACGTGATTGTTTGCGCGGACTTGTTTTAGTGATGGATATTCGCCGGGATTGGACTCCAGATGAAGAAGGTTTACGTCAATTTGCGGAACATTATTCGGCTCCGACTGTCATTGCCGCAACAAAAATAGATAAGCTGAATAAGACAGATGTTAAAAAACGTATTCTTGAAATTTCAAAACAAACGCGTGGCTTGTCGATTTACCCGGTCAGCGGAACCGAAAATTTAGGCCATGAAGAACTTGAAGATTTTGTTTTTCACGAATGGATTAAAGAGACATGAGTTTCTTAGTTGCGATTCCTGCGCGATATGATTCCACTCGATTTCCAGGAAAACCACTCGCTCTTATAGCCGGTGAGCCCATGATTATTCAGGTCCTCCGTGGCGTTTTGAAAGAAAAGCGTGTTCGGCACATCGCCGTGATGACCGACGATGATCGCATCAGGCTCTGCGTTCAAAAATTTGCGGACTCTGTCAGTGGCTCAATCAAGATCGAAGCCGTGATGACCAAAAAAGAATGCCCCACTGGAACGGACCGTATTCGCGAAGGGCTTTCGATTCTTGAAAATCAGGGACAAAAATTTAATTTTGTTCTGAATGTGCAGGGTGATGAACCCTTGATCAGCGCAATACACCTCGGGCCGATTATCGATGCCTTTTTAAGTGATGCGTCTCTTCATATGGCAACCCTTGGGACTCGATTAGAACGTCGAGATTTATCCAATATGAATGTCGTGAAAGTCATATTTGATAAAAACCAAAATGCGATTTATTTTAGTCGCTTTGCGATTCCTTTCTCACGGATGACCGAAGATCAGCTCAATTTTGATACTCAAGATAAATTAGTATCTGAAAAAGAATGCGTTTTAAAACATATTGGTTTGTATGGCTATGCAGTTGGTTTTTTAAATGAGTTTTGTAAAACGCCAATGAGTTTTTTGGAAAAGGCAGAAAGCCTTGAGCAGTTGAGAGCGTTATCAATGGGATATAAGATTCGAGTGCTTCCTGTGAATCAATTGACCTTAGGAATTGATACGCCAGAGGACTTGAAATACTTGAACGAAAAAATTGAACAAGGTCAGATCAAACTTTGAAAATAGTAAAGTCAAAAAATGGTTTTTAGAAAAAAAATGGATTTGTAGATGAAAAATAAAAAAATTAAAAAACAGTTTCAAAAAATCATTTTTATTACAGGCGGAGTTGTTTCTTCCATTGGAAAAGGTTTGACGGCTGCCAGTCTTGGGTCGCTCTTGGAAGCGCGCGGACTGAAGGTCACAATCATGAAGTTTGATCCTTATTTAAATGTTGACCCTGGAACGATGTCTCCATTTCAGCACGGGGAAGTTTATGTGACCGAAGATGGTGCAGAAACGGATTTGGATTTGGGCCACTACGAACGATTTACAAATGGGATATTACAACGAGCCAATTCCGTCAGCGCCGGTCAAATCTATGATGCAGTCATCGCTCGCGAACGTAAGGGCGACTACTTGGGAGGAACCGTCCAAGTCATTCCGCATATTACCGATGAAATTAAGAAAAGAGTTTTCGAAGCCGCACAAGGAAGTGAGATTGCGATCGTCGAAATTGGTGGAACCGTTGGCGATATTGAAGCCCTTCCATTTTTCGAAGCTATTCGCCAATTAAGATTAGAACTGGGCGAAAACAATACAGCGCTTATTCATGTGACTTATGTTCCGTATATTGCAGTTGCGGGAGAGTTGAAAAGTAAGCCAACTCAGCATTCTGTGAAAGATCTTCGACAGATCGGGTTGCAACCAGATTTTCTTGTTTGCCGAAGTGAAAAACAAATCGATGAACAATTGAAATCAAAAATTGCGTTGTTTTGCTCGGTGAAAAAGGATCATGTGATTTCAGCGCAGGATTCTTCGACTATCTACGAAGTTCCGCTCGCTTTACACCGTGAGCGCGTGGATTTTTTAGTTTGTGAATTACTAAAGATTAAAAATACAAAACCAAATGTGTCAGGTTGGCAAAAGATTGTTCGAATTCAAAAGAATCCGAAAAAGTCTGTCCAGATTGCGGTTGTTGGAAAGTATGTTGAGTTGAAAGAAAGTTATAAGTCTTTACATGAGGCACTGGTTCATGGGGGACTTGCCAACCAAGCACAAGTGGACATTACGTATGTTGATTCGGAAAAAATAACAAAAAAGAATGTTAAAAATCTTTTGTCAGGTATCGATGGCATCTTGGTTCCGGGAGGATTCGGGACCCGTGGAGTCGAAGGTAAAATTTTAGCGATTGAATTTGCGCGCACATCCAAAATTCCGTTTTTTGGAATTTGTTTTGGAATGCAGCTCGCGGCGATTGAGTTTGCGCGAAATGTTTGTGGTTTGTCGGATGCGACGTCGCGAGAATTTTTGAATGAAGCTGCTGGTCAGCGCACCTCGGATCAGTCACGCACAAACAATATCGTGATCGACACGATGTCGGATCAACGAAATATCACCAGCAAAGGCGGAACGATGCGCCTTGGGGCTTATAAATGCCAACTGCAACCTCGTAGCCTTGCTGCTCGCGTTTACAAAAAGACATTGATCACGGAACGACATCGTCATCGATTTGAGTTCAATAATCAATTCCGCGAACTTTTTGAAAAAAAGGGAATGATTGCGACTGGCATTAATAAGGAACGAAATTTAGTGGAAGTTTTAGAAATTAAAGCGCACCCGTGGTTTATCGGGGTTCAATATCATCCGGAATTTAAGTCGAAGCCACTTGCTCCGCATCCCTTGTTTTCAGAATTCGTCAAAGCGAGTTTAAAATGATTTTATCGCGCGCCAAACAAGTCCTACAAATTGAGGCTGATAGTATTTTAAATTTGATCACGCGTTTGGATCAGCCCATTGATGGGGCTGCGTTTGAACGCGCGACAAAATTGATTTTTGACTGCAAGGGTAAAGTCATAGTCACGGGGATTGGAAAATCCGGACAAATTGCACGGAAGCTTGCCAGCACGCTTTCCAGCACGGGAACGCCTGCGCTATTTTTACATCCATCAGAAAGCAGCCACGGTGACATGGGGGTGATTTCGAATTCGGATATTGTGATCGCTCTTTCATACGGTGGTGAGGCGCAGGAATTGAATCCACTTCTTAATTTTATCGCGCGACGAGGAATCGATCTGATTGCCATGACCGGAAAAGCGGAAAGCCGATTAGCTCAAGCCGCCAAAGTTGTTTTGAATGTTTCAGTTTCTCGCGAGGCCTGTCCTTTAAACCTTGCGCCGACGTCATCGAGCACCGCCATGCTTGCGTTTGGCGATGCTCTTTCGATGTGTGTGTTGGAACTGCGAGGCTTTCGTCCAGAAGACTTTGCAGAGTTTCATCCGTCTGGCTCTTTGGGAGCTAGACTAACGACCGTGCGCGAGTTGATGAAGTCTGGAGACGCATTTCCAACAGTTCTTCGCACGACTGGACTTAAAGAAATCTTAACCAAAATGACCCATCAAAGTGTTCGCGGTGCTGCGATTATTGTTTCCGGACAAGGTGATCTTGAAGGCGTTATAACAGATGGTGATATTCGACGATTTCTGGAAAAGAGCGATCAGCCGTTCGCAGCCCGGGCAGAAGATGTCATGTCGAAGAATCCGAAAACAATCGATGCATCGGAACTTGCAGAAAAGGCTTTGTTCATGATGGAACAGTTTCGGGTCCAGGCGTTGATTGTTTTGGATCGTCGTTCGACCCAGCCACTTCGTCCAATTGGGCTTATCATTTATCAAGACTTACTTTCGTCGAAAGTACGTTAGTCGACACAACAAGACCACGACCTAAGCCCACACTGCTAAAATAAAACCGAGCGAAAGTTGCCGGATTTCAAATAGTTAGGAACAATGATCCTGTGGGACTTGTTCTTAAAAAACTTCATCAAATTAAAATGCTTGTGCTTGATGTCGACGGCATTATGACAGATTGCAGGCTTTGGATGGATTCCAACGGCGAATGGAAACGTTTTTATTCAGTGCGCGATGGCGTTGGAATCAAGGCTCTGATTGAGGCTGGCTACAAACTTGCCGTGATCACAGGTTCCGATGCGAATGACATTCGATCTCGGGTTAAAAATTTGGGAATTCATTATTTGTTTGAAGGCGCCAAAGATAAAGTTCCGTCGTTCGTGAAATTGCAAAAGGAATCTGGAATCTTGGCGAGCGAAATGGCCTACATGGGCGATGACGTTTTTGATCTTCCAGTTTTACAGGCTGTACAGTTTTCGGCAACTGTTCCCAATGCCATGGAAGACGTCATGAATGCCGTTGATTATGTCACACGAAGATCCGCAGGCGACGGTGCCGTTCGCGAAGTTTGTGATTACATTCTTCAATATGGATTCTATAGACAAGCCTCTGTACCGGCTCCCGATAGTAGAATGAAGGAGATCTCGAGATCATGATTTCAAATCTAAGACTTTCATTTTGGATCAGTTTAATTTTTTCTATATTGCTTTCTGCACCTTCGATTCGTGCTCAGAGCAATTCAACACTTGATATTCCAGATGATGAATTGGCGCGGGAATCAGTGTACCCGGTTTTTGAAAATCCAGTCAGCGTCAAAAATCGAAATGTCACGACGGCGAAGAGATTTGATATCGGAGTTTTCGGAGGTCTGGCTCTGACCGAACCGGTATTCAATACAGTGAAGCTGGGGCTTGCCGGGAACTATCACCTCAATGAAGACCATTCGATTGGTGGAATCTTAACGATGAACAATGCCGGTCTATCAAGAGACGCTGAAGAAATTAAGAACACGTTTCAACTGGATTACAATCGAGCACCGAAACCAAAAATGTCGATTTTTGCAGATTATAATTACAAGCCTTTCTATGGGAAAATCTCATTAAGTAAACAATTGGTCTTGAACACAACCATCTATGGTTCAGCGGGCTTCGGAGTGATTCAGTTCGATCACAAGTCTTTTCCAGGAATTTCTTTAGGAGTCGGTGAGCGATTCTATTTCAATCGAAGTTTATCATTTAAGATAGACTTCAGATTGTTGATGCACAACGCGCCAATTCCGTTCAAAGGGGGAGTTTTACTGCCTTCGAATCCTGTTCCTGATTATTCCGTGTTTGATGAAAGATTAACGATAACCTCCAATTTAGAATTTGGTCTGAATTTTCTGTTCTAAAAGGGAGAATGGGTGAAGATGATGAAACACTTTAAAATCTTACTTGTACTTGCTGGGTTGATCCCTTCGTGGGCGCTAGCGCAGCAAAGTGAAGATGATGTTGAGATCATTAATCTTGATAGTATCTACCAAACAAACCCAGTACCGAATCGAACTACTCCGCAAAATCAAGCACCGAATAGATCCGGAGAGCTGAATACGGTTCAACCGGGACAACTTTCAGACGAGCTCCCGGCGGATGAAGCTACAGAAGGAACTGCCGAAGTGCAAGTCGATGAACTAAAAGACTTAAGCAAATTATCTGCCTTTAGCGAAGTTTCGATTATTCAAAAAAAGCTCATGCCAAAATCTCAAAGATTTCAATTTTTTGGCGGACTAGGACTGACAACGAATACGCCTTGGTTTTTGAACGCCGGGTTCAAGCTAAATTTAGGTTATCATTTTACTGAAAGTCTTGGGATTGAGCTTTCATCAGTTTTTCTTTCAAGCTCCGAGCGGCAAGTGGCCCAGGAAATCCGAACCAATAATAACTTACAACCAGAGCAGTTCATTTATACAAAAAGTTTTGCGGGCCTTGATCTAATGTGGACACCTTTCTATGGAAAAATGACGTTTCTTAACAAAAAGATTATCCCTTACGAAATGTATCTGACGGCGGGCGGTGGATCGTCTGACACCAATTCCCAAGAAAAGACAGCGCCGACCTTTCATTTGGGTACAGGTCAAGTTTTTACAATAACAAGGTCCATGGCATTTAGATGGGACTATAGTCTTAATATTTTTCAAGCCACTCCGCTCACCACGAATGCTGCTGTCGCCGAAAAAGGTACGTACAACGACCTTATTTTTTCTGCGGGTGTCAGCTTCTTCTTTCCGGAGGCAAATGACCGATGAAAAAAATATTTAGCCTAAGAACTTTTTTAGTTTTATCCCTCGTTTTTAGTGGGGTCCTTCATCCGATAGATTCAGTTGCACAAAAAAAGTCGACCAATCAAAAGAAGACGACTCAGAAGACAACGACCAAGAAATCGTCAGCAAAATCAACTTCAACAAAATCGAAAGCTGCCTCGGGAGCTTCGTCTCGTGCTGTTGCGCGTCCGACCGGTCAAGGAAATCAGCAAATTCAGCGGCAAATTCAAGGCGCCCTTTCGCAAATGCGTGAAGGTAAACCTATTGTTGCCGCGAATACCTTGCTGGCATTGAGTCGCAGACGTGATGTGGTTAAAGAAAAATCACAAGTTAAATATTTTCTTGGCCTGGCGCTGATGGAAATGAAGCTTAATCAAGTGGCCGCGTTTCAATTCGTTGACGTCATCCGAGCCAATGACTCTGGCTATTTAAAGCAAGCCTTAGAAAAATTACTAGTTGTTACGGATCGGCTTGGGGATGAAACACTCCTTAATTTTGCCTTACAGCGAATCGACGTGGCGGCGGTGCCCGCACAGAATCGAGATATGCTGTATTACCGAATTGGCGAAATCCAGCAAAAAAGTGGAAACCATGTCGACGCCATTCAGTCATTTAAAAATGTTGGTGCCCAGAGCCAGTTCTACACAAACTCGCTCTATGGTATGGGTCTTAGCTTAGCGGAATCTGGCAAATTAGATCAGGCCCTTGGTGTGTATAAAACACTTTTTGAAACGCGTTTGAGTAAAGCTGTTACCGACACAACAAGAGTTTCGGCCCAGATGGGCATTGCAAGGATTTTGTATCAGCAGCAAAAGTGGGATGAGTCTGTTGAAGCCTATTCAAGAATTCCGCGAGACCATCGATTTTGGCACGATTCAATATTTGAACGCAGCTGGGCGATGTTAAGATCTGGTCGATTTCGATCGTCATTAAGCAATTTCCACAGTTTGCATTCGAGTTACTATGACAATTTCTATATTCCGGAGTCGCTGCTTCTAAGATCGATCGTCTACTTGTATATCTGCAAATACGATGAAATGGAAAAAGTTTTAGAGCTTTACGACAAGCAATACAACCCTGTTGAATCGCGATTAACAGGCTTCTTGAAGACGCGTAAGCTTGCCGAATCGTACTATTCTGAAATTGAAGGCTACTTGGGCGGCCGAGAAACAAGATCGCCCGCTTCGGTAACAAAGACGAATGGAAAATTGAAATTTTCTTTGCCGCCAAAAGCACTCAGCCATATTAGTGAAGAGGGCGATGTCCGCCGTATGGTTTCTTATATTCGAAAAGTTCAGCAAGAAAGACAGTTGATCGATAAGAATGCACAGATCAAGTCTACAGGCCTTGGAAGTTATGCGTCTAAATTGTTGAACAACCGACTGAAAAATGCGCGTGCGACAGCCGGCGAAATGGTCAAGGCCCACATGCAAAACATGCTGGCTGAGTTAAAAGATCTCAAGGATCAAACTGCGTTGATCCGCTATGAAATGATCAACGGGCAAAAGGAAGCCATTAAGAAAAGAATTATCGGAAAAGAGCTTCCAAGTAATCTGGCCGATGATAATCGAGATCGATCTTTCTATGTGCAGAATGGATACGAATACTATCCATTTCAGGGTGAGTACTGGTTGGATGAGGTCGGTAACTACCATTATCTCGGAAAGCAAAGTTGTGAGTAATTTATGAAAAGAAATAATTGGAATTCACTCTTGAAATTAAGTGGCCTTCTTCCCGGTTTATTTGTGCTTATTTTCGCTGGAAATGCATTTTCACAATCATCGAACTCTGCTCAAAAACGACAGACAGTTGGTGATCTGCTACGAAAAGTTCGAGAAGACAGTCGGGGTGGAAATTTAAGATCAAAAGAAAAAGAAGGAACAGCACTTCCATCGACGCAGTTTAACTTCAAGCAGAGTGCAGCACAGCAATCCGTGAATCTTGGTTCGGTGAAACCGCCAAAGTCTTCTGCCGTTATAAAAGTTCAGCCTGGAGACGATCAGGCCGCATACGAAAAGACGTTGGATTTACAAATCAGTGAACTGTTCAAGCTCACACGAAAGTTTGCACAGAGTGCAAACCGCGGCGAAATATGGTTGCGCCTTGCAGAGCTGTATGTCGAAAAGGCAGCACTCGTAGATTCACGCAAGCAAGATGATTACGATGCGAAACTTCAGCTCTTTCAAGCTGGGAAGTCGAAATCACGTCCGAAGCTTGATGTCGCTGAAGCGCATGACTACAACAAAAAAGCGATTCAATTGTATGAATGGTTTGCGCGTGATTTTCCGACAGACTCAAAAATGCCACAGGCACTATTTTTCTTAGGTTACAATCACTTTGAAATTGGAAATAACTCGAAAGGTGCTGAATACTATCAGCAACTGACCAAGGGGTATGCGCGAAGTCCGTTCGTAGGCGAAGCTCACTTTGCATTGGGTGAATTTCATTTTGAAGCCGAGCGATGGTCTGACGCTTATGACAATTACGTGAAGCTTGTGAAAGATAAGAAACATCGTCTTCATACATTTTCGCTGTATAAATCTGCATGGTGTCTTTACCGAATGGGGAAAACGGAAGAGTCGATCAAATATATGGACTTTCTTGTTCGTCTCAACCAGTCGGGATCTGTGAATCCCGATGTCGGATCGAATCGAAGCCGCATTAGTAATGCGAAACTAGAATCAGAAGCTCTTCGTGATCTGGTTATCTTTTTTACCGAAGTTGGCGACGTGAATCGAGCCTTAAAATACTTCAATCAATTCGGCGGAAAAGATCGCTATATCTATATCGAACGAATGGCGTATTACCTGGCTGATAAAGGAAATCGTGATGGGTCGCGAGATGTTTTCCGATATTTGATCAAGGAAGAGCCTCGCAGCAAAAAATCTTTTGAATTTCAGTACCAGATCGTTCAGAACTATTTCTTCGCTAAGAATTCGCCGCAATTTAAGGAAGAACTTTACAGATGGATCAGCGATTATAAAACAGATTCGGTCTGGGCCCGTGCGCATGCTTCAGATAAGGAGTTTTTGAAGAGTGCCTTTGATTTGCGGGAGCAAACTTTGAGGAACTATATTTTACAGCAACATCAGACGGCCCAAAATTCTCGGGCTCAGTTTTCTCAGCAATCTGCGTTGGACGGATATGCACTTTACTTTCAAGAATTTTCGGACTCTACGCAGGCGCCGGACATGAGATTCTTCTATGCAGAGCTTTTATACGACATGAAAAAGTATGAAGAGTCTGCGATCCATTACACTTGGGTTGTCGAAAACGCGCCGAACAGCAAGTTCTACAAAAAATCGTCTGAGAACTTACTGCTGGCGATCGAGAGAGGTCTGCCGCGTGATGAAGAGTTACAGAAGCGAATCGGAGACTCTATCGAACCGATTCCACTGGATCCTCGGGTCGAACGGTTCATCAAATCCGCTTTGTGGTATTCTGAAAAGTTCCCGAACTCTGAAAAAGATGCCGAAATTAAATTTCGAGTCGGCAGGCTTTATTACATGTCGAATAATTTTGGACCGGCAGAAAAAGTGTTTAAGGAAATCGTGGCGAAGCACCCAGCTTCTAAAAATAAATTTTCTGAATATTCGGCCAATCTTTTACTCGATATTTACAATTTGAAGAAGGACTATGCCGGCCTTGAAAAGATGGGAACTGAGCTTCTAGCGAATGAATCTCTCGCCGGAACTAAAACGGGATCTGAAATTCGCGGAGTGATCGAAAAGGCGTCTTTCAAGCGTGCGCAAGATTTAGAAATTGAAAAGAAATATATGGAATCTGCTGAGCAGTTCCAAGCTTTTGTGATTCAAAATCCGAAGTCGGAACTGATCTCGATGGCGATTTTTAATGCTGGGGTCAACTTTGAACGAGCCGGAAAACCTCAGGCAGCTATCAATAATTATTCTAAGCTTCTTCAAAGAACTGATAAGCCTTCGGAAAGTTTAAAGCCAAAAAGTAAGAGATTGCTGGCCAAACTTTATCAGGATGCCGGCATGTTAGAGGACTCGGCACTTTTGTTCAGACAAATTGCCAGTGAATCTCCAAAAGACCCACTGCTTTCAAATTATTTGTTCAATTCAGCAAATATGTTTGAAGCTGTTGGACGGAACCCTGACGCGATTGCAACCTACGAAGAATTCATCAAGAACAACAAAAGTTCGAGCGAAAATAAAGATGCCTTGTTCACGATTGCAACCCTTCTTCGGAAATCAGGTCGCAATCAAGATGCATTTTCGAAATACAATGAGTATGTTGAAATGACGGCGATCTCGGCCCAGAGAATCGAAGCATTATATTGGATGAGCACGATGGTCCGTCGAAACTCTGATGACCGACGGGAATATGTTGCGAAAGTTTACGCGGGTTACCCAAGAATTCCAAGTGACCAAAAGGAACGGGTCCGTGGATTTGTTGCAAAGCTTAAATATTCAGAAGCTGAAGATTCCTTTAGTCAACTTCGCGCCATCACAATTCCGGCTGATCCTGCGCGCCAGACGGCTGCAGTGAATAACAAGCTTGAACTTGTGGATAAGATGAATAAGCAGCTCGCAGAAGTCATCAAGCAAGATTCTGCTGAAGAAATTATTTCAGCACTTTTTCTGACTGGCGAGATGAATGCCCATATGAATCACTCGATCTTGAAGGCACCAACGCCAGCGGGGCTCAAAGAAGATCAGAAAAAGCAATACGTGGATCAAATCAGAAAAATTGCGGAGCCTTTCGCAGTTAAGGCAAATGAGAGTTATAAACTCGCTGTGGACCGCGGACTTGACCTAGAAGTCTATAGCTCTGCATTTCGATCTTCATACGACAAAATGGCACAAATCGATCCGAAAAGTTACCATGGCGGACGCGAGATCGCGTTAGATGCTCGGCTGATCAGTTGGATGGGTGAGCGATGAAAAACGAAAAAATGCAGTCTTCTAATTTCTTAATACTATTCATGTTGTGTGGATTATTATCTAATTGTGCATCAAAGCCAGTTGGTGAAAATCAAACGAAGTCGGATGGCTCCATCATTGAAGATCAATCCGATGTCAATTTAGATGGAACGGATGACAATCAAGCAGAAGAAACTACAAAAGAAAAGCCAAAAACGGCTAAAGATGTTGTTGCTCAAAACACCACGACCACAGGTGCCGAAGGTGAACTTGAACGTGGTCTTGTCGAGGCCATAAAAAGTCAGAACGATAATCAAATACAGCAACTCGCACAGCAGCTCGTGATGCAAGATAGTAAAAACCTTCGTGGTCTTAATTCTTTAGCTTTGTTGCATTATAAAAATGGTCGTTTCATCGCCGCGCAATTTTTATTGAACCGAGCGATAAAGTCCTATCCGAAGGAATCAGATCTATATAACAACCTTGGCCTTGTGCAGCTGGGTTTAGGAGAACGTCGAGAAGCTTTACTGACATTTAAAAAGGGCCTTCAAGTGAATCCGCAAAGCGCGATCATAGGAGCAAATTTGGGCGCTATTTACGTAAAAGAGCGAGATTTTACAAAAGCCGAATTAGCGCTGGAAATTCCAATTAAGAAGGGCCTAAAAGATGCGAAGGTTCAAAATAACTACGCGATCACGCTTGCTGCTCGTGGAAAAAAGAAAGATGCCGCAGATTTATTTGAACGACTGATGAAAGACAATCCGAGTTCGAAGGAAATTATGTTCAATAATATTGTTGCGAAGCTTGATTATCTTGAAGATCCAAAGGGGGCCCTTGACCTAATTAACAGACTAAAGTTTGTAGGGGTCCCGGAAGAATCGCGAATTGAAATAAAGGAATTGGAAAATAGGGCGAAAGCTGCTTTAAAATAATAGATGGGTTGCGTTAAGGAAGTGAAAACACTGATGGCTTATTCTCAAGTTCGAAAATTGTTGTATGTTGTTGCGATAGTTGCAGTCGTCACGAATGTGGACATTGTTTTGGCTAATCGTACTCCAAACAATGAAAATGCAGACGCTGGGTCTTCGACATCGAAAGAAATCAAGAAGAAGACACTTTCATTCGAAGATGAACTCATTGAAGGTGGAGCTCAGAAGCCAGAACTATTTTATTTGCTCCAACAAAAGAATTTCAATTATAAAAGATTAATCAAGTTACGAGAAAATTTTCTACCTGAAATGCGCCGTACCTCTGAAGACGTTGAAAAAGCTGGGAGGACGAAGTGAAGTCTCCAATTATTTTTCGAGTTTTCAAAGACGACCAGATCCAATTCGTAAAGCAGTTTATTGAAAAGGATCAAGTTGTCGTCGGGCGAGCGGAAGTGAATCAGAATGACATTGATATCGATTTGCAGTCGCCAGATGTTTCTCCGATACATTGTTTAATCGAACGTCGAGGCCTGAATTACTACCTGTGTGATTTAGGTTCTATTCAGGGCACGTACAAAAATGCTCAGCAAGTTCTAGACGAAGCTTTAGAGTCGGGTGATGAATTTCATGTCGGACAGTTCAAGATTGTCTTTTTTGTCGGAATTCCCAAACCTGTTCATACAGACCGAGCCTCTGAAATTGTCATCTCGGCACCGAAGTCCGTAGCGCCACCACCGCTTACTGCAGCGCCGATCGTGGAGACGAAGCCTCCGATTCAACCGGCAATTGTAGTGACGAAGCCTCCTGTTCAACAGCCAACGGAAGCAACTCAAATTAAGCCAATTCCTGCTAGCACAGCTCCAGTGACTCCTCCACCAGCAAAGGCCCCACTTCAAAAGAAGGAAGAGGCGAGTTCTAAGATAGTTCAGAATGAACCAAGACAATCAGTTCAGAATGAACCAAAGCAGCCAGTTCAACAGGAGCAGCAAAGAAAGCCAGCTCAGCACGAACAAAGGCCAGCAAAAGGAACTGTTTCTGGCGTCGCTCTTCAAGCCGAGGCCAAGCCGGAAATCCAGTCGCAGTATAAAGCCCAAAAGCCTTCGCCACGCGCTCAGCAATTTTTAAAAACACGTAAAGGCAAAGGGGCGAAAACATTTGCTCCACCAAGTCATCATCAAACTGTCTTTCAAGCTGTGCGTCCTGGCCAAGGTGGTCAGATTGAAGTTCTCGTTGCGTGGAATGAACGTATTATCAGTACTCACCATTTCTTGCCGGGAACAACCGTCACTGCTGGGCGATCTGGAAACGTTCAAATTCCTGTCGGGACAGTTGTTAAGCCGATCAATTTGATCGAAGCCCGAAACGGACAGGTTTTTGTTCAACTTCCGATCGAAGCCAAATGTTACGTGCAAAAATCTGATGACCGTCACGACTTGAAGGAAGCGACTCACCGCTTGCAACAAAATGAAGTGGTCTTCATATCGTTTTCAAATGGCATTCATTTAGCGATCCGCTTTGCTCCAAAAACGATTATCGCTCCGCTTGATTCACCTCTGATTTTTTCATCGTCTGAGTTTACGGGAATTTTAGCAGCACTCATCATTGCCGTTCTCACGAGTTTGATCGTGTCCGTGATGTCGCCGAAAATGAAGGATGCCGAAGAAGATGTACAACGAATCGCGCAGGTGATTTTTGAAAAGCCTCCGATGCAAGTTGCTGTGGTCAAACCGCCAGTGCCACCGATTGAGCAACCTGTGCCACCTGCACCTGAGCCTCCGCCAAAGCCGCCGGAATTACCGAAAAAAATTGTTGAATCCGAAGTCCCTCAGAAAAATATTTTGAAGGGCGATCCGAAAAAAGAAGAAACCAAGGATCAAAAGGCGATGAAAAATGCGTCGCGAGCTCAAGACATCAGGGCTAAAGACGATCAGAATCGGAAAAAGATGTTCACGTCCAGCAAGTCTGGTGGTTCTGTGAAAACAGGACCAGTTGCCGGAGCGAATATGAAAAGTAAAGAGCCTGATGTTTCGAACACAGGACTACTTTCTGCATTTGGTTCTGGTGGTGTTAGACAAAAGCTAGATAAGGCCTATAGTGGATCAGGTGAACTTTTAGGTGCTGGTGAAAAGGCGACTGGAAGTTCTGGATTTAATGAAAGTCGTCCCGGCGAAGATTTAGGTTCAAGATTCAAAGATACGGGAGCTGGCGGTAAAGGCACCGCGACTCAAGGGATCGCAGGCATTGGCACAAAGAGTGGACGAGGGACTGGCGCAGGGAACTTTGGCGAAGGATCTGGATTCGGAACAAAAGAACAAACGGAAATTGCTGTCGGCGGAGCTGAAGAAGAATTTGTTGGAACCATTGACCGGGAAGCTGTGAGACGAGCCGTGCGAAGCCAATTGAATTTTTTCAAAGCATGTTACGAACGAGAATATAAGAAAAATACGCGCTTAGAAGGTAAAGTTGTGATCGCTTGGGAAATTCACGAAGGCGGAAACGCACGCAATGCCCGAGTCGTTCGCGATAAAACAACGATCAATAATCGTGTGGTTGAAGAATGTGTTCGCTCTAGAATGTTAACGATTCGTTTTCCAGAACCACCTCCGGGCACGGTTGCAGAGGTCGCTGGATACCCATTTGTTTTTTCAGGTCTTAGATAGTTTTTATAGGAGGATATCGTGGAACCAACAACAACAGCTCTTGCAAATACAGCAGCAATGGCCGATAACGTAAACCCAATTGTCAGAGCTTTTAACGAAGGTGGACCGGTGATGTACATCATCGCGGTATTCGCGCTTCTGACATTGTTTCTTGTCGTCGAGCGTTTGCTGGCACTCAAAACAATTCGAATCGATAAGAAAGAGTTTACGGATCAACTTTACAGAATGATTATTGGTGGCGATATTCGCCAAGCGATTGCGTTCTGTGATACACGTCCAGCTCCGCTATCAAACACCATCAAAGCAGGTCTAGTTCAAACCATGAACAAGAGACCAGATGAAGAAATTCAAGTCGCGATGGATGCGTCGGTTATGCGTGAGATGCCGCGAATCGAAGGTAAAACAGCATTCTTAGCTGTCTTCGGAAATATTTCAGTTCTTGCAGGACTACTTGGAACCATCTTTGGTATGATCGGATCTTTCCGAGCGGTTTCATCAGCAGATCCAGCAACTAAAGCTGAATTGCTGTCGAAAGGTATTTCGCATGCCTTGAACTGTACTGGTTTTGGACTAGCGGTCGCTATCGTGGCGATTGTTTTCTACGGAGTCTTCCAGCACATGATCCAAAAAGTTGAAAATGAAATGATCGAAACAAGTATGACTGTTTTGAATCTTGTGACTTCAAATCGCGAAAAACTAAAAGACTAAGAGCTGCGTTAATTTTTAATGGATTGAGAAAATTAGTTCAAAGTTGTGAAGTTTAAAAAGGACAGAGGCGGACAATGGCACATATAGAATCGGGCGGTCGAGGCAGAAATCCAAATTTTGATTTGAATTTGGTGCCGTTCATCGATTTGATGTCCGTCCTCATCACATTTCTTTTGATCTCGGCAGTGTGGACTCAGGTTTCCATGATTCAGCTGGGGGCCTCGTTTGCGTCACCACGAAATGAAAATGAACAAGAAGTCAAACCGCCGCCGATGGAAGATCTTGTTCTGCGAGTTGATATTAAAGCGACGGGATACACTCTTTGGGTTGGCAAAGATATTCGCCAAATTCCAATGGTGAATGGCGAATACGACAAAGCGGCATTGCTTGCAGATCTTTCCATGCTCAAACAAAAGTATCCTCTCAAAGGCGGAGTTAAATTAGCCATTGAAGATCAAATTATTTATGATCATGTCGTCGCCGCGATGGACATTGGGTTGAAAGCAGGATTTTCTCCAGAGCTTCTCACCGGAGGGCCAAACTAATGGCTATTTTTAGACCTGGCGAACGTCATCGTTACCATCGAATTTTGAAGAAAAGAAAAAATCAACGCGGAGTAACGGCCGTCTTATCACTCACCGCTATGGTTGACATGTTTACTGTACTTGTTGTGTTTCTTTTACAGAATTACAACACCACTGGCGAGATTCTCTACATTCCTAAAGAAGTGACACTACCTAAAGCAGAGCGGGTTAATGAGTTAGCTCCAGCTCTGGTGATCACGGTTTCTGCAAAAGAAGTCTTCGTTGATCGCACTGTCGTGGCCACATTTGATGAAGTAAAGAACTCACCAGAGTGGACCATTCCAAATTTACGCGACCAGGTTCGATTTATTTTGCAAAAAAATAAGGCCGAACAAGACGAAAAACTTCAAAATAAAGTGAAGACCGTTGTCAGCACGACTGTGGGAAATTCGCAAGAGGATCCCGATCAGTGGCGAAAAGTCACTTTGCAGGCTGATCGACAGATTGATTATTTAACGTTGAAGAAAATTATGTATTCAATTTACGAAGCGGGCGGTGGTCCGATTAATTTTGCAGTCGCTAAAGATGTTGAAAGTAAGAATGCGGCCGGAACTTCGTCTCAGTAGCTTAATTGGATATCGGACGCTCATTGCACGTTTCCTCATTTTTTCAATTTTGATTGTTATGTTTTTTCAGTTTTTGGTTTTATTTCCAAAGCCAGTGAATAACTTTTCCTCTATCACAAAATTTAAAAAATTGGCCGAAGGCGAAACTGCAACTGAAGGCAGCGAAAGTGCATTGGCGCTAGCTCGTATGTCGCAAAAAGCGAGTGAACAGTCTATAAAAGGTCTGCACCTGGTTGAAAGTATCAATCAACAAAAAGGATGGGAGCTTTCAGCCGTAGAAGCCATCGGAAGTGATAATTCGCAGTGGGTGCTGAAACAAGTTAACGTTGTTTTCTTTAGTGATGAAATTGCAACGTTTAAGGTTCGTGGGGACGTGGGCGAAATTGATGGGCAGTCAAAAAATATCGTGATTCGTGGGAAAGTTGTTACGGAAAGTGCGAACGGCTACGTGTTCGAAACGAGCGAACTTCGTTTCGATGCCGCAACTAAGTCATTAATTAGTGATGATACAGTTGTGATGTCGAGCCCGAAGGGTAATACTTCACTGAATACGAATTTGACCGGATTTGGACTGCGAATTGTGCTTCCGACAAATAAAATATTTGTCTTGGATAATGTAAAAGCAGAAAATATTATTAACGGTGAAAAATTTAGTTTAACGTCCAGGCAGGCTGAATTTTCTAATTTAAGCCGAGAGGCTCAGTTTAGCGAAAATGTGCAAATGAATTTTCGTGAATATAAGACCACGTCTGCGAAAGCCAATTTTGTTTTCGATAAGCGAACGAATCAAATCGATCGCATTTTTTTGTCTCCTCAGGTCGAGATGAAAGGCACTGCGCAGCATGGGCGCTGCAAACTTCTCGATATCTACCCCCAAAAAGATATGATCGTGATGCGTGGTCAGCCTCAATTGACTTATCTTGGTGACCAGATATCAGGTGAAGAAATCGTACTGACCGAACGTGGCCAAAAGGTTAAGATACGACGAGCAGAAATGACGGGGAGCAATCGACCATGACCGAAAAAAAATCTTACATCGACTCCCAAAGTACGTTGAAGATCGAAGGCATTTCAAAACAGTACAAGGGAAGAAAAGTTGTTCAAGCGGCAAGTTTTACGATCCAATCTGGACAAGTGGTTGGTCTCCTTGGGCCTAACGGGGCCGGAAAGACGACATCCTTTTACATGGTGGTTGGGTTGGTGCAGCCAGATTCGGGAAAAATTTTGTTCAACGATCAAGATATTACTTTCTTTCCAATGTACAAGCGCGCACGCACTGGTTTGAGTTATTTGGCGCAAGAGCCAAGTATCTTCAGAAGGATGACTGTGGAAGATAACATTCGCGTGGCTCTTGAAGCGCAAAGCCTAGACGAACGCGAGCGCCGTGAAAGATTAGAAAGTTTACTTCAGGACTTTCGTGTGAATCACATACGAACCTCTTTTGGATACTCTCTATCTGGCGGAGAACGTCGTCGAGTTGAAATCGCCCGCGCGCTAGCCGGGCACCCTCACTTTATTCTGCTGGATGAACCATTTGCGGGTATTGATCCCATAGCGGTCGCGGATATTCAAAATATTATTCGAGATCTTAAGGCCAAAGGTATAGGAGTTCTGATCACAGATCACAACGTGCGTGAGACTTTAGGGATTTGCGATTATGCTTATATCTTGAAGGATGGGCAGATCCAAGTGAGCGGAAGCTCTGAGGAAATTGCAAATTCGGAAGTCGCCCGTAAGTTCTATCTGGGTGAAAATTTTAGACTTTGATCGGCACAAGCGCACGTTACTGCGTGAACCTTAGGGAAAAGGAACAGGATACAGAATGGCTTTAAGACAGACGATGAATCTTTCTCAGAACTTGGTGATCACGCCGCAGCTTCAACAGGCGATCAAGCTTTTGCAGATGTCACGTTTGGAACTTGAAACCCAAGTGCGAAATGAACTTGAAGAAAATCCAATCCTTGAAGAAGCCGAAGTCCTTCGCGAAGAAGACTTTGAAAGAACAAAAGAAATTGAAAAGCAGCTTGAGGGCAATACAGAATCCATAGCTGAAAATCCAAACGAACAATCCGCGACGCAAGATCCCCTCAAACAAGATGAGTTTGAATGGGAAAACTATCTTGAAAGTCGGCACAAAATGCCGCGCGAAGCGTCGCACGGTAACGAAGAGATCATGAATTTTGAGAACGTCATCGCGACGACTCAGACCTTACATGATTATTTATACTGGCAAGTGAAAATGGTTGGATTTTCCGAACATGAAGAAAAAGTTGCTGATGTTTTGATTTCCTATATTGATGATGATGGATATTTGAAAACCCCGCTTCAACAAATCGCAGAAGAAGAAAAGTTTGAAGTGATCGATCTTGAAGAGACACTGAGTCTGATTCATGAATTTGATCCTCCTGGAGTGGGTGCGCGGGATCTGAAGGAATGCTTGTTGATCCAAGCTAAACATCTTCAAGAAGACACAAAGGATCTAGTTAATTTAATTCAGAATCACTTGAAAGATCTTGAAAAGAAAAACTTCGACGCCATCGCGAAAGCATTGAACATGCCAATGCAGGCCGTTGCTGAAATGTGTAAAATCATTTACGACATGGACCCAAAGCCGGGCAGAGCGTATGCTTTGAATGACACCCAGTACGTGACACCGGACGTTTACGTTTACAAAGTCGGTGATGATTACGTTGTATCACTCAATGAAGATGGATTACCAAAGTTAAAAATATCTAATTTCTATAAGAATGTCTTGAAATCAGATCCGACAAAGCCAAAACAAGAAGCCGCGAAAATTGAAGACAATAAAACGGCGGATTATATTTCTGAAAAACTTAAGTCAGCAGTTTGGCTTATTAAGTCCATTCATCAACGGCAACGAACCATTTTTAAAGTTTCAGATTCGATCGTAAAACATCAACGAGAATTCTTTGATAAAGGTGCCGGATATTTAAAGCCGATGATCTTGCGTGATATTGCAAATGACATCGGGATGCACGAATCGACCGTCAGTCGCGTGACCACGGCCAAGTACATGCATACGCCGCAAGGAATTTACGAACTGAAATACTTTTTCAACTCCGGAATTGCCTCAACAGATGGGGATGCTTTGGCATCTGAATCTGTGAAGCTTAAAATCAAGGAAATCATTTCGAAAGAAGATCCTAAGAAGCCTTACTCAGATCAAAAGCTTGTCGAACTCCTTCGAAAAGATGGCGTCGATATCGCCAGACGAACAGTTGCGAAGTACCGAGAAATTCTGAAAGTCCTTCCGTCATCGCAACGTAAAAAGTTTTTCTAATTTTTTTCATT
>LNFM01003067.1_pt1 | contig 33760 bp, 31 predicted proteins | sample 596031 | NCBI WGS metagenome assembly LNFM01 (sample SAMN04254537, study PRJNA301005) | activated carbon metagenome | isolation source: dual media filters at the Ann Arbor, Michigan drinking water treatment plant | place: USA: Ann Arbor
CCGGCATATCCTTGACCCCGTGCAGACCCGGGCGCTCGGACTCGGTGCGGCGGTGTTCGTGGTGTCGGCGGTGGTCGCCCTCGTCACCGTCCGGCAGGTCTGGGAGGCCACCACGGCGCGCGACGGCCGCTGGCTCGCGCAGTCGGCCGAGGAAGTGCCGGCGCACCTCGGCGAGCGGATCCACTGCCTCGATGCCAGCCTCGCGGCCATGCGGGGGATGCTCGCGGCGCGCCCGGTCGTCAGCACCACCGAATGGGAGGCCTGGGGGCGGCAGGTCGCTGGCGGCGCGACGTGTCCCGCGGTGAAGGGCCTCGCGTATCTCGAGGCCGGGGGCACCGTGGCCAACGGCGACGCCGCCCCGGCCGCGACGCGCGTGGCGTTCCGCTCGGAGCGTTCCGGCGCCGGCGCCGTCAGCGACGAGACGTGGCTGCAGTTGCTGGCGGCGATGCGGCCAGCCGATCTGGCCGCCACCAGCGCGGCGCGACTCGGGCCAGCACTGCCGATCGGATCGACGGTCCTCGCGCTGTATCTCGCCCCGGTGGTCGGTCCTGCGGACGCGGCCCCCGCCTCCGTGCGGGGATGGGCGGCGCTGCTCATCGCGCCAGCCGATCTCTTCTCGACCCTGATCGACGGCGAGGTGATGGGCCTGCGGGTCGAGGATCCCGCCGGCAGCGGTCCCCAGGCGATCCTGCTCGATACCGCAGCCCCGGGGCAGGCGGTGGTGGCCCGTCGCGACATCGACGTCGGCGGGCGCCCGCTCGTCCTCGCGATGACCGATGCCCGCCGCACCACCACCGGCACCCGCAGCATCGTCGGCGTCGTCACGCTGCTCGGCGCCCTGCAGACGGGCAGCCTGGCGTGGCTGGTCTACACGCTGGCGGCCTCTCGCGAGCGACTGGCGCAGGAGGCGGCGGCCAGCCACGCCTCGCTCAGGCGCGAGGAAGCCGAGACGCGCAAGCTCTCCCTGGTGGCGAGGCACGCCACCGATCTCATCCTGCTGACCGATCCGCTCGGCCGCATCGAGTGGGCGAATGCGGCGTTCCTCCGTGCCAACGGGTACGCCGAGGACGATGTCGTGGGGCAGGTGGCGTGGACGCTGCTGCATGGCCCGGAGACGCCCCTCGATGCCGTGGAGGCGGTGCGCGCGGCGCTGACCTCGGGGCAGGGCTGCCGCGTGGAGACCGTGAACTACACGAAGGCACGGGTGCCGTACTGGGTCAGTTTCGAGATCCAGCCCGTGCACGACGCGGCCGGTGTCGTCACCACCTTCATCGCCGTGGCGCGGGACATCACGGCAGAACGTCGGGCGCAGGACGCGCTGCAGCTCAGCGAGCAGCAGTACCGGCGTGTGGTCGAGCAGGTCGAGCAGGTGATCTTCCAGCTGGACACGGACGGCCAGTGGACGTTCCTCAACCGGGCCTGGCACGACCTGACCGGCTACGACGTGTCGGCGACGATCGGGCACCCGTTTGCCGGCTACGTGCATCCGGACGATCGCGTCGTGGCGCAGGAGATGTGCGCGGGGATGCTCGCCGGCCGCAGGGATGAGTGCCGGCAGGAACTCCGGTTCGTCACCCACCGCGGATCGGCGTGCTGGACCGCGGTGCATGCGCGACCGGTGATCGAAGAAGGCCTGTTCATCGGCGTGGCGGGCACCATCACCGACGTGAGCGTGCGGCGGCAGGCCGAACAGGAACTCGAACGGGCCCGCGTCGCCGCCGAGAAGGCCAATGCCGCCAAGAGCGAGTTCCTCAAGTCGATGAGTCACGAGATGCGCACGCCCCTCAACGGCGTGCTCGGGTTGATGGAACTGCTCGGGGCGACGCGGCTCGACGCCCAGCAGGCGCGCTACGTGGCGGTGGCGCGCGCGTCGGCGACGCACCTGGCGACGCTGATCTCCGACATCCTCGATCTGTCGCGCATCGACGGCGGCGCGCTGACGCTCGAGCGCACGCTGTTCGACCTGCCCGACCTCGTCGAGAGCAGCCTCGATGTGCTGGCCTCGGCGGCCGCGGCCAGGCGGCTGCGCCTGTCCTGCACGGTCACGCAGGACGTGCCGACCTGGGTGATCGGCGACCCCGGCCGGTTGCGTCAGGTGCTGGTGCACCTGCTGGCCAACGCCGTGAAATTCACCGAGCAGGGCGAGGTGCACGTCCAGGCCAGCGCGCAGGTGGACCTGCACACGCGGCAGGCGATACTGCGGCTCGACGTCCACGACACCGGCATCGGCATGGCCCCGGAGGTCGTGGAGCGGCTCTTCCGACCGTTCACGCCCGGCGATGCCTCCAGCACCCGGCGCCACAGCGGGACCGGTCTGGGCCTCACGATTTGCAAGCGCCTCGTCGAGGCGATGCAGGGCACGATCGCGGTGCGCAGCATCGAACGTGCCGGCGCCACCTTCACCGTGTCGCTGCCGCTCGAAGTGGCCGATGCCGCCATGGTCGAGAGCCAGCGGCAGGGCGACGTGCCGCTCCGCGTGCTCGCGGTGCTGCCCGATGACCGCGAGCGGGAGACGATCGGACGGCTGCTCGAAGGCTGGCGCTTCGACGCCGCCGTCGTCGGCGACTGTGCGACCGCACTCGGCCATGTCCGGGCGACCACGCCGTCGCGCTGGCGCTTCGGCGTCGTGCTGCTCGATGGGCTCGCGCCAGGCGCCGCGTCGTTGGCGCAGCAACTGCGCGAGATGAGCCCGGAGCCCGGCATCGTGTGGGTCATGCCCGAAGACGGCCACCTGCCGGCCGACGTCTCGGGCGTGCGCGAGCAGGTCGAGCGCCCGGTGCGCGGCGCGGCGCTCTTCGACGCGATCATGCAGGCCGTCGTCGGTGCCGGCGTCATGCCCGTCGATGGCACCAGGGCGCCGGACTGGGGACGGCCGCGCCGTGTGCTCGTGGCCGAGGACCACGCCATCAACCAGATGGTCGTGCGCGAGATGCTGCTGGCGATGGGCCTCGAGGTCGACGTCGTCGGCAACGGCGAGGCGGCGGTCGCCGCCGCGCTGGCCGTGCCGTACGACGTCATCCTGATGGACTGCCAGATGCCGGTCCTCGACGGGCTCGAGGCGACGCGGCACATCCGCCGCGCCCTCGCCGTCGATCGCGGCGCGCCGGCGCCCCGCATCATCGCGCTGACTGCCAACGCGACCGCCGCCGACCGTCGTGCCTGTCTCGACGCCGGCATGGACGCCTACCTCACCAAGCCGGTGCGCAGCACCGTGCTGCAGCGGACCCTGCAGCGCCTGCTCGCCATCGATGGCGCCGTGGCCCTGGCCGACGAGGAGGCGACCGCCGCGTCGGTCACCACGGCGACGCCGACCGCCGACCTCGTGCCGGAGGCGCTGCTCGGCGACACCCCGGACGCCGAGGACATCCTCGATCCGGCCGAAGTCCTGCTGCGCTGCAACAACAACGGCGATCTCGGCGCGCGCATGCTCGTGCTCTTCGCCGAGTCGCTGCCGGCGGAGCTCGAGCGGCTGGACGCCGCGGCCGCGGCCGACGATGCCGTGGCGATGGCCAGCATCGCCCACAAGATCCGTGGCGCCGCCGCGACGCTGGCCGCCGTCCGGCTGGCCGGCGCGATCAGCGGCGTCGAGCTCTTCCTCAAGTACGGCGACGGCGGCCCGCTGTCCGAACTGCTGGGCGACGTCCGGCACGAGAGCGCGCTGTTCCTCGGTGTCGTACCCCAGATCGTTCGACGTCTCACCGACGGTCCCGCCCCGCCCCGTGCCTGAGCTTCACGGGCGCCCGCCCAGATTGACGGGGTTGCTGCAGTCCGATAGCGTGACCCGGTCATGACCGACGTCTCGCCTGCCGTCCACGTCCTGGGGGCCGCCTGGTGTGTGGACACCGCGCGCACGCTGCGGTGCCTGCGTCGCCTTCGGGTGCCGCACCACGCCATCGACGTGGACGATCACCTCGACGGCCTGCAGGAGGTGCTGCGCCTGACCGGCGGGCTTCGCCGCACGCCGGTCGTGCGGGTGGGCGACACCGTGCTGGTGGAGCCGTCCAATCGCGCGCTGGTGCGGGCGCTGGAGCAGGCGGGGCTGCTGGCCCCGTCCACGGTGCATGCCTTCGAGCACGGGCAGAACGTCGGCGATCTCGAGCGTCTCCTGCGGGTCACCGGGGCCGGACTGACGATCCTCGCGACCCGCGACGTGCCCGCGCCGATGCGGGTGCCGCTCCGCGTGGCCGCCGTCGGCCTGGCCCTGACCGCGGTGATCGGGTGGTGCCCGGTCTACGATGCGCAGGGCGTCACGTCGGTGGGTGGTCCCGGCGACCACCCAGACGAAGCCGAGCGCGATGCGTGGCTGGTCGCCGTTCGTCCCCCCGCCGCGTCCCTGGAGTCCTGACCGTGAGTCCTCTCAATCCGTCCCTCCGCGCCATCCTGACTGCGACGCATGGCGACCCGTTCGCCGTCCTCGGCCCTCACCTCGAGGAGGGGCGGCTGGTCATCCGCACCTTCCAGCCCCGGGCCACGGCCGTCCGCGTCGCCATCGGCGGTCAGGCGACGGCGGTGCAGGAGATGACGGTGCGGCATCCGGATGGCCTGTTCGAGGCCGTGCTGCCCGGCGTGACGGCGATCGTGCCCTACCGGCTCGAGGTGACCTGGCGAGACAGCGGCGAGCAGGTCACGATCGACGACCCGTATCGATTCGGTCTGCTGCTGGGCGACCTCGACCTCTACCTGATGGGCGAGGGGCGTCATCAGGAACTGCATCGCGCGCTCGGCGCGCACCCGACCGTGATCGACGGTGTGGCGGGCACGCGGTTCGCCGTGTGGGCCCCCAATGCGAGCCGCGTCAGCGTGGTGGGCGACTGGAACGGGTGGGATGGCCGCATCCAGCCGATGCGACAACGCCTGCCGCAAGGCGTGTGGGAGCTGTTCGTGCCGGGGGTCGGCGCCGGGGCGCGGTACAAGTTCGAGCTGGTCGCGGCCGCAGGTGGCCCGCCGTTCCTCAAGGCCGACCCGTGCGCGTCGGCCGCGGAGGTGCCACCGGCCACCGCCTCGATCGTCTGCGCCGACAGCGTCTTCGAGTGGCAGGACGGCGAATGGATCGCCGACCGCGTCCGGCATCGCGAGGCACTCGATCGACCGCTGTCGATCTACGAGGTGCACCTCGGGTCGTGGGCGCGCGGCGCCGACGGGGCCTTCCTGTCCTATCAGGACCTGGCCACGCGGCTCATCGCACACGTCCAGCAGCTCGGGTTCACGCACGTCGAGCTCCTGCCGGTGCTCGAGTTCCCCTACGACGGCTCCTGGGGCTATCAGGTCACGGGCTTCTTCGCGCCGACCAGTCGCTTCGGCACGCCCGACGACTTCCGCGCCTTCGTGGACGCCCTGCATCGCGCCGGTATCGGGGTCATCCTCGACTGGGTGCCCGGGCACTTTCCCAAGGACGCCCACGGGCTGGCCAGCTTCGACGGCACCTCGCTCTACGAGCATGCCGATCCGCGGCAGGGCGAGCACCGCGACTGGGGCACGCTGATCTTCAACTACGGGCGCAACGAGGTCCGCAACTTCCTCACCGCGAGTGCCCTGGCGTGGATCGAGGACTTCCATCTCGATGGCCTGCGGGTCGATGCGGTGGCCTCGATGCTGTATCTCGACTACTCGCGCAACGCGGGCGAGTGGGTCCCCAACGCCTTCGGGGGACGCGAGAACCTCGACGCGGTGTCGTTCCTGCAGCAGCTCAACACGCTGGTGCACGAGCGCCATCCCGGCGTGGTGACCATCGCGGAGGAATCGACGGCGTGGCCGGGCGTGAGTCGGCCGGTGCACCTCGGCGGCCTCGGCTTCACCTACAAGTGGAACATGGGCTGGATGCACGACATCCTGACCTACATGTCCAAGGATGCGATCCACCGCCGGTGGGAGCACACGCACCTGACGTTCTCGATGCTCTATGCCTACAACGAGAACTTCATCCTGCCGTTCTCCCACGACGAGGTCGTGCACGGCAAGCGCTCGCTGATCGACAAGATGCCGGGCGACTCGTGGCAGAAGGCCGCCAACCTGCGGGCGCTGTACGGCTACATGTTCACGCATCCCGGCAAGAAGCTGCTGTTCCAGGGCTGCGAGTTCGGACAGTGGCGCGAGTGGAACCACGCCGAGTCGCTGCCGTGGTTCCTGCTCGAGCACGCGCCGCACGACGGCCTGCTCCGGTTCGTCGGCGACATCGCCCACCTGTACCGGCGCGAGCCGGCGCTGTTCGAGCGCGACTACGACCACACCGGCTTCCAGTGGATCGACTGCAACGACAACGAGAACAGCGTCATCACCTACATCCGGCGGGCGGCCAATCCGGCCGACTTCCTCGTCGTGCTGATGAACTTCACGCCGGTGCCGCGCGAACGCTACGTCGTGGGTGTGCCGGTGCCCGGGCGCTACGACGAGATCATCAACAGTGACGCCTCGGCCTATGGCGGGACCAATCTCGGCAACGGCGGGCAGGTGTCCACGATCGCCGCACCGGCCCACGGCCATGCCCAGTCGCTCAGCGTGACCCTGCCCCCGCTCAGTTGTGTCGTCCTGAAACCCGCACCCTGAGGCGCGCACGTGGCCCAGTCAGACATCCCCGTGCCAGACCACGTGCAGTGGTGGCTTGCGCACGAGGGATGCGGTGCGCTCGTGTGGGATGGCGAGACGGGCGCCGTGCTGGGGGCCAATACGCGCGTGCAGCACTGGCTCGCTGGCGCTGATCGGCGATGGACGCCGGGCGAGGAGTCCGTGCGCGACGTGTTCGGGCTGGCGTTCGGGACCACCCCTGCCGATCTCGCCACCTGGCTCGGAGCGCAGGCCCCGCGCGAGCAGCGAGTCAGCCGCCCCGGGCGCGCCGACGTGCGCGTGGTGCTGCTCACCTGGCGCCTGACAGAGCCCCGGCCGCTCTGGGCCACCCTCGTGCTCGACCTCGACGTCGTCCAGCCACGCAGCCGGCCCGGCGAGGCGACCGCGGCCCATATGGAGCTGCTGTACCAGCGCAGCCCCCTCATGTACTTCACCGTCGGGGTGGACGGGCGGATCATCGGCGTCAACCGGACGGGCCTCGAGCAACTGGGCTACGCCCGCGACGAGCTCGTCGGCCGTCCCGTCGCCGACGTGTTCCATCCCGAGGACCGCGATGCCGCCCGGCGCCAGGTCGCCCTCGGCTTCCGCGAGCCCGAGACCACCCACGCGTGGGAACTGCGCAAGTGTCGCCGCGATGGCGCCGTGCTGTGGGTCGAGGAATGGGCGCGGGCGGTGCCCGGCCCCGACGGCACCGCGGAGTTGCTCGTCGTGTGCCAGGACATCACGGCGCGTCGCGCCGCCGAGCAGGCGCTGCGCGACAGCGAGGCCCGGCTGCTGCAGGCGCAGAAGCAGGAAGCGCTGGGGCGCCTCGCCGGAGGCATTGCCCACGACTTCAGCAACCTGCTGACCGTGGTGCTGGGCCACTGCGATGCGGTCCGCCAGATGCTGCCGCGCGAGTCCCCGGTGCTCGACGAAGTCCAGGGCATCCGCGAAGCGGCGCAGCAGGCCACCAACCTGTCCCGGCAGCTGCTCACCTTCAGTCGGCGCCAGGTCGTGCAGCCCGAACCGCTGCAGCTCGACGATGTCGTGGCGCGGATGACGCCGTTGTTCCGGCGCCTGCTCGGCGCGCGGATCGCGCTGGATGTCGTGTGGGCGCCCGGACTGCCGCGCGTGCTCGCCGACCCTGGACAGATCGAGCAGGTGCTCACCAACCTCGTCGTCAACGCCCGCGATGCCATCACCGATGCCGGCACCGTCCGCATCGTCTCCTCGCTGGTGAGTGCCTCCACCTGCGCCGACGACACCGGCATCGCCGCCCAGCCCGGCCGCACCTACCTCTGCGTCTCGATTCGTGACGATGGGGCGGGCATGACCGAGGAGGTGCAGCGCCGCGCCTTCGAGCCGTTCTTCACCACCAAGGCCGACGACCGTGGGACCGGACTCGGCCTGCCGACCGTCCTCGCCATCGTGACGCAGGCCGGCGGGGGCATGGCCATCGTCTCCGCGCCCGGCGAGGGATGCGACGTGCGGGTCTACCTGCCGACGATTCCCGTCACCGCGTCGCAGGTGCCGGTGCTGCCGGATCCACGGACGCTGCCCGGCGGCAACGAGACGATCTTGCTGGTGGAGGATCGTGAGGCGGTGCGTCGGGTTGCGCAACGCTTCCTGGTGCGCCGTGGCTATCGGGTGCTCGAAGCGGAGAACGCGGAACAGGCGCTGGAGGTGGCCGCCACCCACAGCCACGAGATCGATCTGCTCCTGTCCGACGTGATTCTCGGCGGCATGGACGGCTATGCCCTGGCCGTGACGTTGACCAATCGTCTGCCGGGGTTGCGCGTGGTGTTGATGTCGGGCTACCCGAGCGAGATGCTGACCCGGGCGGCGGGGGTGGGCCCCGTGTTCCCGTTCGTCAACAAGCCGATCGACTTCCCGACGCTCGCGCAGCTGTTGCGCGACCAGCTCGAGCGCAGCCAGCCCTGAGCGGGTTGGCGACCCCCTTGCAACAGTCGAGGGCCATGGCCCTCTTCGACATCCCCATCAGCTGGGGGGAACTCGGCAAGCGCACCGCGAAGGAAATGGTGGCCGACGACTGTCTCGGCCTGGCGGCGCAGCTCTCCTACTACCTGTTCCTCGCGCTGTTTCCGGCCATCCTCTTCCTGCTGGCGCTCGGCAGCTTCTTTCCGCTCCAGGACCTCTCGGGTGATCTGGTCCGCATCCTGAGCCCCATTGCCTCGCCGGAGATGATCGAGCTCATCGCCGATCAGATCCGTCACATCTCCGAGTCTCAGGACGGCGGGCTGCTGACGTTCGGCGTGCTGGCCGCCCTGTGGAGCAGCTCGGCCGCCATGGCCGCGGCGACCAACGCCCTGAACGCGGCCTACGACATCGAGGAAGCCCGACCGTGGTGGAAGGTGCGGCTCATCGCCATCGGCCTGACGCTCGCCCTGGCGCTGTTCTTTCTCATCTCGGTGTCGCTGGTGCTCGCCGGTCCGGAGATCGCCGAGTATCTGGGGCGCACGCTGCGCATGGGGCCGCTCGTCGAGTGGAGCTGGAAGATCCTGCAGTGGCCGCTCGTGTTCACCCTCGTGTCGGCGGGGATCGCCATCGTCTACTACGTGGCCCCCGACGCCGAGCAGGAATGGGTGTGGATCTCGCCTGGAGCGATTGTCGCCACGGTGCTCTGGCTGGTCGCCTCGCTCGGCTTCCGGTTCTACGTCACCCACTACTCCGACTACAACGCGACCTATGGCGCCGTCGGGGGCGTGATGGTGCTGCTGTTGTGGTTCTACGTGTCGAGCCTGGCCATCCTGGTCGGGGCCGAACTGAATGCCGAGATCGAGCATGCGTCGCCGCATGGCAAGGATCCCGGCGAGAAGGTGCCGGGGGAGCGTCGGAAGATCGGGGCGCTGGCCGCCCGCGCGTGGCAGGCCCGCCACGCGGCGCTCCGGCGCCCGCGGCCGGGCACCGCGGCGACGTCTGTCGTCCAAGGCACAGATTGACGTGCCTCGCTTCTTGCGGTTGCATCTACAGGGACCGGCCACGCGTCTCACGCGTCGCCACCCCTCTGCTGTCGCTCCGGGATGTGCCCACGAGCGGCATGGTGGAGTTGTCTTTTGTCGTCGTCTGACGAGGGAGTTGTTGCAATGAGCTTGCGAGATACGTACGCCGCCGCGATTCACGTGGCCAAGACCGTCGGGATGCAAGGGTCGGCCGAGGAGAAGGACGGCAAGCTGGTGTTCCACGGCACGGTCACGTCCGAGGACGCCAAGAACCAGATCTGGACGGCGCTCAAGTCGGTGCCGAGCTGGCAGAACGACCTCCACGCGGTGATCGACGTGCAGGCCCCGCCGTCCGTGCAGTACACGGTGCAGTCGGGCGACACCCTCAGCAAGATCGCGAAAGCCCACCTCGGTGATGCCAACGCCTACATGAAGATCTTCGAGGCCAACAAGGACAAGCTCTCCGATCCCGACAAGATTCAGGTCGGCCAGGTGCTGACGATCCCGACGGCGTAGTCGTCGCGGCCACCGGCCACCTGCCACCGGGCTCCGTCAGAGCCCGGTGGCCGGTTCCCGGTTCCCGGCTTCCGGTTCCCGGCTTCCGGTTCCCGGTTCCCCCCAGCCCCCAGTCTGGCTCGCGGCTTGCACGATCCGGTGCGCGCACTGCTGCGCACGATGCCGGGAGCGTGGCTCGATGTCCGAACAGTTCATCCTTCACCGTCGCGACGCCAGGGCCCTCTGGATGTGGCTCGCCGTCGGTCTGTGCCTGTGCGCCGTGTGGCTGGTGTGGGGAACGCGGCCGTCGCCCGGCTCCGCAGAGACCGGGGGCCGGCGCGTTCCGGTCGTGCGGCCGCACTCCAACACGCTGCCGATGCCACCGCCGTCGGTCGCGCGTACACAGGCGCTTTCGGCGTAGCGGAATCACACACGCCGTGTCTCGTACGCCTGCTGCCGCCTCCACGCCGATCACCGTGACCATCGGTGACCGCAAGGTGGTGATCACCAGTCCGGACAAGGTGCTCTTCCCGGAGACGCGCCACACGAAGCTCGACCTCGTGCAGTACTACCTGGCAGTGGCTGACGGCGCGTTGCGAGGCGTGTACGGGCGCCCAACGGTGCTGGTGCGCTACCCGCACGGGGTAGGCGGGGAGTTCTTCTTCCAGAAGCGCGCGCCCTCGTCGCGGCCGCCGTGGATCGATGTCGTGTCGTTGGCGTTCCCCTCCGGACGCACGGCCGAAGAGGTGGTGCCGCGTGAGGCTGCCGCCCTGGCATGGATGGCCAACCTCGGCTGTCTCGAACTGCATCCGCATCCGGTTCGTGCCGACGATCTGGACCATCCCGACGAACTGCGCATCGATCTGGATCCGGTGCCCGGGGTGCCATGGGCGCAGGTGCGCGAGGTGGCCACCGTCGTCCACCAGGCGCTCGACGACGTCGGGCTGACCGGGTGGCCGAAGACCTCGGGGTCGCGCGGCATCCACATCCTCGTGCGGGTGCACCGGCGCTGGACCTTCGCGGAGGTGCGACGCGCGGCCCTGGCGCTGGCTCGTGACGTCGAGCGACGGGTGCCCGCCCTGGCCACCAGCAAGTGGTGGAAGGAGGAACGGCACGGCGTGTTCCTCGACTACAACCAGAACGCCAAGGATCGGACCGTCGCCGCGGCGTACTCGGTGCGTCCGACCGCGGACGCCCGCGTCTCTGCGCCGCTCGACTGGCACGACGTGGCCCTCTGTGATCCCGCGGACTTCACCTTGGCCACGATGCCGGCACGCTTCGCCGAGGTCGGCGACCGGCACGCGGGGATCGACGACGCGCCACAGGACCTGTCGGCGCTGCTCGATGTGTCCGAACGGCATGCGCGCGAGGGCGTCGGCGATGCGCCATGGCCGCCGCACTACCGCAAGCAGGAGGGCGAGCCCGTGCGCGCGCAGCCGTCGCGGCGCCGCGCGCCGCGTCGCGCGCCACCGCAGACGTGAGGCGTCGACGCTGACTTACTCGTCAGCCGTGTCGCTTGCGCCGAACACGCGCGAGAGCTCGAAGGGCGTCGTGACCTCGAGCTGGTCGTAGCGGCACGCACGCGCCGGCTTGTCCGGACGCCAGCGCCGGAACACGGTGGCATGGCGAAAGCGATCGCCCTGCAGGTGGTCGTAGGCGACCTCGCACACACGGCCGATGCGCAGCGGCTCCCAGGACATGTCCTTGCCGGCGCTCCAGCGGCTCTGCGCGCCTGGCATGCGGCTGGTCTCGCCCGCGCTCGTCGCCCACGCCTGCCAGGGATGGTCGCGCAGCGCCTCCGCGCGTTCCGGTTCGAGGTCGATCGCGAGTTGTCGTCGCATCGCCATCGTGAACGCGGAGGTGACCCCGACGTGCTGCAACACCCCCGCATCGTCGTAGAGGCCCAGCAGCAGGGAGCCGACGAGCGTGCCGGGGCCGGCCTTGTGCCAGCGGAAGCCGGCGACGACGCAATCGGCGGTGCGGACGTGCTTGACCTTCACCATCACGCGTCGGCCGGGCGCGTAGGCATCGGTCTCGCGCTTGGCGACCACGCCGTCGAGGCCCGCGCCCTCGAAGCGCGCCAGCCAGTCCACGGCCGTCGCCCGGTCGCGCGTCAGCGGCGTCAGGTGCATCGATGGCGAGAACCCGTGCGCAAGCGCTTCCAGACGGCGACGACGTTCGGCGAGCGGCTGTGTGCGCAGGTCCCCCTCGGCGTCGGCAAGCAGATCGAAGGCCACGAACGAGGCGGGGCTTTCCGTCGAGAGCTTCAGCACACGTGAGGCGGCCGGATGCAGACGCATCTGCAACGCGTCGAAGTCGAGGCCCTCGGAGGTGGCGATCACGATTTCGCCATCGACGACGCAGCCGTCAGGCAGGCCGCGGACGAGCGCGTCGTGCACCTCGGGGAAGTAGCGGTCCAGCGGCTTGAGGTCGCGACTCTGGATGTGGACGTCGCCATCGGCGCGGAAGGCGATGGCGCGAAAGCCATCCCACTTCGGTTCGTAGCACCAGCCCTCGCCCTCCGGCAGGGCCGTGGCGGCTTTCGCGAGCATCGGCTCGACCGGGGGCAGGACGGTGGCGTGCGCCATGCCCGATTGTGCGTCGCCGCGCCGGCGCGACGCGAGCTCAGCCGCGGACGACGACCGCCGCGACGAGATGCGGGCGACGCGCGTCGAGGCGCGCACCAAGGCGTGCGACGAGGGCCGGCCAGTCGCGGGCGGCGACGTCCGTTGCCGGCATGCGGCGAATCGCCACCGGTCGCCGAAGGAAGGCCTCCGCCCAGGCGGGCTGCGGCTGTCCGTCGTCGTCGAGCGCGATGACGTCGAACTCGGCGCCATCCTTGTAGATCGCGACGAGGCCGACGCCGCGATGCCCCTGGACGCGCAGTTCGAGGCGGCCGACGCGGCCCTTCGGGGCGTCCTCGAAGTGCGCCAGGATGCCCTCGACGAGGGCGTGACCCGAGGCGAAGAAGTCGCGCGTCTCGTCCTCGACGGCGTACTCGCGATCGAACGACCCGATGAACGACGATCCCGCCGACACGCCGGGCAGGCTGTCGACGAGCGCTTCGTTGCCGAACTCGATCGCGTAGGCGCGTCGACCGCGCACCTGCTCGACGCGGAAGCCGAGGCGTGTCGCCGCGTGGACGACGACGGTTTCCATCAGCGCGTCGAGATCAGGTGGCACGCGCGACAGGATCGCCGGCCCGAGCTCCGCCCGATAGGGATCCTGGTGCAGTTGTCGGTACGCCGCGTCGTGGATGCGCGTGCGAGCCGCCTGGGCGTCGGCCAGGACCTGCGCGATCTGCGCATCGGTCAGCGTGGCCGCCGGATCGAGCGCGAGGGTGTCGAGCGTGCCCTCCACGAGCGCGAGCTGTGGCTCGACGCCGGCGATCGGCTCACGGAACAGCCCCGCATGCTCGTAGAGCCGCACGACGTGGGCGCCAATGCCCGCGCTGGGGCGGAAGTAGATGATCTCCACCGGAATCCGTCGTCCGATGCGGTCGAGGCGTCCGATGCGCTGCTCGATGGTCGAGGGCTTCCATGGCAGGTCGAACAGCACGAGACGGTCGCAGAACTCGAAGTTGCGTCCCTCGCCGCCAGCCTCCGTCGACACCAGCAGACTCGGCCCATCGTCGGCGCGGAAGCGCGCGACTTCGGTGTCGCGTCTGGCGGCCGACAGGTCTTCGTGGAACACCCCCGTGGCCAGTTGCACGCGAGCGGACAGCACGTCGCGCAGCATCTCGAGCGTCTCGCGATGCGCCACGAACACCAGGGTCTTGTCGTTGGCGACCCGCCACCGCGTGGCCTGCGCGAGCAGCCACTCGACGCGCGGGTCGGTGCGGTCCATGGCCTCGGCCTGTTCGCGCAGCGACGTGTCGTCCGGGCCGAGCACGGCCGTCAGTGCCGCGCCGGACGCGAGGCTGCGCCGGATGCGTTCGAGCACGCGTCGTCGCGCCAGCAGGTCGCGATGGGGGGCACCCTCGGCGATCAGCTGCGCCTGCAGCTCGACGCCACCGAACGCCGTGGGAGGCAGGTCGATGGCGACGGGCGCACGCGGGGGAAGTCCCCCGATGTCGACGCGGCGGGTCGAACTCGTGCAGGGGGGCAGTGGCGTGCCCGAGGCGAGCCGCGCCTCGACGTCGAGCTCCTCGGGAAATTCGTCCGGCCGGAGCAGCTGCAGCAGCCGGAAGAAGCCGTGGGCGTCGTCTTCGAGGGGTGTCGCACTGAGCAGCAGGACGTGCCGACCGAGCGCCGCGATCGGGGCCACCGCGCGGTACGTCGGCTCGCCGGGGTGCCGCGGACGACGACGGAGGCGCTGGGCCTCGTCGACGACCAGCAGGTCGATGCCGGCGGCGACGGCCTGGCGCGTCAGGTCGGGTCGTTCGACGAGGGTCTCGAGCGCGATCACCGCGCGGCGATGGACGTCGAAGGGATTGAAGGCCGTGCCGAAGTCGCGCGCCACGTCGGCGAGGCGTGGGGCATCGAGCAGCGTGAACACCTGGTGGTACTTGCGCCACAGCTCGCCGAGCCATTGCACCGTCAGGGCCTCTGGCGCCACGACCAGGCAGCGCTCGATCTGCTGGGTGTGCAGCAGCCGGTTCATCACGAGAGCCGCCTCGATGGTCTTGCCGAGGCCGACCTCGTCGGCCAGCAGCCAGCGCACCGGCATGCGAGCCGTGGCCCGCTCGGCGACGTGCAACTGGTGCGGGAAGAGGCGGACGCGGCCGCCGAGGAACGACCCGAGTCCGTGCGCCTCGCGCGTGGCGAGCAGGTGCAGGATGTCGAGGCGCGTCAGCACGTCCTCGGTCTCGTCGACCTTGCCGGCGGCGAGCCGCTCGAGCGGGGACAGGTCGCGCTGGCGGACTGGTGCGGCGTCAGGGACGAGCGCATCGCTGCTCGAGGCCAGCCGCAGCGTGGTCCTGCCTTCCGGGAAATGGACGACGAGGATGCGGCCCTCGATGGCGGTGACGCGTCCGGTGCCGAGATCGGTGTTGAAGCGGTGGGTCAGGTGGTCCCCGACGGACCAGGCGTGCATCGAGAGATTCTGGCAGCAATTGAGGCAGATGCACTCTCATTCAGAATTCAGAATGAAGCGCGCCGCGAACATGGTCGGCTCACCGTGCAGGGTGGGTGTCAGTGAGCGGTAGGGTAGGGCCGGCTCTCCGATTCGTCCGCCGAAGCGGGCGAAGGCGGAGCCGGCCGTCACCGTCAGCAACATGTCGTTGACGCACCACGCGCAGGGGGAGAACGATGGAGGTAGGGGAGATGTGTCGGCCGGCGTCGCGGGCCGAGTGGCGGGCGTGGCTCGAGGCGCACCATGCGAGTGCCAGTGAGATCTGGCTGGTGTCCCGCAAGCCGGCCGCAGCGGCCGCGGTGTCGTATCTCGACAGTGTGGAAGAGGCGCTGTGCTTCGGGTGGATCGACGGCCTCGGCAAGTCGATCAGTGCCGAGGAGTCGGCGCAGCGCTTCACGCCGCGCCGCCCCCGTGGCAACTGGACCGAGTTGAACAAGGCGCGGGCGCGGCGGCTCATCGCGCTCGGGCTGATGACCGCCGCCGGCCGCGCCGTACTTCCCGATCTGGACGTGCCGTTCCACCTCGAGGCGGAGGTCGAACGCGCGTTGCGCGCGGACCCCGCCACGTGGACGACCTTCACGAGCTTTCCCCCGCTCTATCAGCGCGTGCGGGCGGGCTACGTCCAGGAGATGCGGAGCCGCCCCGACGAGTTCGCGACGCGTCTCGCCAACCTCGTGACGCGCACCGCGCAGGGGCAGATGTTCGGCAACTGGAACGACGGCGGCCGTCTCGACGACATCTGACGTACGCGGCGGCGCCGTGCAGTCCAGAGCCGGACGTCAGGCCCAGGACTCGCGGTAATCGCGCGCGTACTCCTCGAAGCCGATGGGGGCGCGGCCGGTGATCCGCTGCACGGCATCCGTCGTCCTCTCTGCGTACCCGGCCTTGAAGTAGCCCAGGATCGTCAGCAGGAACTCCGCGTAGTCGGCCGGCAGGCCCGCCGCCAGCAGTCCGGGGCGCATGGCGTCGGGTGTGACGTCGGTGTACCCGATGGTGCGACCTGTCACTGTCGACAGGATCGCGGCCACCTGGTCGTGGTCCAGCGCTTCGGCGCCGGTGAGGTCGAACTCGGCATCGGCGTGCGTGTCGGTGGTCAGCAGCGTCGCGGCGACCGCCGCGATGTCGCGGGCATCGATGAAGCTGCCCCTGGCCTGACCCACGGGCAGGAAGATCTGCCCCTGCTGCCGAATGCCCTGCAGCCAGAAGGTGTTGAAGTTCTGCATGAACCAGTTGGGGCGAATGACGTTCCACGCGAGCCCGCTCGCCTGCAGGTGCCGCTCGGCCTTGCGCAGGGGCGCCTGCTCGTCGGCATTGGCGCCCATGGCGGACATCAGCACCACGCGTGTCACGCCCTGGGCGCAAGCGGCGTCGATGACGGGCGCCAGCAGGACATCCTGATTGAGGTGTCCGGGCGGGGCCATCAGGAACGCGTGGTCCACGACAGTCAGGGCGGTCGACAAGCCCTCGCCGGTCAGAAGGTTCAGGTGCACGTCGTCGGCGGCCTGGGGTGTCCGGCTGGTCGCGCGCCGGATGCGGTGGCCCCGGGCGGTCAGCAGCGGGCTCAACGCCGAGCCGACCGTGCCGTGGGCGCCGACGATGAGGGTGGTGTGCGAGGAGGTCTCGGTGAGGGTTGCCATGACGACAGTGTCGGGCCTCAGAAGAGTCGATGGAATGGCAACTCGTACATGGTTTCATGTCCGTCCGTACGGATCTTGTAGTTGAATGGACCCATGGATCTGCTCACGGATCTGCTGCAGCAGGCGGGGGTGCGACGCCGACTCCTCGACCTCAGCACCCTCACATCAGCGGCGTCGCTGCGGTTCCCGTGCGAGCGGAGCATCGGCCTCCATGCGGTGACGGCGGGTCGACTGTTCATCCATGCGCCGACGCTGGACGAGCCGCTGCTGCTGCAGGCGGGCGACGTGGCCGTGATGGCGCGCCGCTGTCACCACGTGCTCAGCCTCCGCGCGGACCGGCCCACCGAGGTGGTCCCTGTGGGCACCTTCGCGCGTGACGGGCGAGATCCGGCGTCGATCCACCACGCCCAGGTGATCAGCGGGGCCTACCAGTTGTGGAATGACCCGCTGCACCCGTTCCTGCGCGAGATGCCGCCGTGGTTCGTGCTGCCTGCCGAGTCCGTGCCGCGACTGGGGCCGCTGGCCCTGACGCTCGGGTTGCTGGACGCCGAGGTCCGCCGCGGTGACCTGGGCACCTCCACCATCGTGCACGGCCTGCTCGACGCCGTGTTCACCTATGCCCTGCGTGACCTGACGCAGCGGCAAGCGGCCGAACATCCGGGTTGGAGCCAGGCCGTGGCTGACCCGCAGATCCGCGTCGTGCTGGCCGTCATGCACGAGGACATGGCGCACCCCTGGACGCTGGACGACCTGGCGCGCCGTGCGGGCCTGTCGCGCACGGCCCTGGCGGAGCGCTTTCGTGCCGCGCTGGGCGACACCCCGCTCAGCCACTTGCGCACGCTGCGGATGCAGAAGGCCATGCAGTTGCTGTGCGAGACCGACAAGAACCTGGAGCAGGTCGCCCAGGCCGTGGGGTATCAGGACGCGTTCGGCTTCTCGAAGGTGTTCAAGCGCACGACCGGGGTGTCGCCGCGTGCGTTCCGCCAGCAGGATGCACGGGATCGGCTGCAGCCGTGGCGCCTGCAGGCCGAGTAGCGCCGGTCGCTGGTTCTGTCAGGCGCGTGGGTGCGGCCCCACGGCCCGTTCGGCGAACGGGCCCTCCCATCGACGTTCCGGTGCTGGCGACGCGGCGGTGTGTGAGCCGCGTGCGCCGAGCCGAAGGCCCTTCGACTTCGCTCAGGGCAAGCGATGGTGCGAAGCATGGTGCTGGCGATGTGGCGGTGGTGGGGAGGCGTGTGCCGAGCCGAAGGCGATGGCGCGAGGCACTGGTGGTGACGTCACCGCCACCGAGAGAGTGGGATTCGAGCTGCAGGGGCCGAGCCGCAGACGAGGGCCCGCAGCCTGAAGACGGCTCTCTCCGCCCACATTCGCCGCAGGCGAATGTGGCGGAGAGAGTGGGATTCGAACCCACGGTAGGGTTTCCCCTACACACGCTTTCCAAGCGTGCGCCTTCAGCCTCTCGGCCATCTCTCCGTTCGACTCGCCGCGGCTCGCGCGCGGCGGGCCGCATGAGCGGAATCATCAGTCTAGCGGAGGGCGGCGACCCCGCCAACGCCAAACTGTGACGTGAGCCCCCTCGGGCAAGGTCAGGAGGCAGGCCGTCAGCGCCTCGTTACTGACCGACCTTCACGAGGGCGTCTGCCAGACGGACCTTGATGAACGCCTGCCTCGTGACGCCAAGCCGGCGCGCTTCCTGATCGATCTCGCGCAGCAGGTCGACGGGGATGTCCACGTTCACGCGCTGCACCGCGCGTCCGGGGCGAGTGCCCTTGCTGAGGTCCATGTGCCCGGACATGTTCTCCCCCGCGTCGTGCAAGGCATCGAGCCGGGCAGCAGACAGCGGTTCCGTCCTGGCGGTAGGCTTCTTCTTCTTCATCGCGTGCTCTTCTGACGGAGATGATGCGCACTCGACCCGCACGCGTCGTGGTGAAGGCCGATCCGCGGGTCCTGCCAGAGCGACTGTGCCTGGACGAAGTCGATGCCGTGCTTGCGCAGGTTCGAGGCCGATGTCACCGGATCGAACTCGAACTCCATTAGGTATAAAAACTATACCTTAACATGCGTCTGCGCAAGCCTCGTGGGCACGACGAACCACGGTACCTGCGAATGTCCAGCCGCATCCGGCGCTGTCGCGTGCCTCACCCTCGGGCGCCAGCCAGCCTCGCGCCGAGCCACGCCATCGGCAGGTACGCGCCGATCAGATCGAGGGCGACGAACCACGTCGGCGCAGGAATCATCTGCGCCGCCATGATGCCGCCGGCCAGGAAGACCATGCCGACGACCATCGCGAGGGGCAGGCGGTGGCTGCGGGCCAGCCGCGCCGCGACCAGGGCGCCGACCAGCGTCCCGACGGCGTGCGCGAGCCAGGGAAAGACGAAGTGCCGCGGTGCCAGCAGCGCCATCCCCGCCTGCAGGCCCTCCGCCGTCGTCATGTCGACGCCACCCGGGGGCGGCACGACCGTCGGTCCGATCGCGACGAGCGCGGTGTTGACGATCCCGCCCACGATGATGCCCACGACGACTGCCAGCACGTTGCTCAGCATCGATGTCCCTCCGGCGCGAGGACGTCCCGCGCTCTGGCCCCTGACGACGGCTGCGGTCGAGGTCTGACGCCGCTCACGCCGTCGTCCGACGGCGACGACGACTCGCCGCCGGGACGTGCGATGCGGTGTCGGAACCCCGCGGCCGCGAGCAACTGGCCGGCGGCCCAACGCGCGTCGCGTGCCGCCTCCGGGGAGCGTTCCGCGAGGCCGCGCGAGCCGGCCCCTTCGAGCAGGGCCATCAGCGCCCCGGCGAGCCGAGGCGCATCCGCCGCGACCCAGGCGACGCTGCGATCGAACAGGTGCAGCAAACGATCGACGGGCGCGGCGATGTCCGCGAGTTCGGCGACGATCGCCGACCGCACCGCCTCGCTGCGTTGCGCGAGATAGGCCGCGACCAGATCGTCCTTCGACTTGAAGTGGGCATAGAGGGAAGCCTTGGCGACGCCGGCCTCCTCGATGACGCGCTGGATCCCGACCGAGTGGATCCCCTCCCGATAGAACAGGTCGCCCGCGGTGGCCAGCCGCCGATCGACGACGCAGGACCCGCCCGAAGGGGTGGGGTCCTGCGGGGGCGAGGCATCAGGCGAACGATTCACCGCTTGACTATACAGACTGGTCGGTCCACATCTCCACCACCACCGCGCTGGTCACCGGCGTCAACCGCGGGCTCGGCTAGGCGCTCGTCGAGGCCCTGCTCGAACGCGGGGCCCCCCGCGTCTACGCCACCGCGCGGCGCCGCGAGACGCTCGACGATCTGGTCGCCCGTGGCGCCGGCCGCGTCGTGGCCGCCCACATGTTCGGCCCGTTCGGCGATGCCGCCTGGCTCGAGGCCGGGCGCCCCGAGTTCGAGGTCGACGTGCTCGGCACTCTCGCCGTCACGCAGCAGCTGGCCCCCGTCCTGGCACGCCACGGCGGCGGCGCGGTGGCCAACGTCGCCTCCGTCGCCTCGTTCATCAGCTTCCCGCCGGCGCCCACCTATGCCGCGAGCAAGGCCGGCACGCACTCGATCACCCAGTACGCCCGCATGCAGCTGCGCGAGCAGGGGACCTACGTCGCCGGGGTGTATCCGGGCCCGGTCGACACCGACATGGCTGCCGACCTCCCCTTCGAGAAAACCTCGCCGCGCGACGTCGCCCACGCGATTCTCGACGGCCTCGAGGCCGGCCAGGAGGACATCCTGCCCGACCCGATGGCGCGCCAGATCGGCGCGGCGTTCCATGCCGGCCCCAGGCAGCTCGAGCAGCCGCAGCCGGCATCGGCCTGAGCGGCGGGACCGCACCGACGGACGCGTCGGCTGTCACGAAACGCCGGGCTGGGACCACACTGAATCCTGAGGCCGCCGCTGGTGGGGCATCTGTCCTGCCAGGCGGCCCGGACCGAAAGGATTCGACCATGCGGAGATCTGTGGCCGTGCTCGTGGCGGCCGTACCCGTGTTTGCGGTGCTGGTGGGCGTGACGGGCCTGGCGCAAGCGCCGAAGGCCGGGGCGCCCAGGGCCGCAACGCCGAAGGCGGCGGCGCCTGCGGCGTCCGAGCAGCCGGTCACGCCACCGGAGTCGCGGTACTGGATGGGCGTCACCACCGGCGGTGGCCTGATGGCGATGAGCGGCATGGCCAGCGGTGGGCGCCCCTCGATGGGCTCCCTGATGAAGATGGCGATGTCGGGGCCGCCGTCGGCAAGCCAGACGATCGAGTTGCGGCTCGGCACGTCGCTGGCGCCCACCGGCGAGCCAGAAGCGTTCCACACCTTCCCGACCGGCGCGCAGGTGAACCGGCCCATCTACCTGGAGACCCCACAGCCCGGGAAGGGCGAGGTCGGTGTCCCCACCGGCTACAAGGAGCCGAAGGGGCAGATCAGCTTCTACTGGGGCTGCGGCGAGAAGGCCGGTCCCGGCCAGCCCGTCGTCCTCACCTTCGACAGGCTGATGCGCGGTGAGAACGACCCCGAGCTGCAGGCGCTGCAGGCCTCGGTCGGCGCGCGCGGGGTGCGCACGCCGCAGGTCAGCAACTCGAAGACCTACGGCGACTGGCCGCACGGCGATCGCCGCAAGAAGAACCGCGACCTCGAGGCGACGTTCCCGCTCGGCGCGTCCCTGGCCGGACCGCACGTCATCGAGGGGACCTACACCACCAAGGTGGACTTCACGCTGCCTGACGACAAGACGTTCATGGCCCCGGTGACCTACACCTCGACCACGGTGCAGCCGTCGGGGGCGATTGCGCTCCGCTGGACGGCGCCGCCGCGCGCCACGGGCTACTCGGTCGGCGTGATGGCCCCGGAGAAGGTGGACGACGAGTCGGCCAACATCGTGATGTGGTCGTCGGCCGAGCGTCCGGCGACGTTCGTTCAGATGGAGCACCTGACGCCCGCCGAAGTGAAGCGGCTCATCGAGCTGAAGGCCGTGCTGCCGCCGACCACGACCGACTGCGCCGTGCCGGCCGAGGTGATCAAGGCGACGAAGAACGGCTCGATGCTGATGTTCACCGCATTCGGCGACGAGGCCACCTTCATCCATCCGGCGCGGCCCGCCGATCCGAAGGTGACCTGGGATCAGGAATGGTTCGCGCGGGTCAGCTACAAGTCGGTGCGCCTCGACATGATCTCGCCCGAGGGCGTCATGGACATGACGGCGATGAGCGGCGGCAGCGGGTCGAAGCCGGACCCGAAGCTCTCCGACGAGGAATACTGCGCGCAGCTGGCCGAGCAGCAGCGCAACAAGCCGTCGGTGGCCGATGCCATTCCCGGCGGCCGCCTGCTCGGCCGCTTCGGCCGCAAGAAGCAGGAGGCGCCGCCGCCGGACGACCCGCGGTGCGCCAACCTGTCGAAGAAGAAGTAACCGAACAGTTACTTCAGATCGCGGTAGCCGACCAGCCTGATGCCCTTGCGCGTGATCACCTCGCGCACCATCGGGCTGGTCCACGCCTCGAGGTTGGCGCTGCGGTCGGCCGCCACCCACTCGTAGCCGGCGTGACCGAAGGCCTGCATCTCGGGGTCGTTGGTGGCGGCGTGATCGATGTGCAGCCACAGCCCTGGCGTCAGCGACTCGAGTCGCCGCGCCAGCTTCTCGGCCTTGACGGCGCCCGTGTCCCGGCTCTCGTAGACGCGGCCCACGCTCTGGATGCCGAGGTCGCTCGGCACGATCAGGCCGTACTCCTTGCTGAGGCGGGCCACGAGCGCCGTGGCCTCGGGTGAGACCGAGGCAAACCCCATGTGGTTCCACGTGTAGGTGATCCGCGGCAGGTGCCGCTTGGCGAGGTCGAGCTGCGCGCGCAGCTCGCGCTCCATCTCGTCGAGCGTCCACTTGCTCTCCCGCAGGCTCGTGCCGGCGGGGTAGCCCTGGCGCGGCGACACCAGCGGGAAGAAGTAACCGTCGCGATCGACCAGCGACGGCGCATGGGTCAGCGGGCGCCACTTCACGTTCTCCCACTCGCTGGTCATCGTCAGGTGGACGCCGACGTCGAGGCCCGGGTTGGCCTGCAGCAGGCGGACCGCCTCGGGGAACCAGGGGCCCGGCACGATCACGTTGGTGGTCGTCAGCACGCCGCGGGTGTAGGCGTCGATGGTCGCGACGTTGATGCCGTGGCCGGCCGCCATGTCGTCCCCCTTGACGATCAGGCGAATCTCGGTGGCGGGCGTCTGGGTCAGCAGGGCGATCGCGAGGGGTAGCAGGGCGAGCAGGCGCATCCGCGCACTATAGCCCCGCGGAGAGGCGGCCGTGCGAAGATCGCCGGCGGTGCGTGGCTGGTCGCGCCCGAGTCCTGAGGAGGACGGCATGCGGGTACTGGTGACGGGTGGGACGGGAACCGTGGGTTCCGAGGTCGTCAAGGCACTGCTGGCACGCGGCGCCGAGGTCCGCGTGCTGACGCGCGATCCCGCGAAGGCGCGGCTGCCCGAGGGCGTGACCGCCGTCGAAGGCAACCTGCTCGACATCCCGACGCTGCGTCGCGTCTTCACCGACGTCGACGGGGTGTTCCTGCTCAACGCCGTCAGTCCGACCGAGTCGCAGGAAGCCCTGCTCGCGATCAGCGCCATGCGCGGCTCGGCCGTCCGGCATCTGGTCTACCTGTCGGTGCACCAGGTCGATGGCGCGCCGTGGCTGCCGCACTTCGGCGCCAAGGTCGGCATCGAGGCGGCCGTCAAGGCGTCAGGGATCGCCTACACGATCCTGCGCCCCGACAACTTCTTCCAGAACGACGTCTGGTACAAGGACGTGCTGCTGCAGTACGGCATCTATCCGCAGCCGCTCGGTGACGTCGGCACGTCGCGCGTCGACGTCCGCGACATCGGCGAGGCCGCCGCCATCGCCTTCACGCAGTCCGGACACGCCGGGCAGACCTACGACCTGGTCGGCCCGGAGGTCGCCACTGGCGCCTCGACGGCTGCCGCCTGGAGCGAGGCGCTCGGCCGCCCGATCGCCTATGGCGGCAACGACCTCGATCAGTGGGAGCAGCAGGCCCTGACGATGCTGCCTGACTGGATGGCGTTCGACTTCCGGCACATGTACGCCCACTTCCAGGAGAAGGGTCTGCGGGCGTCCCCCGACGCCGTCGCGCGGCTCACCACTCTGCTCGGACACCCTCCGCGCGCCTTCGGCGCCTTCGCGGCCGAGTGCGCCGCGGCCTGGAAGGCCTAGCCGACCATGCTGCAGCACGTCCGCGTGGCCGCGGCCGCGATCGAGGCCAAGCCCGGTGAGCCCGGTCACAATCTCGACGGCATCGAGACCTGGGCGCATCGGGCCGCCGACGCCGGCGCGTCGCTGCTGCTGTGCCCGGAGCTGAGCCTCACGGGCTTCCTGCCCAACCATCCGGAGGAGGACCACGCGGCGTGGCTGCGCGAGGCGCTGACGGGCGGCCGCCGGATGGCCGAGCCGCTCGATGGCCCGTCGGTGCGTCGCCTCACGGGCATCGCCACGGCGACGGGCCTGCTCATCGCCGCGGGACTGCTCGAAGATGCCGGCGCGGTGCTGTACAACACCCACGTGCTGGTCGGGCCCACGGGCCTGCTCGGCGCGTGGCGCAAGATGCACATCCCGCTGTTCGAGATGCCCTTCTACAACGGCGGCGGGGTGCCGCCGGTCGTCGAGACCCCGATCGGACGCGTCGGCATCACCATCTGCATCGATGCCTTCCTGCCGGAGTCGGTGCGGCTCCTGGCGGTCCAGGGGGCGGAGATCGTGCTGTTTCCGTTTGCCGCCGACCCCTCGCCCGTGACCCCCGAGGGCTGGCGGGCCTGGGCCGGGCCCATCGTGCACGCCCGCTGCGTCGAGAACGGGATCTTCGGCGTGGCGTGCAACGTCCACGGTCACGTCGAGTTCGCGGGTGCCGAGCAGACCTTCGGGGGTGGTGCCGTCGTGCTCGGGCCGGACGGCCGGGAACTGGCGCGCCACCGAGACGACGACCGCGGGGCCCACATGGTCGTGGCCGACCTCGACCGCGAGGCGCAGATCGAGGCGCGGGCGGCCTTCGAGTACACGTTTCGCTTCCGGCGCCCCGAGCTCTACGGACGGCTCGCGCAGCCGTAGCGCCGCGCGGTCCTTGCCCGCCGGTGACCCCCGGACTACACTGGGGGTTCGGCCGCAACGGATGGCCGCCGGCCGTGGTCGATCGCACCGCGGTCCGGAGCCTGTGCAACGCCAGACCTCGAAACGCGTCAGGACCGGAAGGTAGCAGCGCTAAGGGGATCCTGCCGTGTGCATGGGGACTCCGGGCCGCGGTGGGATCGATGCCCGGCCGGCCAATCCTCACACCCCGACCCAGACACCCGTGTCCCGTCCGTATCAGGTGCTCGCCCGCAAGTGGCGCCCCCAGCGCTTCGACGACGTCGTCGGGCAGATCGGGGTCACCCAGACGCTGCGCAACGCGATTCAACGCGGGCGCATCGCCCAGTCGTTCATCTTCTCGGGCGCGCGTGGCGTGGGCAAGACGACCACGGCGCGCATCCTCGCCCGGGCGCTCAACTGCGAGCACGGCCCGACCGCCGATCCCTGCGGCACCTGTGACGCCTGCGTCGAGATCGCCGAGGGGCGCGACATCGACGTCATCGAGCTCGACGCCGCCACCCACACGGGCGTCGACAACGTGCGCGAGGTGATCATCGAGGGGCTGGGCATCGCCCCGGCGCGCGATCGCTACAAGATCTTCATCATCGACGAAGTGCACATGCTGTCGAACAGTTCGTTCAACGCCTTGCTCAAGTCGGTCGAGGAACCGCCGCCCCACGTCGTCTTCATGATGGCGACGACGGAGCTGCACAAGATCCCGGAGACCATCCGATCGCGGTCGCAGGAGTTCGAACTGCGGACGATCGGCGCGCGCAGCGTCGCCGACCAGCTGGCCCGCATCGCCGAGGCCGAGCAGATCCAGGCCGATCCCGATGCGCTGTTGCTGCTGGCGCGATCGGGCGAGGGCAGCATGCGCGATGCCCTCAGCGCGTTCGATCAGGTGATCGCGTTCGCGGGCGAACGGATCACGTCGGCCGACGTCGCATCGGTGCTCGGCCTGATCGGCCGCGACGTGCTGATGGACATGGCCGAGATCGTCGCCGATGGGCGCGCGTCCGACGTCTTCGAGGCCGTCGGTCGGCTCGTCGAGTCCGGCCAGGACCTCAAGCTCGTGGTGCGGGAGCTGACCGGCCTCGTGCGCGATCTGATGATCGTCAGCATCGATCCGACGCGGCTCGAGGATCCCGAACTGGCCACCGACGCCGAACGCCTGCAGGCGCTGGCGGCGCGGTTCTCGCGGGAGGACCTGCTGCGGGCCTTCGACGTGCTGGCGCGGGCCGAGCAGGACGTGCGTTACGCCGCACAGCCGCGCTACCACCTCGAGATGGCGCTGCTGCGGTGGATTCACCTCGGCAACCTGATGCCGATTGCCGAAGTGCTCGAGGCGCTCGGCAGCGGTCGACCGCTGCCCGGCGGTGGCGTGGCGCGCCCCGCAGCGCCGCCACGGCCCGCCACGCCCACGGCGCCGGCCACCAGCGCCGGGAGTGCGCTGCGTCGACTGACCGAGGCGTCTGCCTCGCGGACGGTCGCCCCGCCGCCTGCCGTCGCGGCTGCACCGGCGCCCACGCCCACGCCCGCGGCGGCACCCGCACCGCCACGCGCGGTCGCCCCGCCGCCGCCATCGCCGCCGCCGAGCGTTGCCGCACCGAGCGTCGCTGCCCCGCCGGCACCTGTCGTCGCGGCGGTCGCTCCGGTCGTGCCCCTCGGACCCGGCGACGAGATCACGCAGCTGGTCGAGGCGCTCCGCAAGAGCAATCGCACCTTCTTCGGGACGGCGCTGGCGCGCGCGACCTTCGTCATCGAGGGCACCAAGCTCGTGCTCACTGTCGGCGGCAACTTCGAGCAGACGCGATGCGAGGGACGGCGATCCTGGATCGAGGAGACGGCGCAGCAGGTGCTCGGCCGCAAGCTGCTGCTCGAGATTCGTGTGGTGGCGCAGGCCACGGAGGGCCAGGTGGACCCGGTCGAGACCGACAAGGCGCGACTCAAGGAACAGGCCTTGAAGAGCGAGGCCGTGCAGGCCATGCTCGATGTCTTCGCCGCCGAGATCCGCGACGCGGAAGAGATCCAGTAGCGCGTGACGCTCGACGTAGACCATGGAAAGGGTAGGGCCGGTTCTCCGAACCGGCCGTCAGCCGCGACGGCACCTCGGCGACGGCCCGCTCGGAGAGCGGGCCCTACCCACCGACCCCGACGGGAGATCGCATGAACATCCAGAAGATGATGCAGCAGGCGCAGCAGATGCAGGACCGCATGCAGAAGCAGATGGCCGAGACGGTCATCGAGGCCTCGGCCGGCGGTGGCGCGGTCAGCGTGAAGGTGAACGGCTCGAAGCAGCTGCTGGCCATCACGCTCGATCCCGAGGCCGTCAACAAGGACGACGTCGAGATGCTGCAGGATGCGATTCTCGCCGCCATCCAGGACGCGCAGCGACAGGCCGACGAGAAGATGAACAGCACGATGAGCGGCATGCTCGGCGGGCTGAAGCTGCCGGGAATGTAATTGGCCTCACCTTATCCGGAGCCGCTCCTGCGGCTCATCGAGCAGCTCCAGAAGTGGCCGGGGATCGGCGCCAAGAGCGCCCAGCGGCTGGCCTTCCACGTGCTCAAGGCGCCGCGCGAGGACGCCGAGCGGCTGGCCGACGCCTTGCGCGACGTCAAGAGCCAGGTCCAGCACTGTTCCATCTGCGCCAACATCACCGACGCGGATCCCTGCGTCTACTGCACCAGTCCCGACCGCAACCCCCGCATCATCTGCGTCGTCGAGGAACCGGTGAACGTGGTGGCGATCGAGAAGACGCGTGACTTCCGCGGCCGCTACCACGTGCTGATGGGCACGCTGTCGCCGTTGCAGGGCATCGGCCCCGACGCCCTGCGCATCAAGCCCCTGCTCGCCCGTGTCGCCTCGGGGGAGGTCGAGGAGGTCATCATCGCGACCAACCCGACCGTCGAGGGCGAAGCCACGGCGCTCTACCTGTCCAAGCTGCTGAAGCCGCTGGGGGTGCGCGTGACGCGCATCGGCATGGGGGTGCCGATGGGCAGCGACCTCGAGTACGCCGACGAGGTCACGATGACGCGGGCGCTCGAGGGGCGGAGAGAGATGTGAAGGTCGTGGCGGTGATGACCAGGGCGCCGCAGGCCCCGGTCGACGCCACGCTCGATGGCTCGGGCACGGTGTCGGTGCCGGTCGTCGCCGGCCCCAAGACGCGGCTGGCGCCAGCGCTGCCGGACGCCGCAGACCGCGAGGCGCTGCAGCGCGCGATGCTGGCCGATGTGCTGACGCGCGCGCGCGCCGTGTCTGGCGCCATCGTTCGCGTCGCAGTGACGCCGGGCGGGTCGCCAGACGCGCTGGCCGACGTCGGCGTGGCGCCCGGGCACGTCCTGACGCAACAGGGCGAGTCGTTGGGCGACCGCATGCGTGGCGTGTTCGCGGACCTCTTCCGGCGCGGCGCCCGCCAGGTGCTGGTCGTGGGCTCGGACCTGCCGCTGCTGACCACCGCCATCCTCGACGAGGCCTTCGCCGCGCTGGCCGCCGACCCGCGGCACGTCGTGCTCGGACCGGCCAGCGACGGCGGCTACTACCTGCTCGGGCTGCACCGACCACAGGTGCCGGACCTGTTCACGGGCGTCCGGTGGAGCACGAAGTACACGCTGATGGACACGCTGCGCCGCTGCGAGTTCGAGGAGCGCCGCGTCACCTTCCTGCCGATCCTCGACGATGTGGACGAGCCTGCGGACCTGGAGCGCCTGCGCGCCACGCTCGCGGCCGCGCCGGACCTGGCGCCGCACACCGCGGCGGCCGTGGCCATCGCTCGAGGTCGCTAGACGTCGCGCGTGTCCGGCCGCGCGAGGCCGCGCAGCCCGAGGAAGACGACACCGATGCCCGTCCACACGAGCATGCGCGCCTTGCGCACCACGGCGAGCGTGACGCCGAGCGCCGAGGAGCCGTAGAGCACCTGCGTGAGGATGCCGCTGCCGGCCTCGTCCACGCCGAGGCGCATCGGCACGAACTTGAAGGCGACGTTGATGAAGCGGTTGATCGACTCGAGCAGGAAGGCGCCGAGCAGTGTCGGACCGGTGCCCGCCGGTAGCAGCATCGCCACCGTGACCCACGTCTCGGCGACGCCGAGCACGTGATAGCCGAGTTCGAGCAGCAGCACCGGCAGCGGCCGTGAGGGATGCCGGCGCGCGAAGGTGTAGACGCGATCCTCGAGGGTCTGCAGTTTCTCGGCGCGGTGCAGCAGCGCTGCCGGAGCGAGCGTCCAGCGGTCGAGCAGGGCGAGCCCCCAGCTCAAGGGGCGGAGGCGGCCGATGACCAGGGCGAGGGCGACCACCAGGAACGCCAGCATGCCGGCCAGCGCCAGCAGGCTCATCGCCCGCAGCGTCGTCGGCACGTCGAACGCGGCGAGCAGCGCCACGGTGCCCCCGGCGATGACGGCTGCCACGGTGAGCGTGTAGAACAGGTTCTCGACGGCGATGCCCATCAGGGCCTGCATCAGCGAGACGCGGTCGCGCACGAACGCGGCCTTGGTGGGCTCGCTGACGAACAGGCCCAGCGGCGTCAGGTTGCCGAGCGCATCCCCGCTGATGAGTGCGGGGAACGTGTCGCGGAGCCTCAGCCCGTGGGGCGGTTCCGTGCACAACACCCAGGCCCAGGCGCGGACCGCGAACCGCAAGCCCGACAGCAGCAGAATGACCATGAAAACCCACCCGACGCGTCGGAAGCCGACGGCGACCGTGTCGAGGCCCGTGTTGCGCAGGGTGTAGGCAAACAGCGCGAGTCCGCCGATGGCGGCCGCAGCATGGCCGAGACGCCGTGCGGCAGGCGGGCGCGGAGCGGGGGCGGGCATCAGGGAGGGGGACCGGCGGACTGGCGGACCGGCTCCACTATAATGCCCCGATGCTGCCGGAGACGCTCCATGTCCCCGCCGCCGTCCTCTTCCTGGTTGGCGGCGTGCTGTCCTGTTTTCTCGGGCAGCGCACCTTCCGGATCGTCCTGGGACTGTACGGCTTCGTCGTGGGCGTGCTGGTCGCCGGGTCGCTCATCGGCCCGGCCGACACCACGCGCGACCTCCTGATGCTGATTGGTGGTGGCGTCGGCGGGGCCGTCGCCCTCGTGCTGGCGTACTTCATCGGGGTGGCCCTCATCGGTGCGGCGTTCGCGGCGCTGGCCGTGCATGCCGTGGCGGCCCAGTTCGGCTCCGAGCCGCCGGCGATGCTGGTCATCGCCTGCACCATCGCCGGGGCCCTGATCGCGCTCTCGGTGCAGCGCTACGTCATCGTGGTCGGCACGGCCTTCGGCGGCGCGTGGCTGCTCGTGATGGGGGCCCTCGGGCTCTGGCATCGGGAGTCGGTCACCGGTCTGGGCAGCGCGGCGTCCGGATGGCAGGCCTACCCGCTGCGCCCGGCGCCCGGGGAGAGCTGGGTGCTGATCATCTGGCTGCTGCTGGCGGTGGCGGGCCTGGTCGCCCAACTCCGCCTGTCCGCGCCCCGCATGGCGCGTGCCCGGTGACGTTTGGCGGTGTTCGGCCGGCTCGGCGAGCCGGCCCTCCCATCCACCTGCCGCTGACGGTGACGGCCCGTTCGGAGAACGGGCCCTACCCATCCCAACCCGGTCCCCACGCTCGGCCAGGATGGCCGATTCCCGATGGCCGATGCCCGGTGCCCGTTTCCCGGTTCCCGGTTCCCGGTTCCCCGTTCCGAATCCCTGGTGCCCATGCGTAGCCTGCTGCTCCTCGTCCTGCTGTCGATCGTGTCTACGCCGGTGCAGGCGCAGATCCCGCCGGTCAAGTCGCATCGTGAGCAGGCCGACGTCATGCGCGGCTTCCTGGTGCAGCGCTTCGATCGGATCCTGCCCGCGCTGATGCGGCGGCATGGCATCGACATGTGGGTCATCGTCACGCGCGAGTACAACGACGACCCGGTGTTCCGGTCGATGGCGCCGTTCACCACGTATGCGTCGCGACGGCGCACGATCCTCGTCTTCCACGACCGCGGGCCGGATCGCGGCGTGGAGCGGCTGTCGATCGGCCGCTTCGACTACGAGAAGCTGTACACGGTGGTGCCGACGCACAACGACGGCCAGTGGGCCGGCCTGCGCGCCCTGATCGACGAGCGTCAGCCGAGAGTCGTCGCCATCAACACTTCGCGCACGTTCGCGCATGCCGACGGCCTGTCGCACACCGAACACGAGGCGCTGGTGCAGGCCCTCGGCCCCGCCCACGCCGGCCGGCTGCGGTCGGCCGAGCCGCTTGCCGTCGACTGGCTGGAGAAGAAGCTTCCCGAGGAGACCGCAGCGTATCGCGAGGCCATGGCCATCGCCCACGCGATCATCCGCGAGGCGTTCTCGTCGGCAGTGATCACGCCCGGCAAGACGACGGCAGACGATGTGGCGTGGTGGATGCGGCAGCGGGTCGCCGACCTCGGGTTGTCGCAGTGGTTCCAGCCGACGGTCGACATCCAGCGTCAGGGCGGGCGTCCGTCGGACAGTCGCGTCATCCAGCGCGGCGACCTCCTGCACTGCGACTTCGGCCTCGTCTATCTCGGCTTCTCGACCGACACGCAACACAATGCCTACGTGTTGAAGGACGGCGAGACCGAAGCGCCGGCCGGCCTGCGCGAAGGGCAGCGACGCGGCGGCCGCCTGCAGGACATCGTGTTCTCGCACGCGACGGTCGGCGCGACGGGCAACGCGGCCCTCGCCGCCTCGCTCGCCCAGGGCAAGGCCGAGCAGCTGACGCCGATCATCTATTGCCATCCCATCGGCTTCCACGGCCACGGCGCCGGCGTGCACATCGGCATGACCGACTACCAGGACGGCCTGCCGGGTTCGGGCGACTACCGCTTCCAGCCGGACTCCTGGCACTCCATCGAGCTGAGTGTCTTCCACGCCGTTCCGGAGTGGGGCGGCCAGGCCGTGCGTTTCGCCCTCGAGGAAGACGCCGTGCTGACCACCGACGGCTGGCGCTGGATTCTTGCGCGCCAGGACGACCTGCACCTCGTCCGATGAAGGAGACGTCGATGCACCGACAGCCACGCCCACGCCAGGCCTCCCACCAGCCGTCGCGGCGCGCGTTCCTCGGCGCGGCCATGGCCTCGAGCCTCGTCCCGTCCGTGCTGGCCGACGAGGCGTCGGCGCCGTCGACCACGGGGCCCGCCCAGGTCGTGGGCACGGTGGCGCTGGCTGGACCCGGATCGCCCGTCGTCATGTTCTCCAAGCACCTTGCCGAGCTCGGGTGGGGTGACCTCGGGACGGCGGTGCGGACGGCGGGCTTCGACGGCGTCGACCTGACCGTGCGTCCCGGTGGCCATGTGCTGCCGGCCCGGGTCACCGACGACCTGCCGCGGGCCGTGGCCGCCATTCGCGATGCGGGCAGCACCGTCGCGATGCTGACCACCGGTCTGACCAGGCCTGGAGATCCGGCGGCTCGCGCCACGTTCGAGGCGGCCCGCGCGGTGGGCGTCCCTCGACTGAAGGCCGGGTACTACCGGTATGCCTTCGCCGATGCGCGGCGCGAACTCGCCGAGGCGACCACGGCCTTCCACGCGCTGGTGCGGCTGGCAGGCGAGGCGGGCGTCATGTTCGCGTATCACAACCACTCGGGCGACTACGTCGGTGCCCCGGTGTGGGATGCCCTGCAGATGATCGAAGGACAGCCGTCGCAGGCGACGGGCATCTACTTCGACATCCGGCACGCCACCGTCGAGGGCGGCCTCGGTGGCTGGCGCGCGGCCGTCCAGATGGCGGCGCCGCATCTGCGGATGCTGGCCATCAAGGACTTCTACTGGGAGAAGGGCGCCAACGGGCGCTGGCGGGTCGTCGACTGCCCGGTGGGCGACGGGATGGTCGACTGGAAGGCGTTCGGCGCGGAACTGCGTGCCGCGAGGTTCAGTGGCCCGATGTCCCTGCACATCGAGTACGAGCCAGGGGGACGGACACCGGTGGAGAAGACCGAGAGGATGCTGGCCGCCGCGGTGCGTGACCGCACCCGCCTGGCCGCCCTGCTGGCGTGAACGCGGGCTGGCAGGGGCCGGCCACGCCGGGGGTCAGCGCTTCTTCTTCGCCTTCGTGGCGGCGTCGTCGAACTTGCCGGCCCAGCGTGCGACGCGGGCGATGGCTGCGCCGTTGAGGCGGTACCGACGTTGCCGGCCTTCCTTGCGCACGGCGACGAGCCTGGCCTCGAGCAGCAGCCGGAGATGCTGCGAGATGGCCGGCCGGCTCATGTCGAACGGCTCGGCCAGTTCATTGACGGTGCGGTCGCCGGTTCGGAGCAGGTCGAGCAGGGCCCGACGCGTCGGATCAGCAATCGCGCGAAAGACGTCGGTCTGGGCTTGCGCGGTCACCTCCACACAGTACGGAAGCCGCGCACGAAATGTCAACGCGCGCCTTCCTATTCGGCCCGCCGTCGAGGGCCGGATCGAGGGCCGCCGTCCCGCCCCGGGCGCGACTGACTGAGCGGTGCCAGGACCGCCGCCTCGCCCCCCGTCGTCCGTTTCGCCACCCTCGTGTCCTCCTCTCTTCCGGGCGGCCAGCGCCGAGCGCGACGCGCCGGCGCCGCCGGGACGGCCGTACCACCGATCGACAGGTCCAGTGGATGCGCGTGGTCCGCGCGGACATCGGGGGCGCTGGGGATTACTCCGCACGTGCTTCGGGTCAGAGGCCCGCCTGCATTCCGACTACCGCCCGCTACCGCACTCGAGGGCCGCGCGCGGCACACGGCTTGCGTGTGGGCCCACTTGCACCTATCGATGTGCAGGGGCCGGAGGCGCCCTGAGTCCCTCCCGCGAGATCCGATCGCATCAGGGACACCTCACCGCTCGTCGTCGAAGTTGCCGCCCATCTCGCCGTCCTCCCCAGGCTGAACGAGCAGCTCGAGGAGACGTCACGCCAGGTCGAGACCGCGGTCGTCGACGTCTGCGCGCACTTCCAGAGCATCGCCGACAAGGCGCACCGCGGCGTCGACGCGACGACGGCGCTGATGGACACCGGCCACGGCCACGACAACTTCGGCACG
>LNFM01006116.1_pt1 | contig 33758 bp, 28 predicted proteins | sample 596031 | NCBI WGS metagenome assembly LNFM01 (sample SAMN04254537, study PRJNA301005) | activated carbon metagenome | isolation source: dual media filters at the Ann Arbor, Michigan drinking water treatment plant | place: USA: Ann Arbor
AGACGATGCCGCAGGCCAGCATCAGGGACAGCATCTCCGTCCCCCGCGCCACGCCGTAGCCGAGGTCGCCGCAATAGGCGACGATATGCACCTGTGGCATGGCCATGGCGACGCAGCAGCCGATGCCCGCGAAACACAGCAGCGCCGTCAGGCTGTTGGGGTGCATCCCCAGCGGCCGCGCCGTGGCGGGCGGCGGCGCGCCGGCCACCACCGGCGGCACGCGCAGCACCGGCGCCCGGGCGCGCAGCAGCAGGGCCAGCGGCAGCATGGTGACCAGCAGCCCGAGCCCCACCAGCAGATGCGCCATCCGCCAGCCCTGCGCCACGATCATCGCCTGCAGGATCGGCGGCCAGACCGTGCCGGCCAGGTAGTTGCCCGACGCCGCCAGCGCCACCGCGATGCCCCGCCGCCGGCGGAACCACAGCGACGCATCCGCCATCAGCGGCCCGAAGGCGGCCGAGGATCCCAGCGCGCCGATCAGCACGCCCTGCGCCAGCGCGAAGGTCAGCAGGCTGGGCGCCAGGGAGGCCAGGACATAGCCGAGCGCCAGCAGCACCGTGCCGATCAGCAGCGGCACCATGATGCCGAAGCGATCCGCCAGCCGGCCCATCAGGATGCCGCCACAGGCGAAGCCCACCATGGTCAGCGTATAGGGCAGCGAGGCCTCGGCCCGGGTCGCGCCGAATTCCGCCTGCACATAGGGCAGCGCCACCACCACGGACCACATGCCGACCCCGCCCAGCGTCGCCAGGCCGACAATGGCCGCGAGGCGGATCCAGCTCTGCCGGCTATCGAGCACCGCCTCCGCCGGATCCGGCGTCATGGCTGGCTTCCGACGGGCCGGCGCCGCGCGCCCACCGAGGGTGGGTGGGCGCCGGGCCGGGCCGGGACGGTGCGATCGCGCCTCATGCCGCCGGCCCGAAGCTGACGAAATCGGCCAGCTTCGCGCGGTCCGTCACCAGCCGGTTGGCGGGCTCATCCGGGTCGGCGAAGCCGAGCGACATGCCGCAGACCAGTATCTGGTCGTCTGCCAGCCCCAGCACGCGGCGCACAACGTCATGCCGGTCGCACCAGGCGGCCTGTGGGCAGGTATCCAGGCCCAGGCCGCGCGCGGCCAGCATGATGGATTGCAGGAACATGCCGAAATCCAGCCAGGACCCCTGTTCCAGATCGCGGTCGATGGTGAAGAACAGGCCGATGGGGGCGCCGAAGAAATCGAAGTTGCGGGCGCGCTGCGCCGCGGCCGCCGCCGTATCGCCGCGCGCCACCCCGGCCAGCTCATACAGCCCGAAGCCCACCTTGCGGCGCCGCGCCAGATAGGGCTCGCGCCACTGGCGGGGGTAGTAATGATACTCCCGCGCCACCGGCGTGCCGGCGGCATTCGCTTCATGCGCCGCCGCGCTCAGCTGTGCCTTCTCCGCCCCCTGCGTCACCCGCACCCGCCAGGGCTGGATGTTGGAGCCGGAGGGGGCGCGGGCGGCAGCGGTCAGGATCCGCTCCAGGCTGTCGCGCGGCACCGGGTCCGGCCGGAAGCCGCGCAGGCTGCGGCGGGTGGCCAGCGCCTCGAACACATCCATGATATCTGCCGTCTCCCTACCCACACATCCTGTCCTCTGCGCCGGCCGCAGGCAATTCGCCGGCGTGGGCGGACGCGTGTGGAGTGGGCAAAATATTCTCTTTCCGATTGAGTAATCTCTGACGCAGGATGCGGCCATCATGCACCGCCCCGCCCTTCTCGCCGCCCTGGCCGTTCCAGGACTCGCCCTTCCCAGCCCCGCCGCCGCGCAGGCCCCGGATGCCCGCCCGACGGGCGGCGCCGTCGTCGCCGGCCAGGCCAGCATCAGCCAGACCACCAGCCGCACCCAGGTGCAGCAGGGCAGCGATCGCGCGGTGATCGAATGGCAGCGCTTCGATGTCGGCGCCAACCACCAGGTCGATATCCGCCAGCCCGCCGCCACATCCTGGTCGCTGAACCGGGTGACCGGGGGCGACCCCTCGGCCATTGCCGGGCGCGTCACCTCCAATGGCGGCGTGGCGCTGGTCAATCCGGCGGGGGTGCTGTTCCACCAGGGGGCGCAGGTGGATGTGGCGGCGCTCATCGCCACCACATCCGACATCACCAACCAGAACTTCCAGCAGGGGCGGATGGTGTTCGATGGCGCCCCGCGGCCGGGTGCGCGCGTCGAGAATCGCGGCAGCATCACCGTGGCGCAGCAGGGGCTGGCCGCGCTGGTCGGCCCGCAGGTGGCCAATTCCGGCACCATCCGCGCCCCGCTCGGCCGCGTCGCCCTGGCGGGGGCGGAGGCTTTCACGCTGGACCTCGCCGGGGACGGGCTGCTGTCCCTCGATGTCACGCGCCAGGTTGCCACCACCCCCTCCGGCGCCACCGCGCTGGTGACGCAGACCGGCACGATCGAGGCCGAGGGCGGCAGCGTGCTGCTGACCGCCAGCGCCGCCTCCGGCGTGCTGGAAACGCTGGTCCATGCCGGCGGCACCACCAGCGCCGCCCAGGTGGCGCTGCGGGCGCAGGGCGCGCCGGGCCAGGGCAATGTCCGGATCGACGGCGCGGTGGCCGGCCAGGTGGTGGAGGCGACGGCCACCGGCACCGTCCACGCCACCGCCACATCCCGCATCTCGGCCCCCGGCGGGCGCGTCACGCTGGGCGCCGGGGCGGAAAGCCGCATCGGCGCACCCGCCCGCCTGGCCACCCGCACCACCATGGACCGCGGCGCGCGGATCGATGCGCCCGGCGGCACTGTCATCGTCCATGCGGCGGAACGGACGGAGATGCGCGGGGCGATCCGGGCGGAAGGCGGCGCCATCGAGGTATCCTCCCGCCATGCGATGGCGCTGGACGGGCTGATGGATGCCGGCGCCACCGGCCGCGTGCTGGTGGACCCGCTGGAGCTGCGGGTGGTGGAGACCCTGTCGGGCTCCACCGAACCGGCGGAGATCACCGCCGATGCCATCGCCGCCGTGGTCGGCGGCCTGACCTTGCAGGCGGAGCAGACCATCCGGGTGGAGACCGCGGTCTTCAAGGATTTCGGCCCGCTGACGCTGGAGACCACCAACCCCACCGCCACCGCCGGCCAGGGCATCCAGCTGCTGCGCCCGGTCACCGTGACCGGGGATTTCATCCTGCTCTCGGCCGGGGACATCACACAGGCGCCGAGCGGCGCCACGCTGAATGTCGGCACGCTGGAAGCCCGCAGCCGCGGCGGCGCGGTGCGGCTGCAGGATGAGGACAACCGGATCCGCGCCATCGCCGGCGGCAGCGCGGCCACGCGGTTCGACGTGACCAGCCTGCTCGACATGTCGCTCGATGGCCCGCTGGTCGCGCCCAACATCTCCCTGACCACGCCGCAAACCCTCAGCCTGTTCGGGACCATCACGGCCAGTGGCGGGCTGGACCTGAACGCCCTGCGCGGCACCACCCAGCAATTCAGCGGCGCCGGCATCACCGCCGGCGTGCTGCGGCTGGATTCGGCGCTGGGTGAGGTGCAGTTGCAGGGCCAGGGCAACCAGATCGCGCAGATCGGCGACAGCTTCGTCCCGCGCGGCCTGCTGCTGTCGAACACCACGGGGCTGGAGGTGGTGGGCAATATCAGCGCCGGCCTGCTGTCCCTGAGCATGGACCAGGGCGGGCTGACCCAATCCGGCAATTCCCGCGTCATCGCGCAGACCTTGCAGGCGCTGGCACCGAATGGCGCCGTGCGGCTGGACGGGACGCAGAACCAGATCAACGAATTATACGGCGAGGCCGGGCAGGGCCTGACCCTGGCGACCACCACCGCGCTGATGCTGGCCGCGCCGCTGAGCGCGCCCGATGTCGAACTGCGCGTGGGTGGCGGGCTGACGCAGGACCAGGGCGGCCGGCTGACCACGCTGCGCCTGACCCTGGATGCGGGCGGCGCGGTGACGCTGGAAGACCCCGCCAATGCCGTGTCGCAGCTCGGCGTGGTGCGGACCGACGACGCCTTCCGCCTGTCCACCTCCGGCGGCCTGACTCTGCTGGACAGCGTCACGGCGTCCACCGTGACGCTGACGGCGGGCGGCGCGGTGCAGGCCAGGGCCGGCTCGGCGCTGGTGACGGACCGGCTCTCGGTCCAGGGCGCCAGCGTGCTGGTGGATGGCGGTGGCCACCGCATCGGCGTGCTCGGCGCCGGCGGCGCCACCGGGGATTTCCGGGTGACCGTGGGCAATGCGCTGGCGGTCGAAGGGGCGCTCAGCGTCGGCGGCGCCTTGGCGCTGCAAGCCACCTCCCTGGCGCTGGAGGCGCCGATGGATGCCGGCGCGACCACGCTGCGGGCGGTATCGGGCGATATCATCCAGAACGCCGCCGCCCGCATCACCGCCACGAGCCTGCTGGCGGAAGCACCTGCCGGCCAGGTGCTGCTGGCGGCGGCCGAGAACACCGTGCCCATCCTGGGCGGCATTGCGCAGGGCGATTTCGCCTTCCGCGGCACCGGCAATGCGGCGCCGGACGCGGTGGCGGGGCTGCAGGCCGCGCGGCTGGCGCTGCAATTCGGCGGCAACTTCGTGCAGAGCCCCCTGGCCACCTCCGGCGTGGTCACGCCGCTGCTGGAGATCACGACGGGCGGCAACGTGGCGCTGGCCTCCGCGGCCAACCGCATCGACGAAATCGGCGCCGTCACCGCCCCGACAGGCTTCACCCTGCGCACCAGCGGCGACCTGCTGCTGTCCGCCGGCCTGGCCACCGGCGGCGTGGTGGACCTGACGGCGGGCGGCACCCTGACCCAGGCGCTTGGCGCCCCGATCTCGGCCACGCAGCTCCGCGCCAACGCCAATACGGTGACGCTCACCGAATCGGGCAATGCCATCGCGGCGCTGGGCACCAGCCGCGCCGATGGCGCGTTCTCCCTGGTCACCAGCGGCGTGCTGTCCTTGCAGGGCCAGGTCTCGGCCGGGGGCACGCTGTCCCTGCTCGCGCTCGACAATATCAATCAGGCGGCAACCGGCGCGGGGCTGACCGCGCCGCTGCTGCTGGCGCGGTCGGTCTTCGGCAGCGTCACCTTGCAGGGCACGGGCAACACCTTCGTCGCGCTCGGGGCCAGCGGCGCGGCCGGCGACTTCGCCGTGGCGCAGGAAGGCGCGCTGGCGCTGCGCCTGACCGGGCCGATCGCCGCGCCCAGCCTGTCCTTCCGCACCGAAAGCGGCCTGACCGATGTGGATGGCGGCGCCCTGCGCGGCGCGGCGCTGCGGCTGGAGACCAATGGCCCGGTGCGGCTGGATGGCCCCGGCCATGCGGTGCAGGCCGTGGGCGGCCGTGCCGGCAGCCTGGCGCTGGCTGTCGATGGCGCGCTGGAGGTGACGGATACGCTGACCGCGCCCGGCGCACTGAGCCTGTCCGCCGCCTCGCTCGGCATCCTGGCCCCGGTTTCCGCCGGCACCGCGCAGCTGGAGGCCGTGGCCGGTGACATCACCCAGACGCTGCGCGGCGCAGGGGTCACCGCCAACGTGCTGTCCGCCCGCGCCATGGCGGGGCAGGTGCTGCTGGATGGGCAGGGCAACCGCGTGGCGGCGCTCGGCGCCGGTGGTGCCTCCGGCGCCTTCGCCGTGGCGCAGGAAGGCGCCGCGCCGCTGCTGCTGACCGCGCCGATCTCCGCCGGCACGCTGTATCTGCGGGCCGAGACCGGCATCCTGGATTCCCCCGGCGCCCTGCTGTCGGCCGGGCTGCTGCGGCTGAACACCCCGGGCGCGGCCAATTTCGGCCAGACCCACGCGATCGACCGCATCGGCGGCCAGGTCGGCGCGCTGGCCCTGGCCAGCAGCAATGCCCTGGCGGCGGAGGAAGCGCTGGACGTGACCGGCAGCCTGTCGCTGACCGCCCGCGCCCTGCATTTCGCCGCCCCCGTGACGGCCGGCGGCGCGACGCTGGTGGCGCAGGCCGGCGACATCACGCAGGAAGCGGGCGGCGCCGGGCTTGGCATCGGCAGCCAGGGCCTGCGCGTCTCGGCCAGCGGGACCATCGCGCTGGAAGGCGCGGGCAATACCGTGCCGCTGCTGCTGGGCGCCCAGGCGCAGGGTGCGGTCGGCCTGCTCGCCGGTGGCGGCATGGCGCTGACAGGCACCGCCAGCGGCAGCGATGTGGTGCTGCGCGCGGCCGGGCCGATCCGGCTGGATGGCGCGGTGCTGGAGGCCGATCGCGGCGTGCTGCTGGCCAGCCCGCAGGGCTTCACGGCCGGCGCCGGCAGCCGGCTCCTGCCCCGCGATGCGGCGCAGCGTCCGGTGCTGATCCTGGACAGCCGCGCCACCGGCCTGGCCGCGCTGCCGGCCGGGCTGGCGGCGGACCTGCCGGGCCTGGCCCCGGCGCAGCAGGCCACCCAATTGGCCAATTTCGGCCCGGCCCAGGCCGCCCCGGGCGGTGCCGCGGTGTTCGACCTGGCGGCCGGGGATGCGCCGGTATTCCTGCTGCTGGACGGCGCCGCGGTGCTGGGCGTGCTGGATGCCGGGCGGCTTGGCGTGCTGGGCCAGGGCGGGTCGGCCTTCATCGTCGGCACGCTGGGCGGGGTGGGCGGCGAAGCGGCGGCGCAGCTGGTTTCCGTGCCGGCCGGCGCCTCCGGCTACCTGTTCAACAACTGCGTCATGGCCGCCGCCACCTGCAACGGCCTGCCGCCCATCGTGGATCCGCCCATCGTCATCCCGCCGGTGGTGGATCCGCCCGTGGTGATCGTGCCGCCCGTGGTGGATCCGCCCGTGGTCGTGTTGCCGCCGGTGATCCAGCCGCCGGTCGTGCAGCCGCCCTTGGTCACCTTGGCCGGCTCGCGGGCCCTGCCGGCGAATGACACGGCGCCGCGCCTGTCCGACTGGGATCTGCGCCGCAGCGTGCCCACCGTGCTGTCCCCCGCCCGGCGCGAGGATGAGGAGCAGGAGGAGGGGGCCGAGTAGCCCCCGGCCTCCTTTCACCCCGGCTCAGCGCCAGTTGGCCAGGCCCTCGATCAAGCCCCGCAGCATGCCGGCGCCTTCCGCCACGCCATCCATCCGCAGCGGCGTGCCGGCCGCGGTGCCCGGGGCGCTGGCGAAGCCGACGCGGTCCTGCGCCAGCTCCATCGCCGAAATCCGGCCATCTCCGTCATAATCCAGGCTTTCCATCAGCACCCGGGCGGAGAGGATGCCCGCCAGGCCGCCCGCGCCCACCGCGGCCGCGATCACATCCTGCGTCGCACCATCCTGCACCGCGACGACCCAGGCCGCGCCGCGCAGCAGCCGGGCCAGTTCGGCCACCGACAGCAGCCGGTCGCCGCTGACATCGGCCTGCGCCACGATGGCGGCTGCGCAGGCGCCCGGCGTGCCGCTGCCGCAGCCTTCCTCCAGATGTTCCAGCGCCGCCAGGAAGGCCGCCCCCTCGCCATGCACCGTGGCCAGCAGCACGGGCGGCGCCGGGCAGCGCTGCCAGGTGGCCATGGGCGTGTCGCCGGGCAGACGGTCATCGCGCAGCTTGGCCTCCGGCTCCGCCGTCTCCAGCCCATTCGGCCCTTCGCGCAGCATGAGGCGCGGTGCCTCCGCGCCGCCGGCGGTGCCGATGACCCAGCCATCCTGGCCGCGAATCTGGCGGAAGCGGAACAGCCGGGCCGGCGCCTCCGCCTCCAGCCGCGCCACGGCGCGGGCGGTGACCAGCAGCATCGCCTCGGGGTCGGTGCAGGGGCCGGCGAACCAGGCGCCGCGCAGTGCCTCCGGCACGCCGGCCGGGGCGGGTTGCGCCCAGGCCAGGGGCGGTGTGGCGGCGAGGAACAGGCCGGCGGCCAGCGGTCCCAGCCAGGGCAGGACGCGGCTCATCGGATCTCGATCTCCCCGGCATGGCACAGATCGACCCCGGCGCGCCGCACCTCCCGCCCATCACGGAACAGCGCCACCAGGTCGGCGAGGCAGGCATCGCCGTCGGGCGGCTCCAGCTCCAGCGTCTCTCCCACCCCCAGCACATCGGCGCCGAGCCGGTCGGCGCCGCGTGGCTCACCGGGCGGGGCGGCGTAGATCTCGATGATGGGCACCGTGCCGGCGTTGCGCAGCTTCAGGGCCACCGTGTCGCCGGGAAGTGGCTCCCCGGCCTGAAGCGAAGCGGCGGGGCGGGCCGTCATGTCGCCGGGCGCGGGCTCCGCCATATCGGGGTCCGCCATGGGGTCCGGGGGCGGTTCCAGGCCGAATTCCGGCCCCAGCACCCAGCCCGGCACCAGCCGAACAAGCTGCGTGGTGCACAGATCCACCTCCCGCCGTTCCTCCGCCCCGCCATTGGGGAAGACGATGCGGATATCGGCCAGGCAGGCGCTGTCCAGCGTCACCGTCGCATCCTCCCCCACCGGCAGCGGCGTGGCGGCGCCGAGGCGATCCGGCCCCCAATCCCCATCCGTGCTGGGCGAGACATAGACTTCCTGCACCGTCGCCAGATGCCGGTTGGCCAGCACCAGCGTGCGGGATGGCAGGCGCGGCAGGGTGCTGCGGTCGAAGACCACGGCGCGCTGGGTGCAAAGGTCGAGCGCGGTCTTCACCTCCTCCCGCTCATCGGCATAGACGGCGCGCAGGTCGAACCGGCATTCCCGCCGGCGCAGGCGAAGGCGGAATTCGCCATTGGCGGCGATCACCTGGCTGCCGAGCCGGTCCGGCCCCCAGCCCGCCGCGCCATCGGTGCTGGCATACAGCTCCCGCAGCACGGCCGCGCTGCGATTGGCGATGGCGATGTCCAGCGTCGGCAGCGCGGGATCGCCGAAGACCAGGCGCGGGGTGCGGCAGATATTGACCGCGCTGCGCGTTTCCTCCCGCCCATCCTGCCAGACCGCCACCACGTCGAAGACGCAGTTGGCCTGGCGGCCCAGCGTCGCGCGGAAGCTGGCACCTGGCGCCAGACCCGCATCCGCCAGCCGGCCGGGGCCGCGTTCGGCGGCGCCAGAGGGGAACAGGTACAGATCGTCCAGGGTCAGCTCGGTCTCGTTCTGCACCGTGACCTGGCGCTGCGGCGGCGGGGAGGACTGGGCCGTCACCGGCCGCGCCAGGCCGAGCGCGAGAAGCACCACCCCTGCCAGCAGCGGCCAGCAGGCCCGAACACGGCGCATGAACATCCGACCCTTGTGTGTGGTGCCGACAATGCGGAGGCCGATGGCGACACGCAAGGGCACCGCTGCTTCAACCTGTTTCGATGGGCGCAGTGGCCGTCACCCGTGGCCGCAACAGCACATAGCCCAGCAGGATCAGCACGATCAGCGCCGCGGCCAGGGCGGGTGCGCGCCAATCCGTGCTGGCCACCCGGTTGACCAGCAGCGCCGCGCAGACCAGGGCGCCGGCGGCCGGCACCGGCCAGGGCACCTCGAAGCCGCCCGGCTTCTCGCCGGGGCGGCGCTGCAGCACCAGCAGCGCCACATTCACCACCGTGAAGACAGCCAGCAGCAGCAGCACCGTGGCGGCGGCGAGCTCGCCGATATCGCCGGCCAGCACCAGCACCGCCAGCACCGGCAGCAGCGCCAGGATGGCCACATGCGGCGTGCGGCGCCCGGCATGCACGCGGGCCAGCGGCGCCGGCAGCAGCCCCTGCCGCGCCATGCCATAGACCAGGCGGGATGCGGTGACGTAGTTCAGCAGCGCGGTATTGGCGACGGCGAAGACCGTGATGGCGACATAGCCCCAGCCCGGCACCCAGGGCGCCGCACGGGCCATCACCTCCGCCAGCGGGCCGGGCGCCTCGGCCAATTCCCGCCACGGCACGACGGAAACGGCGGTGACCGCCACCGCGATGTACAGCACCGTCGCCGCCAGCATGGCGGCGATGATGCCGATCGGCAGGGTGCGGCGCGGATCGCGCGCTTCCTCCGCCACATTGATCGTGTCCTCGAAGCCGATGAAGGCGAAGAAGGTCAGGATGGCGCCGGTCATCAGGAAGGACAGGCCGATGCCGTCCGGGCTTGGCGTCTCCCACAGATCGACGCCGCCCCAATAGGGAACCCCCACCGCGATCACCAGCAGCAGCCCCGCCGCCTCCACCGTGGTGCACAGGATGTTGACCCACATGCTCTCCCGGATGCCGCGCAGCACGATGCCCGCGACCAGCAGCAGGAAGCCGAGCGACAGCGCCACGGTCGGCACCCCCTGCAACCCCGCCAGGCGCAGCAGGTTCTCCGCCACCACGCGGGATTGGGTGGCAACGGACGTAAGGCCGGAGGCCATGACGGCGAGCCCCACCACCCAGGTCAGCAGCGGCCGGGCGAAGGCGCGCTGGGTGATGGTGGCCGCCCCGCCGGCCTGCGGATAGCGGCTGCCGAGGGAGGCATAGGACAGCCCGGTGAGCACCGCGGCCAGCATCGCCACCAGGAAACCAAGCCAGATGGCATTGCCGAGCTGGCCCGCCGCCCGCCCGACCAGCCCATAGATGCCGGCGCCGAGCATGCCGCCCAGCGTATAGGCGAAAAGCTGGAACGGCCCGATGCTGCGGATCAGCGCGGGCTGGTCCGTGCTGGACGGGTCTGCATTCGCATTCGGCATCCGGCGGGCCTCCCCTGCCCCGGCAAGACGCGTGAAAAGGAGGAAAAGTTTCGAAGCAACGCCCGGCCAGCCCCGGCACACCCTTCCGGCGCCGTATACGTCCGATTAAGGTGTCTGCGGAACGCGTCCAACGGAGAAAACATGACAAGCCGCCGCACCCTGATCGCCGCGACCGCCGGCCTTGCCGCGGCCGGACTGATCGGCCGCCCCGCCTTGGCGCAGCAGCGCTTCGAAAGCCTGTACGTCTTCGTCCCCGCCGGCCCCGGCGGCGGCTGGGATGGGCTGGGCCGGGCGCTGGAGCAGGCCTCCCGCGCTGCCGGGCTGGTCGGCAGCTTCCAGTTCGAGAATGTCGGCGGTGCCGGTGGCATGGTCGGCCTGCCGCGCTTCATCAGCCAGCGCCGCGGCCGCCCCAACGCCCTGATGGTGGGCGGCGCCGTGATGGTCGGCGCCGGCATCACCAACCGCACCCCGGTCAGCATCCGGGACGTGGTGCCGATCGCGCGCATGACCTCGGAACCCGGCATCATCGTGGTGCCCGCCAACAGCGAGTACCGCACGCTGGCGGACTTCACCAATGCGCTGAAGGCCAATCCGGGTGGCGTGGCCGTGGCGGGCGGCAGCGCCGGCGGCATCGACCACATCATCCTCGGCCTCATGCTCAAGCAGCTCGGCCGCAATGCCCGCGAAGCCAGCTACGTGGCCTTCGCCGGCGGTGGCCCGGCCCAGGCGGCGATCCTCGGCGCGCAGGTCCGCGCCGGCATCTCCGGCGTGTCCGAATTCTCCGAACAGGTGAAGGCCGGCCGCATGCGGGCGCTCGCCACCACCGGCGAGACGCGCAGCCTGGATGGCGTGCCGACGCTGAAGGAAAGCGGCGTCGACATCGTCATGGGCAATTGGCGCGGCCTGTTCGGCGCGCCCGGCATCAACGCGGCGCAGACCCGCGCGCTGGTGGACTATGTGACGGCGCTGCACGCGACGCCGGCCTGGCGCGAGATCATCACGACGCGCGGCTGGGACGACGCCTTCCTGGTGGGCGATGCCTTCGCGCAGTTCCTGACCCGCGACCACACCGAGACCGAGCAGGTGCTGCGCGACATCGGCCTGGCCAGCTAGCGTGCGACCGCGCCCATCCGGCATCGGGCCGGACCTGGCCGCGGCGCTGTTCGTGCTGGGGCTCGGGCTGCTCGCAGTGTGGCAGACCGCGCTGATCCCGACCTCGCCGATCTACGCGCAGGTCGGGCCGAAGCTGGTGCCCTACCTGGTCTCCGGCCTGCTGGTGCTGCTCGGCGCCGGGCTGGTGGCCACGGCGTTGCGCGGCGGCTGGTCCGCCGACATCGAGGAACTGCGCGACGCCGCACCGCTGAACCCGCGCGCGCTCGGCCTGCTGCTGGCCGGGCTGCTCGCCAATCTCGTGCTGATCGAGCCGCTGGGCTTCACCATCGCCGCCACGGCGCAATTCGTGCTGGTGGCGGCGGCCTTCGGGTCGCGCGCCCTGCTGCGCAACCTGGCCATCGCCTTCATCGTCTCGCTCTCCGCCTACGGGCTTTTCGTGAAGGGTCTCGGCGTGAACATCGGCGCGGGCGTGGTGGAAACGCTGGTCTTCGGAGAGCCTGGCTGATGGATGCGATCGAAGGCCTGACGCTCGGCTTCAGCCACGCGCTGACGCTGTCCAACCTCGGCTGGGCGCTGCTCGGCTGCTTCCTCGGCACCGCCATCGGCGTGCTGCCCGGCATCGGGCCGGCGCTGACCATCGCGCTGCTGCTGCCCATCACCTTCAGCGTCTCCGCCACCGGCGCCTTCATCCTGTTCTGCGGCATCTTCTACGGCGCCATGTATGGCGGATCCACCACCTCTATCCTGCTGAACACGCCAGGCGAATCGGGGTCCATCATCACCGCCCTCGAAGGGGCGAAGATGGCGAAGAACGGGCGCGCAGGGCCGGCGCTCGCCACCTCCGCCATCGGCAGCTTCGTGGCCGGCATGGTGGGCACGCTGGGCATCGCCTTCCTCGGGCCGATCGTGGTGGAACTCGCGCTGAAGCTCGGCCCGGCCGAGTACTTCATGCTGATGGTGCTGTGCTTCGTCACCGTCTCCGCCGTGCTCGGCGGCTCCGCGCTGCGCGGCCTTACCAGCCTCGGCTTCGGACTGTTGCTGGGGCTGGTCGGCGTGGACCTCCAGACCGGCCAGCCGCGCCTGACCTTCGGCGTGCCCGAACTGCTCGACGGCGTGAACGTCGTGCTGGTCGCCGTCGCGCTGTTCGCAGTGGGAGAGACGCTGTACCTCGCCTGGCGCTACGTCGAAGGCCCGGTCGAAGTGCGCCAGGTCGGCAGCATCATGATGAGCCGGTCGGACTGGAAACGCTCCTTCTGGCCGTGGATGCGCGGCGCCGGGCTCGGCTTTCCCTTCGGCGTGATGCCCGCCGGCGGCACCGAGATGCCGACCATGCTGAGCTACTTCATGGAACGGAAGCTGGTGAAGCCGGAACACGCGCGCGAATTCGGCACCACCGGCGCCATCGAAGGCGTGGCCGGGCCGGAAGCCGCGAACAACGCCGCCGCCGCGGGCGTGTTGGTGCCGATGCTGACACTGGGCCTGCCGACCAGCGCCACCGCCGCCATCATGCTGTCCGCCTTCCAATCCTACGGCATCCAGCCCGGGCCGCTGCTGTTCACCAGCCAGCCGGACCTGGTCTGGACGCTGATTGCCTCACTGTTCATCGCCAACGTCATGCTGGTGGTGCTGAACCTGCCGCTGGTAGGGCTCTGGGCGCGCATCCTGAAGATCCCGCAACCCCAACTCTACGCCGGCATCCTGGTCTTCGCGACCATCGGCACCTACGGCATCAGCAACTCCGTCATCGACCTGGTACTGCTCTACGGCATCGGCATCATCGCCATGTTCATGCGCCGCTTCGACTTCCCCGTGGCGCCCGTGGTCATCGGCATGATCCTCGGCCCGATGGCCGAACAGGCCATGCGCCAGGCAATGACCATCAGCCAAGGCGACTGGACCGTGTTCTTCACACGCCCCATCAGCCTGGCCCTGCTGCTGATCGCTCTGGCAGCCCTGCTCGGCCCCCACCTGTACACGGCCTGGCGCCGCCGGACGGCGTGAGGCGAGGGTGCGCTGCGTGATTGCAGGGGGACGCTGTCCCCCTGCACCCCCTGCCAGGGGCCTCGGGCCCCTGGACCGCGAGGACTTTAAGCGGAGAAGCGGACGGGGCCAGGGGAACCGCTGACCAAGCGGTCGCTTCGGCCCCCTCCGCTTCTCCGCTTATGATTCATGGGTTCAAAGGGCCAAAGCCCTTTGCGGGAGGGTGCAGGGAGGGCAGCGCCCTCCCTGCGAACAACCCGCGCAAACCCCAGCCTCTCACCCCCCCGGCAGGGCGTAGGCGATGACGTGGTCGCCGGCGGTGGTGCCCAGGGAGCCGTGGCCGCCGGCGATGACCAGCAGGTATTGTCGGCCATCTGCGCCGGTGTAGGTCATTGGCGTGGCTTGGCCGCCTGCGGGCAGGCGCGCTTCCCAGAGTTGTTCGCCTGTGGTGGTGGCGTAGCCGCGGACGTAGTTGTCGAGGGTGCCGGACATGAAGGCAACGCCGCCGCGGGTCAGGATTGGCCCGCCGAGGTCGGGCACGCCGAGCTTGAAGGGCAGCGGCAGCGGCGAGGAATCGCGCACCGTGCCGTTGCGGTGCTGCCAGGCGATCTGTCCGGTGGTGAGGTCCGCGCCGGCCACGTAGCCCCAGGGCGGCTGCTGGCAGGGCAGGCCGATCGGCGACAGGAAGGGGTAGAGCTGCACGGCGTAGGGCGCGCCGAAATTCTCGTTCAGCGCCGGCAGGCTGCCAGGGGGTGGGTTGCCGCCCTGCACGAGGAGGGAGGTGCTGTCCTCGCGCGGGATCAGGCGGGAGACGAAGGCGAGGTAGGCCGGCGTGGTGAAGGCGATCTGCCGTTCCGGGTCTACCGCGATGCCGCCCCAGTTGAACACGCCGAAATTGCCCGGATAGACGAGGGAGCCCTGGAGGGAGGGCGGGGTGTAGCGCCCTTCGTAGCGCAGCCGGCGCAGCTGGATGCGGCAGGCGAGCTGGTCGAGCAGCGTGGCGCCCCACATGTCCCGCCCGCGCAGCATCGGCGGGTCGAAGGACAGGGCGGAGACGGGCTGGGTGGGCGCGGTGGTGTCACCCGCCACGGCGCCTTGCGGGACGGCGACCTCGCGGATCGGCAGGACGGCCTCGCCGGTGCGGCGGTCCAGCACATAGAGTTCGCCCTGCTTGCTGGGCTGCACCAGGGCCGGCACGGTCTGGCCATTCACCGTCAGGTCGATCAGCGTGGGCTGGGCCGGCACATCGTAGTCCCACAGATCGTGATGCACGGTCTGGAAGGCCCAGCGCAGGCTGCCATCGGCAAGGTCCAGCGCCACGACGGCGGAGGAGAAGCGCTCCACATTGGCACTGCGATTGCCGCCGAACTGGTCGGGCGGCTGGTTGCCCAGCGGCACATAGACCAGGCCGAGCGCAGCATCGACGCTGAGGATCGACCAGGCGTTGGGGGAGTTGGCGGTGTAGAGCGCCTCCGGCGCGATCGGCGCGGTGGTCTCCGGCGCGCCGGAATCCCAGTTCCACAGCAGGGCGCCGCTGCGCGCATCATAGCCGCGGATCACGCCCGATTGTTCATGGGTGGAGACGTTGTCGAGCACGGTGCCGCCGATCACCAGCACGCCATTGGCCACCACGGGGGGCGAGGTGGAGTAGTAGCCGCCGGGCCGGACGTTCGGCATGTTGGCCCAGAGGTTGATCTGCCCGGTGCCGTCGCCGAAATCGCGGCAGACGGCGCCGGTCTCGGTATCCAGCGCGATGACGCGGCCATCGGCGGTCGGCATGAACAGCCTCGCGCCGCATTCGGCGGTGGGCACGCCACCGGCGCTGGCGATCGGCAGCCCGGGAACGGCGGCGCGGGCCTGGGCCTGGCGTGCCGGGTTCAGCGGTACAGGTGGCGCGGCACCGGCCTCGGGCGCCGGCAGCCAGCCCAGGCCGCGGCAGGTCAGGTGCTGCAGCGCCAGGTCGTTCAGGATGGTGGGGCGGTAGCGCCAGATCTCGGCGCCGGTTGTCGCATCCAGCGCGATCACCGCCTGATGCGGCGTGCACAGGAACAGGCGGTTGCCGATCTTGAGCGGCGTGACCTGGAAGGTGGTTTCCTCCGGCTCGCCGGGCTGGCCGCGCACATCGCCGGTCCGGTACTGCCAGGCCACCTCCAGCCGCGCCACATTGGCGGGCGTGATCTGGTCCAGCGGGGAGAAGCGCTGGCCGAAGCCGGTGCGGCCATAGGCATGCCATTCGCCATCCGGCACGCCCTGGTCGGCCAGGGCGATGCGGCGATCCGGCAGGGCGCCCTGGATGGCGTGCGGGTCGCGCAGCATGGCGAGCGGCGCGGTGACCAGGGTGGCCAGCACCGCGAGGCTCAGCGCCGCGCCGCCGCCGCGCAGCGGGCTGGTGCCGAGCGGGCGGGTGATCCAGGGCGTCAGCAGCAGCAGCGCCAGCACCACCAGCAGGCCGCCGCGCGGCGCCAGCGCCCACCAATCCAGCCCCACTTCCCAGATCGCCCAGGCCAGCGTGGCCGCCAGCAGCAGCGCGAAGACCAGCAGCGCCGCGGCCCGCCCGCGCCACAGCAGGACGCCGCTGGCCAGCATGGCCAGCCCGGCGGCCAGGTAGAACCAGGACCCGCCCAGCAGCACCAGCCAGGCACCACCCCCGGCCAGGCCGAGCCCGAACAGGCAAAGCAGCCCGGCCATCAGGCGCGGCGGCAACATGGGGCGGGATTGAGGCATGTCGGCGGTTCCGGTTCGGTTGCACCGCCAACGTCAGAATCGCCGCAGGTTTCCGCCCGGCCTCATTCGTTCCGCGGCAGGCAGGCGGCGACCAGCAGCGCCAGCAGATCCTCCGCCACCTCCGCCCCGCGTGGCTCCGGGTACCAGAGATCGCTGCGCGGCGCTTCCGCCCGCAGGGTGCAGAAGCCATGCACCCCGGCCCAGGCGAGTGCCAGCCGCGCCCGCAGCGCGCGGTCATCGGCCTGCGGCACCACCGCGCCCATCGCCACATCCAACGGTTCGCGGGCGCCGCGGGCGGCCATGGACCAGGTGGCATCGGTGGTGTCGATCAGGTCGGTGCGGAACATCAGGCGGAAATGCGCCGGGTTGTCGCGGACGAAATCCATGTAGCCGCGGCCGGTCGCCGCCAGGTGCTCGGCCGGGCTGGCCCCTGCCGGCAGCGCCGCCACGGCGGCCTCCATGGCGGCGCGCAGGCGCTGCGACTGTTCGGTGGCGAAGGCCGTCATCAGGCCGCGCTTGTCGCCGAAATGCGGCGTGGCGGCGGAATGGGACACGCCGGCCCGGCGGGCACATTCGCGCAGTGACACGGCCTCCGGCCCCGCCTCCTGCACGATCTCCGCCACGGCATCCAGCAGGGCGCGGCGCAGGTCGCCATGGTGGTGGCGGCCGCGGGTTTTTGGGGTGACGGACATGCGGGGAGTCTGCCCGCCGCGATTCAACTTGACAATGGTCAGACCACCTTGCGAGAAACTGACCATCGCCAAGTTATAGGCACCGCGATGACGCTCGAAACCCTGTTCTCCGCCGCCGGCGCCCTCGCGATGGCCGGCTGGCTGGCCCTGCTGGTGGCGCCCGGACGCCGCTGGGCCAATTGGCTGCTGGCGGGCCTGGCCATCCCGGCGCTGCTCGCCGCGCTCTACACCGTGCTGCTGGCCTGGCATTGGCGCGGGGCGGAGGGCGGCTTCGGATCGCTGGCGGAGGTCGCGGCGCTGTTCCGCACCCCGGGCCTGCTGCTGGCCGGCTGGGTGCATTACCTGGCCTTCGACCTGTTCCTCGGCGCCTGGATCTGCCGGCGCGGCACGGCGGAGGGGGTGAACCCCTGGGCGATCCGCCTGTGCCTGCCGCCCACCTTCCTGGCCGGGCCGGCGGGGTTGCTGCTGTTCCTCGGCCTGCGGCTGCTGCGGCGATGAGGGCGCTTCTCGCCGAGCTGCACCGGCGCCAGGCCGTGCTCGCCTGGGCCGGCTGGGTGGCGCTGGGCTGGCTGGGCTTCAGCCTGGCGGCCATGGCGATCGATCCACGCCAGATCTACGGCGTCTCCGTCTGGACCAAGCCGGCGAAATTCGCCGCCTCCTTCCTCCCCTGGTTCTGGACGCTCGCCTGGGCCTGGGGCGTGCTGGCGCCGGCGGCGCGGCGCGGCGTGCTGGCCGGGCTGGTGCTGTGGGGCACGCTGGCGGCGGCGGCGTTCGAGCAGGGCTGGATCACCTGGCGCGCCGCCGCGGGCCTGCCGAGCCATTTTGCAGGCGACGCCTTCGGGCAGTTGATGTTCAGCCTGATGGGGCTGGGTGCGGCGCTGCTGGTGGCGCTGGCGGCGCTGCTCGGGCTGCTGGTGCTGGTCCGTGGCGATGTGGCGCAGCCGCGCGGCTGGCGGCTGGCGGTGGGGCTGGGCCTGGTGGTGGCGGGTGTGCTGGGCGGCGTGACCGGCTTCGCCATCGGCGGTGCCGGCAGCCCGCTGGTCGGCGGCAGCGGCGCGCCGGGGTTTCCGCCCTTCTACTGGTCCCGCGATGGCGGCGACCTGCGCGTGGCGCATTTCCTGGCCATCCACGCCATGCAGGCGGTGCCCGGCTTCTGGCTGCTGACCCGCGCCGGGGCCGTCCCGGTGGCGGCGGTGAGCCTGGCCTGGGCGGGGCTTTCGGTGGCGGCCCTGCGGCTGGCGCAGGCGGGGCTGCCCCTGTCGCCGTAACGGCGCCATCATCGGGCGGCACGACTGCGCCAATGCCGACCGAATCGCCCCTGCTCCGCCGCACCCTGTTCACCCTGCTGGTCGCGGCGCTGGCCGCGCTGCTGCTGGTGCTGCTGCTGCGGGCCTTGCTGCCCGGCGGGATGGGCGCGCTGGAATGGGCGATCCTGGCCTGCATCGTGCTGACCACGCCCTGGGCGGCGCTGTCTGCCGCCAATGCGCTGGTCGGGCTGGTGATCCTGCTGCGCGCGCCCCACCCGCCCGCCGCCGTGCTGCCCGCTTTGGCCCGCGCGAAGCCCGGCCGGCCCGAATCCCTCACCGCCCTGTTCGTCTGCCTGCGGAACGAGGAGATGTCCCAGGTCCTGCCGCCGCTCGCCACGCTGCTGCAGGGGCTGCACCAGGCCGGCGCCGGCGACCGTTTTCGTCTCTGGCTGCTGTCGGACACGCAGGATCCGCAGGCCGTCGCCGCGGAGGACGCGGCGGTGCAGGACTTCCTCGCCGCCCACCCCGCCGCCCGCTACCGCCGCCGCGCCGAGAACACCGGCTACAAGGCCGGCAATGTGATGGACGCGCTGGACCATCATCTGACGGATGAAACCTTCTTCCTGACGCTGGACGCCGACAGCGTGATGACGCCGGCCGCCGTGCTGCGCCTGGTCGCGGTGATGGAGGCCGATCCGCGCCTCGGCATCGTCCAGCAGCTGATCGTCGGCCGCCCCGCCACCGCCGCCTTCCCGCGCCTGTTCCAGTTCGGCATGCGCGCCGGGATGCGCGCCTGGGCCACCGGCCAGGCCTGGTGGCAGATGGATGCCGGCCCCTATTGGGGCCACAACGCCATTTTACGAGTTGCCCCCTTCCGCGACCACGCGAAGCTGGAGGCGCTGCCGGATGGCAGCCGCATCCTCAGCCACGACATGGTGGAATCCGTGCGCCTGCAATCCGCCGGCTGGGCCGTGCGCTGCCTGCCAGCGGAGGATGGCAGCCTGGAGGCCAACCCTCCGGCCCTGCCCGAATTCCTGCGGCGTGACGAACGCTGGGGCGCGGGCAACATGCAGTACCTGCATCTGTTCCGCCTGCCCGGCATGACGGCGCTCGGCCGGCTGCAATTGGCGCAGGCCATCCTGCTGTTCCTCGGCGCGCCGCTGTATGTGCTGGCGCTGCTGCTGGCCGCGGCCAATGGGCTGGCGGGGGGCGGGGCGGGCACGCCGATGGGGGCGCTGGCGCTGGCGGTCCTGGCACACGGGCTGTGCTACTTCGCGCCGAAACTGGCCGGCTACGCCCAGGTGCTGGCCCAGCGCGGCGCCGCCGAAACCTATGGCGGCCGCGCCGCCTTCGCCCGTGGCGCGCTGGCGGAGCTGGCCTTCACGCAGCTGTTCGAGCCGCTGTCGAACCTCAACAAGGCGATCTTCCTGGCCCTGCTGCCCTTCGGCGCAAAGCCCGGCTGGCTGCCGCAGAACCGCGCCGATCGGGGTGTGTCCTGGCGCGACGCCACCCGGCTGCTGTGGCCGCACACGGTGATCGGCCTGCTGCTGACGGCGGCCTTCGCCAGCCTGTCCTGGGCCGCCCTGGCGCTGGCGCTGCCCTTCACCGCGGGCATGATCCTGGCCGTGCCGCTATGTGTCTTCACCGCCGATCCGCGCCTGTCCGCCTGGCTGCGCGCGCGCGGCATCGCGGCGACGCCGGAGGAACTGAGGGCCTAGAGCCTGTGGACAGTTGGGGCCGGGATGCGGCCGGCGAGGGATTTTTCGTGCTGGGAAGGAAGACAGCGGAGCCGATGGCTGTCCATCGGCGAGCACGCAGCCCAATTGTCCACAGGCCCTAACCTCGCCCGCCCGCCAGGCGCCCAGCCTCCGCGCTGCGGCCCAGGCGCAGCATCGCCAGGCAGCCTAGCGCCGGCCCCAGTGCCAGCACGGCGAAGGCACCGCCCCAGCCCAGCGCCTGGACCATCGGGGGCATCAGATGGATCGTCACCAGCGTCAGCGCGAAGCCCAGGCTGGTCTGCACCGTCAGCATGGTGCCGGTCAGCCCCGGCTCCGCCAGCTCCGCCACGCTGGCGGAGAACTGGGCCGAATCGGCCACCACGGCGATGCCCCAGACCAGGCCGAGCAGCATCACCAGCGCCGGATGCAGCCCGAAGACCGGCCCCGCCAACAGGCAGCAGGCGCCGGAGATCGCCATGGCGGCGACGGTCACCCGCACCCGCCCGACCCGGTCCGCCGCCAGCCCGGCCGCGACGGAGCCCAGCGCGCCCACGGCGATCACCGCGAAGGTGGCCAGCGAGGCCTCCGCCGCCACGGGCACGCCAGTGCCGCGCCAGGCGGCGAAGCTGGCGGCGAGGTACAGGCCGATCCAGGCCCACATCGCATACAGCTCCCACATGTGCCCCAGATAGCCGAGGGTCGCGAGCCGCGTGCCGCGGTTGCGGAACAGCCCCAGCGCCGCGCTGGGCCGGAAGGGCGGCGCCGGCGCGTGGCGCGGGCCGAGTTGCACCAGCCCCACCAGCAGCGCCGCGGCCACGGCCGTCAGCGAGGCCACCGCCAGCACCGGCCGCCACGCCACGTCGCCAAGCGCCGAGACCAGATGCGGCGCGGCGGAACCCAGCGTCAGCCCGCCGACCAGCAGCCCCACAACCAGCCCCATATCGCCGCGATCCGCCCAACCGGCGGCCAGCTTCATCCCCACCGGATAGACCCCGGCCAGCGCCAGGCCGGTCGCGAAGCGCGCGGCGATCACCAAATCCGCCCCCGGTGGCAGCAGCAGGATGGCGCCATTGGCCGCGGCACCGAGCAGCGCGGCCAGGGCAAAGACGCGGCGCGGGTCAAACCGGTCCGGCAGCGCCAGCGCCGCGCTGGCCAGCGTGCCGAGCACGAAGCCGGCCTGCACCGCACTGGTCAGTAGCGCCTGGTAGAAATCGCCCCGGGCCGGCGCTTCCGCCAGCATGGCCGGGCCGGCGGCGGTGGAGGAGAACCACAGCGACAGCGCCAGCACCTGCGCCAGGGTGATCAGCGCGATGCTTTGGCCCTTTGGCGTCATGCCCAGCGATGGCCAGCGGCGGGGTGTTCCGCCGGCAGCAGGCGGCCGTTGCCAAAGAGCTTCTCGCGGTAGGTGCCGGGGGCGTAGCTGGTCTTGTACAGGCCGCGTTCCTGCAGCACCGGCACGACGAGGTCGATGAAATCCTCGAGGCTCTCGGGCAGCACGGTGCGGGACAGGTTGAAGCCGTCCACATCCGCATCCCGCATCCAGCCTTCCAGCGCATCCGCCACCTGCACGGGGTCGCCGACGATGGGTGGCTGGCGGCTGCCGAGGACGGATTGCGCGAGCAGCATGCGTGGCGTCCAGTCCGGCCCCGCGACCTTGGCCATGGCCTCGACATTCGAGCGAATCGCCTGGCTCTCCCCGGCTCGCACCGGCTCATCCATGCCGAACTGCTTCAAGTCGATGCCGAGCGAGGCGGAGGCATGGGCCAGCGCGCCCTCGGCGCTCGCCCAGCTTGCGTAGTCGTTGAGCTTGGCACGCGCTTCGGCTTCGGTGCGGCCAACCACGACGGTGGCGCCGGCGAAGACGAGAATGGACCGCGGCGCGGCGGCCGCGCGCAGCTGCGCGACAAGCCGTGCGACCACAGACGGGTTGGTGCCGTTGACGAAGACGCATTCGGCATGGGTGCCGGCGAAGCGGCGGCCGCGTTCGCTGGCGCCGGCCTGGTACAGCACGGGCGTGCGTTGCGGGGAGGGTTCGGCCAAATGGATGGCGTCGATGCGGTATTGCGGGCCGGCGTGGTGGATGCGGCGGACGCGTGAGGCATCGGTGTAGACACCGCCGGCGCGGTCGCGCTGCACGGCGTCCTCCGCCCAGCTTCCCTCCCACAGCGCATAGACGGCCTGCATGTATTCATCGGCCAGATCGTAGCGGTCATCGTGCCGCATCTGCTCGGCATGGCCCAGCGCACGCGCGGCGCTGTCGAGGTAGCCGGTGACGATGTTCCAGCCGATGCGGCCCTGCGTCAGATGGTCCAGCGTGCTCATTCGCCGCGCGAACAGATAGGGCGGTTCATAGGCGAGGTTGCAGGTCACGCCGAAGCCCAGATGGGTCGTCACCGCCGCCATGGCCGGCACCAGCAGCACCGGATCGAGCAGCGGCACCTGCACGCCGCCGCGCAAGGCCGCATCGGGGCTGCTGCCATGGACATCATAGATGCCGAGCACATCGGCCAGGAACAGCCCATCGAACAGCCCACGCTCCAGCAGCCGGGCGAGGCCGGTCCAGTGATCGAGACGGGTGTAGTTCGCCGCCGTATCGCGCGGATGGCGCCACATGCCCTGCTGGATATGGCCGGGGGTTGCCATGTCGAAGGCGTTCAGGCGCATCATGCAGGGCGATTCCTCGGGCATTGTTGGCCCGATCATGCCCGGTTTCCGGCCTCAGGCCAGCAGGCTGTGCAGTTTTCCGGTCTCGACCTTGCCGAGCGCGGTGCGCGGCAGGGCCGGCACGGTGATCACGGCGCGGGGAATCTTGAAGCGGGCGATCTGCCCCTCGAAATGCGCCAGCACCCGCGCCGCATCGAAATCCTGGGCAGGGACGACAACGGCGACGGGCACCTCCCCCCAACGCGGATCGGGGCGGCCGATGATGGCGCCTTCCACGATGCCGGGGGCGGTGCGCAGCAGGCGCTCGACCTCGGCCGGGTAGATGTTCTCGCCGCCGGAGATGATCACGTGTTTCAGCCGGTCGGTGAACCACCAGCGGCCCTGCGGGTCGAGGCGGCCGACATCGCCGGTGGGGAACCAGCCTTCCGCATCCAGCGCCGGCCCATCGGGCCAGTAGCGGCGCAGCGTGGCGGGGCCGCGGATCTGGATCTCGCCTTCGGTCGCGCCACCGGCGATACGCGCTTCCACGTGGCGCGCCGGGCGGCCGAGGGAGCCGGGCGCGGCAAGCGCCTCGCCGCGGTCCTGGATGATGGCGATGGGACAGGTCTCGGTCGCGCCATAGACCTGCTGCACGGGGATGCCCCGCGCATGGAACGCCTCGATCAGGGCAAGCGGCACGTCGGAGGAACCGGCGCCGATTGCGCGCAGGCTGGAGAGGTCGGCGCTGGCCCAGCGCGGGTGGCTGACGAGGGCCTGCATCACGGCGGGCACCAGCAAGGTGAGCGTCGGGCGGAAGCGTGCGACATCATCGAAGAAGGCCTCGGCGTCGAAGCGCGGATGCAGCAGCACCTCCGCACCCGCATGCAGCGCCGGCGTGGTCTGGATGTTCAAGCCGCCGACATGGAACAGCGGCAGCACGGTCAGCACGCGGTCCTCGCTTGTCAGTTCGAAGGCGTGCTGCGCGTTCAGCGCATTGTGGTGGAGGGCGTTCTGGTCGAGCACCGCGCCCTTCGGCCGGCCCGTGGTGCCGCTGGTATAGACCAGCAGCACCGGGTCTTCCGGCGTGCCGCGATCCGGCGCATCGCCGGAGGCGGTCAGCGTGGTGACGTCCACTGCCTGATCGGGCATGGCCGCAACCATGTCCGGCGTCGCCAGCAGAAGCCGCACCCCGGCGTCTTCCAGAATGAATCGCCATTCCGGCGGAACGAGGCGCCAGTTCAGCGGCAGCAGCATCGCTCCCAGGCGGGCGCAGGCGAACAGCGCCACGATCTGAGAGGGATGGTTCTGGCCGAGGAACCCCACGCGGTCCCAGTGCCGCACACCGCGCGCCGCCAGCGCCGCCGCCATGGCGCGCGCCTTTGCATCCAGCGCGCCGTAGCTCAGCGCTTCGTCGCCAAAGCGCAGCGCGATGCGTTCGGGCGAATGCGCGGCGAGCCAGTGCTTCATGCCAGATCCCGGTGATCGTGATCGATCACCGCCTCAATCGCCGGCGCCGGCATCCGCCGGCTTGGCTACGCGCCACGTGGCGCGGCGGCCATTCGGCCGCTCGCCCGCCTTCGGCGTGCGCAGGTCGTAGTCAGTCTGATTGGGAATCACTGATCCGTCTCGCCCTTCTCATACAGCGCATCGCGGCCGATGCGGTCGATGCACAGCTCCGCCGTCCAGGGCAGCATCAGCGCGCCGCAGCGGCTGTCGCGAAACATGCGTTCCAGCGGCAGGGATTTGAGCATCGCCTGGCCGCCGCAGGTGCGGATGGCGAGGCTGGCGATGGCCTGGGCATTCTCCATCACCGTGTGCTGCGCGGCCAGCGCACGCAGCATCTGGTCCTTGCTCGGATCGGGCCCGGCCTCGGTGATGGCCTGGAACCACAGCGCCTTGGTCTGCTCCAGCATCACCCGCATCTGCGCCACCGCGATCTGCTTGGTGGGGTACATGCGCCGCTTCACCGGCGGCGTGCCCGGCACCTCGCCACGCAGATAGCGCACGCAGAAATCATAGGCCGCCTGCGCCAGTCCCATGTAAGTGGGCGACAGGGTAAGAAACATATGCGGCCAGCGCATCGCCGCCTGGAAGTACAGCCCCGCCGGCATCAGCGCCGCATCTTCCGGCACGAAGACATTTTCGAACACCAGGGTGCGGGAGACGGTGCCACGCATCCCCAGCGGGTCCCAGTCCCCCGTCACGGTGACGCCCGGCGCATCCGCGGGCACGCCGAGATACAGCGTGTTCTTCCGCGATGCCTTCTCCCCCGGCAGCATCTCGGTGCAGAGGATGCCGTAGGTATCGGCGTGCCCGGCGAGACTCGCAAAGATCTTCTTGCCGTTGATCCGAAAGCCGCCCTCCACACGCTCCGCCGTGGTGCCGAAGGCCGCGGCACCTGCCGCCGCCGCGCCGCCTTCCGAGAAGGGCTGCGAGAAGATCTTTCCGTCACGCAGGATGGTGTCGTAGTGCAGACGCCGGCGACGCCGATGCTCCGCGCGTTCGGAAAAATCCATCTCCAGGTCTTCGGTCAGCGCGCCGGTCCAGAGCGTGCTGCACACATGCATGTTCCAGGTCAGCGCCGTCGCGCCGCAATACCGCCCGAGCTCCGCGGCCGTCAGGCAATAGGCGCGGAAATCGGCGCCCAACCCGCCTTCCTCCGCGGGGATGCAGATTCCCAGCAGACCCTCGCGGTGCATGTCGCGGTAGTTGTCGATGGGAAAGGTTGCCTCGCGGTCCCAGCGCGCCGCGCGGGGCGCCAGCACGCGGGCGCCGAAGTCGCGCGCGCGGGCGGTGAGATCCGCCTCGAATTGCGTCAGGCGAAAAGCCTTGGGATCGAAGATCGGCGCATCGGCCGGCAGCGTCACGGGCATCGCATCCATCATCGTTACTCCGCGAGGAAAGGCAGCAGCGCGGCGAGAAACGGCTCGGGGGCTTCCAGGTGGATCAGGTGGCCGGCGCCTGGGATCACCGCGATGCGCGCGCCGGGAATCGCCTCCGCCATGCGCTGCATCGTCTTCAGCGGCGCGGCCTGGTCGCGCTCGCCCGCGATCAGCAGCGTGGGAACGGCAATGCGCGCCTGATCGGCGCGACGGTCGAAGGTGGTGAGGCAGCGCAGCGTGTCGCGGTACACCGCATCCGGGATGGCGCGCATCGCAGCGAGCGCACGGGGCAGTGCATCCGGTGGCGCCGTCTCTGGCAGCATGCCCGCCATCAGCTCCGGCGCCGCGTCCTGCATCGAACGGCCTTCCAGCGGGCCGAGTCGTGCGGCCAGGAACTGCTCGGCGAAGGAGGGGTCGCGGCCACCGAAGGCCGGCGTGGTGCCGTACAGCACCAGCCTCGCCACACGCTCCGGAAAGCGCGCCACGAATTCCTGCGCCAGCATGCCGCCCATGGAATGGCCGACCAGCGTCACGCGATCCAGCCCGCGCGCATCCAGATCGTCGCGCAGCGCTTCCGCCAAACTCGGGAAAGTCATCTCCGGCAGCGGCGCGGTGCCGCAGAAGCCGGGCATCGGCCAATCGGTCGCGCCCGGCACCATGTCGCCCCAGGACGGGCCGCCGATGCCATGCAGCAGGATGGTGGTCATGCCAGCAATTCTCCTTCGCGGACCACCACCTCGCCATCGAGCGCGATGGTGCAGCCGAAGACGGGAATGTCGAAATGGCCTTCCGTAAAACGCCCGGCGAATTCATTCGCGCCGGTCGAGAACAGGAAGTTGCCGGCCGCCGCGCGCAGCTCCGTGCCGTTCAGGTCGCGGCGATCGTGGAACAGCAGCCCCTCCCGCCGCGCACGGGGATTCATGCCCCAGCCGACGTGGCTGACCGCATAGGCGCCCGGATCGCCCCAGGCGGCGAGGTAGTCGCGCATCAGCCGCGCATCGAGGCCCTCGCCCTCCACCGCCACCACATGGTCGTCGCGCAGCGTCAGCCGCACCGGCTGTTCGATGTACCGCTTGAAGGTCAGGTTCGCATCGCCCGGCGCCAGCACCAGCGTGCCGGCCACGCTGCCCGCCGCGGGGAAGGACACCACAACCCCGCCCGGCCAATGCGCGATGGTGCCGGGACGATCGGAAAAACCCCAGACGCCGGCGGTGGTCGCACCCGCCATGGCCACGGTCAAGTCGGTGCCCGCCGCGCTGGTCACGCGCATTTCGCGCGTCGCGCGCAGCCGCTTCACCGCGGCCTTGACCGGCGCCGCATCCTCCGCCCGCGGCACCAGGCGTTCCAGCACATCGGGATGCTCGTCGCTCACCATCAGCACCCGCGCGCCGCTGGCCAGGATGCCGCGCAGCTCCGGCGCATGCAGCAGCCCTTCCCGCGTCAGGTCCAGGATCAGTGCGGAAGCGCCCAGCGCCGCCAGCACCGAAGGATGCCCGGCCAAGGCGCGCGAGGCGCCGGTGGAGCGCACCGGCACCGGCGCGGTCTGCCGCGGGGTCGGCACTTCCAGCCGGAACGGCCGGCAGCCGAGGCGATGCGCCGCCAGCTCCGCCAGGTCGATGTTCAGCCGCCGCGACTGGCTTTCCGACAGCAGGCACACCGTCTCCCCCGGCTGCGCGCCGCACAGCCGCAGCACCTCGGCAAAGGCGTCGATCCAGTGCGGCTCGATCCGGTCGTCGCGCAAGCTGCTGCACTCCCTGGGGTGGGGTCAGGCTAGCGGTGGCGCCGAAATATGAAAAGTCATATATTCATCGCGTGACCCAATCCCCCCGCTTCGTCGAGGACTACCTCCTCGCCCTGCTGGCCCAGGCCTCGCATGCCGCCTCGGCGGATTTCCATGCCCGGCTGAAGGCGCGCGGCGTGGCGGTGCCGGTCTGGCGGGTGCTGGCCACGCTGCATGGCGTGGCGGATGGCGCGACGGTCGGCCAGCTCGGGCAAAGCTGCCTGATGCAGCAACCCACCATGTCCAAGCTGCTGGACCGCATGGCGGCGGAGGGGCTGCTCGCCCGCACCCGCCAGGGCCGCGAGACGCGCATCGCCCTGACGGCGAAAGGCGCCACCCTGGCCGATTCGCTGGTGGCCGAGGCCCGCGCGCATGAGGCCGCGCTGCTGGCCCGCCATGCGGAGGCCGCCCCCGCCTTGAAGGCGCTGCTGCGCGCAATCATCTCCGGCTGATGCCCCCCATCTCCACGCTCTCCAAGATCGTCCTGGTGCTCCTGGTGGTCTCCGCCCTGGTGCAGATCCTGGTCCTCGTCTTGCGCTGAACGCCGCCTCCCGCCAGCTTCACGCGGTCAGGGAGTTGGAATGATGCAGGTTGCGGTGATCGGCCTCGGGGCCATGGGCATGGGGGCGGCGCTGTCCTGCCTGCGGGCGGGGCTATCCGTCACGGGCTGCGATTTCTCGGAAGCCGCGCGGAACAGCTTCGCCCAGGCGGGCGGCCAGGTGGCGTCCGGCGCGGATGCGATCGCGCCGGGCACGCAGGCCGTGCTGTTGCTGGTGGTGAATGCCGCGCAGACCGAGGCCGCGCTGTTCGGCCCCGCCGGTTGCGCCCCGCGCCTGGCGCCGGGCGCCGTCATCATCGCCTCCGCCACCATGGGGCCGGATGATGCGCGCCGCCTGGCCGCGCAGGCGGAGGCGGCGGGGTTCCTCTACCTCGATGCGCCCGTCTCCGGCGGTGCCGCCAAGGCGGCGTCCGGGGAGATGACGGTCATGGCCTCCGGCAGCCCCGCCGCCTTCGCCAAGGCGAAGCCGGTGCTGGGTGCGGTGGCCACCAAGGTGTGGGAGCTGGGCGATGCGCCGGGCATCGGCGCCACGGTGAAGGTGGTGCACCAGCTGCTGGCCGGCGTGCATATCGCGGTCGCGGCGGAGGCGATGGCGCTTGGCATCCGCGCCGGGGCCGATCCGCAGAAGCTGTATGACGTGGTGACCAGCGCCGCCGGCAATAGCTGGATGTTCGAGAACCGCATGGCCCGCGTGCTGACCGGGGATGACGCGCCGCGCAGTGCGGTGGATATCTTCGTCAAGGATCTGGGGCTGGTGGCGCAGATGGCGCGCGCGCTGGATCACCCGGTGCCGCTGGCCAGCCAGGCGCAGCAATTATTCACCGCCGCCAGCGCCATGGGCCATGGGCGGGCCGATGATGGCTTCGTCATCCGGGTGTGGCAGGCGCTGACCGGAATCGCCCTGCCCGGCGATGGCGGGAAGAATGGCCCGGCGAAGGGCTGATCAGCCCAGCGCGGTGATGACCACGGCAATCAACAGGAACAGGGCGGCCAGTGCCCCTCCGGCCCGCACCAGCTCCCCAGCCTTTTCGCGCGTCACCAGCGGGCCGGGCGGCGGGCGCTGCGCTGGCGGCCCGGCCGGCGTATCGCCATAGGGGTCGTGCAGACCCAGGAACTCGGACCGCGGCCGTTCAGCCTGCGACATGCGCAACCTATGGGATGAAAGTTCCTTTACCCTAGCGATCGGCAGGTTGGCGGAAAACCAACCTGGGGTTGTGTGGCGCACCCCTGAAACACAACCGAAACTATGTCACCCGCGGATAGGTTTCGGCCCGCACCTCCTCCAGGAAGGGGGCGCGCAATCCGGCAGGGCTGACGCATTCCGTCTCCACATGGTCGGCGTGCAGCGTATGGCGCAGGAAGCCGGTCACGCGGTCCCCCGGCAGCCCCGGCTGGATCTCCGGCTCGCAGATGAAGGAGGCGGGCGGCGCCCAGGCGAATACCACCTCCCCCCGCCGTTCCTGCCGATGCAGGTGCAGATGGCCGGAGGCGACAAGCCGCAGCGCCGCGTGGTCCAGCAGCGGCGCCAGCGCCGGGCGGGCCTCGGGCGGCACGGACCAATAGTCGAAGGCATCGCCCGGCCCCTGCACGAAGACCGGCTTGTGCAGGAAGGCGGCGATGCGGCGGCGGCCCAGCCCTTCCAGCGCCTGCACCAGCCAGTCGGCCTGCGCAGCCTCCTCGGCCAGGCCGGTGCCCATGATCTCGGTGTTCAGGCCGATCAGCCGCCAGGCCTCCCCGCCCGCCCCGTCCAGGTCGTGGCAGAAGCGATCCGCGCCAAGCGTCGCCTGCCAGCGCGCCAGCCGCGCGGCATCCACCGGCTGGGTCGGCATGGTGCGCGGGTCGCTGCCCACATCATGGTTGCCCGGAATCGCCAGCAGCGGGGCGCCGCCGGCCATGCGGCGAAAGGCGCTGGCGGCGAAGGACAGGTCCGCATCGCGATCCGCGCCATCCAGGGACAGGTCGCCGCTGGCCACCAGCGCCTGCGGCGGGGCGGCGTGCAGCACCTGTTCGATGCGGGCCATATTGGCCTGGAACACGGTGGTGCGCGGCCCGAGATGGGCATCCGAAACCTGGGCGACGATCAGCGGCATCAGGGGCCCTTTGCAGGTGGAGCGGTGGAGGCGCGGATGACCAGTTCCGGCACCAGCCGGATACTTTGGCGCGGCAGCGTGGGGTCCGCCATCTCGGCCAGCAGGATGCAGGCGGCCTGGCGGCCCATGGCGTCGTGCTGGATGCGGATGGTGGTCAGCGCCGGGTGGATGCGGTCCACGAAGGGCATGTCGTTGAAGCCAGTGACGGAGATGTCCGCCGCCACACGCCGCCCCGCCGCCTCCATCGCATCATAGACGCCAAGGCACAGCATGTCGTTCGCCACCGCCACGGCGGTGCAGCCCGGCCCTTCCAGCAGCGCCGCCATGGCCGTGCGCCCGGCCTCCCGCGTATAGGCGGCGGCATCGACCACGGCGACGGCCCCAAGCCCGTGGTGGCGCATTCGGTCCAGGAAGCCGGCGCGGCGGTCCCGCGCGGTGGAAACCCCCTGCGGCCCGGCCAGATGCGCGATGCGCCGATGGCCGAGCGCCACCAGATGGTCCACCGCCAGGCCGATGCCCTGCACATCGTCATTGGTGATGGCGGACACCGCGGCACAGCCGGCGCCTTCCGGCATGCGCCGGTTGATCAGCACCGCCGGAATGCCGAAACGCGCACAGAGCGACAGCGCATCGGTGCCGGCGGCGGCGGAGGCCAGGATCACCCCATCCACCAGATGCGTCGCCATGCGCTCGATCACCAGGGCCTCGCGCGTTGCGTCATTATCCGTATTGGCGACCAGCGTGACATAGCCCTGCGCCGCCAGCACGGTTTCCACCGCATGCAGGATGGGCGGGAAGATCGGGTTGATCAGGTCCGGCACCAGGATGCCGATGGTGCGGGATTTGCGGGTGCGCAGCCCGGCCGCCACGGCGGAAGGCCGCCAGCCCAGCCGGTCCGCCACCTCCGTCACCCGCTGGGCCACGGCGTCCGTCACCATGCCGCGCGTGGCCGGGTTCAGGGCGCGGGAGACGGTGGAGGCGTGCACGCCGGCTTCGCGGGCGACATCGGCAATGGTGGCGCGGGGCGGGGCGGGCGGGTTGGCGGGGGGCTGCATCGCCGCGGCTATAGCGCAACCCATTGCAGAGGGGTTGCTGCAATCGATTGCAGATTTTTCTTGACCGGTTCCGCGCCAAAGCCTACCGATCCGGGAACGGAGGACCCGACCAGTCATGAATGATGCCCCCCCGGATGCGGGAAAGGCGCCGCCCACCAGCGCCCTGCACAACGCCGCAGCCCTTCGCTTCGCCGCCTTTGGCGGGCCGGAGATCCTGGAATACCGGGAGGTGGCCGTGGCCAGCCCCGCCACCTCCGAAGCCCTGGTCCGGGTGCATGCCGCCTCCGTGAACCCGTCGGATGTGAAGAACCTCGCCGGCCGCATGCGCCAGACCGTGCCGCCGCGCACCCCGGGGCGGGATTTCGCCGGCGTGGTGGTGGAAGGCCCGCCCGAATGGCAGGGGGCGGAAGTCTGGGGCACCGGCGGCGATATCGGCTTCACGCGGGATGGCAGCCACGCCGCCTTCCTCTGCCTGCCGGTCGCGGCGCTGGCCCGCAAGCCGGCCAACCTGACCTTCGCCGAGGCCGGTGCGGTCGGCGTGAACTACGTGACCGCCTGGATCGGGCTGGACTACGCGCAGTTGCAGGCCGGGGAGACGCTGCTGGTCCTGGGCGCCACCGGCGGCGTCGGCGGCGCGGCCTGCGGCATCGGCGCGGCGCGCGGCTGCACGGTGATTGCGGCCGTGCGCGGGGAGGCCCCGGCGGACAGCCCGGCACGCCACGCCACCACCCGCTTCATCGATGTGAACCGCGATGACGTGGCCGCGCAGATCGCCGCCGCCACCGGCGGGCGCGGCGTCGATGTGGTCTATGATTGCGTCGGCAAGCCGGCGCTGACCGAGGCTGCCCTGGCGGCGCTCGCCTTTGGCGGCCGCATGATCGTCATCGCCGGGACGCCAGGCGAACAGGTGAAGTTCGAGCTGATTCCCTTCTATCGCCGCGAATGCCGGCTGCTGGGCGTGGACAGCCTGAAGCGCTCCGCGGCCGCCTGTGCGCCGATGATGGAGGCGCTGCGCCCCGGCTTCGAATCCGGCGCCTACCCGGCGCCCGCCATTGCCGAATTCTACGACCTGTCCCGAGGCGCCGAGGCCTATGCCGCGGTGGCCCGCGGCACGCGCGGCCGCGTCGTGCTGACCATGGCCGATTGACCAGGCTGGACTGAAACGGAGACACGCCATGCCCGAAGGCCACATCACCTATACCAGCGAGAATCTGACGGAAGCCGTGCTGGCCCGCATCTCGCCGGAGGCCAGCCCGCGCATCCGCCAGATCATGACCTCCCTCGTCACCCATCTGCATGACTTCGTGCGGGAGGTGGAGCTGACGCCGGAGGAATGGGAGGAAGGCGTCGGCTTCGTCACGGAGCTCGGCCGCTGGTGCGACGACAAGCGGCAGGAGGTTATTCTCCTTTCCGACATTCTCGGTGTGTCCATGCTCGTCGACGCCATCGCGCATCGCACCCATGCGAGCGTCAGCGAGACCACCGTGCTCGGCCCCTTCCACCGCGAGAACCCGCCGGTGCTGAAGAACGGCCAGAATATGTCGCCGGGCGTCGCCGGCGAACCGCTGGAGGTCGAGGTCCGCATCCTGGACGAGGCCGGCCAGCCGCTGGAAGGCGCGCAGGTGGATGTGTGGCACACCTCGCCAGAGGGGTTCTACGACAGCCAGATGGGCGATGAGCACAATATGCGCGGCCGCTTCATCACCGGCGCGGATGGCGTGCTGGCCTTCCCCACCGTGATGCCGGCCAGCTACCCGGTGCCGCATGACGGGCCGGTGGGGCGCGTGCTGGCCTCGATGGGCCGCAGCCCGATGCGGCCGACGCATGTGCATTTCTGGGTCAAGAAGCCCGGCTACCGGGACCTGATCACCCACATCTTCAAGGATGGCGACCCGTATCTGCATGACGATGCGGTGTTCGGCGTGAAGGCCAGCCTGGTGACCGACTGGGATGCGGAGAAGGCGGCAGGCAAGCCCGCGAAACTGCGCTACGAATTCCGCATTCCCCGGGAGGATAACTGACGAAAATGCTGTTCCTGATCCACTGCACCCAGGTCGCCGATGGCGCGGCGATCCGGGAGGCGCATTACGACGCGCATCGCGCCTATCTCAAGGCGAGCACGGTCGACATCAAGCTGGCCGGCCCGATGGTGGCCGATGACGGGGAGGCGCGGATCGGCTCCGTCTTCGTCGTCGACGTCCCGGACCGCGCGGCGGCCGAGGCCTTCGCCGCCGGCGACCCCTTCGCGCAGAACGGCTTGTTCGAACGCGTGATCATCACCCGTTTCCTCGACATCACCCTAGGCAAGCCCGCCTTCGGCCCGGCCAAGGATTGATTTGATGCGCCGCAAATACATCCTGACCTGCGCCGTCACCGGCAACATCACCACGCCCGAACAGACACCGCACCTGCCGATCACGCCGGAGCAGATCGCCAATGCCGCGGTGGAGGCCGCGAAGGCCGGCGCGGCCGTGGCGCATATCCATGTGCGCGACCCGGCCACCGGCAAGCCGTCGATGTCCATCGACCTGTACCGGGAGGTGATGGACCGCATCCGCGCTTCCGGCACCGATGTGGTGATCAACCTGACCACCGGCCCGGGCGGCCGCTTCGTGCCCTCGCTGGACAATCCGCGGGTCGCCGCGCCCGGCTCCACGCTGGTGCCGCCGGAGGAACGCGTGGCGCATATCGTGGAACTGAAGCCGGAGATCGCGACGCTCGACCTGAACACCATGTGGTCCGGCAGCGCCGTGGTGATCAACGCGCCCTGGTCGGTGACGAAGATGGCGG
>LNFM01006014.1_pt1 | contig 33755 bp, 28 predicted proteins | sample 596031 | NCBI WGS metagenome assembly LNFM01 (sample SAMN04254537, study PRJNA301005) | activated carbon metagenome | isolation source: dual media filters at the Ann Arbor, Michigan drinking water treatment plant | place: USA: Ann Arbor
GCATCGGCGTGGTCGGCACCACCGGCGAGTCGCCCACCGTCACGGTCGAAGAACACTGCGAAATCATCCGCGTCTCGGTCGAACAGGCCAAGACGCACGGCGCCAAACGCGTGCCCATCATGGCCGGCTGCGGCGCCAACTCGACCCGCGAAGCCATTGAGCTTGCGCGTTTCGCGCAAAGTGTGGGCGCCGACTGCCAGCTGCAGGTCGTGCCCTACTACAACAAGCCCACGCAAGAGGGCCAGTACCAGCACTTCAAGGCCATTGCCGAAGCCGTGGGCGACCTGCCCACCGTGCTGTACAACGTGCCCGGCCGCAGTGTGGCCGACATGCACCACGAAACCGTGATCCGACTGGCCCAGGTGCCCGGCATCGTCGGCATCAAGGAAGCCACCGGCAACATCGAACGCGCACAGTGGCTCATCCGCGAAGCGCCCAAGGGATTCGCCATTTACTCGGGCGACGACCCCACCGCCGTGGCGCTCATGCTGTGCGGCGGCCAGGGCAATGTGAGCGTCACCGCCAACATCGCCCCGCGCCTGATGCACGAACTCTGCGTGGCCGCCATCGCCGGCGACGTCAAACGCGCCATGGACATCCAGTTCCGCCTGATGCCGGTGCACAAGCAGCTGTTCTGCGAGGCCAACCCGATTCCGTTGAAATGGGCCATGGCCCGCATGGGCCTGTGCCGTGAGACCATGCGTCTTCCGCTCACCCCCATGTCGCGCCATCTGGTGCCCCAGGTCGAAGGCGCGCTGCAACAAAGCGGCCTGATCTGACTCCAACCCACTTCTGTCCACCCCACACACCCGGTCTCCACCGAGCTCCCCCATGTCCACTCCCGCTCTGAATCAGACCTCCCGCCTCACGACCTGGGCCGGCGCTGCCGCGTGGTCCCGCCTGGGCCTGGTGGCCGCTGCAGCCCTCATCGCCTCGGGCTGCTCCATGCTCCAGGAAGACAAGATCGATTACAAAAGCGCTCAGCGCGGCAGCACGCTGGACGTGCCACCCGACCTGACCCAGCTCAGCCGCGACACGCGCTACAACGTGCCGGGCACCACCGTCACCGCCAGCGGCTACCAGGCCGCCCAGCCCACCCAGGCCACTTCCGCCACCACCGCGGTGAACAAGGTGGGTGACGTGCGGATCGAGCGCGCGGGCAACCAGCGCTGGCTGGTGATCGACCGCCCGGCCGACAAGCTCTGGAGCCCCGTGCGGGACTTCTGGCAAGAGAACGGCTTCCTGCTCGACATCGACCAGGAAGCACTGGGCATCATGGAAACCGACTGGGCCGAGAACCGCGCCAAACTGCCGCAAGATTTCATCCGCTCCACCATCGGCAAGGTCTTCGAGAACCTCTACTCCACTGGCGAACGCGATCGTTTCCGCACCCGCCTGGAGCGCACCGCCAACGGCGGCACCGAGGTTTACATCAGCCACCGCGGCATGGTCGAGGTGTACTCGTCCAAGGACAAGGACCAGACCGTCTGGCAGCCGCGCCCGGCCGACGTCGAACTCGAAACCGAGTTCCTGCGCCGCCTGATGGTCAAGCTCGGTGTGACCGAAGCCCAGGCCCAGGCCGTGACCGCCACCGCGCCGGTGCAGGCCGCCGCCAAGGTGGTCACGGTGAACAACGCGCCGGTGGTGCAGTTCGAGGACAACTTTGACCGCGCATGGCGTCGGGTGGGTCTCTCGCTGGATCGCACCGGCTTCACGGTGGAAGACCGGGACCGCAGCAAAGGCATCTATTTCGTCCGCTACGTGGAACCCGTGACCAACGCCACCGAACCGGGCTTCTTCAGCAAGCTGTTCGGCGGCTCCAAGAAAGAGGCGTCCACCGAGCGCTACCAGGTGGTGGTGCGCAGCGCTGGCACCGCGACCACCGTTTCCGTGCTGGGCGCACAGGGCCAGGCTGACGCGTCGGCCAATGCCCGGCGCATCACGCAACTGCTGGCCGACGATCTGAAATAAGCGCACACCGCGCCCCGACCGCAAGGCCGCCTCCGGGCGGCCTGTTTCATGGCGGGTTCACAACCCGAGGTGGCTCGCAGGAAACGACGGTGTGCTGCGGAGCCAGCACTCGTTCACACGCTCCTGCAAAGCCACGCGCCGCTCGGCATCTTCGCTGGCCACCAGCGTGTTGCGCAGCGGGTCCAGCCGCTCCAGCGTCCACACCGGTGAGCCGATCGCGCTGGGCAGCTCAGCGCCTGCGGCGCCCACGCAGGCGTGCGCCTCCACCAGGTGCGACCAGGTCACGCGCCACTGCACAAACCGCGGGTGCAACAGGCGCAACTGGTCGTAGTGGCGCGCCAGCATCTTGAGCGTTCGTCCGCGGCGCGCCCATCGGTTGAGGGCATCGACCACGGCGCGCTCGCCCAGCGGCCAGTCGGCAAAGTCGGGGTCGCTCAGGGCGATGTGGTTCCAGCCCTGGTCCGCAGCCACCTCGAACGCCAGGCGCACGGTGTCGGCAAACACCTGTCTTCCTTGCAGGCGGCCTGTGGGCAGGGCGGGCCGCGCGGTGTCGGCGGGATCGGGTTCCGTCATGGCGAACTCCTGGTGGGGGGATCAGCAAGCCCGGGATGGCTTCACACGCAGTGCAGCCACCCGGCCTCGAACCAGTCCTGCAGCAAGGCCTGTGCACCTTCGCTGGCGCGTTGCACCTGCCGCGCATCCAGGCCACGCTCATCGGCCAGGCGCTGCATCAGGCGCGCGTCGGCACCACCCGCGCGAAAGCTCTCGCCGTTGATGAACACGTGGAGCGGGTCGTACATCATGCGGGTGCGGCGGTCCAGGCGCACGGCGCCCGCCACCCAGTCGCCCTGTGCCTCGTCAAAAAAGACGCGCGGCTTGGGCTCGGTCATCACCTCACCCAGCGCGCAGGCGAGCGATTGCCGTTCGGCCAGCAGGCGCTGCAAGGCATCCACCGCGAACGCTTCCAGCCCGTCGGGCATGGCACCCGGATGGGCGGTGGCGGGCTGGTTCGGGTCGCGGTACAGCGTTTCATCGTCCAGTTCGTCGGCCATGCGCTGGAGCAATTCACCGGCCAGTCCGCCGCGCTGCGGTGCGCGAAATCCGATCGAATACGTCATGCAGTCGCCGCCCACTGCATCACCGTCGTGCGCCCAGCGCGGCGGCAGGTAAAGCATGTCGCCCGCTTCGAGCACGTGCTCTTCCTCCGGCTCGAAGTTCTGCAGGATCTTCAGCGGCACGTCGGGCTGCAGCGTCAGGTCTTTCTGGCGGCCGATGCCACGTCGTAGCTGTCGAAGTGAGGCCCGACACCCCCGCCATCGCTGGCCCAGGACATCATCAGGTCGTCCAGCCGCGCATCGGGCACAAAACGAAACCGCCGCAGCAATTCGTGCACCGCGTCGTCATGCTGATCCACGCCCTGCACCAGCAGCGTCCAGCCCGACTGTTTGAAGGGTGGCAACGCACTGCGCTTGAACGGCCCCGACTTGAGTGCCCACCCCTGGGGCTTGCGCACGATCAGGCGCGACTCGACGGCTTCCTGGCCAGCCAGATCGAACAACGCCGAGCGGCTCAGGATCGGTTGGAAGTCGGGAATGGCCTGGCGGATCAGCAGGGGTTTTTTCTGCCAGTGGCGTCGCATGAACTGCGCCGGTGACAGGCCGCCCAGCAGACTCAACGGGACTTGCGTGGCGGCGGCCGTGGCCTTTGGCCCAGAGGTTTCGGGTTTGAACATGGGACAATTGTCGGATGAAAATCACCCAACAATGCGTCTCGATGTGCTCGAAGAACCCGTGGAGTTTCTGGTGGGCGGCAGCGACCTGCTGGCCAAGATCGAAGAGGGTCTGCTCAACCACTCGGTGGGCGACACGATCGAGCTGCACCTGGAGCCTGTGGACGGCTTCGGCGACTACGACGACACACTGCTCTTCCTGGAGCCGCGCCACCTGTTTCCCGACGAGCTCGAAGAAGGCATGGGTTTCGAAGGCCTGCCACCCGGTTGCAACCCCGCCGCACCGCGCGATCGCCTGTACTTCGTGAGCGACATTTATCCCGAACACGTGGTGCTCGACGGCAACCACCCGCTGGCGGGCATCGCGTTGCGCATCGCGATGAAGATGCACACGGTGCGCGAAGCGACCGAGGCCGAGGTGGGCAAGGGCTCGATGGGCACCGGCTTCTTCCGCATGCAGGTGGACGAACCCGACGAACTGCAAGGTCCCGGCATCACGCCGCCGGGCCCACACACGCTGCATTGAAGCCAGCGCGGTCAGCTGCGGCCGGTTGAGCCGTAGCCCCCTGCACCGCGCTCGCTCGCGGCTCCGAAGCCGTCCACCACGTTGAACTGCGCCTGCACCACGGGCACGATCACCATTTGTGCGATGCGCTCCATGGGTTCGATGGTGAAGCTCACGCCGCTGCGGTTCCAGGCGCTCACCATGAGCTGGCCCTGGTAGTCGCTGTCGATCAGACCGACCAGATTGCCCAGCACGATGCCGTGCTTGTGGCCCAGCCCCGAACGCGGGAGGATCATGGCGGCAAAGCCCGGGTCGGCGAGGTGGATGGCCAGCCCGGTGGGCACCAATTGCCAGGCGTTCGGCGCCAGGGTCAACGGCGCGTCCAGGCAGGCCCGCAAATCCAGCCCCGCGCTGCCACCGGTGGCGTAGGCGGGGAGCTGATCCGCCATGCGCGGATCCAGCACTTTCACATCGATGCGCATTCAGCAAACTCCTGTCTGGCGGCTCATTGGGGTTTCTTCATCGATTCTTCGAGCGCCTTGCCGGGATCGACCTCGGGCTCGGGCGGGGGTGGCTCCAGGCCGGGCGGCGTGGCGGACGCCCCTGCCTCGGCCGCGGGCTCGGTGCCCTCCGGCTCGGGCATCTCGGGCGCTTCTTCCATGTCGGGCATGTTGCGCAGCATGTCGGTCACGGCGGCATCGTCCACCACCACCTTGGCGCCCAGGCTGCCCGTGACCAGCGTGGGATTGGCGATGACCACCGCCACCATGATCAGCTGCAGGATGATGAAGGCGATCGAGCCTTTGTAGATCTGCGCGGTGGTCACAGCCGGAATGCGCTGCTTGGTCACGTGATCGGTGTAGTCGCTGCGCGCGGCCACACTGCGCAAGTAGAAGAGGGCAAAGCCGAACGGCGGCGTGAGAAACGAGGTCTGCAGGTTCATGGCCAGGATCACACCGAACCAGATCAGGTCGATGCCCAGCTTGTCGGCCACGGGCGCCAGCAGCGGGATCACGATGAAGGCGATCTCGAAGAAGTCGATGAACATGCCCAGCACGAACACCAGCAGGTTCACCACGAGCAGGAAGCCCATCTGACCGCCCGGCATCTTGTCGAACAGGTGCTCCACCCAGATGTGGCCATCGGCCGCGTTGAAGGTGAAGCTGAAAACCGTGGAGCCGATCAGGATGAACAGCACGAAGATGGCCAGCTTGGTGGTGCTCTCCAATGCTTGTTTCAGCAGGTCGATGGTCAGGCTGCGGCGCGCGCCGGCCATGACCATGGCGCCCAGTGCGCCCATGGCGCCGCCTTCGGTCGGCGTGGCGATGCCCAGGAAGATCGTGCCCAGCACCAGGAAGATCAGCACCAGCGGCGGGATCAGCACAAAGGTGACTTGCTCCGCCAGACGGGACAGCAGCCCCAGGCGGAACAGGCGGTTGAGCAAGGCCAATGTCAACGCCAGGATCGATCCCACCGTGATCGACATGATGACCACCTCGTCGCCCGCCGGGCTCGTCTGGCGCTCGATCAGCGGGTTGATGATGGACTCGTGCAACTGCGACCACACCACACTGACCGCCGCGCACAACAACAGCAGCACCAGCAGCGAGCGGTGACCGCTGGAACCATCGGGCTCGTTGTAGATGCGCGCCTCGGCCGGCAGCGCCGGCACCCAGCCCGGCTTGACGATGGCCACGCCGGCGATGAAGAGCAGGTACAGCCCCACCAGCAACAGACCGGGGACCAGGGCACCGGCGTACATGTCGCCCACCGAACGACCCAACTGGTCGGCCAGCACGATCAGCACCAGCGAGGGCGGGATGGCCTGCGCCAGCGTGCCCGACGCGGTGATGGTGCCGGTGGCAATCGTGCGGTTGTAGCCATAGCGCAGCATGATGGGCAGCGAGATCAGGCCCATGGAGATCACGGCGGCCGCGACCACGCCGGTGGTGGCCGCCAGCAGCGCGCCCACCAGGATCACCGCCACGGCCAGGCCGCCGCGAACCGGGCCGAACACCTGCGCCACGGTGGACAGCAGGTCTTCGGCCATGCGGCTTCGCTCCAGGATGATGCCCATGAGCGTGAAGAAGGGGATGGCCAGCAGCGTGTCGTTCTGCATGATGCCGAACACCCGAAGCGGCAAGGCCTGGAACAGGTTGGACGGGAACAGCCCGGCTTCCATGCCGATGAATCCGAAGAACAGGCCGGTGGCGGCCAGCGCAAAGGCGACGGGAAAACCGGACAGCAGGAAGACCAGCAGTCCCCCGAACATCAGCGGGACAAAGTTGGCAGCGATGAAAGCGGTCATGATCAGTTGGCTCCCTTGAGGCGCTTGTCGGCTTCTTCGAGCAGTTGCTGGGCCAGCAGCTCTTCATCGCTGGGGCCCGCCAGGGCCAGCACGTCGGGGCCGTTGCCGGTGAGGAACGCCAGGCGCTTGATGAGTTCGCTCACGCCTTGCAGGAACAGCACCGCAAAACCCAGCGGGATCAGGCCGTACACCGGCCAGCGGATCAGCCCACCCGCGTTGGAAGACATCTCGCCCGTGTTCCAGGCGCGTTCGAACAGCGGCCAGCCCAGCGTGGCCATCATGTAGCACAGGGGAAACAGGAACACCAGGATGCCGAACACGTCGACCCAGTTGCGCCCGCGCGGGCTGAACTTGGACGAGATGAAATCGATGCGCACATGCGCGTTGCGCAAGAAGGCGTAACCGCTGCCCAGCATGAAGACCGCGGCGAACAGGTACCACTGGATCTCCAGCAGCGCGTTGGAGCTGCTGTCGAAGAGCTTGCGCACGATGGCGTTGCCCGCGCTGATCAGGGTGGTGGCCAGGATGAACCACATGACCAGCTTGCCGATCAGATCGCTCATGGCGTCGATCAGCCGGGATATTTTCAACAGAAATGGCATGGAGTTTCCCCTGAGGGAGTGAACGCAAAAAGAGTCGCAGAGTCTACCGAACCGGCAGGTGCGCCAGGGTGGCGACGCCGGCGGTGCATGCGCTGCCCAGGCTGCGCCGCACGGTTCGAGCAAAAAACCCCGCCAAGGCGGGGCTTCCTGCTCGAATCTCAAGACCGTTCACAGCTTGGCGGCTTGCATGTAACGGTCAAACTGCGCTTCGGTGAAACGGAACCACAGGTTCTGTTCCTTGCGGAAAGCCGAGTAGTCGTTGTAGATCTTTTTCCATTTCGGATTCTTCCCACTGATGTCCGCGTAGAGCTCCATGGAGTTCTTGAACGCGGCGTCCATCACCGGCTTGGGGAAAGCCAGCACGCGGGTGCCGGCGGCCACCAGTTGCTTGAGTGCGGTGGGGTTGAGCGCGTCGTAGCGTGCCTGCATGGTGGTGTGGGCGATGGCAGCAGCGCATTCCACGATGGCCTTGTTCTCGGGCGAGAGCGCGTTGTACGCCTTGTTGTTGACGTACAGCGAGAGCTGGGGACCGCCCTCCCACCAGCCGGGGTAGTAGTAGTTCTTGGCCACTTTGTTGAAGCCGAGTTTCTGGTCGTCGTACGGGCCGACCCACTCGGTGGCGTCGATGGTGCCCTTCTCCAGTGCCTGGTAGATCTCGCCAGCCGGAATGTTCTGCGGCACACCACCCATGGTGCTGAACACCTTGCCGGCAAAACCGCCGATGCGCATCTTCAAACCGTTGATGTCGGCCAGCGTCTTGATGTCCTTGCGGTACCAGCCGCCCATCTGGGCGCCGGTGTTGCCCATGGGGAAGTTGACAATGTTGTAGTCCGTGTAGAACTCGCGGAACAGCTTCATGCCGTTGCCTTCGTACATCCAGGCCGTCATCTGGCGGCTGTTGAGACCGAAAGGAATCGCGCAGTCCAGCGCGAAGGTGTCGTCCTTGCCGAAGAAATAGTAGGGCGCGGTGTGGGCACACTCCACGGTCCCCTCCTGCACACCATCGACCACACCGAAAGCGGGCATGAGCTCGCCACCGGGATGCACGGAGATCGAAAACTTGCCGCCCGACATTTCGCCCACCTTCTTGGCGAACACGTCAGCCGCACCATAAATGGTGTCGAGCGCCTTGGGGAAGCTGGAAGCCAGCCGCCAGCGGATGGCGGCCTGAGCGTGCACCGCGGGGGCGGCACCAGCTGCCAGCACACCGGCCACGCCGGCGTGCTTGATCATTGAACGACGATCCATTTGATTGACTCCATGGTTGATGGGAAACATCCGGCCCGACAAGTGAGGTGAGGGCCTTGTCAAGTCCATGGAAATTGTAGGAACGCCCCCTCGGCAAAGCCCCGGGGTTTTCCCTCGCACGACGGCCTTCGTCCGAGGCCGTGATCAGAAACCGCCGGAGCCGCTCAGCCCACGACCTTCAAACCGGGTGCGGCGTGCAGCAGCGATTCGAAGCGGGCGCGGATGGACGCTTCGATGCCGGCGGCATCGAGGCCCAGCGCGGCGAGCAGCTTGCCGGGATCGCCGTGCTCCGAGAACTCGTCAGGCAAGCCCAGCGCGAGCACCGGCACGTTGATGCCTTCGGACTGCAAGGCCTCCATCACCGCGCTCCCCGCGCCGCCGGGCAGGCAGCCCTCCTCCACCGTGACCAGCGCCTCGTGCGAAGCGGCCAGTTCGCGCAGCAGCTCCACGTCCAATGGCTTGGCCCAGCGCATGTTGGCCACGCTGGCGCCCAACTTTTCAGCGGCGGCCAGCGCGGGGTGCAGCAACGTGCCGAACGCCAGGATGGCAATGCCTTTGCCCCGACGACGCACTTCTCCCTTGCCGAAGGGCAGGCCGTCCAGGCTGACAGGGATCGTCGCGCCCACACCGGCACCGCGCGGGTAGCGCACCGCCACCGGCTGGTTTTGCGCATGCGCAGTGGACAACAACTGGCGACACTCGGCCTCGTCCGCAGGACAGGCAATCGCCATGTTGGGAATGCAGCGCAGGTAGGCGATGTCGTAAGCACCCGCGTGGGTGGCGCCATCGGCCCCCACCAGGCCCGCGCGGTCCAGCGCAAACACCATGGGCAGGTTTTGCAACGCCACGTCGTGGATGAGCTGGTCGTATCCGCGCTGCAGGAAGGTCGAGTAGATCGCGACCACAGGCTTGAGGCCTTCACACGCCAGTCCGGCGGCAAAGGTCACGGCGTGTTGCTCGGCGATGCCGACGTCGAAATAGCGCTTGGGAAAACGGCGCTCGAACTCGACCATGCCCGAGCCTTCGCGCATGGCGGGCGTGATGCCCACCAGTCGCTCGTCGACCGCGGCCATGTCGCACAGCCACTGACCAAACACCTGGGTGAAGGTGGTCTTGGGCGCTGCGGTCGACTTGACGATGCCCACCGCCGGGTCAAACGTGCCCGGGCCGTGGTACGCGATCGGGTCGTTCTCGGCGAGCTTGTAGCCCTGGCCTTTTTTCGTCACCACGTGCAGAAACTGCGGCCCGCTGTCGGTTTCCAGCAGGTGGCGGATGTTTTCCAGCGTGGGGATGAGCGAATTCAGATCGTGCCCGTCAATGGGGCCGATGTAGTTGAAACCGAATTTCTCGAACAGCGTGGCCGGCACCACCATGCCCTTGGCTTGCTCTTCCAGGCGCTTGGCGAGTTCAAACAAGGGCGGCGCGCCCTTGAGGACCTGCTTGCCGACGTTCTTCGCAGCGGAGTAAAACTGCCCGCTCATGAGCTGGGCGAGGTAGCGGTTGAGGGCGCCCACGGGTGGCGAGATCGACATGTCGTTGTCGTTGAGCACCACGAGCAGACGGCCCTCGGCGACCCCGGCGTTGTTGAGTGCTTCGAACGCCATGCCGGCGGTCATGGCCCCATCGCCAATGATGGCCACGGCGTTGCGCTGCTCGCCCTTGATCTTGGCGCCCATGGCCATGCCGAGCGCGGCGGAGATGCTGGTGGACGAGTGCGCGGTCCCGAAGGTGTCGAACTCGCTCTCCGAACGGCGCGGGAACCCGCTGATGCCGCCCAGCTGGCGCAGCGTGCTCATGCGGTCGCGCCGGCCGGTCAGGATCTTGTGCGGATAGGTCTGGTGACCCACGTCCCAGACCAGGCGATCCTCGGGGGTGTTGAACACGTAGTGCAGCGCCAGCGTGAGCTCCACGGTGCCGAGGTTGGAGCTCAGATGGCCACCGGTTCGCGCCACGCTTTGCAAGAGGTAGTTGCGCAGCTCGTCTGCCAATGGCAACAACTGCGCGCGGCTCAAGCGACGCACGTCGGCCGGAGACTCGATGGAAGACAGCAGGGAACTCATGGGCAAGGATGCTCGGGTCATGAATGATTGAACAGGGCCATTGGGCCTCAGGAGGCGCGACGACCCACCCAGTCGGCCAGTGCGTGCAGGGTGCCGGGCTGTTGAATGCCGCTGTGCCGCAAGGCCTCGTGAGCCTGCTCGAGCACGCGATCGGCGTAGGCCTGAGCGGCCGCCAGCCCCATCAGGGACACAAAGGTGGGCTTGTCGGCGGCGGCATCTTTGCCAGCCGTCTTTCCCAGCGTAGCCGAATCGGCGGTCACGTCAAGGATGTCGTCCACCACCTGGAAGGCCAGTCCGAGACATGCACCGTACTCCATCAGCCTGGATGCGGTCGGTGGCGACACCTGCGCGGTGGCCGCTCCCATCATCACACTGGCCTGCAGCAGGGCGCCGGTCTTGTGGCGGTGCATGGCCTCCAGGGCAGGTTGATCCAGGGCCTGACCCACGCTGGCCAGATCGATGGCCTGGCCCCCGGCCATGCCGCCGGAGCCTGCTGCCAGGGCCAGCAAACGGCACAGCCGCGCGGCCATGGCAGGTGGCACGCTGTCGTCGTCAGGCACCAGCAGTTCGAAGGCGAGGGCCTGCAGTGCGTCACCGGCGAGCAAGGCCTGGGCCTCACCAAACTGCACGTGCACGGTCGGCTTGCCGCGGCGCAACACATCGTTGTCCATGCAGGGCATGTCGTCGTGCACGAGCGAATAGGCATGGATCAATTCCACCGAGCACGCCGCGCGCAGAGCCGCATCCGGCAACCCGCCCAACGCCTCGCAGGTGGCCAACGCGAGCAGCGGGCGCAAGCGCTTGCCGCCGTCCAGCACCGCGTAGCGCATGGCCACGCCGAGACCGGCGGGCGCCTCGGACGGCACCCACTGCGACAGCGCTTGTTCCACCCGCGCTTGTTGCGCCTCACGCCAACCGGCAAAGGCCGCGGTGGTTTCAGAAGTCGGCACGACACTCATGCGGCGTCCCAGGGTTTGAGTTCACCGCCTTCGAGCACCTGGATCTGGTTCTCAACCGCCTCAAGGCGCGCACGGCAGAAAGCCAGCAGTTCGGCGCCACGCTGGTAGCGCGTGAGCAATTGGTCCAGGGGCAACTGGCCGGCATCGAGCTGGGACACGAGTTGTTCCAGTTCCTGCAACGCCGCTTCGTAGCTGATGGCGATCGGCGCGGTGTCGGCGGCAGAGGCCGCGGCAGTGGTCTTGGGGGTTCGGGGCACGGTGGGGATGGGTTCGTTCACGTGGTTCATTCTAAAGTGGCCACGCTTTTGCATACCGGCGCCGGGCATCGGGTACTGCCCCGGGGGGTAGAATCCGCCCCTTTTCATCACTGACGGGCTTCCAACGCCCGGAGGGACGCACCACTCCACCCATCCCGCGCGAATTCGTCTCACGAGCACAGCGCTTACATGTCTGATTTAAGTCTTCAACTGCAGCAGGCCGCAAGCCAACTTCAGGTTTCCAGTTACTTCGACGAGGCGCTGTTCCAGCGCGAAAAGGAAGTCCTCTTCCAGCGCGGGCCCCGGTATGTGGGGCACCAACTCGCCGTCCCCAACGTGGGGGACTATCACGCCCTCCCGCAAGAAGCCGGTGGGCGGGCGCTGGTGCGCACGGCCAGCGGTGTCGAACTCGTCTCCAACGTCTGCCGGCACCGCCAGGCCATCATCCTCAAGGACCGCGGCAACCTGCAGGAAACCCGCAGCGGCAGCGCGGGCGGCAACATCGTCTGCCCCCTGCACCGCTGGACCTACAGCGGCGTCCAGGGTGGCCAGGCCGGACAGTTGCTCGGCGCGCCCCACTTCGAGAAAGACCCGTGTCTCAACCTCAACAACTACCCGCTGCGCGAGTGGAACGGCTTGCTGTTTGAAGACAACGGCCGCGACGTGGCCGCCGACCTCGCGAACATGGGCCCGCGCGCCGCGCTCGATTTCGACGGGATGGTGCTCGACCACGTGGAGCTGCACGAGTGCAACTACAACTGGAAGACCTTCATCGAGGTCTACCTGGAGGACTACCACGTGGCACCTTTCCACCCGGGCCTGGGTGGCTTCGTCACCTGCGAAGACCTGCGCTGGGAACTCAAACCCGAGTACTCGGTGCAAACCGTGGGGCCGGCCAACCTGCTGGGCAAGGCCGGCAGCCCGGTCTACCAGCGCTGGCACGAACAGCTCATGCAATACCGACAGGGGCAAATGCCCGAGCACGGCGCGATCTGGCTCACCTACTACCCGCACATCATGGTGGAGTGGTACCCGCACGTGCTCACGGTCTCGACCCTGCACCCGGTGAGTGTGGACAAGACCATCAACATGGTCGAGTTCTACTACCCCGAAGAGATCGCTGCTTTCGAACGCGATTTTGTCGAAGCCCAGCGCGCAGCCTACATGGAGACCTGCCTGGAAGACGACGAGATCGCCGAGCGCATGGACGCCGGGCGCAAGGCGCTGCTGGCGCGAGGCGACAACGAGGTCGGCCCTTATCAAAGCCCGATGGAAGACGGCATGCAGCACTTCCACGAGTGGTATGCACGGAAGATGACCTTGACCACACCGCCTGGGGCCTGATACGTGCAGGCTCTCTGGATGGTCTTGGCGTCGCTGTTTTTTGCCACCATGGGTGTGTGCATCAAGTTTGCATCGACCCACTTCAACAGCTTCGAGATCGTCTTCTACCGTGGTCTGGTGGGCGTGGTGTTTCTGGTTGGCCTCACCCGTGTGCAAGGCGTCGCGCTCGGCACCAGCCTGCCCATGATGCATCTGTGGCGCAGCGTGGTGGGCGTGACCGCACTCACGTCCTGGTTCTACGCCATCGCGGTGCTGCCGCTGGCCACGGCCATGACATTGAATTACATGAGCAGTGTGTGGATCGCGGCCTTTCTGCTCGGGGGTGCGCTGCTGGTGCAGGGACGCAACGCACCGATTCGGCAGCAGTCGCCACTGTTCCTGGCGGTGCTGGCAGGCTTCGGTGGCGTGGCCATGATGCTGCGGCCCACGCTGGGTGAGGGGCAGGCGGTCGGTGCACTGGTCGGTCTGATGTCCGGCATCTTTTCGGCCTTTGCCTACCTCCAGGTGGCGGCACTGGCCCGCGCCGGTGAACCCGAAGGGCGCACGGTGTTTTATTTCTCCGTGGGCGCGGTGATCGCCGGTGCGCTGGGCATGGCGTTCGCGGGTGCGAGCGAATGGCACTGGCCCAGCGCGCTCTGGCTGCTGCCGATCGGACTGCTCGCGGTGTTCGGACAACTCTGCATGACACGCGCCTATTCCAGCGGTGCCACCATGGTGGTGGCCAACCTGCAGTACTCGGGCATCGTCTTTGCGGCGCTTTACAGCCTCACCATTTTTGGCGACCAGTTGCCCCTGGTGGGCTGGCTGGGCATGGGTCTGATCATCGTCAGCGGCATCACCGCCACGGCGTTGCGTGCCCGTGCCGTGCCCAACGCGCCCGCCGAGGAACACTGACGCCCCGGGAACCTGAAGCACAATGCGCGCATGTTCACCACCCTGATCTCTGCCCGCGAGTTGCAACAATGCCTGTCGGAAGGCGCTGCGCCGCTCATTTTCGATTGCAGCTTCGACCTCATGAAGCCCGACGCAGGCGAGGCACAGTTCGCAGAAGAACACATCCCGGGTTCGGTTCATGTGCACCTGGACCGCCACCTCAGCGACAAAACCGGCGACGACCGCGCCAGCGGTGGCCGTCACCCCCTGCCTTCGCGCGAAACGTTCGCGAAGCGCATGGCCGCTCTCGGCCTGTCCGACGGCATGCAGGTGGTGGTGCTGGACCGCCAGGGGGCCAATTACTGTGGTCGCCTGTGGTGGATGCTCAAGTGGTGCGGCCATGAAGCGGTGGCCGTGCTGGACGGCGGGCTCGCGACATGGAAGGCCGCGGGCGGTGCCGTGGTCAGCGGGCCAGCGCCGGCGCCCGCGCCCGGTCATTTCACCCTCCAACCCGCCGCCGCCGCGACCGCTTCCACCCGCAGCCTCCTGGACTCACTCGGGCGCCCCACGCAAACCCTGATCGACGCGCGGGCAGGGGCCCGCTTCCGGGGTGAAATGGAGCCGCTCGACCCGGTGGCTGGCCATATTCCGGGGGCCTTGAACCGCCCGTTTGCCGAGAACCTGGGCCCCGATGGCCGATTCAAACCGGCGTCCCAGCTGCGCGCCGAGTTTGAACACCTGCTGGCCGGGCGCGCCCCGGCCAGCGTGGTGCACCACTGCGGCAGCGGGGTGAGCGCCATCCCCAACCTGCTCGCCATGGAGATTGCGGGCCTGGGGCGCACCGCGCTCTACCCAGGCAGCTGGAGCGAGTGGTGCAACACGCCCGGCGCACCCTGCGCTGCCAGCTGACGACGACCCGGTTCCGGCACCTTCCGTTTCCATCACCATGCAGCCGTACGACGACGCAGCCCTCGACATCCTGGGCGACCAGGACCGCACCGCCGCGCTGACCCTGCTGTCGCTCGTGATCGGCATCGCAGGACTGGTGGTGCTGGTGCTGGAACTCATGCTCGCCTCTCCGGGTCAGCACGAGGGCTGGGTCGCCGGTGGGCTCACGGTCGTGGCCTGGCTGAGCTATGGACTCTCGCGCACCGGCCGCACGCGCTACGTGGCGCACGCCATCGTGGCCGCCGTGCTCGGCGCGGCCATCTTCTCCGCCGTCACCTACGGCTCGGTGCGCACCGCCGTGGGCTTTCTCTTCATGGGCGCGGTGGTGGGTGCCGGCATCTTTCTGGGGCGCAAGGCACTGGTCATGACCACGGTGGCCAGCATCGGCTCGCTGGGCATGCTGACCTGGGCAGAAGCCAACGGACTGCTGACCGCCAGACCCGACTTCAGCGTCAGCTTGCGCGTGTGGATCACGCACTCGGCGACCGTCCTGGTGTGCGCACTCATGGTCCACCACAGCCGGGTGAGGACCAACCGGGCCATCCGGCTCAAGACGCAGGAGTTCGAGCGCCGCAAGGCCACCGAACAGGAGCGGGACCGCAGCCTGGAGCGCTTTGCGCGCATCTTCCGCACCAGCCCAAGCCCCATGCTGGCCCAGTCGGCACGCACCGGTTCCATCCTCGATGTGAATCCCGCGTTCGAGCGCAGCTACGGCTATGCGCGCGAACAGGTTCTCGGTCGCCAGGAACACTTTCTGTGGGCCGATCCGGCCCAGCGCGAAACCTACCTGCAGCGGCTGTACGCCGAACGACACGTCGATCAGTTTTCGGTCCAGGGTCGTCGCAGCGACGGCACGGTGTTCGAGGCGCTCATCTCCAGCGAGATGGGCACCGACCGTGAGGACAAGCTGATCATCACCACCGTGACCGACGTGAGCGCGCAAGCCGAGGCCATGGACCGGCTGCGGCGCTCGGAAGAACGCTTCGCCAAGGCCTTCAACTTCAGCCCGCTGAACCTCACCATCACCCGCCTGAGCGACGGGAGCTTTCTGGAGATCAACCAGGCCCAGGACCGCGTGCAGGGCATGCTCCCCGACGAGCTGATGGGCAAGACTTCGGTCGAGGTCGGTGCCTGGCTCTCGCCCGCCGATCGTGAGCAGTTCGTGGCCCAACTGCTGCGCGACGGCCGGATCAACAGCTTCGACACGCTCATGCGCCACAAGGACGGCAGCCTCGTGGACACCCGGCTGTGGGCCGAGCTGATCGAAATCGATGGCGAGGCCTGCATCCTCTCGTGCACCGTCAACATCGCGGCCGAGAAGCGGCGCGAGTCCCTGCTGCTCAACGTGGCGCGGGGCGTGGCGGCCGAAACCGGCGAGGCTTTCTTCACGGCCCTCACGCGCCACCTGTCCGAAGCCATCGAGTGCGACATGGTGGTCATCGGGGAATGCAGGGACACGCAGGAAGTGGACGTGCTGTCGATCTGGAAAGATGCCCGACCCCTGCCCATCTTCAGCTTCGAGACGGTCAACACGCCGTGTGCAGAAACGCTGAAACAGAAAGACGTGTTCGTCTGCGCTCAGGGCCTGCCGCAGGGTTTTCCCAACGCCCGGGGCATCAACCGCGAAGGTTTCCAGTCCTATCTCGGCCAGGCGCTGCGCGATGCCGACGGCACGCCCATCGGCATCCTGTTTGCGATGTGGCGCAAGCCCCTCGAGCTGCGCGAAGACATGCAGGCGCTGGTCTCGATTTTTGCCAGCCGCGCCAACGCCGAGCTGGTGCGCCTGCACCGCGATCGCGAGATTCAGCGCCTGACAGAAACACTGGAACAACGCGTGCGCGAGCGCACCGCCGACCTCCAAAAACTCAACGCCGAACTCGACTCCTTTGCCTACACGGTGTCGCACGACCTGAAGTCCCCGCTGCGCTCCATTGACGGCTTCACCCGCCTGATGGAGGAACAGATGGGGGAGCGCCTGAGTGCCGAAGAGCGGGACATGTTTGACCGGGTGTTGTCGTCCACCGCCCGCATGGGCTCGCTGATTTCCGCCCTGCTGGCGCTGGCGCGCGTGAGCCAGGCGCCGCTGGAGCGCCAGCGGGTGGACCTGAGCGCCCTGGCCAGCAGCATCCTCAACGAGCGGCTGGTTGAACACGCACAACGAACGGTGCGCCGCCATGTCGCCGAGGGGCTGACCGCACAGTGCGACCCACAACTGGCGCGCATTGCGCTGGAAAACCTGCTGGGCAACGCCCTCAAGTACACCCGTGACCAGCCCGAGGCCGTGATCGAGTTCGGCTGCGTCGTGGCCGAGGGCACCGGCCAACCCCGGTTTTTTGTGCGCGACAACGGCGTGGGTTTCAACATGGCCTACGCCGCCAAGCTGTTCAAACCTTTCCAGCGCCTGCACATGGCCAGCGAGTTTGAAGGCACCGGCATCGGTCTGGCCACCGTGCGCCGCATCATCGAGCGCCACGGGGGCGACATCACCGCCACCGCCGCGCCCGGCGAAGGCGCCACTTTCAGTTTTTCGCTCGGTGAAGCACCGTCCGCGTGAGGTTCAGTGGGCCAGGCTGCTCACGAGTGTGACCAGCGCGATGCCCGCCAGCAACCAGGCCACCTGGGACACCGTGTCCCGAAAGCCCAGCTGTTTCTGCAACTGCGGAATCAGGTCGGCCAGCGCCACATAAACAAAGCTGCTGGACGCGGCCACCAGGAAGAACGGCAGGTAGTCCTGCAGCTGCGTCACCAGGAAATAGCCCACCACGCCACCGAGCGCGGTGACGGTGCCGGCGAGCGACACCTTGACCAGCGCAGCCCGCGAGGTGCCCGAGGTGTGGCGCAACACCACGAGGTCGCCGATGTGGTGCGGCACCTCGTGCGCCAGCACCGCCAGTGAGGTGATCACGCCCAGGCGCATGTCGGCCAGAAAGGCGGAGGCGATCAGGATGCCGTCGCCAAACGCGTGCACGCTGTCACCGGCCAGCACGGCCCAGCCGCCCGAGCGCGGGCCATGGTCGTGGTGCGCGTGGCTGTGTCCATGGTGGTGGGCGTGGCCACCATGGTCGGTTTTCTGCTCCGGCCCATGGTTGTGCTCGTGCCCGTGGTGCCACAGCTCGGCCTTGTCGAGCAGGAAGAAAAACACCAGCCCGCCCAGCAACATGGCAAACAGCTCGTGGGCGCCGGCCTCGCTCTCGAAGGCCTCGGGCAGCAGGTGCATGAAGGCCGTGGCCATGAGCGCGCCGGCGGCCATGCTGAGCATGTGCTGGGTGAAGCGCGCCAACATGGCAAAGGCCATCAGCGCGGCCAGCCACACACTGCCCACGCCCGCTGCCACGGTGCCCATCAGGATCGCCAACAAGGTCATGTTGTTCTTTTCAGTTCATCCACAAAAAAGGCCGCTGGTCAGCGGCCTTGGCTCCCCGGGACGTGGCGGCTCAGGCCACACCGTGCTGCTGGAACCACGCCAGGGCACGGTTCCAGCCGTTTTCGGCCGGTTCCTTCTGGAAACTGGGACGGTAGTCGGCGTGGAAGGCGTGCGGTGCGCCGGGGTAGACCACGAAGGTCGACGCTTTGGCAGCCGGACTGCCCACCGCCAAAGCAGCCTTCATCTTATCAACCGTGTCAAGCGGGATGCCGGTGTCGGCCCCGCCGTAGAGGCCCAGCACCGGGCCCTTGAGCTGCGCGGCCACGTCGACCGGGTGCTTGGGGCTCAGGGGCGTGACATCGCCCACCAGGCGGCCGTACCAGGCCACGCCGGCCTTCACCGCCGGGTTGTGGGCCGCATACAGCCAGGTCTGGCGTCCGCCCCAGCAAAAGCCGGTCACGCCCAGCTTCGTGGCATCGCCTCCATTGGCCGCCGCCCACTTCACCGTGGCATCCAGATCGGCCATCACCTGCGCGTCGGGCACCTTGGACACCACCTCGGCGATCAACTTGGCCAACTCGCCATAACTCTGGGCATCGCCCTGGCGCACAAACAACTCCGGAGCAATGGCCATGTAGCCCGCCCGGGCGAAGCTGCGCGCGGTGTCGGCGATGTACTCGTGCACCCCGAAAATCTCCGACAACACCAGCACCACCGGCAGGCCGGTCTTGCCGGCGGGTGCAGCGCGGTAGGCGGGCATCTTGTAGCCGTTGACGTCGATCATCACCTCGCCCACCGTGAGGCCCTCGGACGGGGTGCGAATGGCGGTCTGCGCCATCAGCGGGGCGGCAGCCGCCGCGTAGCCCACACCGAGCGCGGCCTTGAGCGCGGTGCGGCGGGTGGTGCCGTGTTCGTTCGACTGGCCGGGCAGCAAGGCGCCGAGATCCTGGGCATGTTGCTCGTTGAGCATGGTGTGTCTCCTGTTGAAGGTCGAGGCTTTGCAGTCTGCCATGCGCCCTAAAGTCGCGTGGCGGCGTCGAACATGTCCAGCAGCTCATGCTCCCACGCGCCGTCCTGGTCGACCGCGGTGTGCACGAGCACGGTGCGGCTGGACAGGTCGATCAGCACGCGCTGGCCGTGGTGGCCGTGCATGGCCGGTCGCGAACCGTCGGGACGCGCGTGCCAGAACAAGGCCTTGTAACCCTGGGTCAGGCGGACCCGCCCGTGGCGCACCGGGGCGTCCGCCTCGCTCCACGAGGTGCATTCGTTGATCCAAGCTTCGCTGACGATGGCGCGGCCGTCGGGGCCACGCCCGCGTTGGGCCACCAGCTGACCCAGCCGAGCCCAGTCGCGCAACCGCGCAGCGAAACCGATGCTGTTGAACTCGGCGCCGCGCGCATCGGTGAACCAGGTGGCTGATGCCTCGGCACCCAGGGGTTGCCACAGCGCCTGCTCGGCGAACGTCGACAGCGATCCCCCGGTGGCGCGGCGAATCACCATGCCCAGCGTCAGCGCGCACAGTTCGTTGTAGTTGAAGCGCGTGCCGGCGGGTTCGCTGCGCCGGTTCCAGCCCGCCACCGTGCGCGCGATGTCCGGGTCCCGCCCCAACAACGCACCGGGGTACAGCACGGCGTTGTCGCGCGCGTGCACCACGTCGGCGCCGCTGCACATGTTGGACAAATGGCGCAGCGAAGTCTCGCCGTGCAGGGTGCCGGCGAGTTCGGGCACGTAGCGCGCCGCCAGGTCGTCGAACGAGGCCATGAGCCCCCGGTCCAGGCAGATGCCCAGCAACAGCGAGGTGACGCTCTTGGCCATGGACCAGCTCTGCAGGCACATGGTCGGCTGGCGCTCGAAACGGTAACGCTCGAACAGGATCTGGTGGTCCCGCGCGATCAACAGGCCGGTGACAGGCCACTGCTCGAGATAGGCATCCGGCGATCTTTGGGACAGCCCGGAGCGGTAGCGGAAATCGTTCACCGGCGCGTCGCTCCAGGCCGCTGACCGGTCGCGGGCGTGGATGACGTGGTGACGGATGTAGCGCTCGTGACCGCCCGAGTAGTTGCCCACACGGAACTCGGGCAAGCGCTCGAAACTCGATCGGTTCTCGGGGTAGCCACGCCGCGCACCCCACTTGTCGTCGGTCTGCGCCCAAGCGGGCCAGCCCGCCACCGCGAGGCCGGCCGACAGAACCGCGCGCCGCGAGAGCCTCATCTCAATGGGCCTGGTCCCAGTTCGGACCCACACCCACTTCAGCCAGCAGAGGCACCTTGAGTTCGGCCACGCCCGCCATCAGGCGAGGGATCTCGGCCTTGAGCCAGTCCACCTCGGCCTCGGGCACTTCGAACACCAGTTCGTCGTGCACCTGCATGACCATCTTGGTGCCGCGCTGCTGTTCGTCCAGCGCCTTCTGCACCGCCACCATGCTGAGCTTGATGAGGTCGGCCGCCGTGCCCTGCATGGGCGCGTTGACCGCCTGGCGCTCCAGCGCCGACAGCTTCGCGCCTTTGGCGTTCTGGATGTCGGGCAGCACCAGGCGGCGACCGAACACGGTTTCCACGTAGCCCTGGACCTTGGCCTGTTCGCGCGTGTCGTCCATGTACCGCTTCACACCCGCGAAGCGCTCGAAGTAGCGCGTGATGTAGTTCTTGGCCGCCGTGTTGTCGATGGCCAGGGCCTTGGCCAGACCGAAGGCGCTCATGCCGTAGATCAGGCCGAAGTTGATCACCTTGGCGTAGCGGCGCTGCTCGCTGCTCACCTGGGCCGCGTCCACACCAAACACCTCGGCGGCGGTGGCGCGGTGCACGTCGATGCCCTCCTGGAAGGCGCGCAACAGCGCTTCGTCGCCGCTGATGTGGGCCATGATGCGCAACTCGATCTGCGAGTAGTCGGCACTGGCGATCACGTGCCCGACGGGCGCCACGAAGGCCTCGCGCACGCGCCGGCCTTCGGGCGTGCGGATGGGGATGTTCTGGAGATTGGGGTCGTTGCTGGACAGGCGCCCGGTCACGGCAACGGCCTGCGCGTAGTGCGTGTGCACGCGCCCAGTCCCGGGGTGGGCCAGCTGCGCGAGCTTGTCGGTGTAGGTGCCCTTGAGCTTGGAGAGGCCCCGGTGCTCCAGGATCTTGGCCGGCAGCGGGTAGTCTTCGGCCAGCTTTTCCAGCACTTCCTCGTCGGTGCTGCGCGCACCGGTGGCGGTCTTCTTGATCACCGGCAGGCCCAGCTTGTCAAAAAAGATCTCGCCCAGTTGTTTGGGGCTGCTCAGGTTGAACGGCTGACCGGCGATCTCGTAAGCCTCCTGCTCCAGCGCGTGGATGCGCGAACCGAGTTCGTGGCTTTGTTTGGCGAGGGTGGGCGCGTCGATCAAGACACCGTTGCGCTCGATGCGGTAGAGCGCTTCGCTGCTGGCGATCTCGAGCTCGTAGATGAACTTCAGCCCTTTACCAGGCTGGCTGTTGGCCTGCAGTTGGGGCCACAGCACGCGGTGCACATCCAGCGTCTGGTCGCTGTCTTCGCACGAATACTCGGCCGCCTTGGCCACGTCAACCTGCGCAAACGGGATCTGGTGCGCCCCTTTGCCGCACAGGTCTTCGTAGTTGATGCCCTGGCGGCCCAGGTGGCGCAAGGCCAGGCTGGCCAGGCCGTGCGGCTTGTGCACTTCCAGCACATAGCTCTGCAGCATGGTGTCGTGCACATAACCCTGCACCTCGATGCCGTGGTTGGCGAACACGTGGCGGTCGTACTTCACGTGCTGGCCGAGCTTGGCGTGTTTCGGGTCTTCCAGCCAGGGTTTGAGTCTGGCCATCACCTCGTCGAACGGCAGTTGTTCGGGCGCATCGGGCCCGCTGTGTCGCAGGGGGATGTAAGCCGCTTCGCCCGGCGTCACGCTGAAGCTCAGGCCCACGATCTCGGCGCGCATCTCGTCGAGCGAGGTGGTTTCGGTGTCCAGCGCCACCAGGTCGGCCGCCTGCAAACGCCGCAGCCAGTCGTCGAACATCGCCCAGGTCAGGATGGTGTCGTACTGCAGGTTGGTGGTGCGCTGCGCGCTGCCGATGAGGTCGGGCTCGTCGAACAGCCCCGGTGCGTCGTTGCGGGCCTTGCCTTGGGCGGGAGCCGGGTGCTGCTCGATCCGCTCAGGCGGCACATCGAGCTGCATCAGCGTCTTCACCAGACCCTTGAACCCATACTTTTCGCCGAACGCCCTGAGCGCTTCGGAATCCTGTCCTCCGATCGAAATGGCCTCCAGCGAGGGCAAGCCTTCCATGTGGTCGCTCAGGTCGCAATCGGTCTTGATGGTGAGCAGTTCACGCCCTTTGGGCAGCCAGTCGAGTGCGTTGCGCAGGTTTTCACCCGCCACGCCTTTGATTTCACCCGCGCGCGCCACCAGCGCCTCCAGCGAGCCGTATTCCTGCAGCCACTTCACCGCCGTCTTCGGGCCCACTTTGGGCACGCCGGGCACGTTGTCCACCTGGTCGCCCACCAGGGTCTGGTAGTCCAGCATCAGGCTGGGCGGCACACCGAATTCCGACGTCACGCCGGCGATGTCGCGCCGCCGGTCGTTCATGGTGTCGATCACCGTGATGTGCTCATTGACCAGCTGGCTCAGGTCCTTGTCGCCGCTGGAGATGATGCAGTTGATGCCCTGCTGGGAAGCCACATGGGCGAGCGTGCCGATCACGTCGTCGGCCTCCACGCCGGGCACGTCCAGCACCTTCCAGCCCAGCAACTTCACCACTTCGTGGATGGGTCCGATCTGCGCACGCAGGTCGTCGGGCATGGGCGAGCGGTTGGCCTTGTAGTCCGGGTACAGCGCATCCCGGAAGGTCGGTCCCTTGGCGTCGAACACGCAGGCGGCGTAGTCGGCCCGCACGTCCTTGCGCAGCTTCTGCATCATGTTGATCATGATGCGGATGGCGCCCGTTTTGAGCTCGGTGCCATCGGGGAGGGTCGTGCTCATGGCTTCGCCACCTGCGAAGAACGCACGGTAAAGGTAGCTGGAGCCGTCGACCAGCAAGAGGGTGGGGGTGGGGGATGAAGCGTCGGACATGGGCGCATTGTCGGGGAGATCGGCCCCCGCCCGCGGGTCTGGCCGATGGCCCCGGCTGCGCCTTGCGGCCCCCGCCTGCCTACAATGCGGCATGAACGCCCACACTCCACGCCTGCTGCCCGCCCTCGCCCTGTTGACGGGCATCCTCCTGGCCCCGGCCGCCTGGAGCCAGACGCCCCCGGTAGAGCAGGGCCCGCAGCCGATCTCGCCGCGCGACCAGATCGAGCGGATCACCAACGAAGATGCCCTCACCCGCATCGACGAGGTGCGCGTGGGCGGTGAAACCAAAAGCATCGAGGTGCAACCCAAAAACGGCGCTCCGGCCTACCAGATCAACCCCGACACGAACGGCGCGGCCAGCAGCGAAACGGGTGGCAAACGGACCGGCAACGCCGGTCGCAGCAGCTGGCGCATCCTGAATTTCTGATCCTTGGTTTCATGGCCGTTTACACCGAAGTCGCGTTTGCGCAAGCCGCTGCCCTGCTGCACACCCTGAATCTGGGCGACCTCACCGAGCTGCGGGGCATCCAGGGTGGCATTGAAAACACCAACTATTTCGTCACCAGCGAGCGCGACGGCGCCACGCTGGAGCATGTGCTCACCGTGTTCGAGCGGCTGGGCTTCGAGCAGTTGCCGTTCTACCTGCACCTCATGAAGCACCTGGCCGCCCGAGGCATTCCGGTGCCCGACCCGGCGGCGACCCCCAGCGGCGAGATCCTGCACACGTTGCAGGGCAAGCCCGCCGCCGTGGTGGACAAGCTGCGCGGCAAAAGCGAACTGGCGCCCGGCGTGGCGCACTGCCAGGCGGTGGGCACCATGCTGGCGCGCATGCACCTGGCCGGTCGCGACTTCTCCATGAGCCAGCCCAACCTGCGCGGCCTGCCCTGGTGGAACGAGACCGTGCCGGTGGTGCTGCCGTTTCTGAGCGTGCCGCAGGCCGACCTGATCCGCACCGAACTGGCCTACCAGAACCACGTGGCGGCCAGCCCGGCCTACACCGCACTCCCCCGCGGCCCGATCCACGCCGACCTGTTCCGCGACAACGTGATGTTCGAGGCTGGCGAACTCACCGGTTTCTTCGACTTTTACTTCGCCGGCTGCGACACCTTCCTGTTCGACATCGCGGTCTGCCTCAACGACTGGTGCGTGCACCACCGCCAGGACGCCACCGACGGCAGCCACGATGCCGCCCGCGCCCGGGCCTTCCTCGCGGCCTACCAGGCGGTGCGACCCTTGAGCGCGGCCGAACGCAGTTTGCTGCCGGCCCTGCTGCGCGCTGGCGCCTTGCGCTTCTGGATTTCCCGCCTGTGGGACCTGCACCTGCCGCGCGAAGCCGCCATGCTTCAGCCCCACGACCCCACCCATTTTGAGCGCGTGCTGCGCGACCGCGTCAGCCACGCTGGCGACTTGTCGGCCCAGCTGCTGGATGCCGCGGCGCCCGCCACGGCGCTTCAACCACAGACCGCATGAAACTCCACCTCGTTCCCGCCCGAGTCGGCCTGCAGTGGGTCAAGCTGGGCGTGAAGACCTTCTTCCGCCAGCCACTGGCCATGTCCGGCCTGTTCTTCATGTTCATGGCCACCGTTTCGGTGCTCTCGCTCATTCCCCTGCTCGGCACCCTGATCTCGATGGTGCTGGTGCCGGTGGCCACGCTGGGCCTCATGGCCGCCACGCGCGAAGCCACACAAGGGCGGTTTCCGATGCCGTCCACGCTGATTTCGGGCTTGCGCGGCAAGCCGGTACAGACCCGCAACATGCTGGTTCTGGGCGCCATGTACGCCGCCGGTCTGCTGCTGGTGCTCGGCGTGGCCACGCTGTTTGCCGGCGACGCGCCCGCGGTCGATCCGAATGCGGGCGAGGTGTCGGCCGAGCTGGTGCGTGCTTCGCTGGCCAACCAGGGGTTGCTGGCCGGTCTGGTGGTCTACCTGCCGGTGGTCATGGCCTTCTGGCATGCACCGGCCCTGGTGCACTGGCACGGGGTGAGTCCGGGCAAGAGCCTGTTCTTCAGCTTCATGGCCTGCTGGGGCAACAAGGGCGCCATGCTGTTCTATGCCCTGGGCTGGGTGGGCGTCTTCATGTTGGTGGGCTTGTTCCTGAGCCTGCTCGGCGCGCTGCTGGGTGGTGCCCAGGCGCTCAACATCGTTTTGTATCCGGCTGTCCTCTTCATGGCCTCGATGTTTCACACCTCGATATATTTCACTTTCGTTGACAGTTTTGAGCTGACCGAGCGACCAACGCCCACCACCAACGGAGAAGAAGCATGACCCAACACACCCTGAAAGGCCGTCAAGAGGGCGAAGTCACGTGGTTCCAGCGCCGCGACACCCTCAAGGCTGCGGCCGCCTGGGTGGGCATGGGCGGGCTGCCGGCTGCCATGGCGCAGCAGCGCAGCAATGTGGTGGACATGGTGGGCGATGTGCTGCTCAACGGTCAGCGCATGTCACCGCAGCAAACCATCCAGACGGGTGACGAGATCGCCACCGGCCCGGCATCCAGGCTGACCTTCGTGCTGGGCAATGCCGCCCTGCACGTGCGGCAAAATTCCCGCCTCACGGTGGAACGCGGCATCACGCTGCACACCGTGAGCTTGCTGCGTTTGCTCACAGGCGCCGTGGGCAGCGCCTTTGGTCGAGGCCCCAGCCGCACCATCGTGACGCCCACCCTGACCGCCGGCATCCGCGGTACCGGCACCTACACCGAAGTGTTTCCCGAACAGGGCAACCGCAGCTACTTCTGCAACTGCTACGGCGCGGTGGACATGCAGGCCGGCGGCAACCGGGCGCAGTCGGTCTCCAGCTACCACCAGTCGTTCTGGGGAGAGGCCGAACCCAAGGCTGGGCGATTCCTCACGCCAGCACCGGCGCTGAACCACACCGACGAAGAGATCGAGTTTCTCGCCCGCCTGATCAACCAGCGCACCGCCTGGCAGATGGCGGGACGCACCGGCGTGAAAGACGGGCGCGGCTACATGGAGACGCGCCCGCCCGAAGCGCACCCGGCCGCGGTGCGCTGAAAAGCGGGGGGTCAGCCCCTGCTCAGAGCTTGGCGCCTGGACTGGTGTGGGATTCGTTGCGGACCGCCTCCAGCAACTGCTCCAGACCGTCCAGCCACTCGCGGATGGCGTCGGCCGTGGGTTGCAGGTCGAAATAGGCCACGCATTCCCCCTGGCGACAATCCACCTTCATGCCGCGCTTTTTCGCGATCGCGGTGACCACCGCGTTGTCGGCGTAGAAGTTCCATTCGATGCGCTTGTGGCCCTGCGCAACCAGCCGTGGGTACAGCCAGTTCGCCATGCGCTGGCTCATGCCGCCACGCACCTCGGGCAGCGCACTCGATGCGGTCTCCACGGCATCGTTCGCCAACGTGGCCTTGCCGTAGCTGCCCAGCATCAGCAGCCGTTGGTGGGATGCGTCCCAAAGGCCGAACACGGTGTTCATCTGCAGCAGCCTGCGGGCGATCTTCTCGGCGTGATCGGCGTCTCTGACGGGAACTCCAAAACGCAGTCGCTGGTCGGCTTCGCCGAGCGTCCGAATGTGAACGACGATGGCCGGTACGTCGTCGGGCGTGAGGTCCACAAAGGTGGCGGCGCTTTGCGCAGCCGCTTGAGCGGTGGTTTGAGGCATGGTGTTTCTCCTTGCAAAATGGGCGGTGGTTCCTGAGCGGCCCTTCAGAGCTTGGCTGGCGGCTTGAGGAACTGGGCGATGGTGTTCTTGAACGCGAGGATGCTGTTGGGGCTGGCGGTGTTGAGCCCGGCGGCGTGCGTGTAGGCAGGAGGCATGCGCACGACCCTGGCATCGAAGCCGATCGAGGCGGCCATGCCCATGGTGCTGTCGACCGATGCGATGTCCAGCAGGTCGTCGGCTTCGGTGGCAATCATCAGGATCCGCGTCGTGGCCAACATGTCGTGTGCTGCGTCTGTCATGTCATCAACGCCCTGCATGTGGCGGATGAAAGGCTCCGACTTCTGCAAGGCCGTTTGAGGCTTGTAAGACAGCACCGACCGAAGCTGCCACAGCAGCACGTTGTGGTCGGTCTTTGCACACAAACTGGTCAGGGACTGCTTGTACGCCTTCACCCTCGGGTCGCTGGTGTTGAGCGAGGCCAGCACCGTGTCGATGGTCTTGGCGTCGTTGGCATCCAGCGCGTGGTGAGCCACCGCCATGTCGGCCCACCCCATGTCATTCAGGTCGTAGAGCAGGCTGTGATTCACCGGGAATTGCACCCGGTACCAGAAGTCGGACAGCACTTCCACCAGCGCCTTTTTCGGCTGTTTTTCTTTGGGCAGCGCGCCGTAGTCACCCGCGTGCCAGTCGGGATCCTGTTCCAGCTTCTGGACCCACTGGCTGGCGAGCACGAAGGTCTTCGGGTGCAACACCATCCCACCGGGCACGACCAACACCATGTTGGACACGTAGCTGGGCTCGTGCGCCATGAAATGCCAGGCCTGCAGCGAGCCCATGGACGCGCCCATCAGCACGTCCACATGGCCCACGCCCAGTTGTTTGAGCGCCATTCGCTGAATCTGCGAGACGTCTGCGAGGCTGAAATTGGGGAAGGCGCCGCCGTAGGGTTTCTTGGTGGCGGGGTTGATGACGCCTGGGTGAAAACTGTCGTTGATCAAGGGCTCGAAACTGATGACACGGTAGGTGTCCGTGTTGATCACGGTGTCGGGACCAATGAGCGCGTCCCAGTACCCGGGTGCCACGCGTTTGTTGTCCTTGACGGCCTTGTGACCGGCTGCGTGGGCGCTGCCGAGGAAGAACGGCAGGATGGCGACCACGGGCTTGTCGTGACCGTCTTTGGTCTTGGCGGTGCCGTATTCCTCGTAGGTGATGGGCAGTTTGGCGAACTGGCCTTTGTCATCGTTGCAGGGGGCACTTTCCAGCACGATGGTCTGGGGTTTGACAATTTGGTCGTACATGAGATGTCCTTTTTTGGCGGTTTGAGAACGCCTCTGAACCGACCCGGGATCGGCGAGGCAAGATCACCTTAGTTCTCAAAATGCGCACGCGAACACCCCTGCGCTGCCGGGCGCAGGTCGGCGGGGCGAGGCTGTGCACGCGATGGACGAAGCCACCAAAAGCAAAAACCCCAAGGCCTGCCGGGGCCTTGGGGTTGGAGGGAGTGGCGCCTGGGCTCAGCGCAGGATGAGCCCGTTGTTGCTGGTCAAAGACCGATCACGCCGCCGTCGTTCTTGGTGATCATGAGCGTGGCCGAACGCGGACGGGCCGTCGCGCCGCCGGGGCCGTAAGCCGCCACACCGCCACCGTTGCCTGGCCAGTTGCTCTCGAACGCCGAAGCCAGCGAAGCCGTATTCTCGCCAGGGTGCTGGATGTTGATGAACAGCACCTTGCCGTCGGCCGTTTCTGTGAGGCCGGTGATTTCTGCCCCCTTGGGTGCCACCAGGAAACGCTTGAAGGTGGCGTCCGTCATCTTGCGGCCCGCGTAGGTGGTCACGGTGCGGTCGATGGCGGCGGCATCTGCCTGACCGTCAGCGCGCACCTGGATGTCCACCGCGCCACCGTCACCTTGTCGCCCGGGCACCGCGGCCAGCAGCATCGCGTTCGTCTGGTCGGTGAAGGTGTTGTCGTCGGTCTGGATCCAGAGGATGCCGCTCTTTTTGGAGAACCAGCACCCATCGGGCTTGGACAGGTCATTGAACCCGCTCAGGCCGGATAGGTTGACGTTGCGCTGGTAGTAATCGTTGGTGGTCAGGTCGTCGGGGGCGGCCTGGGCGCCAAAAAGGAAGATGTCCCAGCGGAAGGTGGTGGCAGCGGCGTCGTCACCGTCTTCCCGGATGCGCACGATGTGGCCGTTGACGTTGCCGCGCTGGATGGTCGCGTTGTCGGTGCGCGTGTCGCGCCATGCGCGCGGGTTGGCCGCGTCCACCGGCGGGTTGGGAATGTTGTTGCCCGACAAGCCCGAGTTTCCACGGTCCGGGTTCTCGGTCATGGTGATGTAGATCTCACCGTTGGTGGGGTTGACGGCGGTCCACTCCGGGCGGTCCATGCGCGTGGCACCGGCGGCGCCCGCCGCCAGGCGGGTGTTCACACAGATGTCGGCCAGGTCCTCAAAGGTGTACCCGTTGGGGTTGTACGTGGTCACCGGCAAGCCGGCAGCCACGTCGGGGTTGCTCAGGTCGAGCTTGGCCCAGGTACCGGTGCCGTCCGCATTGAAGCGGGCTGCGTAGATGGTGCCTTGGTCGAGGTACTTGGTGCCCGCCGCCATGCCGCCGGTGTTGGCGTCGGCCGGGTCCCAGTTGGCGCTGGTCACGAACTTGTAGACGTATTCACCGCGCGAATCGCAGCCGATGTAGAACGCCAGCGGCCGGCCCTGTTTGGGAATGCTGCCCCAGGCGCCCTCGTTGGCACGGCGGCCCAAGGCCGTGCGCTTGCGCGGCGTGGCCAGCGGGTTGTAGGGATCGATTTCGACGATGTAACCGAACGTGTTGGCCTCGTTGCGGAAGTCACCCGTGCCATCGGTTGGCTGGGCGGTGTTGACCGTGATGTCCCAGCGGCTGAACTCGGTGCTGTTGGCATCGGCGGGTACCACACTGGTCCAGCGGTTGTTGCCGCCGTTGCCAGGACGGATACCGTTGCGCAGCATCGCGGTGTTTTCCTTGGGGGTGCGGTTGGCATCGTCACCCGTGGCGCGACGGAAATAACCGGCCCAGTTTTCTTCCGCCGTCAGGTAGGTGCCCCAGGGCGTGTAGCCATGGCCGCAGTTGTTGATGGTGCCGCGCGTGGCTGTGCCACCGGGCGAAAACTTGGTCTTCACGTACTTGGTGCCACGCACAGGACCGCTGATTTCGACCATGGTGTTGGCGGTGATGCGGCGGTTGAAGTTGCTCGCCTTGTTCACAGTGAAGGCGCCGGTGGTGCGAGACACCTCGATGACGGAGACACCGTGGGATTCGATCTCCTTGCGCGCTTCCACCTCGGGGCGCGGACCGGTGGAGCGGTTCGTCTGGCCATTGGGGTGCATGAACAAAACGGTGCCCGAGATGTTCTCGTGGTTGATGCACATGATCCCGCGGTTTGAACTGGTGGGATCGGGACCGGTGCGGGCGGCATTGAGGCCGAAGAAGTGCATGCCATCGTGATGGTCGCCCGCGCGGCTGCCAAAGTCGATGTCGGTGCCGTCGTTGGCGTACGGGGTGGCGGTGTTGTCGATGGGATCGCCGGTCGCATAGATCACGGTGGCGGTGTAACCGGCGGCAATCTGCACCGCGTCGGACTTGTTCTTGGCCACGGCACTGAAGCCCAGCTGCACTTCGGGGGTCGGGCTGACCGGGTTGGTGACCGGGTTGGTGACAGGCGCTTCATCGCCACCGCCGCAAGCGGTCAGGGCGGCCGTTCCCAGACCGGCCATGGCCATGGCGCTCACGCCGCCGCGCATGAAGTGACGGCGGCTCAGCCGCGCTGCCACCAGGTCGTTGAGGTGGGGGGTCTGGACGAAGTTGTTTTCAAGATCGTCGGGATCGGTTTGGGTTTCGTGGGCAACGTGGGTGGTGGGCAATTTCATGGGAGGTCCTGAGGGCGGTCCGTCGGAGATGCGACTCGCCTGACAGTAAGAACCTCTTGTGACAACCGCGTTAAACACCCAGGGGTACTTCACGCCGGGCAGCGCCACGACACCGCACGACCATCCCCAAGGGGTTTTTCATCTCCCTGTCACGCTGGTCAGCGCGGGAATCCTCAGGTGATCGGCGTGAGTTTGGCCACACTGAGCGCCAACCACTTCGTGCCGTGCCGGCTGAAGTTCACCTGCGCGCGGGCGTCGTCGCCCGCGCCCTCGATCGACAGCACCTTGCCTTCGCCGAACTTGTTGTGAAACACGGCCATGCCGGCCTTGATGTCGGTGCCCCGATCGGGCTCGGGCGCCTTCTGGCCCAGGCCCTTGGGGTCGCCCTTGTCGTTGAAGCCGGGTGACCACGAAGGCTGCAGCGCCGGCGGTGCGCCGAAGTTGCGCCGCCCGTTCTGCCACTGGCCGCCGCCACCGCCCGCGCCACCCGGCGCACCCCAGGCGGGTTGCTGCGGCGTGAGCCACTTCAGGCAGGCCTCGGGCAGTTCGTCAAAGAAGCGGCTCTTCATGTTGTAGCGCGTCTGCCCATGCAGCATGCGCGTCTGCGAGTGGCTCAGATACAGGCGCTTGCGCGCGCGCGTGATCGCCACGTACATGAGGCGCCGTTCCTCCTCCAGCCCGTCTCGGTCGCTCATTGAGTTCTCGTGCGGGAACAAGCCCTCTTCCATGCCCGTGATGAACACCACGTCGAATTCGAGCCCCTTGGCCGCGTGCACCGTCATGAGCTGCACGGCGTCCTGCCCGGCCTGTGCCTGGTTGTCGCCGGACTCCAATGCGGCGTGCGTGAGAAAGGCCGCGAGTGGGCTCATGGTCTCGCCGGTGTCGGCGTCGGGCGCCAGCGGCTCGTCCAGCACCGGCAGGGAGGCATCCAGCCCCTGGCTGGCGGGACTCTGCGTCAACGCCGATCCGTCCGCCGTGCGCGCCACCGCGTCTCGCCCGAAACCCTCGATGCCCACAAAACTCTTGGCCGCGCTCACCAGTTCTTCCAGGTTCTCCACCCGGTCCTGCCCTTCGCGCTCGGCGCGGTAGTGCTCCACCAAGCCGCTGTGGTCGAGCACCAGCTCGATGATCTCGGCCAGCGTCATGCCCTCGGAGCGTTCGCGCAGCACGTCGAGCTTGGCCACGAACCCGCCGATGGCCACGCCGGCGCGCCCGGTCACCGCGCTCACCGCGTCGTGCAGCGAACAACCCGAGGTGCGCGCCACGTCCTGCAGCTGTTCGATGCTGCGCGCGCCGATGCCGCGCGGCGGGAAGTTCACCACGCGCAGGAAGCTGGTGTCGTCGTTGGCGTTTTCCAGCAGGCGCAGATACGCCAGCGCGTGCTTGATCTCGGCGCGCTCGAAGAAGCGCAGGCCGCCGTACACGCTTGAAGAGCGCGGTTTCCACCACACGGCTTTGCGCGTTGCTGCGGTAGAGCACGGCCATCTCCACCTTGGGCACGTCTTCGCGCGCGAGCTGCTTCATCTCGTCGACCATCCACTGCGCCTCGGCGAAGTCGCTGGTTGCCTCGTGCACGCGCACCGGTTCGCCCGCGCCGGCGTCGGTGCGCAGGTTTTTGCCCAGGCGGTTGGTGTTGTGGCTGATCAGCTCGTTGGCCGAGTCGAGGATGTTGCTGCAGCTGCGGTAGTTCTGCTCCAGCTTTATCTGGTGGCGCACCTTGAACTCGCGCACAAAGTCGGCCATGTTGCCCACGCGCGCGCCACGAAACGCGTAGATGCTCTGGTCGTCGTCGCCCACGGCAAACACCGCGTTGCCCGAACCTGGCAGGCCCTCGAGTGGCGGCGCGCTGAACATCTTGATCCAGGCGTACTGCAGGCGGTTGGTGTCCTGGAACTCGTCGATCAGGATGTGGCGGAAGCGCCGCTGGTAGTGCTCGCGCACCGGGTCGTTGTCGCGCAGCACCTCAAACGAACGCAGCATGAGTTCACCAAAGTCCACCACACCCTCGCGCTGGCACTGTTCTTCGTACAAAGCGTACAGCTCCACCTTCTTGCGCGTTTCTTCGTCGCGCGCCACCACGTCGCGCGGGCGCTGGCCGTCTTCCTTGCAACCGCTGATGAAGTACTGGATCTGCTTGGGCGGATAGCGCTCGTCGTCCACGTTGAACTGCTTGCACAGGCGTTTGACGGCCGAGAGCTGGTCTTGCGTGTCCAGAATCTGGAAGGTGGCGGGGAGGCCGGCCAGCTTGTGGTGCGCGCGCAGGAAGCGGTTGCACAGGCCGTGGAAGGTGCCGATCCACATGCCGCGCACGTTCACCGGCAGCATGGCGGACAGGCGCGTCATCATTTCCTTGGCGGCCTTGTTGGTGAAGGTCACCGCCAGCACACCGCCGGGCGTCACCTGCCCGGTCTGCAGCAGCCAGGCGATGCGCGTGGTCAGCACCCGCGTCTTGCCCGAGCCCGCCCCGGCCAGGATGAGCGCGTGCTCGGCCGGCAGCATGACGGCAGCGCCTTGTTCGGCATTGAGACCCGCGAGCAGCGGGGACGGGGCGACGGATTCTTCAAACAGCATGGCTTGATTGTAGGAAGCGCCCTGTGCTGCGCGCTGTATACGGTCATCCGTATGGCCCCCATATGGCGGGCGAGGCGTCGAAACCCGCCTCACGCCGACCAAGGCGCCTAGAATCAATCACCGGGCCCAAGATTCTTGCGCCCGGTTTTTTGTGCCCGCTGCACAAAGCCGGCCAAGCCAAGCGCTCTCCCTGTTCAACAACAGTTTTCTGGAGCCTGGTTCACATGGAAATTTTTGATTACGACAACGTCCTGCTGCTGCCGCGCAAGTGCCGCGTGGAGAGCCGTTCGGAATGCGACGCGGGCGTGGAGCTCGGTGGGCGCAAGTTCCGTCTGCCGGTGGTGCCGGCCAACATGAAGACGGTGGTGGACGAGTCCATCTGCGTCTGGCTGGCCCAACACGGTTACTTCTACGTGATGCACCGCTTCGACCTGGACAACCTGAAGTT
>LNFM01003069.1_pt1 | contig 33747 bp, 28 predicted proteins | sample 596031 | NCBI WGS metagenome assembly LNFM01 (sample SAMN04254537, study PRJNA301005) | activated carbon metagenome | isolation source: dual media filters at the Ann Arbor, Michigan drinking water treatment plant | place: USA: Ann Arbor
CGCGAGTCACGGGCAGGGCCCGCCGGCAGGCGGAGGGAGCGCCGTCCCCGAGATTCCCACGCGGGCCCGCGACAGGGCGCGTATGCTGTGGTGCGCTGCGGGTGCTCGCCCTTCGTCCGGGGGCTGCGAGCCCTGCGGTGCCCTATCCACGCTTCGAGGCCATGACCATGCGCAAGATCCCCACGTTGCTCGGCACCTTCGCGATCCTCTCGACCGCCGCCTGTGGCGATTCGTCGAACCCGGCGACAGGGTCGGGCGAGGCCAGCAGCGGCGGCGCCGAGGGGGGCAGCTCGAGCTCCACGGGGGGCAGCGCCACCGCGGCCACGACGGCGGGCAGCGCCTCGGCGGATGGCTCGACCGGCGTCGCGACGACGATGACCTCGAGCAACGACGACGCTCCGCCGCCGGTCGGCTTCGATCTCGGCGGCCTCCCCGACGTCCCCGAGTCGCCGTGCAGCGCCGGCGAAGGTGGTGGTGGTGGTGGCGGCGGCGGCGGTGCCGTCGAGCTCTCGTACATCTGGATCGCGAACTCGTACCAGGAGCCCGAGGGCACGATCTCGAAGATCGACACCGTCACCATGGAGGAGCTCGGTCGCTACCAGGCCAAGCCCGCCAACGGCGATCCCTCGCGCACCTCGGTCAACCTCGACGGTGACGTCGTCGTCGCCAACCGCAACGGCGGCATCGCGAAGTTCTACGCCCGCGACGCCGACTGCCAGGAGAGCAACGGCATGCCGGGCCTGCAGACCTCGACCGGCGCCGCGGACGTGCTGCCGTGGGGCGAGGAGGAGTGCCTGGCCTGGTACCTGCCGCTCGCGTGCAGCTCGAACCGCCCCGTCGCGTGGACCCGCGGCGACTTCTCCGAGGCCAGCTGCACCTACGAGAACGAGAAGCTGTGGACGGCGTGCGACGGCAACGTCCTGCTCATCAACGGCGACAGCGGCGAGGTCGAGGAGACCATCCCGGTGCCGGGCTTCAACGGCGGCCTCGTGTACGGCGGCGCGGCCGACTCGAACAACAACTTCTGGGGCCTCGATCTCTACGGCGGCGGCGGGGACGACCTGTTCCGCGTCGACTTCGAGACCCTCGAGGTCCTCGAGTGGCCGCTCGGTCCGCTCGGCGGCTACGGCATCGCGCTCGATCGCGAGGGCCGGCCGTGGACCTGCGGTGGCGGCGGTGCCTCGCGCTTCAACCTCGACGACGCGACCTGGTCGACCGTCGGCGGCTCCGGCATCGGCGGCTGCATGACCGACGGCGAGGACACGCTGTGGCACAGCGATCCCGCCGGCGTCCTCAACGGCTACGACATCGACACCCTCGCGCTGGTCAACCAGATCCCCCTGCCCGAGTACGTCCACGGCATCAGCATCGACTTCCAGGGCAACGTCTGGGGCGTGAGCTTCGCCGGCAACAATGCGTACCGCGCCGACCCGGTCAGCGGCACGGTGGACACGTACGCCGGGCTGACGCAGGCGTACACGTACAGCGACATGACCGGGTTCGCGCTCAGCACCGCGGGCGGCGGCGGCACGCCGCCGAACTAGACCTGCTGGCGGTGCCGGGGCCTGCTGGAGGTGCCGGGCCCTCCCGGCACCCGATCCGAGAAATCGTCCGCGCCGGTGAGACCGTTCCGCCGCCGGCGTTACTACGCGTGTCGGCATGTCCCGACGCGCAGACCATCGACACCGCCCCGTGCTCGGGCTCGGGGCACTGGCGGCCGCCCTGGCCGGTTGCTACTCGGGCGCCGGCTCCGGCAGTGACGGGGACGACGCCGGCACCGGGGGCAGCGGGGCGGATTCGGCCGACACCGGCGCGGACTCGGCGGACGACACCGGGTCGGCGGCGTGCGCCGAGTCCTCGAGCATCTCGCCGCTGCGGCGGCTGACCGCCGCGCAGTACCGCAACACGCTGCGCGATCTGTTCGCGCCCGCTGGGTTCGACGTCGAGGCGCCCGAAGCCGCCGCGGACGAGCTCGATCGCATCCCCGTCGACGACGGCGAGGGCAGCTTCGGGATCCTCGACGGCCGCGTCTCCGACCTGCACGCGCGCGCGTACTACCGGCTCGCCGATCGCCTCGCCGATCTCACCGTCGCCGATCCCGATCGCCTGCGCGCAGTCGCGGGCGAGTGCGCGGGCTCGACGATGCCGGACGACGCGTGCATCGACGCGTTCCTCGACGACCTCGGCCTGCGGGCGTATCGCCGACCACTGACCGACGACGAGCGGGCCAAGCTCCACGACATCGCCGACACGTCGCCCGACGGCACCGAGGCCTGGCGCAGCCTGGTGTTCATGGTGCTGATGTCGCCGCAGTTCCTCTACCACGCCGAGCTCGAGGGCGAGGGCGACGACACGCAGTACGATCTCGACGGCTACGCCCTGGCCTCGCGGCTGTCGTTCCACTTCTGGCAGTCGATGCCCGACGCCGAGCTCCTCGCCGCCGCGGCCGACGGCTCGCTGCTCACCGACGCCGGCTACGTCGCCCAACTCGACCGCGTGTTCGACGATCCGCGGACCCAGGCCACCGTCGATCGCTTCTACGACGAGTGGCTGCAGCTCGGCTGGATGACGACCTTCCCCAGCACGCCGGCGTTCACGACCTTCGCCCAGGGCACGACGATCGGCCAGGCCGACGCCGACCACCTGCAGGCGGCGCAGGACGAGATCCACGCGCTCGTCCGGCACTTCACCTTCGACGAGGACGGCACGTTCGCCGACCTGCTGCTGACGGACCTGTCGCTCACGACCTCGCCGCACCTCGCCCAGCTCTACGGCGTCGCGCCGTGGGACGGGCAGTCCGAGCCGCCGCGCATGCCGGCGGGCCAGCGCGCCGGCCTGATCACGCGCGTCGCGTTCCTGCTCACCGGCAACGAGGAGAGCCACCCGGTGCACCGCGGCGCGGCGGTCCGCGATCGCATCATGTGCGCCGAGCTGCCGCAGCCCGACCCGACGATGCTGCCGCCGGGCGCCCTCGATCAGCCGCCGGTCACCGGCGACCAGACCACGCGCCAGCGCTACGAGGCCAAGACCGCCGACGGCGCGTGCGTCGGGTGTCACCAGGCGATCAACCCGATCGGCTTCGTGCTCGAGGGCTACGACGCGCTCGGCCGCCACCGCACCGAGGAGACGATCATCGACGGCGTCACCGGCGAGATCCTGGCCACGCTCCCGCTCGACACCGCGGCGGCGCCGAACCTCGCCGGCGACGACACGATCATCGACGACGGGATCGCGCTCAGCCAGCAGGTCGTCGACAGCGGCGAGTCCGAGCGCTGCTTCGCCACCCAGTACTTCCGCGCCACCTTCGGCCGCACCGAGACCGAGGACGACACCTGCGTCCTCGACACGGTGCAGGCCGAGCTCACCGACAACGCCTCGATGCGACAGGCGCTGCGGACGATCGCCCTGGCGGCGACGTTCCGCGCGCGGAGGGTCATGTGATGCCACTCGTTCATGGACGACGCGTGTTCCTGCGCAGCGCCGGCGGCCTGGCGCTCGGCCTGCCGTTCCTGCCCTCGCTCCTGCCGCGGCAAGCCAAGGGTGCGCCCGGCGATCAGGCCAAGCGCTTCATCGCGATCCAGTCGCAGAGCGGGCAGATGGTCGCGGACTTCTGGCCGGCGTGGACGCCCGCGGGCTATCAGCTCCGCGACACGATGTACGGCGGTCCGCGGGCCGACGGCACCACCGCGCTGTCGGAGACGATGCCGGGCTCGACCGCCAAGTGGGCGCCGCTGTCGGACTTCGTCGGGCAGGATCTGTCGCGCGTGATCTCGGCCGACCTGCAGCCGTACTACGACAAGATGCTGCTGCTGCGCGGCCTCGACTACCTGCAGGGCACCAGCCACGGCACCGGCCAGCTGCTCGGCAACTACGCCAACTGCGCCTCGGCCGGCGAGTTCGAGTCGCGCGGTTTGGGCCCGATGCCGACGATCGATCAGGTGCTCGCGTACTCCGATCGGTTCTACACGTCGACCCCGCACGCGCGTTCGATCGTGCTGGCGACCGGCAGCCCGAGCTCGATCTCCGACACGAACTACGGCATCGCGGGCGGAGCGATCGAGAACATCCCGGCGTACCTGGAGCCCCACGATCTCTGGCAGGACCTGTTCGGCGATTTCATGGAGCCCGGCATGCCGACCGAGCACCCGAATCGGCGGCTCGTCAACGCGGTGTACGAGGACTACAGCCGGCTCAAGCAGCACAGCCGCCTGAGCGCGACCGATCGCGACGCGGTCGAGCGGCACATGACGTTCCTCGCCGACATCGAGAACGAGCTCGCCAATGGGCTGTCCGCCGCGTGCGTCAAGCCGCCCGAGCCGCCGATCTACGGGGTCGGGTACCCGTGGCAGGAGGTCAGCAGCATCGCGGACTTCGAGGCGTGGGTGAGCCTGCTGGTCGACATCTCGGTCGCGGCCATCCGCTGCGACATCACCCGCGTGGTGACCTTCAACGCCAACATGGCGATCACCGACGCCAGCGGCGCCAAGGTCAACTCGTACCACAGCAGCGACGACGTCGCCGGCGACTGGCACGACTACGCCCACGACGCGGTCGACGAGGCCGGCGATCACGATCACATCGTCGCGCTCAACCGCTGGGTCGTCGACGCGGTGTTCAAGCGCTTCCTCGAGCAGCTCGACGTCGAGGAGGCCGACGGCGCGACCTTCCTCGACAACAGCCTGGTGTACTGGGGCAGCGAGCTGGCGATGGATCACTACGTGAACGGCATGCCGGCCATCCTCGCCGGCGGGGCGGGCGGATCGATCGCGACCGGGCACTACGTCGACTTCACGCAGATGACCTCCGACTACGCCAACCCGATCCTGCCGTGGGGCGTGCTCATCCCGGGCGTGCAGCACAATCGCCTGCTGGTGACGATCCTGCAGGCGATGGGCCTGACGCCCGAGGACTACGAGCAGGGCACGCCGGGCTACGGCCACGCGGTCGAGTTCAGCGGGCCGTACAACTGGCCGGCGGACGCCTACGCGAACAGCCCGCTCGACGCGCCCCTGCCGGGGGTCTTCGTCGGCTGATCGCGGTGCACGATCGTCCAGGCGCTCGCGCGCCCAACTCGGGGCGGCCACGCCGATGGCCGTCCGGCCACGCCCGAAAAGTCGTCGAGGCGCGTCAGCGGACGCTGCGTCGCAGACAAGGGGCCGGGCATGCAACCGTTCGTCTCACGCATCTCCCGTCGCGCGGCAGTCCTCGGCATGGCGTCGATCGTCGCCCTCGGCTCGGGCACCGCGCTCGCGGCCAACGCGATCTACAACTTCACCTCCCTCGCGACCGGCACCACGTACGTCGTCGGTGACGTGATCGCGGCGGCGAACGCGACCATCGAGCTCACGCAGTTCCAGTGGAGCAACGGCACGTGGACGGCCGGCGGCATCGCCGAGGTCGTCGCCAGCACCAACGCCGCCGGCAGCGCGCCGCGCGAGCTCAACCTCAACAACATCAACGTCCGCGTCATCCCGAACACCCAGGCGACCAGCGCGACGTTCAAGTACGCGTGGTTCGGCGGCAACGTGAACCTCGGGGTCAACGGCAACCTCAGCAACGTGCTCGAGCCGATGCTGTGGAACGGCATCGTGCTGGGTGGGGCCAGCGTCACCGTCACCCAGGTGAACATCGCCGGGGGCTACCGCGGCACCGTGACGATCACACCGCAGGCCGGCACCACGATCGAGCGCTTCGGCACCGGCGGGCAGGAGTACTACATCGACGACGTCCGCCACGACTGGTAGCGGGCGCGCCCGGCTAGGGCTTGGTCGGCCCACCCAGGCTCGCCGCCACGCGGGCGGCCTCCTGGATCGTCCGCGCGAGCACCGATCGGATGCGCCCGTCCTCCATGGTCAGCAGGCCCGCGATCGTCGAGCCCGCGGGCGTCGTGACCTGATCCTTGAGCGCCGCGGGGTGCAGCTTGGTGTCGAGCACCATCGACGCCGAGCCGAGGAAGACCTGCGCGGCGATCTCGAGCGCGACGTCGCGGCGCAGGCCCATCATCACGCCGCCGTCGGCCAGCGCCTCGAGCATCACGTACGCGAACGCGGGGCCGCTGCCGTTGAGGCTGGTCACCGCGTCCATGTGCTTGTCCTCGAGCTCGATCACGCGGCCGACCGCGGCGAAGATCTTGGTCGCGATCGCCAGATCGCTGGCGTCGGCGCGCGGCCCCGGGGCGATCACCGTCATGCCCTTGCCGATGAGGCACGGCGTGTTGGGCATGGCACGGATGATCTTCGCCTGGGGCAGGTACCCGCCCAGCGTCGCGACCCGCACGCCCGCGGCGATGCTGATCACCAGCTTGCCGGCGGTCGCCGCCCGCATCGCGTCGTCGTCGAGCAGCTCGACGATGAACTGCGGCTTCACGCACACCAGCACCACGTCGGCGCCGGCGCAGGCCGCCGCGTTGTCGTGGCCCGTCGCGATCCCGTGGCGCTCGCGCAACCGCGCCGCCGGCTCGGGCCGACGCACCGTGGCGCTCACGTCCGCAGGCGTGAAGACGTCGGCGCCGAGCAAGCCGCCGAGGATCGCCTCGCCCATCGTGCCGCACCCGAGGATCGCGAGCTTGGACATGCCGCAGGCGTTACCACGCCCGCGGCCGCGGCGTCAGGGCCGACGCGGGGGCCGACGCGCCGCGACGATGCTGCTGCTGCCCGCGGGGGTCGGAGGCGTCGCCTCACCGGGCCGCGGCGGACGTCCACGCAGCACCGACGGCCCACGCGGAGCCTCGGGCGCCGCCTCGACGGGCGTCGGCGTCGCGAGCACGGGCGTCGGCGTCGGCACGGGCGGCGCGAGCACGGGCGGGGCGACGGGCTCGGCCATCGGCGCCGGGCGACGCACCGTGATCTCCTCGGGCCGCGAGATCGGAGCGTCGCCGCGCTCCACCTCGACCGCGTCGTCCTCCGGCTCGCCCCGATCGTCCGCGTCGAGGGGCGCGTCGTCGATCGCCGCGCCGTCGTCGTCGCCCAGCCAGCTCGGCCGCCAGCCGGTCGACAGCCGCCGCTCGAGCGCGACGCGGATCTCGGCGATGCGGGCCTGGTACTCCTTGCGCCCGACCTTCTCGTTGAGGATGCAGAACTCGCCGCCCGACAGCGCGACGCAGCCGAAGCAGTGCACGCACTGCTCGCAGCCAACGCACAGCGTCACGTACGAGCAGTCGTCGCAGGCGCGGCTGAGCTGGCTGTGCGAGATCCGCTCGCAGTCGCGGCAGTGCTTCGACTGCGTGCAGCCCGAGCACGCCACGCAGCCGTCGCAGTAGGTGCACTCGACGCAGTCGGTGCAGTCGCTGCAGAAGCGGCAGTCGCTGCAGCCCTCGCAGCGCTGGCAGCGGAAGTTGCCCTCGCCCGCGGGCCGCACGTTCGGGGTCTCGGCCTGCTGCTCGAGCAGGCCCGCCATCGCCTCCAGCAACGTGTCGAGCGCGTCGGCCACGGGACTACTGGCTCACCGGCGCGCAGATCTTGAAGTCGTCGACCTCGCCCGGGTGATCGAGATCGGGCGCGGGGTAGATCCCGCGCGCGCCGGTGCGGATGCACTCGTAGCCATTCCGGCAATCGCCATCGTCGCCGCAGCGGCGGCGGCAGCTGGTCCGCGCCGTGATCTCGTCGGCGCACAGGCCCTCGGGCAGGCAGACCTCGAGCGGATCGCAGTCGTCCCGCGGCGGGCAGACCCCGTCGGCGCAGCCCTCGCCCTCGCCCTGCACGGCCCGGTCCTCGCGATCGGGATCGCACGCGACGGTGAGGAAGTCGCTCCCGTAGACCTTCACGCACTCGGCTTCCTTCGGGCAGCTGTCGGCGCCGCAGCCCTCGATCGTGCACTCGCCCTTGCCGGCGGGGCTGGGCACCTCTTCCCCCGCGCCATTGACCTGGTGCGACAGGTCGCACGAACGATCGCCGCGGATGCTGCAGTCGGTGCTTCGCTGGCAGGCGTCGCCGATCTTGGCCTTGCAGCCGGCGCCGACCACGAGGGCGAAGGCGAAGAGCGACCAGGGGAGGAGACGGGTCCGGGACAAGGCGGCGGAGCATACAACGGTTGGACCCGCGGGGGATCCCTCGAGCCCGCGACCGTTGGGACGGTTGCCGCGGCGCCCGCCGAAGGCGCCGGCCCCGGCGACCATGCAGAAGGGTTGTGGTACCACCGAGGATGGAGTCGGCGATGAAATCCAAGCTTGGGATCGGCTTTGTGGGGTGTGCTGGGCTGCTCTCGCTCGCGGCGTGCCAGGACTCGCTGGTGCCGAGCGCGGGCACGAGCACCGGCGAGGCCGCGACCTCCTCGGGCGGACCGACGCCGACCACCGGCACGACCGACGGGCCCACGACGACGACGACGCAGCCGGGCACGACGGGCGATGGGTCGAGCGGCGACACCAGCGGGGCTGGCTCCACGGGCGTGCCGTCGTTCCTGTGGGACGTCGGCGGCGGGCTCGACCTCGACCTGCCGATCGAGGACACGACCACCGGCCCCGTCATCGACTGGGACTGCAACGCGCTCGTGCAGCCCTTCGAGTCGGAGGCCGAGCTCGTCGGCCCCCGCGGGTACCACGACGTCTACTTCGACGACGAGGGCTACATCTACGGCTGGGACGGCAACTCGATCCTGCAGGTGAACTACGAGGGCGAGATCGGCGTGTTCCTCCCCGGCGTCAACAGTGCGCAGGGCATGGACGTGCTCGACAACGGCGACATGCTCTACGTCAACGACTTCGGCGAGGTCCGCCGCGTGACGCCCGACCAGCAGGTGTCGACCGTCGGCACGGGCTTCAGCGGCGGATACGGGCTCACCGTCGGGCCCGACCAGCTGGCCTACGTGTGCACGAGCTCCAACGTGCGACGGCTCGATCCGGACTCGGGCGACAACGAGGTGTGGCTGACGCTCCCGAACGGCCAGACGCCGCGCGCGATCGTCTTCAACCTCGACAGCACGGGCGCATACATGTCGACGCTGCTCGAGCCCGGCTCGCCGGTGTACTTCGTGGAGGTCGACGACGAGCTGAACCCGACGGGCGACGCGGTGCTCTACGCCAACAACGTCGGCCAGGGCTATCACGACGGCCTCGGCATCGACGCCTGTGGCAACCTCTACGTCCCCGATTTCAGCACCCGCGGGCTGTATCGCATCGACACCGACGGCGTGGTCACGATGCTGTTCAACACGCAGACGTCGGGGGCCCAGCACTACGGCCACGGCCTCGAGTGGGGCAGCGGCGTCGGCGGCTGGAACCACAAGGCGATCTACATGCCGCAGCCCTACGACGGCAACACGGTGCTCGAGGTCGTGCTCGGCGTGCCGTCGGGCTCGTACGTGCGCACCTGGGTCGGCGACTGACGTCGCGCGTCAGGGTCGGGGCTTGGGCTTGGCCTTCGTCGGGCGCGGCGGGGTCACCGGTGCGGGCGCGGGCGGCTTGGGCAGCGACGCGCGCACGACGATCCCGAGCAGCATCGCCACCCCGAGCAGCACCCAGAACATCGCCGGCGGCGCGACGTTCGACAGCCCGTGATCGAGGTTCATGCCGAACATGGTCGCGATCGCGGTCATCGGCAGGAACAGCGCGGCGATGAGGTTGAGCCGGTGCCCCGACACGAGCATGTGCTCGGCGTTGCGCGACTGCTCCTCGGCGCGCTTGGCCACCGTGTACTCGAGACCCTCGCGGGCGTGCGCGTGCAGCAGCTCGAACGCCCGCGCGACGTCGAGCGCCGCGTCGCGCACGGTGATGAGCGCGTGGTCGTCCTTCGCGGCCTCGCGCGCCTCCTGCAGCGCCGCCGCGAGGTTCTTGGTCGTGCGCGCGACGGGGCCGGTGGCGTAGACCAGCGCGTACCAGTCGTCGGCGCCGGTGGCCGCCTCGGCGAGCTGCTCGTGGCGCGTCGCGGCCTCGGCGAACCCCTCGACGTGCGCGCGCAGCGGGACGATCGTCGGGGGTCCGCCCGCGCTGCCGTGCCACGCGCCGTCCGGCTCGCGCCAGTAGATCTTGGCGTCGCGGCTGCGCGGCTTGCTCGGATCGGGCAGGTCGTGCAGGACGACGAGGAGGTGCCCGTCGGCCGCCATGCACCGCTGCCGCCCGGCGCTCGCGCCCATGCGATCGCGGAAGACCTGGGGGACCTGCCAGTTGTGCGGGATCGGGCTCGCCACGGCGGCGAGTGTCGAACACTCGGGCCGGCTTTGCGAGACACTGTCGCGGTGAGACTCGCCGGTTGGGGCAACTATCCGCGGCTGGAGTGCCGCGTCGCGGCGCCGGACGACGTTCGCAAGCTCGCCGCGGCGATCGACCCGGCCGGGACGATCGCGCGGGGCCTCGGCCGCAGCTACGGGGATCCGGCGCTGCTCGAGCGCGGCGTCGTGCTGGAGACGACGGGCCTCGATCGGATCCTCGCGTTCGACGACGCGACCGGTCGATTGACGTGCGAGGCCGGCCTCAGCCTCGCGGCGATCCTCGAGACGTTCGCGCCGCGGGGTTGGTTGCCGAGGGTCACGCCCGGCACGAAGTACGTGACGGTCGGCGGCTGCATCGCCAACGACGTCCACGGCAAGGCCCACCACGCCGACGGTTCGTTCTCGGCGCACGTCGAGGGCTTCGAGCTGCTGCTCGCGAGCGGCGAGACCGTCTGGGTCGATCGCGAGCACGATCCCGCGCTGTTCTGGGCGAGCGTCGGCGGCATGGGGCTGACGGGGATCCTGCTGCGGGTGACGATGCGGCTGCGCCGGGTCGAGACCACGTACTTCCGCCAGAAGGCGATCGTCGTGCGGGATCTCGACGCGTTGCTCGCGGGGATCCTCGAGCACGACGCGTCGCACCCCTACTCGGTCGCGTGGATCGATCCGCTCGCGACGGGGACGTCGCTGGGGCGCGGCGTGCTGACGGTGGGCGATCACGCGACGCTCGACGATCTGCCGCCGAAGCTCCGCGCGGCGCCGCTGCGGGTCAGCGGCAGGCCGGCGGTGTCGGTGCCGTTCGAGCTGCCGGAGCTCGCGCTGAACCCGTTGACGCTGCGCATGCTCAACGCGGCGATCGGCCGGGTGCAGGCCGGCGCCGCGCCGGTGGTGCACTACGAGGGGTTCTTCTATCCGCTGGACAAGATCGGCCAGTGGAACCGCGGCTACGGGGCGCGGGGCTTCACGCAGTACCAGTTCGTGGTCCCGCTCGGCGAGGCGGCGCGACTGCGTGGCCTGCTGGAGATGATCGCGAAGGGCGGGCAGCTGCCGTTCTTGAACGTGCTGAAGAAGCTCGGGCCGCAGGGGCCGGGGCACCTGTCGTTCCCCTTCGAGGGGTGGACGTTCGCGATCGATTTCCCGATCGCGCCCGGGCTCGCCGAGCTACTGCGGGCGTTGGACCGCGCGGTGATCGAGGCGGGCGGCCGCGTCTACCTGGGCAAGGACGCGTTCCTCGGGCCCGAGTCGATGGCGCCGATGTATCCGCGCTTGGGGGAGTGGCGCGAGATCAAGGCGCGGGTCGATCCGAAGGGCGTGTTCCGCTCGGCGCTGTCGGATCGCGTCGGGCTGACGTAGCGGCGGTCACCCCTCGCGGCGCGCCCGTCGGTCGTTCGAGGGCGAGTTGTCCTGGGGCGCCCTGCTCGGGGCCGATCGCCGCGCCGGCCCGAAGTCGCCCCGCAGCGCGCCCCAGCCCCACCGTAGGTTGCGCGCGGGCCAATGTGTTCTCTCGATGGCACGGCGGTTGCTCACCATGGCGGGCATGAAAAGCCGCGCCCTGCTCTTGGCCCTCTTGCTCGTTCCCACCACCGTCGTCGGCGGTTGCACAAAGAAGTACGCCGCCCAGACCGCCGAGCCTGCGCTGGGTGGCGACGCGGAGATCGCGATCAAGAAGAACAAGACCCAGACCTATGACATCGACATCGGCGTGGAGAACCTCCCGCCCGCCGCGCGCCTGGGCAAGTACGCCGGGTACGGAGTGTGGGTCGTGGCCGGCGAGACCGCGCCGGTGAAGCTCGGCATGCTCGCGTACGACGAGGACAAGCGCACGGGTGACCTGACCGCCACCACGCCGTTTCGTACCTTCGAACTGCGCGTGACGCTGGAGCCGGATGCCGCAGCGACGTCGCCGAGCAACGTCGTCGTGGTCAAGCAGAGCGTGAAGGCCGGCAAGTAGCGGGTCCGCGAGAAGGCAGGTGTTCCTCCGGGAGGAGGCCCACGGCCGCGGCGGCGCGCATCATGCAGCCGCGGCCGACCCCGCTCGGCGCTGTCGGACCGCGTGGGGCTGACGTAGGGGCGGAGTCTCGCCCCGTGCCCATCCCCTCGCCGAGGCCATCGCGCCGGTCCGGGCCGTGTCGTAGGCTGGTCCCATGATCCTTCGCCGCCGTCCCCCGACCGTCGTCCGCCTCGCCATCGCGCCGATCGTCGCGGCCGTGATGGCGGCCGCCCCCGCCGTCGCTTCGGCGCTGTGCACCAACGGCAGCAACGTCGACTGCAACCCCGCCGGCACCACGCTGAACGCCGCGGCGGTCTTCATCGATCCCGCACCGCCGGTCGGCTACGATCAGTGCGCCGGGTTCATCAATACTGCCGCCGACGACATCAACGTCAGCTGGGAGAACAACTGCATCGAGTTCAACGGCGGCGACATGTGGCTGCGCGCCTACGACGACGCCACCGGCGAGATCCTGATGGGCGGGCACCTGTTCGACCCCCAGGCGTGCCCGTGGCCCAGCGTGCTCGGCTACGACAGCGACACCCCCGAGGGCGAAGGACTGCTCGGCCACTCCGGCATCTGCGACGGCAGCAACGGCACGTCGTTCGCCTGGTTCCCCAACGGCGGCGACTTCTGTGGCTGCGGCTCGGGCACCTGCAACGACATCTTCACGGCGAATGCGGCCAACAGCGCGATCCTCTACGCAGGTGGCGACGCCGCGGACAACTCTTGGGAGGTGTTCTACGCCCCCGGCGTCGGCAAGAACAGCTGCCCCGGTGCGGAGGTGGTGACCAACCTGCGGATCGGGATCTACGTACCCAGCCTCGATCCCGACGACGACGACGATGGCATCCTCGACGTCGACGACAACTGCGACTACGTGCAGAACCTCGGGCAAGAGGACGGCGATGGCGACGGGGCCGGCGACGCGTGTGACAACTGTCTGGGTCTCGCCAACGCCAACCAGCTCGACAGCGACGCCGACGGCGACGGCAACGCCTGCGACAACTGCCCGTTCGACGCCGATGCCACCCAGGCCGACGGCGACGGCGACGCGGTCGGCGACGTCTGCGACAACTGCTTCGCCGACGCCAACCCCGGGCAAGAGGACATGGACGGCGACGGCGTCGGCGACCTCTGCGACATCTGCCCGGGCGCCGAGTTCAACGACCCCGACTTCGACGGCCTGTGCGCCGACGTCGACAACTGTCCGGTGACGGCGAACCCGGGCCAGGAGAACGCCGACGGCGACGAGGTCGGCGACGCCTGTGACAACTGCGACCTGGTCGACAACCCGCTGCAGGAGGATCAGGACGGCGACACCATCGGCGATCTCTGCGACAACTGCTCGGCGGTCGCCAATCCTGCGCAGCTCGACACCGACGGCGACGGCTGGGCCGACGAGTGCGACAACTGCCCGCTGGTCGCCAACGCCAACCAGCAGAAGAGCGACTTCGACGGGGTCGGCGATGCCTGCGATCCGTGCCCGTTCGACCCCCTCGATGCCGACGACGACGCCGATGGCGACTGCGACAGCACCGACAACTGCCCTGGTCTGTCGAACCCGGACCAGGCCGACGCCGACGGGGACGATCTCGGCGACGACTGCGACGCGTGCATCGCCGACGCCGACAACGACGGTGACGAGGACGGCCTGTGCGGTGACGTCGACAATTGTCCCGACGACGCCAACCCCGATCAAGCGGACGCGGACGACGACGGGGTCGGCGACGTCTGCGAGGGCGCCGGCGAGTCGAGCAGCTCGGGTGCCTCGGACGGCACCTCCTCGAGCGGTGACACGACGGTGGATCCGACGGCGGCCGACACCACCGACGGGGGCTCGTCGGACGGCGGCAGCACCAGCGGCGGTGCGGTGGATCCGAGCGAGAGCAGCGGTGGCGTGACGGCCGACGGGGACAGCAGCGGAACGGCCGGCAGCGACGTCGGCGAGGCCGACGGTTGCGGCTGCACCAACGGGCCTACGCCGCGCGGCGCGTGGACGAGTCTGCTGTTGCTGCTCGGATGGCGCCGACGTCGACGCGGCTGACGGGGATCACCAGTCGCCGATCCAGGGGTTGCCCGCCGCGTCCGTCCACGGCGGCGGGCTCGCGTCGGTGGCGATCACCAGGTCGTCGATCCAGCAGTCGTTGTCCGGCGGCGCCTCGTTGTTCCAGTACGTGAACAGGTAGAAGTAGTCGATCACACCGCCGGCCTCGGTGATCGTCGGCACGTCGGTGCGATCGAAGACGAGCGTGTCGTCGCGCCAGATCCGGACCCGCGCCGCGCCGCCGTCGTCGACCGGGACATCGTCGACGGACAGGTACATCTCGTAGCGCTCCCAGGTGTCGCGCGGCAGGCTCTCGCCGTCGTAGACCGCCCACACGTCGTGGACCTCCTTGATCGTGCGCAGCACGGACATCGTCTCGTCGGCGCGGTCGACGTAGAGATCGTTGTAGCCGGCGTTCTCGCCGTCGCTGGCGCGGTTGTGCAGGCGCAGGAACTTCATCCACGGCGCGGCGCTGAACTCGAAGTCGGACGGCCAGTAGACGTACAGGCGGACCCAGATCTCGCCGCCCTTCGCGACCGCGGGATCGATCGGGAGCAGGCCGCCCCACTGTCCGAAGCCGCCGCCGTCGCCGGCGCGGATGCTCATCTGGGCGCTCTGGGAGCCGCGGTGCGCTTGGGCGGTGGAGGCGATGGTGCGGCCGGCCGCGTCGAACGGCGCGAGGTTGGTCAGCGATGCGCCGTCGGCGTAGGCCTCGAAGTCGTCGAAGAAGTAGGGCTCGAAGTCGACGGATCCGGTGGAGGTGTCGGAGTCCGACGATCCCTCGGAGGTGGTCGCGGGCGCGCCGGTCGAGTCTGCGGCGCTGCTGGAGGCGTCCGCGGAGTTGCCGGTGCTCGAGGAGGCGTCGGTGCCGGATACCGAGCCCGAGCCACCGCCGGTCGAGGTGGTGGGATCCGCCGGGCCGTCCGCGGAGGACGCGTCGCCGCAGGCGGACGGCGGGAGGGACAGGGCGAGGGCGAAGACCGGAGCGAGTCGCACGGGGGACAAGACCCGCAGGGGCGCCGGCGGTTCACGGGGATCGCGACGTGGCCAGCGTGGCCCGCCCACGGGCCACCGCTGGCCCGCCCGCGGGCCACCGCGTTCGCGCCGAACTCCGCCGCCACGAGATCATTGTCGATCCACCGCGGCGCACTCATTGCTCAGCGGCGGGCACCATGCCTCACCGCAACCCCATCACCGCCCTGCGTCCCCTCACCCTCGCGATCGCGATCGCGATCTCCTCCGCCGTCGCCACACTCGCGCCCGCGATCGCGTCGGCGTCTCCGCGACCGATCCCCGTGGCCATGCTCGCGCCGCCGCTCGAGGGTGCGATCAACGTCAACACGGCGACGCAGGAGCAGCTCGAGCTGCTGCCTGGCGTCGGCCCGACGACCGCGACGCGCATCCTCGAGTTCGTGAAGAAGAAGCCGCTCACCCACGCCAGCCAGCTCATGCGGGTCAAGGGCATCGGTCGCAAGACGTACGAGCGCATGCGGCCGTACCTCGTCGTCGCTGGCGAGACGACGCTGCGCGTCGCGGACCCGAGCGCGCAACCGAAGGCGCCGAGTCCGGAGAGTCCCGCCCCGACGACACCGACACCCTAGCGCCCGAGCGCCCGAGCGCCTTCGCGAGAGCCCCGCGCCGCGGACCGCAGTCCCGCGGCCCGGCGGGTGACGGACGCGTGCCGTCCCCGTCGGGTCGCGGTCGGCGAGGCGCGGCCGCGCCTGCTATGGTCGCGGCCGTGCGCCGTCGCCCTGCCCCCGTATTGCTGTCCCTCGCCCTCGCCGTCGGCCTCGGCGTGACGGCGTGCAAGCCCCGGCCGACGGCGGCCCCGTACGCGCCGGGTCAGGGCCCCAAGGCCGAGGCGCTCATCGCCGGTGCCAAGCCGCAGCTCGACGCGGTCGCGGTGCCCGACGCGAAGGTCATCGCCAACCGGGTGCTGCGCGGCAACCTGGCCTTCCTCGCCCAGGAGCCGGGCCGATTCCGCGGCAGCGTGCAGGTGTCGGGCAACGAGCTCGTCACGCTCGCGCTCACCGAAGAGGGCTACGCGCTGCGTTACAAGCTCGACGCGTTCCCGACCGGCTTCTACCACGGGCCGCCGTCGGCCTGCGCCGTGGAGGCGCTGCTCGGCGTGGCGCTCGACGCCGAGGATCTCGTCGCGCTCGTGCTCGGCGGCGCGCCGGTGATCGCCGAGCCCTACGAGATCGTCGAGCAGGGCTGGGACAGCGCGGCCGGTCGCGAGGCGGTGACGATCCGCAACGGGCGGTTCGTGCAGCGCCTCGACTTCGCGAAGCTCGGCGACACCTGGCAGTTCGCCGGCAGCAAGCTGTGGCAGCGCAAGCCCGACGGTTCGCGCGGCGCGTGGATCTGGTCGCTCGCGCACGAGGACATGGCGCGCCACGGCGACGCGATGCTGCCGGCGCGCACCCGCGTGCTCGCGCCGGGCAAGCGCAAGGACAACCTCCTCGTGATCCAGTACAAGTCGCGCGATCTGGATCCCGCGTTCGCGAAGCAGGCCGGCGACGGCGGCAACACGACCGACGGCGGCAATCCGACCGACGGCGGCACTCCGACCGACGACGGCGGGGACGACTGGGGCGGCGCCGACGGCTGGGAGGGCGAGGACGGCGGCGCGTGGGAGGGGGCCGAGGGGGCCGAGCCGAAGTCCGACCCCGCACCCGAGCCCCCCGCGCAGCCGCCCGCGGCGAGCCCCAAGACCGCCGCGCCCAAGGTCTTCACGATCGACGGCACGGGGCTGGGCGACCGCGGCGACCTCTGCCGCCCGCACTAGCGCCGCGAAACGCCCGGTCGGTGGACGCGGGCGCGATCGTGGGAACCTGACACCGCCTCCGGGAACCACCTTCGGAGGCGAACCGGATCGATGCGCCCCACCGATCCCCATGACCGCCGACCCCGCGGCGACGGGCGCGACCCCGGGGACACGCCGGAGGACGACGCCCCACCGACCGTGGTCGAGCGCGACCCGGCGTACCTGATGTCGTCGTCGTCGTCCTCCTCCTTCGACGCCGCGATCCTCGAACCCGAGACGACCGTCGGCGGCGTCGAGTCGCGGATCCTCCTCGCCCGCGCGCGCAAGAGCCTGCTCGGGTGGGACGAGGCGCCGGTGCAGGTCGGCCGCTATCGCATCCTCGAGCGCATCGGCACCGGCGGCATGGGCGTCATCTACTCGGCGCAGGACGACGAACTCGATCGGCAGGTCGCGATCAAGATCCTCCGCCACGACCTCGCGCCGGGCACGACCGGGCGTCAGCGACTGCTGCGCGAGGCCCAGGCCACCGCGAGGCTGTCGCACCCCAACGTCGTGCACGTCTACGAGGTCGGCCAGGAGGGCGACCAGGTCTTCATGGCGATGGAGCTGGTCCGCGGCGACACGCTGCGGGCGTGGCGAGAGGCCGAGCCGCGCACGTGGCAGGAGCTCGTCGAGATGTACCTGCGCGCCGGCGAGGGCCTCGCGGCCGCGCACGCCGAGGGCATCGTGCACCGCGACTTCAAGCCCGACAACGTGCTGGTCGGGCGCGATGGTCGACCGCGCGTGCTCGACTTCGGCCTGGCCCGCGCGACCTCCGAGACGCTCTCCAGCTCCGATGCGCTGCCGATCACGACGACGTCGCCGCCGGGCGCGGTGAGCTCGTCGACCAGCGCCGCGTCGCGATCGGGCTCGGCGCTGCGGGATCTCGATCTCACGCGCACCGGCACGGTCGTCGGGACGCCCGCGTACATGGCCCCCGAGCAGCTCGAGCGGGCCGAGCCCGATGCGCGCAGCGACCAGTTCTCGTTCTGCGTGGCGCTGTTCGAGGCGCTGCACGGCAAGCGACCGTTCGCGGGCTCCACGTACACCGAGCTCGGCGAGAACATCGCCGCCGGCGCCGTGGTGTCCGTCGATCCCCGCAGCCACGGCGTGCCGCGGGCGCTGCAGACCGTCGTGCGCACCGGGCTGTCCCGCGATCCCGCGCTGCGCCACCGCGACATGCGGAGCTTGCTCGACGCGCTGCGCGGCGCGGCCAAGCCCGACGCGCGACGCGGGCGCGTGTGGGCGATCGCCGGCGCGATCGGGCTCGGCGCAGCGGCAGCCGGCGCGATCGCCCTGTCCGGCGGCGGCGGACCGAGCCCGACGCAGGCGCCCGCGCCCGCGCCCGACGGAACCCCGGCCGAGGCGCCCGCAGATCCGTGGGCGGCGATCGTCGCCGACAGCGAGCTGCCACCCGAGATCCCCACCGCGCTCGCGGACGATCCGACCGGCCTCACCGTGCACCGCCTCCGCAACGGCCTGACCGTGTACATCGTGACGCGGCCGCTCGAGCCGTTCATCAGCGCCTCGCTGGTGCTCCGCGCCGGCGCGATGCAGGAGGGCGAGGTCGACCAGGGCCTCGCCGCGCTCACGCTCGCGGCGGTGATGGAGGGCGGCGAGCGCCTCGGTGTCCGCGACCTCGCGCGCGAGCGACCGCTGCGCGACGCCGAGGCGGCGATGCTCGCGGCGCTGCCAACGGTCCGCGACGTCCGCGGTCGCGAGGCCCTGTTGCGCGCCGCCGGTGCCGCCGAGCTCGCGGCCGCCGGCGCCGCCCTGCGCGACGAGTACTACGCCGGCGCCCTCGGCCTCGGCGGCCGCGAGCCGGTGTCGCTGTCGGGCCCGGGATCGATCGTCAGCGTCGAGATCCCCACCCATCGGTTCGGCGCGTGGGTCGAGCTGTCCGCCGAGATGCTGCGCCGCCCGATCTTCCGCAACTTCCTCACCGTCACCGCGCAGAAGCTCGAGTTCCTGGCCTGGATCGCCGAGGGCCGCGGCGCCGAGCAGGCGGCCACGCGGGCGCTCTCGGGCGTCACCGGGATCCACGAGGACTTCGCCGCCGCCGCGACCAAGCTCGCCCTGGTCCCGCTCGGCGACGCGAGGCGCTTCTGGGCCACCTACTACCGGCCGAACAACACCGCGGTGGTGCTCATCGGCGACATCACGCCGACCGAGGCGCTGCCGATCCTCGAGCGCGCGTTCGGAGACTGGGAACCGGCCGCGATCCCGAAGCCCGCGCACGTCGATCGGCCGCTCGCCCAGGCGCGCACGCAGATCGACGTCCACGACACCGGCGCTCCGTTGGCGCTGCTGGTGTGGGCGCTGCCGCCCCCGTCGTCGCCCGACTTCCCGGCGTTCCTCGAGCTGAACCGCGTGCTCGCGGGTCCCGATGGCATCCTCGCGGGGGCCCTGCGCGACTCGACCAGCGGCGGGACGTGCGACGTCGGCCCGCTCCGCGACTTCCAGGTCGGCGTGTACCCCGGCCCCGGACAATCGCTCGCCGAGGCCGAGGCCCAGGTCTACGGCGTGCTCGAGGATGTGGCGGCCGATCGCATCCCCGAGGCGATCTGGGAGCGGGCGCTCGCACAGGCCGAGCTCGAGCGCCACCGCTGGGCGCGGACCAATGGCGCGCTCACGCGGCTCGTCGTCGAATCGTACCTCGGCCGCTCGCCGTGGCAGGACGTCGCGCAGTCGCTCGGTCCGACCCCGGTCGATCGCGCGCGGATCGTGCGGACCGCCACGGCGCTGCTCGGGACCGGCCACGTCGCGGTCCACCGCACGCCGGGCAAACCGCCGGTGTTCCCCGGCGTGCGCCTGCCGATCGAGCGCGTGCCGCCGCAGCTCGGGGTGCACAGCGACTTCGTGCGCGCGCTCATCGACGCGCCGTCGATCCCGATGGAGCCGCGGTTCCTCGTCGAGGGCAGCCACTATCGCGTGCACGAGCGCGGCGCGGGCCGAGTCGTCGCCACGCAGACGCGCGATCCGATCGTACGCCTCGGCTGGATCCACCGCGTCGGCGCGGCCGAGGACCCGTTCGTCTGCGACGCCGTGCGGGCGCTCGCCGATCGGATCCCCGTCGCGGGGTTCGAGGCGTCGGTGACGTGCTCGACCGGCGAGACCCGCATCGATCTCGTGGCGACCGCCGCCGCGTTCGAGCGCGAGCTGCCGGCCGTCCTCGCGTGGCTCACCGAAGGCGAGCTCGAGCCCGACGCCGCGGAGCTCCACGCCGAGCAGAGCGTGCAGTGGCGCCGCGAGGTCCGCAGCGATCCGTGGAACCGCGCCGCGGCCCTGCACGCCTGGGCCCTTCGCGGGCCGGCGATGCTCGACGTCATGCTCCCCGACGACGAGACCATGCGTACGGAGGGCCCGCGGGCGATGGTCGCCTCGCTGCAGGCGCTCGCGCAGCGCGATCCCGACATCGTCTATGTCGGACCCGCGCCGCAGCTGCTGCTGGACGCACTGCCTCCGCCGCACGGACAGGCCGGCGCCACGCCTCCGCCCCGCGCGTGGCGTGAGATCACCGAGCCGACGGTGTTCCTGCTCGACGATCCCGATCGCGACGACGTCAGCGTGCGCGCGGCGGTGCCGTGGTTCGCCGCCGATCCGCGGGACCAGCTCGCGGCGAGCATGCACCTGGCTGCAACGCAGATGGCGGCCTGGGAGACTGCGCCGACCCTCGACGCCGAAGAGCCGCTGTACAACGCCCGCTGGTCGCCCAACGCCCCGGTCGGCATCGGCGTCGGCCTGCGCGCGGCCCCGGCCGACGTCGGCGTCGCGCTGACGCAAGCCCTCGCGATGCTGCGAAGTCGACCCAGCGCCGAGCAGTTCGCGGGCGCCCGCGATCGCCTCGAGGTCGCGTTCCGGGCGTGGCGCGTGCCGCCCCGCGACGTGCCGGATCGCGTGCGCGACTGGGCGACGGGCACCGACGATCCGCGCGTGGCCCAGTGGCTCGCCCTGCCGAGCCTCGACTTCGCCGACGTCGAGCGTTACTACGCCGAGTTCGACCGCCGGATCCCCGCGGTGTCCGTCGCCGCCGACGTGCGGAAGATCGATCTCGATCGGCTCCGCGAGCACGGACGGATCGTTCGCGTCCGGATCGAGGACATCCTGCGCGATCCGACGATGCCCGAGGTCGGCGACGACACGCCGAGCCTGCTGGCCGAGTAGGTGACCTCGCGAACCGGTCGCCTCGCGGAGTCGGGCTGCTCAGCGCGTCGGCGCGCGACGATCCCGATCGGCGGCGAAGCCCCGCGGTCGCCAGCCTCCGCGCGGCCGCTGCTCGAACGCGCCGAAGCGCAGATCGAACGCGAGCTCGGCGGCGACCCACGGCGCGCGCATGTTCGCGGTGAAGCCCCAGCGGCGCGTGCCCGCGCGCAGGAACACGCCGCCGCCGGCCTCCACCCGCCAGGCCGCGAAGTTGCTGCCGTCGTCAGCGTCGTCGCGCGAAGGATCGCGAACCCTGGCGATCACGGTCCCGACCTCGAAGCCGCCGGACAACCACGCCTGCGACACCGCGAAGGCGGCGAGCGCCCAGTGGGCGTCGCGCTGGAACGACAGCGTGCCGGGATCGAGGTCGCGGACCGGCGGCGGGTACAGCGTCCGATCGTAGACGGCGCCCATCTCGAACGCGCGCCAGCGGTAGAACGCGATCGCGAGCTGCGGGGCGACGCGCGGCCGCGACTGCCCGGGCAACCAGTGCACCTGGGCGCCGATCGTGAGGTGATCGAGCAGGCCGATCGCCGCGCCCGTGCGATAACGATGCGGATAGCCACCCGCGGCGGACACCGCGACGACGCCGTGATCGAGGAAGCGGGCGCTGCCGGCGAGCTCGCGGCTCAAGTATCGGTGCAGTCGTGGGCTGCGGGCCTGCATCGGCGTCGGCGGCCCGGCCGCGGACACCGAGCTCGCGGGCACGGGCTGCGGCGGCTCGGCGCGCGCCGACGCATGCGCCAGCGCGAAGGTCGCGAAGGCGACGATCGTCGCGCACCGCCGCGACGGCGAGCACCTGGCGAGTCGGAGCACCGCGGCGATTCTACGCGACCACGCGATCACGACGTGATGCATCTCCACCATCGCGCGAGCACGTCGGCGCCGCGAGTTGCAAACCGTGAGGAAAGTCAATGCGTTGGACGCTGCGACCACCCGGTCGGGCGGCATGCGCCACCGGCCCGTGCACTACGCTACGGAGGTTCGTTGGAGGCCCACATGCCCGCAAAGACTCTCTCCCGCCCGATCTACATCGTCGCCGCCAAGCGCACGCCCTTCGGCGCGTTCGGGGGCAAGCTCAAGGACCAAAGCGCGATCGACCTCGGCGTCATCGCGACCAAGGCCGCCCTCGCGGCGGGCAACGTGCCGGTCGACGCGATCGATCACGTCGTGTTCGGCAACGTGTCGCAGACCTCCGCCGACGCGCTCTACATGGCGCGCCACATCGGGCTCAAGGCCGGTGTGCCGGTGCCCACGCCCGCGCTCACCGTCAACCGCCTGTGCGGCTCGGGCTTCCAGGCGATCGTCAGCGGCGCGCACGAGATGCTCGCCGGCGACGCGGAGATCGTGCTGGTCGGCGGCACCGAGAACATGAGCCAGGCGCCGTACGCCACCCGCAACATCCGCTGGGGCACGAAGTTCGGCACCGACCCCAAGCTCGAGGACACGCTGTGGTCGTCGCTGTTCGATCCCTACGCGGGTTGTGCGATGGCGGTCACCGCCGAGAACCTCGCCGAGAAGCACGGCATCACCCGCGAGCAGTGCGATGCCTACGGCCTGCGTAGCCAGCAGAGCTGGGCCGCTGCGCACGCGGCCGGTCGCTTCACCGCCGAGCTCGCGCCGGTCGAGCTGAAGGGCCGCAAGGGCCCCGAGTCGTTCGACACCGACGAGCACCCGCGCCCCGAGGCTACGCTCGAGGGCATGGCCAAGCTGCCGCCGGTCTTCAAGAAGGACGGCGTCGTGTCGGCCGGCAACGCGTCGGGCATCTGCGACGGCGCCGGCGCGCTGCTGCTGGCCACCGAGGAGGCGATCAAGCGCCACGGCCTCACGCCGCTCGCCCGCGTGGTGCAGTGGCACACCGCCGGCGTCGACCCGACGATCATGGGCATCGGCCCGGTGCCGGCGATCCGCGGCGCGCTCGAGCGCGCTGGCATCGCCCAGGGCGACGTCGATCTGTTCGAGATCAACGAGGCCTTCGCGCCGCAGTTCCTCGCGTGCGAGAAGGAGCTCGGCCTCGACCGCGAGCGCACCAACGTCGACGGCGGCGCGATCGCCCTCGGCCACCCGCTGGCGGCCTCGGGCGCCCGCATCACCGCGCACCTCGTCCACGAGCTGCGCCGCCGCAAGGGTCGCTATGGCGTCGGCTCGGCGTGCATCGGTGGCGGCCAGGGCATCGCGATCGTGATCGAGGCGGTCTGAGCCAAAGGCGCCCGCAGGACACCCCATGACCACCACCGAAGCCCCCGCCTCGACGCTCATCTACGACTGGAACCGGCGCAACCGCCACGGCGCGTTGAGCCCGCTGGTCGATCGCAAGGTCTCGTTCCTCGACGAGACCCTGCGCGACGGCATCCAGTCGCCGAGCGTCCGCGACCCCAGCATCGAGGACAAGCGCGAGATCCTGCGGCTCGGCGCGAGCCTCGGGATCGACGTGTTCGATCTGGGGCTGCCCGGCGCGGGGCCTCGGGCGGTGGCCGACGTGACCGATCTCGTCGAGTACGCCGAGCGCGAGAAGCTCGGCATCGGCTACTCGTGCGCGGCGCGGACCCACAAGGCCGACATCGACGCGATCGCCGACATCTCGCAGCGCACCGGCAAGGAGATCGCGATCTATGCGTTCCTCGGCTCGAGCCCGATCCGGCTCTACGCCGAGAACTGGACCGTCGATCTCCTGCTCGAGCGCACCATCATGGCCGCCGAGCTGTGTCGCTCGCACGGCCTGCCGATGACCTTCGTCACCGAGGACACCACGCGCACGCCGCCGTGGATCCTCGACAAGCTGTTCCGCGCCGCGGTCGACCACGGCGCGACGCGGCTGTGCCTGTGCGACACCGTCGGGCACGTCACGCCCGACGGCATCACCGATCTCATCGGGTTCACTCGCCTGCTGCTCGAGGCCCACGGCCACAAGTCGGTCGGCATCGACTGGCACGGCCACAACGATCGCGGGCTCGGAGTGAGCAACAACCTCCACGCGATCGAGGCCGGTGCGGACCGCATCCACGGCACCGCGCTCGGCGTGGGCGAGCGCGTCGGCAACGCGGCGCTCGACCAGACGCTCATGAACCTCAAGATCATGGGCGAGCTCGGCGATCGCGACCTCACCAACCTCGTGCCGTGGTGCAACAAGGTCGCGTCCGCCCTCGGCGTCACGGTCTCGGGGCAGTACCCGCTGGTCGGCGAAGACGCGTTCCGCACGGCCACCGGCGTGCACGCGGCCGCCGTGATCAAGGCGATCCGCAAGGGCGACGTCGATCTCGCCGATCGCATCTACTCGGGCGTGCCCGCGGGGTGGTTCGGCAAGCAGCAGTCCATCGAGATCGGCTTCATGTCGGGCGAGTCCAACGTGGTGTTCTGGCTGCAGCAGCGGGGCATCGAGCCGAGCCCAGACCTGGTGAAGCAGATCTTCGACTTGGCCAAGCGGACAGATCGCCTGCTCCGGGACGCCGAGGTCCACGCCGTCGTCGACGCGTGGCGCGCGGCGGGCGGCTGAGCCCGCGGGCCTCGGGCAGGTGGGGGCGCGGGCGCCGGGGGCGTGCCGATGTGGCCACCTCGCGCTCGCACACACCCTGATAGTGTGCAGGCAGACGCGCCCGGCGATGTCACCGATCCTCGAGGACGAAGCGGCGCAGCTCGCAGCGCTGTTCGACGGCATGGCCGAGGGCGTCGTGCGTCAGTCGGCGGACGGCGCCATCGTCGACTGCAACCGCGCGGCCGAGCGCATCCTCGGGCTCAGCCGCGATCAGCTGATGGGTCGCTCGTCGATCGACCCCCGGTGGCGGACGATCCACCCGGACGGGGTCGTACTGTCCGGCGCCGACCACCCCGCGATGCTCGCGTTGCGGACGGGCGCGCCGGTCCGCGACTTCCTCATGGGCGTCGAGCGACCCGATGGCGAGCAGCGTTGGATCAGTATCAACGTCGAGCCCTTGATCCGCGCCGCGGGTGACGCCCCGTACGCCGTCATCACCACCTTCCGCGACGTCACGCACCAGCGGCGCACCGAGCGGGCGCTCCACGACGAGCGTCAGTTCCTCACCGCGATCCTCGGCAACCTACCCGGCACGATGGTCGCCGTCTTCGACGAGCATCTCGAGCTGCGACGCACGTTCGGCGGTGCCGCGACCACGTTCGACGAGCTGGTGGACGCCGACGACGGCCCAGAGCTCCGCGCCGCAGCGAGGCGGTGCCTGAGCGGCGAGACCACGCAGATCTCGGCCCGATCCGGCGAGCGCCTGCTCGAGCTCGCGCTCGTGCCGCTGGGCACCGCGGAGGCCGCCCTGCTCATCGCGCGCGACGTCAGCGAGCGTGAGGCGCTTCGCGATCGACTCTCGCGCCAGGAGCGGCTCGTCACCGTCGGCACGCTCGCTGCCGGCGTCGGCCACGAGATCAACAACCCGCTGCAGTTCGTGGCGCTGAGCATCGAGTTCGGGCTGCGGCGGATCGCGACCCTCGACCCGCCGCCGCCGGTGCTCGGCGAGCTGGCCGAGTCGCTCAACGAGGCGCTGCGGGGCCTGGGGCGCATCCGCGAGATCGTCCGCGGCCTGAAGGCGTTCACCCGCGAGCGGCCGGTCGCGCGGCCCGTCGATCTCTGCGCGGCGCTCGAGATCGCCGCGAGCATGGCAGCCCACGAGATCAAGCTCGTGGCCACGCTGGTGCTCGAGCTCGGCCCAGTGCCGCCGATCGTCGCCGATGACGCCCAGCTGTCGCAGATCTTCGTCAACCTGCTGGTGAACGCCGCACAGGCGTTCACCACCCCAGATCCCACCCACAACCGGATCGTCTGCCGCAGCGAGGTGGCCGCGGACGGTCGTGCGCTCGTGACGGTGAGCGACAACGGCACCGGCATCGATCCCACGGTGCTGCCACGCATCTTCGATCCGTTCTTCACCACCAAGGCGATCGGCACCGGCACCGGCCTGGGCCTGTCGATCTGCCACGGTATCGTGTCGGCCCTGGGCGGGGAGATCACCTGCACCTCGGAGCTCGGGCGTGGCACGACGTTCCGGGTGGCGCTGCCGGTCAGCGACGATGAGCTGCCCGCACCGCGGCCCGCGGTGAGGATCCGAGCCCCGCTGCGCGGCCGTGTCGTGGTGATCGACGACGAGGTCGACGTCCTCGACGTGCTCGGTCGCGTGCTGCGCGAGGAGCACGAGCTCACGATGTTCTCGAGCGCCCGCGAGGCGCTCGACCACCTGCTCGACGCTCGCGAGGCCCCCGAGGCGGTGCTGTGCGACCTGATGATGCCGTACATCTCCGGCGTCGAGCTCCACGCCCGCATGCTCGATCGCAGGCCCGAACTCGCGCGGGCCTTCGTGTTCATCACCGGCGGCAGCGTCGACGCCCGTTCGGCCGAGCTGCTCTCCGATGCCACGGTGCGTCGGCTCGAGAAGCCCTTCGCCGCCGACGACGTGCTCGATCTGGTCGCCGAGGTGGTGCGCGACTCCAGGCGCCGCCGCAGCACCGCCGGCTGAACGGCTGCGCCTACGCCCCGGTGATCGCCCGACGCAGCGCGGCCTGGCGCGCGCTCGTCGAACCGCACCGCGTCGCCCCCGCGCACGACCCCGAGGGCGGCCCACATCGCGTCGAGGTCGCCCGCCGCCCGCCCGAGGCGACGCGGCGGGGCAGCGATTTGCGCCCGGATGGCGCAGCCGCTGCGGTCCGGCCCCGGGATCCTGAGAGCGCGCGATCGCGGCGCGGTGAGGCGGAGCCCGCGACCCCATGCGCGTCATCGGCGTGATTCACCCGCAGTGGGTCGTGCACGACCCACCAAGCGTGAAACCCCGCGCACGTTGTGTCGCCGAGGTCGAGGTGACACACCCCATGCGCGCGTGTTTCTGACAAGAATTCCAGCGGCGCCTCCACCACGAGCCGCTGGAAAGCGGGCGAGGTCCCTCGGCGAATACGAGTGGATCCGAACCATCCCGTTCGCGGCGGTCCACGTCGCAGCGCTGGCCGGGCCCTTCCTCGAGCCCACGGCGGGCGACTGGATCGGCTGCGCGGTGATGTTCGTGTTCCTGATGTTCGGCGTCGGCGCCGGCTATCACCGCTACTACTCGCACCGCGCGTTCAAGACCGGACGCGTCTTCGGCTTCCTGCTCGCGGTGCTCGCCCAGTGCACCGCGCAGCGCGGCGTGCTGTGGTGGGCGCACCACCACCGCGGCCACCATCGCCACTCCGACGAGCCCGCCGACATCCACTCGCCCGGGCAGTGGGGCTTCTGGCACTCGCACATCCTGTGGGTCTACGACGGCACGCGCGCGACCGACTACTCGAAGATCGCCGACTTCGCGCGGTACCCCGAGCTGGTCGTGCTCAACAAGCTGTGGGTGGTGCCGCCGGTGCTGCTGGGCGTGGTGACGTACATGTTCATGGGCCTCTCGGGGGTCTGCGTCACGTTCGCGCTGTCGGTCGTGCTGGTGTGCCACTCGACCTTCGCGATCAACTCGCTGTCGCACATCTACGGCACCCGCCGCTTCGACACGTCGGATGACAGCCGCAACAACTGGCTGCTCGCCATCATCATGATGGGCGAGGGCTGGCACAACAACCACCACCACTACCAGTCGTCGGCGCGCGCCGGCTTCTACTGGTGGGAGGTGGACATCACCTATTACATCCTGCGGGTGCTCGCGGCCGTCGGGCTGGTGTGGGATCTGCGGCCGGTGCCGCGGCACGTCTACGCCGCGGCCGAAGCGGTGCCGAGCCCGGTTGCGCCGTAGCAGCCTGTGACGCGCGCGTCATCGCGGTGAAATCGGCGAACCCCGTGGGGCTAGCTACGCTCCGATCGATGCTCCGATCGATCTGGGTGCGCGGCGCGTTCGTGGTCCTGCTCGGCGCGTCGGCGTGCTTCTCGGAGGCCGGCAGCGCGGGCTCGGGCGGCAGCGGCGACATCGGAAGCGGCGGTTCGGAGACGTCGAGCTGCGAGCTCGGCAGCGAGGGCTGCGAGTGCACGGCGGGCGGGAGCTGCGACGCGGGCCTGGTCTGCATCAGCCACACGTGCCTCGCGCCGTCAGGCGCGTCGAGCTCGCCTTCGTCCGACGACGGGAGCTCCTCCGGTGCCCCGGACGACGGGAGCTCGAGCGGCGGATTGTGTGGCAACGGGGAGCTCGACGAGGGCGAGCTGTGCGACGAGGCCAACGGCTGCGTCGACTGCGTCCTCGTGGATTACGCGTGCAACCCCTACAACCAGGTCGGCTGCGGCGAGGTCCAGACCTGCGATCGCACCCGCGGCGCGACGCTGAACGATCAACGCACCGGCTGCTTCCAGGAGGGCCAGGCGGGCTGGGGAGCGCCCTGCGCCTACGATCCGATCGATCCGGCGATGCAGTGCGCGGACGGCCTGTCCTGCGTCGGCGGGGCCTACCACGCGAGCTGCTCGGCCGCCGAGTGCTGCACCGAGTTCTGCGATCTCACGGATCCGTCGACCTGCCCCGACCCCTCCACGCAGTGCCTGACGTGGAAGGAGGTCGGGATGCCGGCCGGTCTCGACAACCTCGGGCTGTGCATCAAGCTATGAGCGCCGGTCGCCGGGCTCACCCCTCGCTCGAGTCGTACGCGACGATCCCGAACCACGCCTCGGGCACGTCCTTGCAGCCCGAGTCGCCGACCCGCGAGTAGGCCTCGCCGACCACGAAGGTGTAGGTCGTCGGCGTCCCCACGACGCCGGTGTTGCCGTCGTAGATCGACACCTGCTCGCCGTCGCCGACCGCCACGCCGATCGCGTCGCGGCGGATGGGGCCGCAGAATTGGTCGCAGTCCGGCTCGATGTCGCAGACGTCGTCGCGGAGCGTGACGCCGATGGGCGCGAAGAAGTCCGCGGCGTCGGCGGGCAGCAGCGTGCTCGATTGGACGCCGCCCAGGATGAACCGGCCGTCCTGCCCACGCAGGTTGAACCACTCGTTGCGCCAGAACGGCATCTCGGAGCGATAGGTCAGCCGCACGATCGTGCCGACGCCGAGGTTCAGCGGCGTCACCGGGTTGTGCGGCGCGACCACCGTGTGCTGCGAGAGCTCCTCCTCGTCGCACTCGAGCGTGACCGTCATCGTCAGCTCGTCGTCGACGAACTCGGCGACGTTGCACTGCACGTCGAGGATGTCGCTCACCTGGAAGTCGCCGCCGTCGAAGGTCCACGCCGCGGCCTCCGGGCCGAACTGCTCCTGGGGATCGCAGGTCGAGCCGTCGAAGGGCGGGCACGAGCCGTCGTCGCCCGAACTCGACTCGCCGGCCGAGCTGCTCCCGGTGGTGCCGGGCTCGTCCGTGGTCGCCACCGAGGTGTTGCCGCTCGCGGACGCGGAGCCGTCGCTGCTGCCCGCCGAGCCCGACGACCCGCCGCCGGAGTCACCGTCGGTGTCGTCGAGATCGCCGACGGACTTCACACCGCACGCGGTCGAGGCCGCGACGAGGGTGAGGCTGCAGAGGAGGCGGTGCAAGGTCATGGTCGAGGACGTCATGACGAGGAGGTGCCCGGCAGCCATCGCCATCCGTCACGGTTTTTCTTCGGCGCTGCACGGGCTGGCCGCGAGGCGCCGGGCGAGGGACGAGCCGGGGTGCGCGCGGAGGTACGAGGCCGCGGCGGCGCGCGCGGCCGGCAGATCGCGACGGGCACACTGCAGCCGCACCGCGAGCGCCATGCGCTCGGGGCCCATCGTGCCGTCGGGGAACTCGCGCGCGTGACGATCGATCGCCGCAGCGGCGTCCTCGAGCGCACCGCGACCGAGGGCCGCCCGCCCGCTCGCGATGAGCTGCGCCTCGCGACCGAGGGGGTCGTCGACGACGGCCGGCGCGCGTGGTGCCTCCGGGGTGTCGACGACCGCGGGCACGTCGAGCCCGGGCGCGGGGCGATCGCGGGGGACGATCGGCGACGGCGTCGCGGATGCGGACGGCGGCCCGGAGCGCGGTGATTCCGGCGGCGTCGCGGGCACCGTCTGCGCCCGCCCCCCGGATACGGCGGGCACCGGCGCGTCGATCGCCTGCTCGGCCGCGTCGCGATCAGCCACCACGCGCGCGCCCGACCACCCGCTCGCGCCCCACCACACCGCGGCCACCGTCGCCGCGAGGGCGATGCCCGCGACCACCCAGATCCGCGTCGACGATCGCACGCGGGGCGCGTCCGGCAGGACGCGTTCGGCCCCCGAGACGCGCGCCTGCACGGCCGCCCAGTTGGTGTCGCGCAGCTCGGGCGCGCACGTCGTCGCCCGGCGGAAGGCCTCGATCGCGGACACTGCGGGATCACGTGGCATGGCGGACCTCCCGACGCGCGCGGGCGTGTTGCCGCGCGAGCGCCTGTTCGAACCGGGCCCGCGCGAGTCGGAGCCGCGAGTACACGGTGTTGAGCTTCCCCTCGACGACGGTCGCGATCTCGGGCGCCGACAGGCCCTCGATCTCCGCGAGCACGAACACCTCGCGCTGATCGGGATCGAGCCCGTCGAGGAAGCCCTGCATGAACGCGATCGCCTCGCGCCGCTCGAGCTCGCGATCGGGCGTGGCGCCCTCGTCGACGGGGGCCTCGACCGCGGCGAGCTTGCGGGCGATGCGGCCCGCCGTGCGGTGGTGTCGCCACGCGACCCGCCGCGCGATGCCGTACATCCACCCGCGCACGCTCTCGATGCGCGCCGGATCGTCGAGGCGTCGGTGCACGACGACGAAGACCTCCTGCAGCGCATCGTCGAGCGACGCCGTCGGCACGCCGAGGCAGCCCAGCGTCCGGCGGATGCCGTCGTGGAAGCGCAGATAGAGCGCCGCGAACTCGGCCTCGGCCCCGTCGGCGCTGTGGGCGAACCCCATCGGTTCGGGGTGCCCGGCGTCGGGCCGATCCGTCACGGAAACCGCACCTCGATCGCCGCGGCCAGGCGCACGCCCACCACGGGCGCCTGCGCCAGGGTCCGCACGCCGCCCGCCGCATCGACGCCGAAGCGCGGGCGCGCGATCGCGAGGGCGAGCGTGGGATCGAGTCGCAGCGCAAACCCGGGCACTGGGGCCCACGCGAGCCCGGCGCCCAGCAGCGCGGCCACCCACGCCCCGTGGCGCAGCCGCGCGTTCGTCACCCCGACGCCGCGCGCCGTCATGTCGCCGACCTCGAGCCCGGCGAGCAGCGGGAACTCGACGGTGCGCACCGCCAGCACGAACCCTGCGCGCAACGACGCGGTGACGAGCCCGATGTTCGCGCCGGCGTCGGTGTCGGGCACAGGCAGTCGCGCGGTGCGGTCGAGCACCCAGGTCGCGTCGAGCTGCACACGCGCGCGCCGGAGCAGCAGCGCGCCGCCGATCGCGATCGCCGGCGACGCGCCCGGCACCTGGCGGAGCGATCCGCCGCCGCCGACGAACACCGCGCCGCGCAGGCGACGGGCGCGACGCGGGGGCTCGGCCGTCGGCGGTGATGTCGGGGCCGCGGTCGGCCGCGGGGCCACGCGGGTGGGCTCGGGCAGCGACGGCGGCATCGGGCGCGCGTCGAGATCGATCGCGGCCTCGACCGCGAGAGCGTCGATCTGCACCGCGAGCACGAGCGCCGCGGCATCGGCCACGCTCTCGCACACCGGCCCGCGGACCTCGCGAACGGTCGCGGTGCCCGCGGTCACGCACCGCACCTCGGCGACGAAGCCACCGCGCGGATCGGGGACGACGGTCACCACCGCCTGCGCATCGAGCTCGCCCGCGTCACCGAGCAGCGCCCCGACGCGGGCTTCGAACGCCGCGGGGTCGGGGCACTGCGGCGGTGCGTGCCACTGCACGGTCGGCGCGTGCGCGAGCACGGCGGTGACGATCGAGACCAACATGGCGGACCGCCATCAGGTCGCGAGGAGCTGCTCGAGGCGCCGCAGGATCTGGGGCACCGCGGCGTCGCCCTTGGGGCCGCCCTCGATCTTCGCCTCGGTGCCGCGCCCGTCGCCGCCGGGCACGGCGAAGCGGGGGATCAAGCGGCCGCCGTAGCCCGCGGCGTCGAGGGCCGGCGTGTGGCGATCCGCGTCGAACTCGAGGAAGCGGACGTTCGCGAGGGCGCCGTCGAGCTCGCCGCGCTCGACCGCCTCGTGGAAGCGCTGGCACGGCTCGCACCACGACGCGCCGACGTAGACGACGAGCCGCCGCGACTCGGCCTCGGCGCGGGCCCTGGCCTCGCGCACGAGGGCGTCGACCTCGCCGACGGACTCGGGCACGCGGACGAACTCGGGCGCATTGGCGACCGCGTTCGCGTCCGGCGTCGCCTTCGCGGCCACCTTCGCGGCCGCCTTCGCGGCGGGCGTCGCGTCGTCGTAGGGGGAACCGACACAGGCCGTCGCGTTCGCCAGCGCCGCGGCCAGGATCATGAGGGTGCGGGTGCGCTCCATCGTCGGTGACGTCGACGCGATGGTAGCCGGTCGCCGTGGGCCGGGTCGACGTTACTGCGAAACCGAGTTCGCGCCCGAGCGACGGCGCGGCCTGCGGCGCTCGGGTGGGGCGAAACGACAACCTTGCGTGCCCCCTGCCCGGCCCCATGTTTGGTCCATGCGCGGTGCATGGAGACTGGGTCGTTTCGCCGGCGTGGATGCCTATGTCCACTGGACGTTCGCGTTGCTGCTCGCCTGGGCCGGTTGGACGGCGTGGCAGGGCGCGGGCACGGGCCTGGCCGTGGTCCTCGGGATCGGATTCCTCTCGGCGGTGTTCGCCTCGGTGCTGCTGCACGAGCTCGGCCACGCCTTGATGGCGCGACGCTGGGGCGTTCGCACCCAGCACATCCTGCTCACACCGATCGGCGGCATCGCCAGCCTCGAGGGCATGCCGAGCGCGCCGCGGGCCGAGCTCGCCGTCGCGCTCGCCGGTCCCGCGGTGAACCTCGCGATCGCGGCGTCGCTGGCGTTGCTCGGCAACGTCACCGGCCTACAGATGTTCGGCCTCGTCGACGGGCTCATGTGGGCGAACCTCTCGCTGGCGCTGTTCAACCTGATCCCCGCGTTCCCGATGGACGGCGGCCGCGCGCTGCGGGCCCTGCTCGCCCAGCGCATGGGTCGGACCAGCGCGACCACGCTCGCGGTGCGACTCGGCCGCGGCGTCGCGGTGGTGATGGCGGTGCTCGGGCTCTTCTACAACCCGATGCTCCTGCTCATCGCGGCGTTCGTCTGGTTCGCCGGCGCGGCCGAGGCCCGCGCGACGCGGACGCCGGAGTACGTCCGTCCCTCGGACTGGTACGGCGGCGTCGACGACCGCTACCCCGAGGCGCTCCGCCGCGTCCGGGTCGGATCGCGGATGGTGTGGATCGACGCGCGCCACTTCCGGGCGCGGTGATGCGAGAATCGCCAGCGTGACCCGGACCGTGGACCCGAACAGGAGCAAGCGGCTCGCTCGCATCGGCACCATCCTCGCGGTGGTGCTGGTGCTGTTCTTCCTCGCCGTGCCGCTGCTCTCGGGCGTGCTCGGGAGGTTCGTCCCGCAGCGCGTCCAGGATCCGATCGGCAAACAGGTGGTCGAGTCGGTGCGCGGCGAGGCGAAGTACTGCACCGACCCCGCTGGCCTCGCGGCGCTCGACGGCCTGGTGGACCGACTCGCGGCGACCACCGACCACGACGCGCCGTTTCGCGTGTACGT
>LNFM01003070.1_pt1 | contig 33739 bp, 27 predicted proteins | sample 596031 | NCBI WGS metagenome assembly LNFM01 (sample SAMN04254537, study PRJNA301005) | activated carbon metagenome | isolation source: dual media filters at the Ann Arbor, Michigan drinking water treatment plant | place: USA: Ann Arbor
CCGGATAAAAGCCCACGCCGCCCACTTGCAGTGACACCGCCGCATCGCGCAGGTCGGCCAGCGCCACGCCCGGCAGCCGCACGTCGATGGCGCGACCTTGAACGTGCAGGCTGTTCTGAGCCACGCCGCCGCCGCGCGTGTGCCGCAGATGGGCGTTGGTGGCCGGCGCCCGGTACCCCGAGATGACCTCGAACGGCCGCGCGGCGCCGAGCAACCGATGCACCTGGTGCAACAGGTCGTACAGCCGCGGATCCATCTCGCCCACTTCGCCCGAGTAGTGATCGCGCAGGAAGTGGTTGAGCGAGTCGAGCGCATCTGGCAGATAGCCCTGCGCCACCGCGTACACCAAGGCAATGCGCTCGCGCGTATGCGTGTGGGCCAGCGCCAAGTCGCGCGCTGAGGTGGTCCCCGCCTGTGGCCGTGAGATCGGCAGCAGGCCCGCGGCGGCCATGCCGGTCGAGCGCAGGAGGAAGCGGCGGCGATGCAGGACTCGGGTCTGTTTCATGACGTCATCCGTTGGGAGTGGACATCGGTGGCCGCAAGGGCGCACGGGGCTGGCGAAGACGCGCGTCGAGCTGGCGGTCATGGCCATAGATGTCATCGAAGAAGTGAATGCGTCCCTGCTTGACGAGCGCGGTGCCGTAGGTGATCAGCACCGGCAGCGGCTGCGTCAGCCTGACCGTGCTCGCCGCACCGGCCGCCATGGCCTGGCGAACGCGCGCCTCGGTCCAATGCGGCATGTCCTGCAGGACAAAGGTCGCCAACGCGAGCGGCCGCTCGAGCCGGATGCAACCGTGACTCAGATCGCGCCGGTCGCGCTCGAACAGCCTCACCGATGGAGTGTGGTGCAGGTAGATGTGGTCGCGGTTCGGAAACACGAACTTGATGCCGCCCAGGGCGTTGCGCGGACCGGGTCGCTGGCGGATGCGCGCGTTGCCGGCGAGGACTGCGTCCAGCATCTCGGACGACAGTCCCGTGACCACGGCGCCCTCCCGGGTCACGAACTCGAAACCCTCGCGATCGAAGTAGCCCGCGTCGCGCCGCAGTTGCGGCACCACCTCGTCGCGCGCGATCGATGGCGGCACGTTCCAGAACGGACTGAACTCGATGAAGCGCATCTGCTCGCCGAACAGCGGCGTACGCGTATCCAGCGCCTTGCCGACGATCACCTTCATCGTTTCACGCACGACGATCTGCCCGTCCTGCACCTCGTACGCGCGCAGCACGAACTCGGGCAGGTTGATGACGACCATGCGCGGCGCATCCAGCAGCGGCGTCCAACGCAGACGCTCCAACGTCAGACTGATCTGGCGGTAACGTGCGGCAGGTGTCACGTCGAGCTGCGCCAGCGTGGCCTTGCCGATCACGCCATCGTCGGTCAGGCCATGGCGCGCCTGGAACGACCGCAGGGCATCGACGAGCGCGCCTTCGTAGATCATCGAGTCTGTGGCAACGGTGGCGAGATCGCCCAGGGCGATCAGCCGCTCGCGCAGCAGCGCAACGCCGGCGTACGTTTGGCCGGGCTCGAGCTTCGCTGGACCGCGCGTCGGGCCCACCGGCAGCGGTGGCAACGCACGCAACCACGCCGGATGGTCGCCAAGCTCGCCGTAGCGAGCCAGTGCCGTACGCAAATGCTCATACTGCACAAAGCGCGGCGCCGCTTCTTGCGCGGCTGCGCGCAGTCGGCCCGCTGCGACGGCGGCCTGAAGGTAGGCCACCGCATCGAACGGCGCGCGCGGCGGCAGCCCGTTGTTCGACGGCAGCTGCGGCGCCCCGATGCGGCCCTGATGAAGGTCATCAAGGTAGCGCACCATGGCGGCAGTCAGGTGCCGGTCCAACTGGGCCAGCACGGAGGCGTCGCGCACCTCACCCTGTCTCACGCGGTGCAGGCTGGCAGCCAGGTCAGGCGCGTCGTAGTCGGACGGTCTCAGCCCATGACTGTCAGCCGAGGACAGCAGCTCGACAGCCTCGTGCGCTTGCGCGGTGGGACGACCTGCGTCGAACCACGACACAACCTCTGCACAGCGCGCGGCGGCAGGCAGCAGGAGCGCGACGAAGCAGACCAGACAGACAGTGCGACGTCTCACACACTCAGTATGCGACGCGCGATCGCCTCAGTGATGACCTGGAGCATGGCGAGCACGCAAGCAGATGCGCGCCGCGAACGAATTCCTTGCTAAGACGCCGGGCGTTCCTCGCGCCCGTCCGGGTGGCGGGCAAACCGTGCCGGATCGCGGCCGTGTACCGGTGCCTCGTCGGGCCACGGCCAGCCGCCAAACTGCGTGCGCTGATAGTCGGCGAAGGTTTGCACGATCTGCGCCTGCGTGTTCATTACGAACGGGCCGTGCTGCACCACCGGCTCGCCGATCGGGCGGCCTTGCAGCAGCAGGCACTGCGCCGGCGCGTCGCCGTTGATCAACTCCACCGACGCGTCACCACGCAGTTCGATCGCAGCCTGGCCGTCGACGCGACGGCCGGCCACCTGCAGCGAGCGGCCCTCGAACACATACAGGCAGCGCTGAGTGGCGGCGCTGCGCGCTGCGGGCAGGGTCCAGCGCGCCCCGGGCGCCATGCGCAGCGTCCAGATCGCCACATCCGCCTCGTCGCGCGCCGCCCAGGAGTCCGGCGGGGGCGCCAGCGGTTCGGCGGTCGCGGTCGGCTCGCTCAAGCGTCCGGCGATCACCGAGACTTCGGTCGTCCCGCCCTGTGCATCGATCAGCGTGCGGCGTGGGATGTCGGCCGCCCAGAACATCGTGAAGTGTGGAGCGGACATCTTCGAGGCCGCCGGCAGGTTGAGCCAGATCTGAAACAACTCCAGCGGATTGCCGTTGTCGGTCGACAGCAGCGGGAACATCTCGGCATGCACCACGCCGCGGCCGGTGGTGAGCCACTGCACGTCGCCCTGCCCGTAGCGCGCCGCGGCGCCGAGCGAGTCCGCGTGATCGACGAGGCCGCGCCGTACGATCGTCACGGTCTCGAAGCCGCGGTGCGGGTGCGCCGGAAACCCCGGCACACGCACGCCGTGATACATGCTCCAGCCGTCCTTGCCGCTGAAGTCCTGGCCGAGCGCGCGGCCCGCAAGCGGCACGTCCGGCCCAAACTGCCCGTTCGCGCGCGGGTAGGCGTCGTCGTGGTGGACGCAGAACAGGAACGGATCCAGCGTTGGCCAGGGAAAGCCCAGCGGCCTGACGTGAATGATCGGGTGAGGCGTCATGAGGTACTTATCGACTGGGACCAGGGATGGAGCGCGCCATGATTGAGGCAGCCGCGCACCCGCAGCGCGCGCAGACCATACGCAGCGATTCTGCCAGTTGCGGCGGACCGCCCCGTCGATCGCGCACGCTCCGCAGCGTCGCTCGGCACGCGTGGCAAGGCTTGCGGCCCGCTCCAATGCGTGACGCGGGAACTCCGGTGACATGAAGGCTTCCAATCCGCTCCACAAGCTGCGACGCTGAGCCGATGCACCCGCCCTGCCCCGACACCCCCGCCGCTGTGACGCGCCGCCGCTGGCTCGCCGCCGCCGGCGCACTCGTCGCCGCCAGTGCCACCCTGCCTCCGCGCGGCGCTGTTGCGGCCGCCGCCGATGCACCGCTGACCCGGCGCATCCCGTCCAGCGGCGAGGCCATGCCGGTCGTGGGATTGGGTACCTGGATCACCTTCAACGTCGGCAGTGACCGCGCTGCACGCGAAGCCTGCACCGACGTGATCCGGGCCTTCTTCGCCGCGGGCGGCCGCATGATCGACTCCTCGCCCATGTACGGTTCATCGCAGGCGACGATCGGGCATGCGCTGGCGCAGCTCGGCCGTCCAGCGGCCCTGTTTTCGGCAGAGAAGGTGTGGATCAGCGACGGCGCCCGGGGGTCGGAGCAGATGGAAGCCTCGCGTGCTCTGTGGGGCGTGGCGCGCTTCGATTTGATGCAGGTCCACAACCTGTTGTCATGGCAGGCGCACCTGCCGCGGCTGTTCGAGATGAAGGCTGCAGGCCAGTTGCGATACGTAGGCATCACCACCTCGGAAGGACGGCGTCATGCCGAGATCGAGCAGCTGATGCGGACCCAGCCGCTTGACTTCGTGCAGGTCAGCTACAACCTGCTCGATCGCGACATCGAGCAGCGCATCCTGCCGCTGGCGCGTGAGCGCGGCATCGCTGTCATCGTCAACCGGCCGTTCCGCGAAGGCGCGTTGCTGCGCCAACTGGCGCGCCATCCGCTGCCCGCGTGGGCGACCGAGATCGACTGCGCACACTGGGCGCAGGTGGCGCTCAAATTCATCGTCACCCATCCTGCCGTGACTTGCGCGATTCCAGCCACCAGTCAGGTGAAGCACCTGGTGCAGAACATGGCAGCCGCGCGCGGGCGCATGCCCGACGCTGCGCTGCGCGCGCGCATGGCGCGCGAGGTCGCCGCGCTGTGATGCGGCAGCCGCTGCGCGCGAGGCGCTCGTGAGCGAGTGGTGGACATACCGACCGTCGGACTTCCTCATGTTCTCGCCGCGCATCTACTGGCGGCTGTTCGCCTCGCTCAACGAGGCGTGGTGGCCGACGCAGCTTCTGCTGGTGGGCGCACCGCTGATTTGGCTGATCAAGCGCAGCGTTCAAGGCGCCGCTGCGCGTGGCGCGAGCCTGCGCGCCGCCGCGGTTTTCCTTGCGCCGTGCTGGCTGTTGACCGCCACTGCGTTCCTGCTGCAACGCTTTGCACCGATCAACTGGGTGGCGAGCGGTTACGCGGTGGCGTTCATGCTGCAGGCGATTGCATTGCTTGCGCTCGCCGCTGTCGGCGGCATCAATGCACAGGAGAACGCATTGCGCCGCCGCGTTGGCCTCGCTCTCGGCGCCGGCGCCCTGATCGCCTACCCATGGCTTGCCATCGCGTCCGGGCGGCCGTGGCAGCAGGCCGAAGTGTTCGGCCTCGCACCCGATCCGACGGCGATCGGCACCCTCGCCTTCCTGCTATTCATCGAGCCCCGCTCAACGCCGGCACGCTGGCATGTTCGGTTGCTCTGGCTGGTTGCGGTGGTCTGGTGCGCGATCAGCGCTGCCACGCTGGCAACGATGGGGTCGCTCCAGGCGTGGATTGTGGGTGCTTCGGCGCTGCTGGCACTCGGTGCCAGTGCGATCGGCAGAGCGCGAGAAGTCCGTGGGGATGGTTGACGCGTCCGACGACGGGCCTGTCAGCCGGCGTGCCAAACGCGTCACGCTGTACGCAACTCGCGAAAGCGCTCGACCCAGCTGACCGTCTGCAGCGCGCGCGCTGCTTGCGGCAACTCATCGAACACCGCGATGCCCGCCGCCACCGCCTTGCTGCGGTAATGGCGCTTTCGGTCCTCGACTTCCGGCTCGCCATCGGAACGCAGGACGAGAACCACCTGGAACAGATCGGTGCCTTGTGCTTGCGCGCGGACCGCCGCTTCGATCAGATTTCCGAGCATGTCGACATGTCGAAAGCTCAGCACGACGGTCATATTGATGTGCATGACGAGTACATCGGCCCCGCCGAGCTCGCGCACGATGCCGATGATGCGCTCGGCCACCCTGCCCTCGTCCTGTTGCAGTGCGCCGGCAGGAACATCGATCGGATTCAACACGCTCGATCCCGCCGGCAGGCGCAGCATAGCCAGTTCGCGCTGCGCAGCCGGCTCGAGCGGGCCAACCTCGAAGCCGCAGCGCGACAGGGCATCCGTGCCCAGCACGCTGGTACCGCCGCCATTGCCAAGCAGCACGATGCGACGCGGAGGCCTCTTCATCGGCGCCAAGCACTGGAATGCCAGCAGCGCATCGAGAAAACTGTCGAGATCCTCAACCAGCACCGCCCCGGTTTGCCGGGCCAACGCCTGCCAGCCGCGCTCGCCGCTGGCGAGTGCACCGGTATGCGAGGCGGCCGCGCGAATTCCCTGCGGCGTGGATCCTCCCTTCAGGATGACCACCGGCTTGGTCGCCCGGGCTCGACGCAGCAAGTCGAACAATCTGCGCCCATCACCGGCACCTTCGAGGTACAGGCCGATCACCGACACTTCCGTCGACTGCAGAAAGTAATCGACGAGTTCGGAAGGGCGAACATCAGCACAGTTGCCAACCGTCACCACGCCGCTGAAGCGCAGACCGCGGTTCTGGCCCCGGCGAATGATGTCGATGCCCAGCCCACCGCTCTGACAGACCACTCCTACGCGGCCGGCCTCGGCCAGGGTACCCTCGGTGAAAGTCACCCGCGCACGCGGCGCATACACGCCCAGACAGTTCGGACCGATCACCCGCACGTTGGCAGCACACGCCGCTCTGACCATCGCTTCTTCAAGCACACGGCCTTCCGCGGTCTCGCCGAAGCCGCTCGACATGACCTGGGCGATGCCTACACGGCCCGCGAACGTGTCCAAGACTTGAACCACGTTGGCTGCTGCAACGGCGACGTACGCGTAGTCGATCGTGCACGGCGTATCGGCGACCGTCGGGTACGCACGCAGTCCTTCGATCTCGGGCGCCGTGGGGTGGATCGGGTACACCTCGCCGGCGTAACCAAATGCCTTCAGGTGCCGCAAGAAGCGATTGCCGGCGGCGACCGACGTCGACGACGCACCGATCACGGCGATGGAGCGCGGCGCGAACAGGGGGCGAAAGGCATCGAGCGCGGACATGAGTTCACGCACGCAGGACGAATCGGGCATCGGCGGCAAAGGCACCGTCCTCGCCGACGATCAGCGGGTTGATGTCGACTTCCGCCACATCATCCAGACAGGCCATCATCACACCAGCCTCGCCGCCGATCTTCAGCAGCGCATCGATGATCGCCTCTTCGTCGACTGGTTTTCGCCCACGCGCTCCGCGCAAGAGCGCGACGCCCCGCAGGTCCTCGAGCATCGACTGAGCGTCGACACGGTCGATCGGGCAGATCCGAAACGCGACGTCGCGCAGCACCTCGATGAACACGCCGCCCAGCCCCGCCATCACCATCGGGCCGAACTCCGGATCGACGATGCCACCGATCACCATTTCGACGCCGGCCGGCGCCATTTCCTCGACCAGCCAGCGATCGGCACGCACGCCGTGCGCCTCGAGCCGAATCCGCATCGCCTCGATCTCCGCCGCAACTGCGCCGACATCAGCCAGTCCGATCGACACACCACCGACGTCGCTCTTGTGCAATACCTGGGTCGACACGACCTTCAGGACGTAAGGAGGCCTAAGGGACGCGCCGATCGCGGCCAAGTCGTCTGCGCCAGCCACCGTGCGGGAAACCGGTACCCGCAGCCCAAAGGCAGACAGGAGTCGCTTGCCGGTTGGCTCATCCAGTGCAGGTCGACCTTGGTCGCGCATCGCCCTGCAATGCGCCAGGAGATCGGCGATGCCGGACTCAGTCATGTCGCGCCCATTCAGCGAAACCGCGGGCACTGCCATCAGTAACTGGTCGGCCAGTCGCCGAGGTGGTGTTGGCCGACTTCGCTTCCATGACGCCGACGATGCATCTCGAGCAGCTGAATCAGGCAGGTGCGCGTTTCGCGCGGGTCGATCACCGACTGAGCCTCGTACAGCGCCGCCAGACTCCACGCTGAGGTGTCACGTGCCAGCTCGGCTCGCAACTGCTCGAAGCGCACCGGATCGCTTTCACGGGTGACACCGAACATCACGTTGACGCCAACATCGGGCGCCATGAATCCGAGATCAGCGGAAGGCCAGCACAGGACCTCATCCGAGTTTCTGCCGCCGCCCATGTTCAGGTAGGCCTGACCGTAGCTCTTGCGCATGATCACCGAGATCTTCGGCACCGACACCAGCGACAGGGCATTCATCCAGTTGATGATCTTGCCGGGGGCGCCGCGACGCTCGCCGTCGACGCCGATGAGGAAGCCCGGCTGATCCACCAGGAAGACAATGGGGATGTTGAAGCTGTCACAGAGCACGAGGAAGCTCGTGGCTTTGTTGCAGGCATCGACGTCGATTGCACCGCCCTTGAACAGTGGGTTGTTGGCGACGATTCCAACGCTGCGTCCGTCGAGCCGGGCCAACGCCGTCGTGATCGATTTGCCGAAGCGCGCCTTCAGCTCGAAAACGCTGTCGCCATCGGCAATCGCTGCAATGATCTTGCGCACATCGTAGGTCTTCGCTGCATCCTGCGGCAGGATGTCGACGATCTGCTCGGACTTCGACGCTGTTTCCGGTGGCACTGGACAAACAGGCGGCGCCTCACTGCAGCTTCCCGGCAGGTAGCTGAGGAACTTCCGCACCGTCAGGAGCGCTGCCTCGTCTGTGTCGACCACCACGTCGACCAAGCCGGTGGTTTCCGCGTGCAACTTCCAGCCACCCAGTTCCTCGGCATCGACGGGTTGGCTGATCGCCAGCGAAGTGACGCGACCACTCGCCACCGCCATCAGCGCACCCTTGCGCATCACCACGAAGTCGGACATGCACGCGTACCAGGTCGACGACCCGTAGCATGGTCCAAGCAAGGCGGACACCCAGGGCGACTTGCGTTTGCGCTGGTACTCGGTGGGGTCCTGCCCAAGGATCGCCCTACCCTGCGCCCCCATCCGATCAGGCATGCGCGCGCCCGAAGACTCACCGAGGAAGATTAAGGGCATTCCACTGCGATTCGCCACCTCGCGCATGTGACGGATCTTCTTGCCGTTGATCACCGAGCTCGATGCGCCAAGAACCGTGAAGTCGTTGGCCACCAGTCCGACCGGTCGGCCGTCGATCTTCCCGAAGCCGGCAATCTTTCCGTCGGCGGGCGTACGGTCCTGCACCTCCGGTCGATGCGAGGTTGCATAGAGCCCGCTCTCGACGAAGCTGCCAGCATCGAGCAAGACATCGATCCGCTCGCGTGCGTTCAATACTCCCTGGGCTCGGCGACGATCCAGCTTCTCGGCCCCGCCCATCGCCAGCGCTCGAGCCTTGCGGGCAGCGAGTTCCGACAACGCTTTGTCCATCGCCATCAGTCAAGCCTCCTGCGTGCCTGGCACGTCAAAGCATGCCCTGCATCGGATGGCCGGCGTACATCGTCTCTCGCACATAACGCGTATGCACGTCTCCGGAAAGGAAGTCAGGCTCATCGAGCAGCCGCTGATGAAACGGCACGGTGCTGGGAAGTCCTTCGACGCTGCACTCGCGCAACGCGCGGCGCATCCGGGCCATGGCTTCGGCGCGGTCAACGCCCCAGACGATCAACTTGCCGATCAGCGAGTCGTAGTAGGGCGGCAGCACGTATCCAGAGTAGGCGTGCGTGTCCATGCGAATCCCCGGCCCTGAAGGGATCGAAAATCGCACCAACGCACCGGGCTTGGGCATGAAGCCGCGTGCCGGATCCTCGGCGTTGATTCGGCACTCGATCGCATGGCCGCTGAACCGGATCGCATCCTGCGTCAACGGTAGCGGCTCGCCGGCCGCGATGCGCAACTGCAGCGCCACCAGATCGATGCCCGTCACCATCTCCGTGACGGGATGCTCGACCTGGATTCGGGTATTCATCTCGATAAAGAAGAACTCCTGACGCCGCGTGTCGACGATGTACTCCATCGTCCCGGCGCCGCGGTAGCCGACGCTCGCCGCCAGGGCCACCGCCGACTCGGTGATGCACGCCCGCAGCTTGGGACTGAGCACCGGTGAGGGACTCTCCTCCAGAAGCTTCTGATGGCGCCGCTGGATCGTGCAGTCCCGCTCGCCGAAGTGGACGACACGCTGGCCGTCGCCCATGACCTGCACCTCGATATGGCGAACCGGCGACAAGAAGCGCTCGATGTAGACGGCACCACTGCCGAACGAGGCCGCCGCTTCGGCCGACGCGCGCTCCAGGCTATCGCGCAATTCGGACTCCGCGTTCACCACGCGCATGCCGCGCCCGCCGCCGCCCGCTGCGGCCTTGATGAGGACGGGCAAGCCAACCCGGCGAGCGATCGCCAAGGCTTCTTCGACGCTGTCGACGGCGTCACGCGAACCCTGGCTGACGGGCACGCCAGCATCTTCTGCAAGCTTGCGTGCTGCCGCCTTGTCCCCCATCAGACGGATCACTGCGGGCTGCGTGCCGACATAGGTCAGCCCGGCCTGCTCGCAGCGCTCGGCGAAGTCGGCGTTCTCGGAAAGAAAGCCGTAACCCGGGTGAACCGCATCCGCGCCGCTGGCCCGGGCCGCGTTGATCACCGCCTCCTGGTTCAGATAGCTGTCCTTGGCTGGACCCGCGCCAATGCAGACGGCAGCATCGGCAAGGTGCACCGGCAGGGAATCAGCATCCGCGTCCGAGTAGGCCTGCACGGTGTCGATACCCAGGTCGCGGCAGGCGCGGATGATTCGCACCGCGATCTCGCCGCGGTTCGCAATGAATACTCGCTTGAGCATGCTCGTTCGACGCTTTTCCATTGGCACCGCAGCAGACAAAAATTCATATATATGTTTGCAGCGATGGTAGCATCCGAGGGTCGACGGCGACAAGCAAAGCGACTCAGCTTCCGTCCGCCGAGCCCTCGCCACCAATCACATTGCGGTACTCGTAGCCGTAGGTGTGCAGATGAGTGCGCCGATACTCGACTGGACGATCCCCGAACGCGTACGCGATACGCGTGAAGACCAGCAACGAAGTGAAAACCGGCACGCCAAGGCGACGCGCAGTCTTGGTGTCCGCAGGAGCCGCGGACAGGCGATCGACGATCCGGAACACGCTCAGTCCGAAGCGTTCCTGATAGAAGCCATACATCGTCGTCTCGCGTGCGACGAAGTCGCGCTCGGTCAAACCGGGAAAGAGCGCAACTGGAATATGGACGTCGTCGACAAGAACCGGATTCCCGCCCATCAGCAGCAAGTTGACGATGTGATGCACACCATCCCCAGCTGCAATGCCTAGTGCTTCCGCGACTTCCGCATTGGCGACTTCTGCTTCGAAGAGAAGCGTCTGCACGATCGGAATCTCCCGCGTGCCGTCCTTGCGGAACACGGGCCAGAAGCGATTGAGCATGCGCTCCGGACTGAAGCGCGCGAGGAAGGTGCCCCGACCTTGCTGGCGCACGACGACGTGCTCGGCAACCAATTCGTCCATCGCACGCCGTACCGTGCCGATGCTCGTGCCATACCGTGACGCCAGCTGCTTCTCAGTCGGCAACGGTTCTGTCGGCTCGAGTCCGCCGCTGCTCAGCGACCGGGTCACATCGAGCTTGATTTGCTTGTACAGCGGCAGTTGCTTGCTGTCCGATCGCCGCTTCAAGGCGGTGCGACCCGCGCGTTCGTTACGTTTCTTGATCGGCTGACGAGCCAAGATAGTCCTCAATCGACAGGAGAGCGCATCAAATGACCCGGAAGACCTGCATTGTCGCTGGCGCTCTTGGCGTGGCCGGCCGCGCGCTGCTGCAAGAACTCGAGAGTCGCCAAGATTGGGAAATTATCGCCCTGTCCAGAAGGCGACCCGACTTCCCCACCCGCGCGCGCTTCCTCCCAATTGACCTGGAAGACGCCGCCGCGTGCGAGGCCCATGCTGAGCACTTCGTCGATGCGACGCATGTGGTTTACGCCGCGTACTCGCCCCGGCCGACGCTTGCCGCAGAGGTCGCGCCAAACTCGGCGATGCTGACGAACCTGACAACGACGGTCGACCGCGTCGCGCGCGGGCTGCGCCACGTCGCATTGGTTCAGGGCAGCAAGTGGTATGGCAACCACCTCGGCCCCTACCGTACCCCGGCGCGCGAGGACGATCCGCGTCACATGCCTCCCAATTTCTACTACGACCAACAGGACTGGCTGGCGGCGTTTCAGCAGTCGCGCGCCTGGACGTGGTCGGCATGGCGGCCGCATGGGCTGTGTGGAATCTCGGTCGGAAGTGCGATGAACCAGCTCAATGCGCTGGCGTTGTACGCCACCATCTCACGGGAGCTTGGCCTGCCGCTGCGATTTCCGGGCGTGCCCGCTGCTTTTGCGGCGGTGTACCAGTTCACCGATGCGTCTGTCTTGGCCCGGGCGATTCTCTGGGCCAGCGACGATCCGGGTTGCGCCAACCAGGCGTTCAACCTCACCAATGGCGACTACGACCGCTGGCAGAACATCTGGCCATCGATTGCCGCCGACTTCGGTATGGAGACCGGCCCAGTTCAAACCATCAGCCTGGCGCGCATGATGTCCGACAAGGAACCTGTCTGGGCACGCATTCGCGAGCGCCATGGCCTGCGCCCGTACACACTTTCGCAGTTGGTCAATTGGGAGTTCGCTGATTGGGTCTACTCAAGCGCGTTCGACCAGATGTCCAGCCTCGCGCGAGTCCGCCGCGCCGGCTGGACCGAAGTGCTCGAACCGGCCGCGATGTTCCGCCGCCTGTTTGCACGGATGCGGACCGATCGCCTGATTCCTTGAGGCACATGTCAGACGTCGAGCTTGAGCAGCTTCGCCGCGTTACGCCACAAGAGGTTCGGCAGGATCTCCGGTCGCCACCCCATCTTCATGAAGTCGGCCACGGCATCCTGCACGTCCCGCACCGGGTAGGCGCTACCAAACAAGGTTCTGTCTTCGAGAAACATGTTGGCGCCCTGGACGTAGATGTCTGAACAGATCATCCCGGTGGTGGCGGCATACAAGTCCGGGGAGACGTAGACGTTGGGCGATGCGAGCGCCACCACGACCATCTCGTTCGCATATGGCCACGCGGCATGCGACACGATGATCTTCAAGTCGGGGTACTTGCGCGCGGCGCGTTGCACGGAGACCGGATTGGACCAAGAGATGTCATGGCCGCCGAGCGCCGACAACAGACCCGACAGCGAGATCGAGACCGGCAGGTCGTGCTCCAGCGCAGCTTGGTATATGGGATCGAGCGACTCATCGTCGCACCAGCGTGGCCGCTTCGCCGAACCTGGCTCGATCGATATGCCTTTGATGTTCGGTGCCTTTGCATACTCGCGGACCTCAGCAAGCCCGCGTGGGATGTCGTCCAGATCGATGCCGAGAAAACCGAGGAACCGGTCGCGGTACTTTTCCACCGCCTCGACGATCTCTCGGTTCTCGACGCCACCGAGGTCGCCGGAACCACCGGCTGCTCGACCCATCAACACTCCCCAGCGAATTCCGACCGCATCCATCTCCTTGAACAACAGGTCGACGGACTCCAACCAAGCCGAGCGAGCGCCCTTGAAGCTCAAGCAATGACGCGGATAGTGCATGGCCGTTCGAAAGACCGAGCCACGTGTCCAGGCAGGAATAGGTGGTCGCAGCCGCATGTCGATGATTGAAGGCATCATGGCGTTCACTTCGAAATCCTCCTTCTACTGAACGAGAGAAACTGCATGAGCAAACGCAGGCATGTCATCGTCGTCATGTATGACGGCCCGGATTCGGAGGCGTTCATCAGCTGGATGAACGGCCCCCATTACGCTGAGGTCAAGGCCACGCCGGGCATCGTTGCCGCTCGCCGGTACGAGGTCGTCGACGGCCCCGCCGATCGCCGTCGGTACGTCGCAATTCTGGAAACCGACGATCTGGAAGCGACGCTTGCGTGGCGCAACAGTCCTGACGGGCAGCGCTCGCAACGCGAGGCCAACGAGCGCGGGGTCACGAATCGATACTCGGTGATCGGCAAACTGGCGTACTCCACGGAGCGCTCCGAGCTCGGATAGCGGGCGGTTGCGCCCACAGGACGGGTCAGTACGGCAGTTCGAGCATCCTCGGCACGACCGTCGTGATCCAAGGGAAGAACACGAGAATCATCAGTCCCAGGAAGAGCACGGCCAGGAAAGGCAGCATGGGGCGGAACATCTGCTCCATCTTGACCTTGCCGATGCTGCATGCCATGAGGACGGCGATGCCCACGGGCGGCAGGAATAGTCCGATCCCTGAGGCCAGCACGACGATCGTGAGCCAGTGCACCACATCGATCTCGAGCGCGCGAACCAGCGGCAAGAGAATCGGTACGAAGATCAGGGCCGCGGGTGCACCTTCGAGAATCGATCCGATGAAGACGAAAATGAGCGCAGTGATCAACAACACGCCCCAGGCCGGAATCTCCGCCTCCTTCATCCAGTTAGCAAATGCCATCGGGACGCCCTGAGTCGCCAGCAGGTAGCCGAAGATCATGGCAAAACCCATCAGCATGGCGATGAGGCCAGTTGCGACCGCCGTCTGCACGAGTGCCCGCCATACCTTCTGCAAGGTCAACTGGCGATAGACAAGACCACCGACGATGAGCGCGTAGATCACCGTGATCGCGGCCATCTCGGTCACGGTGGCCACACCCAGACGGATACCACCGAAGATCACGATCGGGATGCCCAGTGCGAGGGCGGCATCCTTAAGACCGCGCAGAATCTCTCGCCCCGAGTGCGCCTTGTCCCGCGGCATGTCGTACAGGCGCGCTTGAACGTGTATCAGCCCAAGAACGAGCACGCCAAGGACGAGGGAAGGAAGCAGTCCAGCGGCGAACAGGGCGATCACCGAGACATTGGCGATCGCCGCCACGATCACCATCAGAATGCACGGCGGCACCAGGATGGCAAAGGCCGCTGATGCGCCGATCACGGACAGACTGTAGGGACGAGGGTAGCCGGCGCGTTCGAGCGGCCGCAGCGTCATCGTCGCCATCGCCGAGACATCCGCGACAGTCGAGCCGGACACCCCCGACTCGAGCATGGTGCCTACCACCACGCCCATCGGCAGGCCGCCGCGGAAACGCCCGAGCAATGTCTGGGCAAAGTAGATCAGACGCGCAGACAGTCCGCCTTGCTCCATCAGCGTGCCTGCAAAGATGAACAGCGGAATCGCAAGAAGAACGAACGAATCCACGCCCATGACTGTTCTATGTACGAGCACACCTAGCGGGATGTTTCCTTGAAAAAGGATGGCCACCACGGACGAGATGCCCATCGCGAACGCGATGGGAATGCCGACAATGATCAGGACTGCGAAAACGGCGATGAGAATTGCGATCGTCATGCTGGACGCCAGTTAAAAATGAGTTACAGCATCCGCAGACGAATCGCGCGGGCCATCTGACCTGAGGGTCTCCCACAGATTGGCTGCCGCGTAGATCACCATCAAGACGGCAGCAATGAGCACGGCAAAGTACAACCAGGCGATGCTCACTTGCAGCGCGGGCAGGCGCTGCATGAAAGAAAACTTGGTGGCAATCGCGGCCTGCCAGACGAACACCATCGAAAAGACCAAGATCGCGGCGTCCTGGAGAATCGAGGCCCGCCTGCGCCATACGGGCGGCAGGCGGTCGACAATCAGTTCTACCCCGATGTTTCCGCGATGCTTGAGGCCGACAGCAAAACCTAGGAAGACGGTCCACACGAACATCAACCGTGCGACTTCATCCGACCACACCAGGCCGAGGTTGAAGACATACCGCGCGAATACCGAGAATGTCAGAAAGACGACCAGCGCCGCCACGAGGATGCCCAACAGTGCTTCGGGTATGCGAAGCAGGACAAACCAGAACGGACCCCGATGGCCATCAGGCTGGTCGGCGTGGATCATCTAGCCCCCGCCGCCCATCCAACGGCCAGCACGCCTTCTGAGCTCATGCGCGATCACTTCTGCGCTTCGAGAACGACGTTCAGGAGTTGCTTGTCGATCTTGGGCTCGAATTCCTTCCAGATCTGACGCCCCGTCGTACGCCACTGCTCCATCTCGGCCGGCGTCGGCCTATACGTTTGCACGCCAAGCTTGCGCGCGTGTGCCCGCGCCGTTTCGAGCAACTCCTGATCGAGTTTGTTCGAATGGTCCTGCGCCTCGGCGGCCGCCTCAAGGATCGCCTTCTGCGCTGCAGGCGGCATCTTGTCGAACGTTGACTTCATCATCGCCAGCGTCTGGATGCCGATCACCGCTTTGTTCTCGGTAGCGAACTTGAGCACCTCGTAGTGCCGGGCAGTGGCGAGCCAAGTGGGCATCACGAACTCACCATCGACCACACCCGATCCGAGCGCGTTGTAGACCTCCGCCCAGTCGATCGCCGTCGGCACACCGCCCCAGTTGCGGAACATGGCGATCTCGACTGGCGAGGCGGTGGTACGGAACTTCAGCCCCTTGACATCGGCCGGCACCTTGATCGGCCGGCGGTTGTTGACGACATCTCGGAAGCCGCCGTTGTCCAGAACCATTAGCAGCTTGAATCCCTTCTGCTCAAATCGCTTGCGTATCTCGCTGCCCACCGGGCCATGCATGACCTTCCTGAACGCAGCCTCGTCGTTGAACACATACGGCAGGTCCATGAACAGCAGCGTATCGGTGAAGGCCGCCCAGTTCGCGTTCGACGCGCCGGCGAAGTCCACCGAACCATTGACCATCGCTTCCAGTGCCGTTCGTTCGCTGTACAGCGAGCCCGCGATGTGAACGTCGACCTTGATCGAGCCGCCGGACTTCGCGGCGACCAGCTCGGCAAACTTCAACATCCCCTTGCCGATCGCCTGATCGGCGGTCGCACCGTGGGCCAGCCGCATCGCCTTGGGCGCCTGCGCTTGTACCGGTGGAGCTAGGCTGACTGCAAACGTCGCCGTCAGCGCAAGCGTCGCGGCAAGTGTCTTGGTGAATCGCATGGTTCCTCCTGTGACCTTTCGGCCAGGTTGATGGAGCAGCTGGGATTCCAACTCCCTACTCAAGCGGCCCTCGAATAGACGAACCGCGTTCCCCTCTTCTCGACTTCGAGGTGCATCACAGCGGGGCGCTGCGAAAGTTGTTCCACAAGGCGCGCAGCAGGACTGGCGCCAGGCGCTGAAACCCGCAACGGTCCGGCCGATCGCATGAGATCGACTTCATTGCCGGCGAACATGTATCGGAGCAGCCGCTCATCGTCATCAGCAGCCGGATAGGCGCGCCGCAACTCAGGCCTTGCCGGATCCAACTGCTGGGGCAAAAGCGGAATCTTCTTCGATCCGTTCTCCACGATCCGGTCCAGCACGTCACGGTCGACCGGCGCAAGCAGGGATCCGAAGTGGCCCAGCGCGTACATCTTCACTTCGTCGGGGACGCTGCCATAGCGTTGACCGCTCACGACATTGAGCATTGCCTGCACGGCGATGATCTGCGAGAAGGGCGTAACCATGATCGGCCAGCCAAGCTCTGGCCGAATGCGAGCGATCTCCTCGAGGATCTCGTCGAAGCGATCCTCGAGGCCAGCCTGACGAAGCTGGTATCGCCAGTTCGTCAGCATTCCTCCCGGCATCTGGTGCCGGTAGTGAAACAGGTCGTACTCCATGGGCTGACCGCTCGGGAATCCCTCCCTTCCCGCGAGCTCGGTCAGGTAAGAGCTGATGCTCTCGATCCGCTGGCGATCAATCCGCGTACGCATTCCTTCCAGCGCGAGATTGCGCAGCATCAGCTGTGTCGACGGCTGCGCCGGCCCGCTTGCCAGTGGCGCGATTGAAGTGTGAAGCTGCCGCACTCCCAGGCGGGCAGCCTCGAGGTAGACCAGCGGCGCGAGCCCGGTGTTGCAGTGGCTGTGCAACTCGATCGGGCGACCGCCCATGACCGCCTGCAGCGCCGGCACCAAAGTGCGGATGCGATCCAGCGTCAGTAGTGCGCCGGAGTCCTTGATCATGATGGCGTCGACGTCGCCGCGCTCGATCAACGCCTTCGCAGTTCGCGCGTAGACCTCGTCTGTGTGTACCGGGCTCTCGCAGAAGACAAGCGCGCCGACGGAGTACATGCCAAGCCGCTTTGCGTGGCGAATGCTGACCAGCATGTTGTCGACATCGAACAACGCATCAAGCGTGCCGACAACCCTGAACCCATTGGCGCACAGCCGCTCGATCCACATCTCGACGATGTCGTCAGGCACCATGCTGAAACCGACAAGACTCTTGCTGCGGCAGTAGCCGCGCAGCGGGGTGTCGCGAAACTTGGATCTGAAGTACCGGGCCTTCTCCCACGGGTCCTCGCGCAGGTACCGCACGCAAACGTCGAACTGCACGGGGGCCATGAAGTCGACCATCGCGAAACCCGCGCGATCCATCGACTCTGCGATCGGCGCCATCATTGCCGAGGTCATGCGCGTTGCCCACAGACACTGTTGGCCGTCGCGCAGTGTGGTGTCGATGATCTCCACGTCACTTGCAGTCGGAGCGCAACTTTCCATCAGTCCACCTTGACGATGAAAAGCGCCTGGTCCTGTTCAACCATCTGTCCGTTCACAGGAACAATCGCGACAATCGTTCCATCCACACCGGCATTGACGGTATTGAACAGCTTCATCACCTCGACGATGCACACAGGATCTGCCGCCCGTATGCGCGCGCCAACTTCAACAAACGCAGGCTCGGCCGGAGACGGCGACCGGTAGAACGTGCCCATCATTGGCGCTCGAACCGCGACGCAACCAGGCGGTATCGCCGCATCCTTGGGCGCCGCCACGGCCGGTGGTGCGGCAGGGGTGGCAGCGTCGGGTACCGCGGGGCTCGCAACACTCACGGGGGCCACCCGACGTTCGGTCGGACTTGAGGCATCAGCCCGCTCTTCGCGTTCGCCGTGATTGAACTTGCGTACATGCAGCTTGATGTCCGCGGTCTCGAGGCGGACCTCGACATCCGTCATTCGATCGACAATGCGCAGAATCTGCTCGACATCGTCCTGCGTGAAACCGTTACCTGCCGACATGCTTCGATCCGCCTCAGTGAGTCACGGTACGCATCAGTTGCCCGAGGTCGTCGCATTGCTCGAGCGATCGAAGTAGCTCGATCGAGCGGGCAATCTTTTCCTGCGGTAGAACACCTTCGACGCAACCGCGGTACTTGTCGACGCATGCATCGAAGCCCAGGAGTTCCGGAGGCTGCCCGAGCGATCGTTTTGGCTCTCGGACAATCTGCGTGCCATCGCGCAACTTGTAGGTGATGCGAGGCGTCCAGCCGGTTGGCGTCCAGCCCCACTCCTCGCGTACGACCATCTTTACTTTCCGCCTGAGATCGCGAAAGGCCGGCGCCTCAATCCTTGCTGGCGAGAAACTCGAGGGTAGAACTTGCGGTTCGAGGAGCGACGCGGCGACCGCATGCGGAAGGCTGAACTGAGCCTCGATCTGATCGTGTGGCTCCGGGTGTTGCACGACGGTCGGGAAGAAGGCGTTGACCTCGACCTGGACTTCCTCGATCGAGTCCGCCGAGATCCGTCCCTCCTGGCGAAGGGCGACAGTGGATTCGATGATCCGCTGCAGGTGGTAGCAGCACGGATACTGTTTGATGCCCACCTCGAGCACGCGGTATGGCCGGCCCCATTCACCGACGATGGCATCGATCGCCTCGACCTTGCCCGCGGTGATGATGTTGAACAGGCCGCGCGGCGCCTCGAGGATGTCGGGCTGCCCCGTGAATCCGTCCGCAGCGAGCAGGGCCGCCGTCAGACCATTGCGCGCGGCAAATCCCATCTCGACGATGTGCGCCATGGACCCCGTCTGATAACCGAGTCCGCTTCCCTGCGACGCGGCGATGCTGATCGCATTGATCGTGCGCCGCTCATCCAGTCGCAGCAGCTTCGCTGCTGAAACGGCGCAACCAATCGATCCGGCGAGCGCAAGCACCATGTAGCCGAGGCGCCGCGCCTCGCGGCACGCAAGCCCGATCCGCGCCTGCGCTTCGTAGCCGAGAACAAACGCCTCGATGGCTTGACGACCGTCCGACCGCAAGTGCTCTCCAAGAGCGAAGATCGCTGGAAACAGTGTGTAGCTGGAGACTGCCTCGGGAAAGCTGTCGTCCTCGTACTCGGTTGCGTGTGCGTACGTCGCATTGGCCAGCGCGGCCCATTCAACCGAGGTCTTGGTGCCAGTACCGAGGGCAGTTGCCTCGCGCGCGCCGCCGGCGCGGTCGACATAGCGCGTCACGATGTCGGAACCGGGCGATGCCGGACCTGCCACCATCGCGCCGAGCGCGCTCATCGCCAGCGTCTTGCTGTAGAGCACAACGTCGGTCGGCAGGGAATCGAAGCCGGTGGTCGCAGTGCGGCTGGCAATCTCTTTCGTGATGGGGATCATTTGCTCGATAGCGCCTCGGCTCGCGCCGTAAAGAAACTGTGTGGCAGGCAAACATATATATGTTTGAAAACCACTGCAAGAGCTATCGACTCGATGACAAGAAAATTTGCGACGTAGCCATGCTGCGTCGCGCAACGATCAACGCTTTCCCTTGCGCTTCTTCGTCCCAGATTCGCGCGCAGGCCGAGCCTTGTCGAAGGCGGCGAGCTCCTCTTCGAGAATCGGCACCGCCAGGTTGCACGCGTGGATCCCAAGCACCGTGGTCAGTTCGATCGTCTCCAGAACTTCGGCGCGCGTCGCTCCTTGCTGCAATGCGTTACGAATATGCCGACGCACACCCGGCGCATACAGATGCGTCGTCGCGGCATTGATTGCGACCAAGATCAGCTCCTTGTACTTCTTTGGTAGCGGCCCATTGGAGAACGGCACGTTGCGCAGCTGCAGGTACGCCTCCATGAAGGCCGGATCCCACGCTTCAAGGGTGGTCCACAGCGGGTTCCAGTCGCCCGACTCCTTCTGCGCTGCAGTCGCCGGTCGCTTCATCGCTTCGGTCTTCTTCATTCGCTTCTCCCCTATCTCTTTGCATCGGACAGCAGCAGGTCGGCGGCCTTTTCGCCGAGCATCATGGCGGGTGCGTTCGTATTGGACGAGACGATGCGCGGGAAGATCGATAGATCGACTACACGCAGGCCCTGGACGCCGCGCACGCGCAGGCGGTCATCGACAACGGCACCCGCATCGTGACCCATGCGGCACGTCCCCACTGCGTGCCATGCGGTCTGACCAGTCTCCCTGGCGTAGGCAATGAGCTCGTCCTCAGTGGCAATGTCTGCGCCTGGCCGATGCTCGGCAACGATCACCTTCTGCAGGATCGGGCAGGCGGCGATTCGCCGAATCAGCTTCAGCAGATCGACGGCGGTCTGGCGGTCCGCCTCGGCAACGAGGTAGTTGGGCTGGATGGTCGGCGGCTGCAGCGGATCACGCGATGCGACATGCGTGAAGCCGCGCGACTCGGGATACAGCTTGAAGCCGCCGATGGAGAAGCCCGAGTACGGGTCCATGCCCTGGCCGGCGGAGCGCGAGTAGCGATCCTTGCCGCTGTAGTGGTAGATCCGGACCATGACATCCGGCCGCCCGAGCTCACCTCGACTACGCGTGATCGCATGCGCCGTCGACGATGTCCCTGCCATCAGGCCACGTCGCGTCAACAGGTACTGCAGCCCGACGCGCCATCGATGCCAGCGACTGCGCATCACGTCGTTGATCGTGATCGGCAGCATCGTCTCGTAGGTGCAGCGCACCTGCAGGTGCTCCACCAAGTTGCGGCCAACCTCCGGGCTGTGCAGGACCACCGGTATCCCCAGCGCCTGCAATCTCTCGCCGTCGCCGATGCCGGACAGTTCCAGCAACTGCGGTGAGGCGATGGTGCCGCAGCAAACAATCACCTCGCGCGCCGCAAGCGCAAGCTGTGTGACACCGTCCCGCAGGTACTCGACGCCAATCGCCCGCTTGCCTTGGAAAACAACACGTGTGGCCACCGCGCGCGTCTCGATCGTCAGGTTCGGACGTGTGCGTGCCGTACGCAGGTAGGCCGTCGCCGCGCTCCACCGACGACCCTGGTACGCGCTCTGCTCCAGGTAACGTACACCTTCATAAGAGACGGCGTTGTAGTCGCTCGTCGGCGCAATGCCGGCGTTCGTACAAGCCTCGACGAAAGCATCCGACAGCGGATCAGTACCGCTCAGTCGGCGGTCGGTGACCTGCACCGGCCCCATCTTGCCGCGCAATGCCAAGGTAGACGTCGGCACCGACTCCATGCGATGAAAGTACGGCGTCAGATCTGCGTAGCCCCAGCCGACGCAGCCCTCGTCGCGCAGGCGGTCGAACTCGAGCGGATCGCCCCAGACGTAAGCCATGCCGTTGATCGAACTGGAGCCGCCCAGCACCTTGCCGCGCGGCCAGTAGATGCGTTGGCCACACATGCCCGACTGCGGCTCGGTCTGGTACTTCCAGACATAGCGTTCATCGTTGAGCAGCTTGCCGACGCCGAGCGGCACATGGATCCACGGATTGCGATCGGGACCACCGGCTTCAAGCAGCAACACCGTATGGCGGCCCGATTCGCTCAGCCGATTCGCAAGTGCCGCGCCTGCCGACCCAGCCCCGACGATGATGAAGTCGACCGCGGCGTTGCTCACTTGCGTAGCTGCTTCGCTCATCTACAACTTCTGTCAGCGCCGTTCACTTGGCCGCTTTGTCGCGATGCTTGAAGGAATCCCGCCGGAAGCTGTACAGCGCATTCGGATCGACGTGGATATCGACGATCGCCGGCTTGCCGCAGCTCACCGCAGCGCTGACAGTCGGCCCGATGTCCTCCACCCTGTCGACCCGAAAGCCGCGTGCGCCATACAGCTCTGCCAGCTTGTCGTACGGCGGATTGGGCACATCGGCGCCGATGTATCGACCATCGAAGAAGTCGCGCTGATAGGCCTTCTCGGCGCCCCAGCAGCCATTGTTCATGACGATGCACACCGTGTTGATGCCGTGTGCGACCGCGGTGCCGATCTCGCTCGCCGTCATACCGAAGCCGCCGTCGCCCATCAGGCTGACCACGGTGCGATCCGGACAGGCCAGCTTCACGCCTAGCCCCGCCGCATAGGAGAAACCAACCAGGCCGAAGTCGAGCGGCGTGAACAGCGCCGGCGGCTGCCGGTAGAGCATCTGGTCGGTCGCCTGCAGGCACAGGGTCCCGGCATCCATGGTGAACATTGCATCGCGCGGCAGCGCCGCACGCAGCGCGCCGTACAGCGCCGCCGGCTGGATCGGATGACCCGGACGGGCAGCCACCTCGTTGCGCTCGGCCAGCAGCGCGGCCCGCTTGACCCCGAAGTCACGCGCCCACTCGATTGCGCCAGCCGTGGCGCGATGGCCGTCCAACGCATGCGTCAGCGCGACCGCAATCTGGCCAGCGTCGCCCTCGATGCCCAATTCCACCGGGAAGAAGCGCCCCACGGCGGATGCATCGGCATCGACCTGGATGATGCGGGCCGTCCGGCTCAGGTTGTCGTAGTTGTAAAAGGTGGTGTTGAAGCCGAGCCGCGTGCCGATGGCGAGGATGACGTCGGCTTCCCGCGCGAGCGCGGAGGCGACCACATTGCCGCGTGGACCGACCTGGCCGGCGTACAGCGGATGCTCGCAGGAGAGCGCGTCCCCATGACCAGGCGAGAGTGCGACCGGTGCCTGCAGCAACTCCGCCAGCGCCGCCACGTGCGCCGCACAGCGCCCGTTCTTGACGCCGCCGCCGGCAATGATCAGCGGCCGCACAGCACCGGCCAGCAGCCTGGCAGCCGCGTCGATCATCTGCATATCGCCGCTCACGCGCCCCATCGACTGCCTGCCGTGCGGCCGGATCGCTTCGGGCATGTCGGTCACGTCGGCCAGCAGATCGCGCGGCAGGTTCAGTGCCACTGGGCCGCGGCGCGGCGTCAACGCGGTGCGGAACGCCTCGCGCATCATCTCGGGGATGCGGGCCGTCTGCGTCAACGTCCAGGTCTTCTTCGTGACCGGTCGAAACAGCGCCTGCTGGTCGACCTCCTGGAAGGCGTCGCGGTACACGTGCGCCGACGACAGCGAACCCGCCAGCGCCACCACGGGCGAGAAGGCCGCATACGCCTGCGCCAGACCGGTGACGAGGTTGGTCGCGCCCGGTCCGTTCTGACCGGCGATCACCACGCCTGCCCCGCCCGAAGCGCGCGCATAGCCATCTGCCATGTGAGTGCCGGTGCGCTCGTCTCGCACGCCGACAAACCGGATCTCCGGCCGGTCGTACAGAGCATCGAAGACTTCCATGCCAGCCGAACCGATCAGCGCAAAGACGTGACGCACGTCTTCCGCGCGCAGTGCCTCGACCACCGCCTTACCTCCGGACATGACCGGCATGGCTGCTCCTCGTCATCGCGCTCAAAGGTGGCGCACTGCCCCATGTTGCCAGAATGTCGACATTCGTTCAAAACAGTTGCCTAGCGAATTGGGCCAACCCGATTAACATCCCGCCGACCATGGACGCCACTTCGATCGGTTCAGCCCTCACGCGCACCCTGCCCCTGCAACTTGCAGACAGGCTGGCCACCGCAATCATCGAAGAGCAGATCGCGCCCGGCGAGCGACTCAAGGAGGTGGATCTCGCGCGCAGTTTCGGCGTGAGCCGCGCCACCGTCCGCGAAGCCCTGCGTCTGCTCGAACAGCGCTGCCTCGTTTCCATCGTTCCGCAGCGCGGCGCTCAGGTGACGAAGCTCGAACGCAGGGAACTGGAGGACCTGTTCGAGATCAGGGCCGTTCTGCTGGGCCTTGCCTCCAAACGCGTGGCTCGCAGCTTCACGCCCGCAGCTGGCGCAGTCCTGACCAACGGGCTGGCGCGGCTGAAGGCGGCACAGGCCGATGGCACCGCGTATGCGCGTGCCAGTGCGGACTTGGCGGCCGACATTGCGCGGCTCTCAGGCAATGTTCAGCTGGCCGCCTACGTCGCCGACTTCGCCCTGCGTATCGGGCGCTATGCGCGCCTTGGCTTGGCCACACCCGAGCGGCGTACCCGATCTCTCGCCACCTGGGGACGGCTGGTTCGTGCGATCGCAGCTGGCGACAGCGACAAGGCCGAGTCCCTCCACCGTCAGCTGTCGACCGAGAATCTCGTTGCCGCCATGGCCGAGCTTGGCCGACGCGAGCGCCTGGAGCAGGCGGCGCGCCAGACAGTCCGTCGGCGAGAGCCGTCGCTGTAGGTCTGCCGCCTTTTCTCTCTTGGCAGAAAGTCGCTGGAAGGGTGCCGCGCGCGGTTCAGATCGAACGGTGCATGCCGCCGTCGATGTAGAAGCTCTGCCCCGTAACGTAGCGAGAGCGTTCCGAACATAGGAAGGCCACCGTGTAGGCGACGTCTTCGACGTCACCAAAATAGCCTGCTGGAATGTTGGCTGCAGCGAACTGCGCCTGGCTTTCGGGCGTCGGATGCAACTTCTGATCGATTTGCTCGCTGTGAATGCGGCCTGGCCCGATGCAGTTGACGGTCACCGCCCTTCCTGCCACTTCGCAGGCCAGCCCCTTGGCCCAAACGTGGACCGCGGCTTTCGCCGCATTTGCGCCGTTGACCGCGCGCGGTTCAAGTGACCCCGTGATGTTGACGATGCGACCCCAGCCGCGGGCCAGCATGCCAGGCAGCGCGGCTTGCGCGACGCGGCGTACAGCCGTGAAGTTGAGCGTCATTGCCTCGTGCCAGTCGGCTTCCGAGGCGCTCAAGGGCAACGGACGCGACCCACCTGCGTTGTTGATGACGATGTCAACTCGGCCGAACGCCCGGATGGCTGCATCGACAGCTCGCTCAGGGCCGTCGTCGGCGGTCAGGTCGATCGTCACAACCAGTGGATCACGCGCGCCGGCTGCGCTGATCTGAGTCGCCAGCGTCTCCAGCAGCGCTGCCCGGCGCGCGACGAGGACAGTCGTTGCCCCCTCCTCGGCAAGCACGCGCGCGATCCCGCGGCCGATGCCCGCGCTCGCGCCGGTCACGAGTGCAACCTTGTCTCGTAGTCCCAAGTCCATCAGCTCTTCCTCAAAGTACCTTCTTGAACGCAGAACACGATTGTGTCAGGCTGTCGTAATGTCGACATTCTGGCATCCATTGATGGGTTGGAGAAGACCATGAGCGCACTGCCGAAGCCAGACGAACCGTCTTCCGAACGACTGTGGGCGCGGGCACGCCAAGCGCTGGCGGGAGGGGTCTCACATGACGGACGCTTTCTGCCTCCTTATCCCCGCTACTTCGACCGCGCCGTGGGCGCACGCAAGTGGGATGTCGAGGGCACCGAGTACATCGACTACGCCATGGGCAGCGCCGCGATGATGCTCGGGCATGCGCACCCCGACGTGGTGACCGCATTGGTGGAGCAGGCTTCGCAAGGAACCTTTTTTGCGACCGTCCATCCGCTGGAAGTTGAATGGGCTGAGCTCATCCGGGAGCTCGTGCCCTCAGCGGAACAAGTGCGCTTCGTCGCGTCAGGCACCGAAGCGACCATGTTGGCGCTTCGGGTCGCCCGCGCCTACAGCAAACGGCCGAAGGTTCTCAGGTTCGAAGGGCACTTTCACGGCTGGCACGACTACGTCGTCCAGGGCATGAAGGCGCCCTACGACCGGATGCCCACCCTCGGTGTGCCCGACGTCATCATGGGAACAATGACGGTCTGTCCGGTCGACGCAGGCCGCGTCGAGCAATACCTCAAGAGCGACCCGGACATCGGTACAGTGATCTGCGAAGTCTCAGGCGCCAACTGGGGCAGCGTGCCGCTTCCCGACGAATTCCTGCATGACCTGCGCGCGTTGTGCGACCGCTACGATCGCGTCCTGATCTTTGACGAAGTGATCACCGGATTTCGCTGGAGCCCCGGCGGCAAGCAGGCGCTTCTGAAGATCACGCCTGACATCACGACGATGGCGAAGATCGTCGCTGGCGGCATGCCCGGCGGCGCGGTCGGCGGCAAGGAGCACATCATGCGGCTGCTCGATCCGACGCAGACCGTCGATGGAGTGAAGCCGCCGATCATCCACCGCGGCACCTTCAACGCCAGCCCGATCGTTGCGGCAGCAGCCGTTGCCGCGCTGAAGGTGATCCGCACCGGCGAGCCGCATCGCCAGGCCGACATGATCGCGGCACGCCTGCGGCACGACATGCAAGCCATCCTGGACGACCTGCAAGTCGACGCGCAGACCTACGGGGAGGCCTCGACCTTTCACGTCTACTTCGGCAAGGGTGCACGCACGTGCAGGATCGGCGACGTGCCGCCGGATCAGATTCGGTCACTGAAGCGAGACGCGCTCGATGTGTATAGCTGCGGTCTGCGCAAACGCGGCGTGGACTTCATGTCGTTCACCGGGGGCGTGACATCGCTCGCGCATCGGGAGACAGACATCGCGCCGACGCTGGCCGCCTTCCGAGGGGCAGTCGAGGACCTTCTGGCCGCCGGCATGGTCGCGCGGCACTGAGACTCGTCCACCGGAGCCGCTCGCATGAACGACATCGGCCGCCTTGAACTGGTACGCGAGTCTCTCGTCGCAGTCGTCAACGAGATGCGCGCCAACGTCATCCGCAGCTCGTTCTCCTCGATCATCTACGAAGGGCATGACTTTTCCTGCGGCATCGTCGCGGCCGACGGCAGGCTCGTTGCCCAGAGCCTTGACGACAACCCCATCCACATCTTCGCCGTTCCGTACTCGACCGCCGAGGTCGTGCGTCGCTTCGGAGACGACATCGGCGACGGCGACATCTTTCTGCACAACGATCCGTACACAGGCGGCACGCACCTGAACGATGTGCTCATGCTGTATCCCGTATTCCACGCCGGGCGCCTGGCGCTGTTCACCGCGGTCCGGTGTCACTGGGGCGATGTGGGAGGAATGACGGCGGGCAGCCTGTCCGGCCGCGTGCGCGAGATCTATCAGGAAGGCCTGCGCATCGTGCCGACGCGCATCTGCGAACGCGGTCGCATGAACGAGGCCTTCCTCGATCTGCTCTTTGCCAACATGCGGCTGCCGCACGAGCGACGTGGTGACTTCAACACGATGCTGGGCACATCGCGCAAGGCGGCCGAGCACCTGCAGCGACTGTTCGCGCGATTCGACGGCAAGGTCCTGCTCGCTGCCATCGATGAGCTGATCGACCGTGCCGAAGGCGTGATGCGACGGCGCATCCTCGACGTGCCCGACGGCACGTACGCAGCCGAGGCCTACATGGACAGCGACGGGCACAGCCCGGAACCGCTGGTGGGTCGATTGAAGCTGACTGTGGCGGGCGACCGCATCGTCGCCGATTTCTCCGGCTCGTCGCCCCAGACTCAGGGGCCAACCAACGTCGGCCCCGCGATGGCGTTCAACGCAGTTGCAACGATGGTCAAGGCCTTTCTCGATCCGGACACCCCGGTCAATCATGGCTCGTTCAAGCCGCTGCAGATCATCAACCCGCAAGGCAGCTTTCTGAACGCCGTACTGCCCGCGCCGTGCGGCGGCATGGTCGAGTGCCGCGCCCTGCTTTCGTCGCTGGTCGTCTCTGCGCTCGGCCGGGCACTGCCATCGCGGCGCGTCGGTGACCTCAAGGGCGGGGCCAATCACGTCTACATGTCGGGGCCGCGCCGCGACGGCTCCATGTTCCTGATGTACGAGTACCCCGCGGGCGGCACCGGTGCCAGTGCCGGGCACGACGGCAACCACGGCGTGCGCGCCTACCCCGAGGGGGACTTCAATGCAGTGTGGTCGGTCGAGGTGGTCGAAGCACAGTGCCCGGCCGAAGTCGTTCGCTATGGCATCCGGCCCGACTCGTGCGGCGATGGTCAGTTCCGCGGCGGCTGCGGCGTCCTGCGCGAGATCCGCGTTCTCGAGGACGGCGCCAGTCTGTCGGTGCTGGCGGACAAGTGCCTGATCCCACCCGCGGGAACGGCGGGCGGACATGGCGGCGCGCCGAACCGCTTCGTCGTGATTCGGGGTGGTGCAGTGATCGAGCCCTCACCGATACCCGGCAAGGTCGGTGGCTTCGCACTGCGCAAGGGTGACATCGTGCGTATTGAGACTGCCGGGGGCGGCGGCTACGGTGATCCGCTCCTGCGCGACCCGGCGCGCGTGGCACGCGAAGTGGAATTGGGCGTGCTCACCCCAACACGCGCGCGGGCTCGCTACGGGGTCGCGTTCGACGAGCACGGTTCGGTCGACGCGGAGGCAACGCGGCAGGTGCGACGGCACATGAGCGAGGCGCGCGTTGTTCTGACTGCGATCGACAGCCCGGCTGACGAGTTTGATGGCACCCGCCGCCGGATCCGCGTCTCGCCAGATGCGGCCCGCGTTCTGGAGGTTTCGGATGGCGAGCTGATCGAACTGTCCAGCGCCGACACGGCATTCGCGCTGCGCGGCTGGGCGCGTGTCGACTCGACGGTCATCGGCGTACCCCTGGGACCGGACGCCCAGGCAGTTCTCGGCGCCCCTGCCGGCGCCCGCGTCGAAGTGCGCCGAGTCGACACGGCGGTCGCATGAACTCGAAGGACATGCCTGCGTCCTACCTGGTCGGCATCGACGTCGGAGGCACGTTCACCGACATCCTCGCTTACGACCCTCGGTCGTGCGAACTGCTCGCGGCAAAGGTGCCTTCGTTCCCGGGCCAGCAGTGGCGCGGCGTACTCGATGCTCTCGCCGCCTTGGGGATCGCTCCGGCGTCGATCGTCGCGTTCGCTCACGGCACCACCATCGCCACCAATGCGCTGCTTGAGCGCAAGGGCGCGCGCACCGGCCTGGTGACGACCCGGGGCTTTCGTGATGTCCTCGAGATCGGCAAAGCAAGACGACTCAATGGCGGGCTGTTCAACATCACCTGGCAGCGTCCGCCGCCCATCGTCGAGCGCGATATGCGAATGGAAGTGGACGAGCGTACCGGTGCAGATGGGCAGCAGCACTGCCCGGCAGACCTGTCCGCGCTTGCTGGCATCGCGGAGCACTTCCAGCGCCATGGCGTCGAGTCCGTCGCGATCGCATTCATCAACAGCCACGTCAACGACGCCAGCGAGGCACGCGTCGCCGCAACGCTGCAGCAGCTCCTTCCACGGTGTCACGTGTCGCGCTCGGCAGAACTGGTCAGCGAGCGTGGCGAGTTCGAACGCACCTCGACCTGCGTCCTGAACGCCTACCTGACGCCAACCATGAGCGGCTACCTGCAGACCCTGATCACCGCCCTCGACGAGCGCGGCGTGAAGGCACCCGTCAACATCATGGGATCCAACGGCGGGGCGATGACACTGGCCGTGGCGGCGAAACGAGTGGCCGGAACCTTCCTCTCCGGCCCGGTAGGCGGCGTCACTGGCGCAACGCGCGTGGCAGAGATGGCCGGCCTGTCCGACATCATCACCTTCGACATGGGCGGTACCAGCACCGACGTCGCGTTGGTGCACGGGCTCAGGGCGCGCATGTCGTACGACAACCAGATCGATGCCTACCCGCTGCAGATGCCGCAGCTCGACATGCACACGATCGGCGCAGGCGGTGGATCGATCGTCTGGATTGGCGCTGACGGCACATTGCAGATTGGCCCGCACAGCGCTGGCGCACTCCCTGGTCCGGCGTGCTATGGCCGCGGCGGCACCGCGCCGACCCTGTCCGATGCCAACCTGCTGCTCGGCCGTTTGCCGACGAAACATCCGATCAGCGGCGGCCTGCGACTCGACCGCGCGCTGGCCGAGCGGGCATTCGAAACGCTTGGCAATGCGCTCGGCACCGCCGATCTCGTGCAACTGGCCGACAGTGCACTGCGCATCGCCATCGCGAAAATGGCAGGTGCAGTGCGGGAGGTCTCAGTTCATCGCGGCTTCAGCCCGCAGGATTTCACCCTCGTTGGCTACGGCGGCGCCGGGCCAATGCACATCTTTCATGTCGCCGAAGAGCTGGGCATCGCGCGGGTGATGGTGCCCCGCTTGCCTGGTCACTTATGTGCGCTCGGCCAGATGCTGGCGGACATCCGGCGCGACGCGGTGTCGGCCTGCGGCAGTCGACTGGATGCTGCCGCGCTCGAGGCGCTGCAGCAGCGCGCAAGCACGATGCGTGCGCAAGGCCGCGCCCAGTTGCTGGACGACGCGATCCCCGAGGCCCGCCATGCATTCGCGTTCAGCGTGGATCTGCGTTATGCGGGTCAGTCGTTTACTCTGCCGATCGACTGGGAACCGCAGGCGCAGTCGTGCGCCGACCTGCGACGGGCATTCGACGAGCGGCATCGCGAGACCTTCGGCTATGCCTCGCCAGACGGTGATGTCGAGGTAATCAACCTGCGCCTGGTATCGACCGGCAAGGTCGATCAGCCGATGCTTGCTTTCGCCACGGGCCAGACCGGTGACTCGCTGATCGAGCGACGGCCCGTCTGGTTCGATGCCTGGATCGACTGCCCCGTTCATGACCGCGACGCCCTGGCATCCGGTTCGACGTTGGTCGGCCCCGCCATCGTCGAGGAAGCGGGCGGCACCTGCGTGATACCTCCAGGATGGCACGTGTCGGTCCACAGCTCGGGTGCTCTGATGTGCCGTGCACCGGCGACCGCGGCTGCCTCAGTCTGAGGGCACAGGCGCAGGCCGCGCGTGGATCAGCGGAACCAGGTCGTGTCCTGGGTAGATCAACGCCGGCTTGAGCTCACGGACCTTCTTCAAAGCGGCGATCGAATCAAGCAGATTGACGAGGATGCCGTTCGGGATGCCGAGTTCATAGTTGCGCGCCAGCGGCACGGCATCACCGGTGATCAGCGCCTTGCCCTCGGCGGTCTCAACGAGAACCATCTGCGATCCAGGCGTATGACCACCGACGCCGATGAGGCGTATGCCGGGACAGATCTCCCGATCGCCGTCGACGAAGTCGCAGCGGCCCGAGTCCAGCAGCGCCTGCAGTTCGGCACGGTGAGAGAAGAAGCGACTTGTCGCCTCGTGCTCATGGGCCGGACCACGGAAGAAATCCGCCTCGGCCTGCTGCACCGTGAATCGGGCAGACGGCAACTCGCTGTACCCAGCCGCATGGTCCCAGTGCAGATGCGTAAGGATCACCTGTTGGATCGTCGCCGCGTCGATGCCGTGAGCACGCAGCGCCCGGCTCACGGGCACGACGTCGCGCAGGCCTCGCCGGTGCGCCTCGTCGAGCGGCGGCCCGGTGTCGATCAACACCAGCGAGGACGCTGATCGCAGCAGCCAAGCGCGGTAGGCGATCTCGATCGATTCGGCGGCGTTGGACAGGTAGAAGAACATCGCGTGATGCGCATTGCGCCGCCCGAGTTCAAGCGGAACAACCTCCCACAGACCCGGCGAACCGGCGTTTGCGCCCTGCGGAGATTCGCTGCTCATCGTTGACATTGGGCGAAACGCGAGAAGAGGTACGGCACGTGTCGACGGCCCGGCGCCGTCTGGCGGGCCGCTCGATGCTATCGCGGTTCCGCCGTTGAACGACGATGCGTCACCTCACCCGCAGCGAAGCGACTCAACCCATCAGCACATTGACGATCGCGTTCCCGATCCCCATCAACGCGGCACCCGAGATCAGGCCAGCGCAGATCGGTTCCAGACCGTCGACCCACAGTGCATGGCCGGCGGTGCCTTTCTCGCTGTGGCGCCGACCCATCATCCAGAACAGCATCGCCCCGACCCACATGGCGAAGGTTGCTTCCGGCGGCAGGACCACACCGAGGCCAATGGAAACGGCCGACAGGCCGAACCGGCCCTTGGTGGCAATGCGAGCCAGCTCGATCGCCACCGCGCTCACGGCCGCCACAATCATCGACACGATGGCCGAGGTCGGCAAGGCGCCTACGCCCTTGGCGATGATGTCCGCCACGCCCTTCCATTGCAGCGCTGCCGGGAACGCGAACTGATCGGACACCATCGTCGACGCGCTGCGCACGCCGTTGGCATCGGCGGGCAGGAACAGCAGGAAGAACAGCGGCACGCAGGCGATGGCGCCGGCGAAGATGCCGATCACGTGTCCAATCGCCTGCTGGCGGGGCTTGCCCCCGAGCATGTAGCCGGGCTTGATGTCCGACAGCAGGTTGGCCGAGTTGGACGCGATTTCGGCCGTCATCGCGGCCGGGATCAGGTTGCTGGCCGGGTTGGTGCGGTCGATCGCGCCCATCGTGAACTGGGTGATCTTCGACAGCGAGCCGGTGGGCGTCCACGAGGTCAGCGCCATCGAGTTGGTGCAGATCACCGACAGCACGAAGATCAGCGGCAGCGAGATGAACGCCAGCAACCAGGGGACGCCGAAGAACACGTGCGTCACCCACGCGCCGAGCACGCTGAACAGCGGAATGCCGACCATCGAAATCCACAGCGGAAACTCGATGTGTGCGAGCACGTCGGCGCCCTGCTCCTTGCTGCGGCGCTTGAACAGCCCACGAAAAATCTCGGGGCGGCCGAACAGGCTCACCAATGAGCCGACCACCATCATGGTGACGCCCCACCACAGCGACCACTGGTTGACGATCTCGGCGCGCGAGATCGGCACGGTGGCGCCGTCCGGCCCCACGCGCGCGACGATGTCGCCAGCCTGGATCATGATCGGCGCCAGCACCACGAAGTTGACGAAGGCGCCGAGCAGGCAGCTGGTGGCCACCGCCACGCCCATCAGGCCGCCCACGCCGAGCATGGCCGCGTCCAGCGTCAGGCGCAGGCCGAGCACGCGGATGTCGGTGCCAAGAATGGTCGGGATCCAGCCGCCGACCTTGGTGGCGGCGGCGTAGTAGTAGCTGTCAAGTCGCTCGTGGAAGGTCCACGGCGCTTTCATTCCCGCCCATTGGTCCATGCGCAGCAGCGAGAACTGCAGCAGCTTCATCCAGCCGTCGCTGATGATCGCCTGGTACAGGCCGGCGCCTAGGGCGGTGTATCCGAGCAACCGCGCTTTGAACATGCCGGCCGCGGCGGCACCGGTGTACAGCGCATCGAGCACCACGCCGCTGGCACGTCCCTCAGGAAACGGCAGTTGTTCCTCGTTGATGAAGCGCCGCTTCATCGGAAAGGCCAGCAGCACGCCGATGATCGAGACCACGCACATCCAGATGATCATGTGCCACCAGGGAATGATGCGACCGGTGACCAGCATGTAGGCAGCGAGACTGGAGATCATCGGCGCCACCATGTAGCCGGCTGCGGTCGCGATCGACTGCGTGCAGTTGTTCTCCAGGATGGTGAAGTCCTTGGCGAGCCCAGCGCCGGCCATGATCCGGTACAGCGCGAATGCCAGGATCACCGAGGTGAGTCCCACGCCGATCGTGATGCCGGTTTTGGCACCGATGTACATCG
>LNFM01003230.1_pt1 | contig 33733 bp, 32 predicted proteins | sample 596031 | NCBI WGS metagenome assembly LNFM01 (sample SAMN04254537, study PRJNA301005) | activated carbon metagenome | isolation source: dual media filters at the Ann Arbor, Michigan drinking water treatment plant | place: USA: Ann Arbor
TTCTGCCCAGAAAGTGACCCATGCGCGCCGGAATTGCCTCGCTTCTCATCGCTTATGTGCTCAGCCAGTTCTACCGGGCCTTTCTTGCCGTCCTCTCGCCCGTGCTGCAATCGGACCTTGGCGCAACTGCGGCCGACCTTGCCTCTGCCTCGGGGTGGTGGTTCCTGGCCTTTGCGGCGATCCAGCTTCCCATTGGTTCGGCGCTGGACCATTTCGGCCCGCGCCGCACTGCCGCCAGCCTGATGGCCGTTGGCGCGGGCGGTGCTTTCCTCTTTGCTGCAGCCACCAGCGCCCTGCATCTGAAGATCGCGATGGCGCTGATCGGCATCGGCTGCGCGCCGGTGCTGATGGCCAGCTACTTCATCTTTGCGCGCAGTTTTTCGCCCGCCGTGTTCGGCACCCTTGCCGGTGCCACCATCGGCTTTGGCGCCCTGGGCAACATCGCCTCGTCACTGCCGCTGTCTGCCGCCGTCGAGGCGTTTGGCTGGCGGCCGACGGTCACCGGCCTCGCTGTCGTCACCGGATTGACTGCCCTCGCCATTGCGGTCCTCGTGCGCGACCCGGAACGCGCGCAGTCCGAGACGCGGGGCTCGCTTCTCGATCTGCTGAAGATGCCGGCGATCTGGCCGATCCTCGCAATGATGACGGTCTGCTACACCCCGATTGCCGGGCTGCGCGGGTTCTGGGTCGGCCCCTACTACACCGACATGCACGGCTTTGACCGGCTTGAGGTCGGCGAGGTCGGGCTCTGGATCGGCATCGCGATGGTCGTCGGCAATTTTGCCTACGGCCCGCTTGACCGGGTGTTCGGGTCGCGCAAGTGGGTGATCTTTGTCGGCAATGCCCTGACCGTGCTTTGCCTCTTCGCGCTGTGGTGGTTTGCCGCCGCCCCGTCTGCCTATGCCACCACGCTGCTCATCGCCGCCGGGTTCTTCGGTGCCAGCTTCCCGATGATGATCGCACATGGCCGCGCGTTCTTTCCGCCACATCTGATGGGCCGGGGGGTCACCCTTCTGAACCTGTTCGGCATCGCGCCCATCGGCCTGGCACAGATCGCCACCGGCCGCATCTATGAGGCCACGCCGGCAGCCCCCTATCAGGCGGTATTCCTGTTCTTTGCGGTCACCACCGCAATCGGCCTTTTTGTCTATCTCTGGTCACAAGACCGGACCGACTGAGCTTCCCCCCTTTCCCCGGCGCGGTCCTTGCGCTAACAGGCGCCGTCCCCATGCCGGGGGCAATCAAAGGAGAACCCCGATGGGCTACAAGGTCGTCGTCGCGGGTGCCACGGGCAACGTGGGCCGCGAAATGCTGAACATCCTCGCCGAGCGCGATCGCTCGGCACTGAAGTCAGCTTTGGCGACAAGACCTTGAAATGCAAGGATCTTGACACTTTCGATTTCACCGGCTGGGACATCGCGCTGTTCGCCATCGGGTCGGACGCGACCAAGATCTACGCCCCGCGGGCCGCTGCTGCGGGCTGCATCGTGATCGACAACTCGTCGCTCTATCGCTACGACCCCGACGTGCCGCTGATCGTGCCGGAAGTGAACGCCCACGCGATCATGGGCTATGCGAAGAAAAACATCATCGCGAACCCCAACTGCTCGACCGCGCAGATGGTGGTGGCGTTGAAGCCGCTGCATGACCGCGCCACGATCAAGCGCGTCGTGGTTGCCACCTACCAGTCGGTTTCCGGCGCCGGCAAGGAAGGCATGGACGAGCTTTGGGATCAGACCAAGGCCGTCTACAACCCGGTGCAGGAAGTGCCGCCGAAGAAGTTTTCCAAGCAGATCGCGTTCAACGTGATCCCGCACATCGACGTTTTCCTGGACTCTGGCGAGACCAAGGAAGAATGGAAGATGGTGGCCGAGACGAAGAAGATCCTCGACCCGAAGATCAAGGTCACCGCAACCTGCGTGCGCGTGCCGGTGTTCGTTGGCCATTCGGAAGCGATCAACATCGAGTTCGAGGAATTCCTCGATTGGCAGGAAGCGCAGGACATCCTGCGCGAAGCCCCCGGCATCATGCTGGTCGATAAGCGCGAGCCCGGCGGCTATATCACGCCGATCGAATGTGTTGGTGAATTTGCCACCTATGTCAGCCGCGTGCGGCAGGACAGCACCATCGATAACGGCCTCAGCCTGTGGTGCGTATCCGACAACCTTCGCAAGGGCGCTGCCCTGAACGCTGTCCAGATTGCGGAGCTGCTGGGCTCGAAGGTTCTGAAGAAGGGCTGATCTGAAAATCCTGACGGTCGCGCGAGCGGCCGTCAGAACCGCTCGGCGCGCAAGACCTCGGTATCGGTGATCGACACCACGCCGATGTGACGTTCAACCACGGCAAACGCCGCTTCCAGCAGGGTATCCAGCCGGTCGGGACGAACGAGACAGATCACCGCCACCATACCCGCGCGACCCACTTGCCCCTCGCGCGTCCAGCGCCCCGACCGACCCGACCCGCCCAGAACCGGCAGCACGGTGAACCCGGACACGCCCGCCTTTTCCAGTGCTGCCGTCAGCCGGGTTTCCATCGGCGCCTCGATGATGATCTCCACGCGCTTGGCAGGGTGTGTCTGCATCGGTCAGCCTCCGAATGACTGGGCGACGGCGATATACGCCGGAATGCCAATGGTCAGATTGAATGGGAACGTCACCCCGAGCGAGAGCGTCAGGTAAAGCGCCGGGTTCGCCTCGGGCAAGGCCACGCGCATCGCCGCCGGCACCGCGATGTAGGAGGCCGAGGCCGAGAGCACCATCATCAGCGCCACGCCGCCGGTCGACAGCCCAAGGCCAAGACCAACCGCCAGCCCGGCCGCCGCGCCGATGACCGGCATCAGGATGCCGAAGGCCAGCGCGCCCGCCGTAAGTACACCCTTGGCCCCCTTCAGCCCGCGCCCGGCCACCAGCCCCATGTCGAGAAGGAAGAGGCACAGGATGCCCTGGAACGGCGCCACGATGAAGGCGTCGATCCGCTCCATTCCCTTGGCCCCGGTGATCAGGCCGATGACGAACGACCCGACCAGAAGCACGATCGACCCGTTCAGCAAGATCTCGCGCCAGAGGTCGGCATCCATTTTGGCCGCCTGGCCCGACCGCGCCACCAGCCACAGCGCCGACACGATGGCGGGCGCCTCCATCGCCGCCGCAACGGCGACCATGTAGCCCTCCGATGCGATACCCGACGATTGCAGCACCGATGTCGCGGTGACATAGGTGACGATGGAAATCGAGCCGTAGTGCGCCGCGACCGCCGCCGCATCAACGGCCGAGAGCCGCGTCAGCACCTTCAAAAGCGCAAAGGCCACGAACGGCAAGCCGAACGACAGCACCACGCCACCGAGGATCGCGAGGCCAAGGCTCGCGTCCAGACCATGATCGTTCACCGCGACGCCGCCTTTGAAGCCGATGGCAAACAGCAGGTAGATCGACATCGTCTTGGCGGCGGCCTCCGGAATGGTCAGTTCCGACCGCGCCAGAGAGGCCGCCAGCCCCAGCGCAAAGCAAAGGATCATCGGGGTCAGAAGGTTGGCTGCCGCCAGTGAAAGGATATCCTGCATCTACACCGCCACAAAACTGTTCAGGGCCGGATCGTAGCACTCCAGGCCACCCTCGCCCGTGTCGGTCCACAAGCCGTGCAAGGTCAGCCGTTCATCTTCGACCGCCTCTTTGACAAAGGGGAAGGTCAGTAGGTTTTCAAGGCTGATCAGCACAGCCTCCTTTTCCAGCGCGGGCAGGATCTTGCCCGCATCCAGATGGGCGACGCGGGTATATCCGGGGCGCAGGATATCCATCCAGCGGCCCACGAAGGACGATCTCGCCTCGAGTTCGGGTGCCAAGCCCGAACACATGTCATGGCAGCCCTTGACGCCGCCGCAGTTGGAATGGCCAAGCACCACGATATGCGCCACGCCCAGTGATGTGACGGCATACTCCACCGCCGCCGATGTGCCGTGATATTCGCCGTCGGGGTTGTAGGGCGGGACAAGGTTCGCGACGTTGCGGTGGATGAAGAACTCGCCCTCGTCCGCCCCGAAGATCGAGGTGACATGCACCCGGCTGTCGCAACAGGAGATTACCATCGCCCGCGGATGCTGGCCGGAGGCCGCCAGCCTGCGATACCAGGCCCGGTTTTCCTGATAGGTGGTCGCACGCCACCCCTGAAACCGCTGGATCAGGTAGCCGGGCAGGGGACGGACGAACTGCATCAGGCGCTTCCTTTGGTCGGACCCTCGCTGTCTAGGCGGCATTTGGCGAAAATTCGAGAGGCAAATTTCGGGGGCAGACGCAGCCTCTGCAACGAAATCTTCAGCATGCCGCGCAATTCTCGGCTTTGGGTGATGGGCACCGGTTGGGGTAACCAGATGAACAAGATAACGGCTCTCAGGCCGCGAGAGGTCGTGCGACAGGACGCCGAACCGATCGCTGCGATCTATCGCAATCTCGGCGCGCCGACGGCGGACCAGATGGTGACACGGGCGCTTGGCGAGCTTGCGCTGACGATGGCGGGTATCGCCGCGCAGGTAAAAGCGCACGAACTGGCCGATCTCGCGCGGCAGTTGACGCGCCTCAGACGCATGGCCGAGAATCTTGGCCTCACCAGCCTCGGCTCGGTTGCCGAAGATGTGCGGATTTGTCTGGAACGCGCCGACAACACCGCCTTCGCAGCGGTCTGGGCGCGGCTTTTGCGTGTTGCCGACCGGTCGCTGACGCATGAGGATGGCTTCGCCGACCTGTCGGTGTGAAACGCGCGGCGGCATCTGCACTCTGGACCTGGCGTAACGCCGGGCCTAGAACCCTTGCATATGCAGCAACCAAAGCGTGCCATGACCAAAGCCGTCCGCAATCCGGCGTTTGCCGACCCCGCCGAGCCATGCCTGCCGCTGCATGTCGTCCGTGCCGCCGATCTTGCCGCCTTTCTGGACGGGGCGGGCGCACGCTGGCAGGCCTGGCTGGCCGGTTCCGGTTTCGAGGCCGGCCTTGGCGAAACCCGGCTCCTGCCTGGCGCGGATGGTTCGGTGGCCGGTGCGGTGGTCGGATTGGGGACCGATGTTGCACGCAGGCGCCAGCGCTTTGGTCTGGCAAAGGCCGTCGCGGTCTTGCCCGCCGGCAACTGGGCGCTGCAGGGTGCGCTTGACCTGGCCGAACGGCACGAGGCCGCGCTTGGCTGGCTGCTGGCGGGCTACCGCTTCGACCGCTACCGGCCCGGACGCAAGGCGCTGGCCCCGCCCCGGCTGGTCTGCCCCGAAGGGATTGACGCAGACCGCCTGATCGCGATGGCCGAGGGTGAGTTCCTGACCCGCGACCTGATCAACACCCCCGCGCTTGATCTGGGACCGGCCGAGCTTGAGGATGCATTCCTCGCCGTGGCCGCCGAGTTTTCCTGCGCCACGACTGTGGTGCGCGGCGATGACCTTCTTGTGCAGAACTTTCCGATGATCCACGCCGTCGGCCGCGCCTCGCCGCGTGCGCCGCGCCTGCTGGAGATGCACTGGGGAAACACCGGCCCGCGCCTGACGCTGGTCGGCAAGGGCGTCTGCTTCGACACTGGCGGGCTGAACATCAAGCCCTCGTCCGGCATGAACCTGATGAAGAAAGACATGGGCGGCGCCGCCACCGTGCTGGGCCTTGCCAGAATGATCATGGCGCTGAACCTGCCGCTGCGCCTGCGCGTGCTGATCCCCGCCGTCGAGAACGCGATCTCCGGCAACGCCCAGCGCCCGAAGGATATCCTGACCAGCCGCAAGGGGCTGACGGTCGAAGTGAACGACACCGATGCCGAGGGCCGGCTGGTGCTGGCCGACGCGCTGGCCTACGCCTGCGAGGAGGAGGTCGACGTGGTGGTCTCGATGGCCACGCTGACCGGCGCGGCGCGGGTGGCCGTCGGCCCGGACCTCGCACCCTATTACTGCGATGACAGCGCGATGGTCCGCGCACTTGAGGCCGCCGCCGTGGCTGGGTTCGACCCGGTCTGGCGGATGCCCTTTCACGACGCCTACGAAAGCGCCATCGAGCCCGGCATCGCCGATCTCGACAACGCGCCGGGCTTTGGCTTTGCCGGTTCGGTCACCGCCGCCCTGTTCCTGCGCCGCTTCGTGACGACCCCGCACTACCTGCATTTCGACATCTACGGCCATGTTCCGACCGACCAGCCCGCCCGTCCGAAAGGCGGCGCCGGCCAGGGCGCGCGCGCCGTGCTGGGCGCCTTGCCGGACATGCTGGGGTTCTAAGCCGCCGCCGGGACCGGAGGGTTTCACACCCTCCGGACCTCCCGTGGGATAGTTCCAGTAGGGGAAACTGCCATGACGCGCGAGGAGACATGAGTTGGACCGCCGCCTGACCCCCTTTTCGGGCCGCGTAGCGCTGATTTCGATGCGCGCCCAGATCGACGCAGACCTGACGGCGGGCGAGCCGGGACAGGTGGCGGTTGCGCTGGCCGACCTTCTGGCCACGCCCGGCGGATCGCGCGACCGGCAGGTTCTGCTGGGCGACGCGGTCACCGTGATCGACCGGGGCCGCGGGCATGTCTTCGTGCAGATGACCAAGGACGGCTATTGCGGCTGGCTGGAGGACGCTGCAGTGGAAGCGCCACCGGCCTCGGAACCGACCCATTGGGTGTGCGCCCCCGCCACCCACCTTTATCCGCAGCCGCGGGTGCAAGCGCGCGAACGCATGGCGCTGAGCCTCGGGGCAAGGCTGTTCGTCAAGGCGGTGAATGGCGCATGGGCGGAAACGTCGCTGGGCTTCGTGCCGGCGGGCCATATCCGTCCGCTTGGCAGCTGGGCCGATGACCCGGTCGCGGTTGCCGAAAGCCTGATTGGCACGCCCTATCTCTGGGGCGGCAATTCGCGGGCGGGGCTGGATTGTTCGGGTCTGGTGCAACTGTCGCTGCACGCCGCCGGCCTTGCCTGCCCCGGCGACAGTGACCTGCAGCAAGCCCTTGGCGAAGAGATCAACGAGAGCGAGGCCTTGCGGCGCGGCGACCTGCTGTTCTGGAAAGGCCATGTCGCCCTTGCCACCGCAACCGACCGACTGATCCATGCTAACGGCCACAGCATGTCGGTGACGATCGAGGATACCGGTGGCGCAATTGCCCGCATTGCCGCACAGGGTGGCGGGCCGGTCTTGGCCCGGCGCCGGATCTAGTCTACTGCGCGGATCAGCTTGCGCTCGAGGACACGCAGCACCAAGGCCAGATCATGGCCGCGGCGCAAGACCTGGCCATCCATCCCGACCACCGCATAGAGCCCCTGCTTGCCGCGGAGGCTTGGCCGTTTCTCGATCCGGTAAAGCGGGTTCTCCGCCGTCCGGCGAAACACCGAAAACACTGCCACGTCGCGCATAGCGGAAATCCCGTAGTCGCGCCATTCGCCAGCGGCAACCATCTGGCCGTAGACACGCAGGATGAGACCAAGCTCTTTGCGGTCAAAGCTCACGTCCTCGTAAAGCCGGTCGCTGGTCGGGAAGGGGGTCGGAGCTTCGATGTTCATCACAAAAGTCTACGCCCTTCCGGTTCCAAATCAAGCGTTACGGAAAACCGGGAGCGGTGCGGAAGGTTCCCGTCTCAAGGCCCCGCCGACTGGTCTCTACCGTGTTCAGCCACTTGCGGGTGGCCGGATGGTTCGCCTCCAGAACTCCGGCGCGCACCAGAAGGGCGGCAATTGCCGCCTCGGAAGCGCGAGGACCACCATCAGCCACCTTGAGCGCGATCCCGAGCCCCTGCTCTGGCAGAATGGCGACATAGACGGATTCCGCGCCGTATTTGATGGTGACCCGCCCGCCCATGGCGCGCATCAACTCGGTGCAGCACTTGCCTTCGCCTGCCACAAGTTCCGGATAGCTGGCCATCGCCCGGGTCAAACGGTGCATGGCGCGCTCGCGCGCATTGCCGGTGTCGCGCGCCGTGGCAAACCGCGCCATCGCCCGCGCAAGGCCCGTGACGGTGACCGCGAAATTCGGCGCCGAGCAGCCGTCGATACCGTATCCGGCAACGGTCTCGCCCGTCACGTCCTCGGTCGCTTCGCGGATCATGCGCTGGAGGGGGTGGTCCACCTCCACATATTCCGGCCCGGCCCCGATATGGCGGGTGACGGTCAGGAAGCCGCAGTGCTTGCCGGAACAGTTGTTGTGCAGCTGGCACGGGCTTTCATCAAGCTTGATCAGGCGGTTACGCTCGTCACGATCGCGGGGTTCTTGCGCGCCGCACCGCAGGTCAGGCTCGCCCAGCCCAAGGCCGGCAAGCCAATCGCCGGCCATTTTCACATGGCGTGCCTCGGCCTCATGACTGGCGCAGGAGAGTGCCAATTGCGCCTCGGTCAACCCGACGGCTGCCGCTGCGCCCGTCTCGATCAACGGCAGTGCCTGGATCATCTTGCAAGACGAGCGCGGGAAGATCACCGTGTCCGGATCGCCCCATGTCTCCACCACGCCTTTCGCGTCACAGATCACGACGTGACCCGAATGGCTGCTTTCCAGAAGGCCCCCGCGCCACAGTTCAGCAAGGGGATGCGGGTTGGTCATCGTCTCACTCCGTCACAGATGCGCGATTTTATGCGCAGAGGGCTTTCAAGAAATGGCGTTCTTGGGTTAAGGGTGGGATATCGGGTTGATATGCTCCGCGCCACAGCAAAACGCTGCCCAGCAGCTTGGCGGAGCAGAGGCATAAGACAGCTTGGAGGCTGCGTCAGACATGACTTCTCTTTTTGGTCGCGCCCTTGGGGTCGCAGCATTTTCCCTGATGGCCAGCGCATCCTTTGCGCAGGAATCCACCAACCGGGTTGCCACCATGACGGATTGGAACGTCTTTACCGAGGAAAGCCCGAAGGAATGCTGGGGCGTCTCGAAGCCGAAGGAAACCGTCAACAGCCGTGATGGCCAGCCGGTTTCGGTGCGGCGCGGCGACATCCTTCTGTTCGTGACCTTCCGTCCCGGCAAGGCGGGCGAGATTTCGTTCACCGGCGGCTACCCCTTCGCGGGCGGCTCGACCGTCGAGGTGGTGGTCGATGGCCAGCCCTACCAGCTGTTCACCGATGGCGAGTGGGCCTGGCCGGGCAGCGCCGAGGATGACGGCGCCCTGCTGGCCGCGATGAAGAACGGCACCACCGCCGTGATGACCGCCCGCTCGGGCAAGGGCACCCAGACGGTGGACACCTTCAGCCTGCGCGGCTTTACCGCCGCGATGATCGACGCCGAACAGCGCTGCAAATAACCCGGACCTGAAACTCCGAAGCGCCCCCTCGCGGGGCGCTTTTGTTTTTGCGGCCGATCCCCTATATCCCCCTTGAACCGCCACAGATCGCCTGTCGCAAGGCCACAACGAAAGATCTGACCCATGACTGCCCCGATCACGCAAGACGTGCTGACCCTGCCGCGAAAGCTGCCCGAGACGGCCAAGACCAACATCGTCGGCCTGACCCGCGAGGCGCTGCGCGAGGCGCTGATCGCCGCTGGCACGCCGGAAAGGCAGGCCAAGATGCGGCTCGGCCAGTTGTGGCAATGGGTCTACCATTGGGGCGTGCGCGATTTCGCGCTGATGACCAACCTTGCCAAGGACTACCGCGCGCTTCTGGCCGCCCATTTCACCATCGACCTGCCCGAAGTCGTCACCCGCCAGATCTCGGCGGATGGCACGCGCAAATACCTCGTCCGGATTGCGGGTGGGCATGAGGTTGAGGTGGTCTATATCCCCGAAACCGACCGGGGGACGCTTTGCATCTCCAGCCAGGTGGGCTGCACCCTGACCTGTTCCTTCTGCCACACCGGCACGCAGAAACTGGTCCGCAACCTGACCGCCGGTGAGATCGTCGGCCAGGTCATGCTGGCGCGCGACGACCTGGGCGAATGGCCGGTGCAAGGCGCGCCGAAGGATGAAACCCGTCTGATCTCCAACATCGTTCTGATGGGCATGGGCGAACCGCTCTACAACTTCGAGAACGTCCGCGACGCGATGAAGGTCGTGATGGACAACGAAGGCATCGCTCTGGGCCGTCGCCGGATCACGCTGTCGACCTCGGGTGTCGTGCCGGAAATCGCCCGTACCGCGACCGAGATCGGCTGTCTGCTGGCCGTCAGCTTCCACGCCACCACCGATGAGGTGCGCGACCAGCTGGTGCCGATCAACAAGCGCTGGAACATCGCCACCCTGCTTGAGGCGCTGAAGGCCTATCCCGGTCTTTCCAACTCCGAAAGGATCACCTTCGAGTATGTCATGCTCGACGGCGTCAACGACACCAAGGAAGATGCTTACCGGCTGGTCGAGCTGTTGAAAGGCATCCCGGCCAAGGTCAACCTGATCCCGTTCAACGAATGGCCAGGCGCGCCTTACAAGCGGTCTTCGGGCAACCGGATTCACGCGTTTGCCGACATCATCTACAACGCGGGCTATGCGTCCCCGATCCGCACGCCCCGCGGTGAAGACATCATGGCCGCCTGCGGTCAGCTGAAATCGGCCACCGAACGCGCGCGCAAGTCCAAGGCCGAGATCGCTGCCGAAGCCGGTCACTGACGCCACTCGTCGGAACAAATACCGGAACCCGGTGTTGGGCGGCCATACCCAACGCAGGAGGCTTCCCCATGACCCTGAAGCCCATCGCCCTTACCGTGGCGCTGCTGTTCATCGCAGCCCCCCTCACCGCGCAGACCGACGTGTCCCCACCCTCGGCCGACGAGATGCAGTCCGCCATGACCACGCCGCAGGCCTTTGCCGAACGCGCAGCCTCGTCCAACCTGTTCGAAATCCAGTCGAGCCAGCTGGCGCTTGAGCGGGCCCGATCCGTAGAGGTTCGCGCCTTTGCCGAAAAGATGATCGCCGACCACACCGCCGCTGGCGAACAGATGCGGGCAGCGGCCACCGAGGAAGGCGTTACCCCGGTCGAGGCGCTGATGCCCGATCATCAGGCGCAGCTTGAAAACCTCAATACCTCGGACCTGGCCGACTTCGATGCAGCCTACCTTGGCGCGCAACTGGCCGCCCATACCGAGGCGGTCGAGCTGTTCGAAGGCTATTCCACCCAAGGGCCGGGCGGCGCACTGCGGACCTTTGCGACCGAAACCCTGCCGAAACTTCAGGACCATCTGGCCGAAGTGGAACCCATGTCAGAAGTCTGACCCAAGGACCGGTCCGGGGGCCGTTCCCCCGGACCGCCCGTCATACCTTGGCCTCTGCCACCACCGCCAAGGGCGGCACGGATTCGGGCGATTCAGTTTCGGGCGGGTCAGATTCGGGCGGCACAGGTTCGGGCACCCCGCTGACGGGCGGGAAAAGCATTCGGAACATCAAGGGGTTGGCCAGGATCGAAATCAATGCTCCGGCCACCACAAGGTCGCGCGCATCGGTCGGCACGACGCCCAGCTTCACCCCCATCACGATCAGGATGAACGAGAACTCGCCGATTTGCGCCAAGGCCGCCGCGATCGTCAGCCCGGTCTCCCTGTCGTATCCGAAAGCATGCACGATCCCATAGGCGGCGGCACTTTTCACGCCGAGGATGATAAGCACCGTCACCATCACCGAGAACGGCTGCTCCCACAGTACCGCCGGGTTGAACAGCATCCCGACCGACACGAAGAACAGCACCGCAAAGGCGTCACGAAATGGCAGCGTGTCCTTCAATGCCTGCGCGGACAGCGTCGATCCCGCCATCACCATGCCGGCGAAGAATGCGCCCAGCGCCAGCGACACCCCGAACACTGCCGCCGCACCCGACGCAACCCCAAGCGCAATCGCCAGTACCGCCAGACGGAACAGCTCGCGCTGGCCGGTGTTGGCCGCAAACTCCAGCGCCCAGGGAATAAGTCGCCGTCCGACCACCAGCATGATCGCCACGAAGGCCGAAACCTTGACGAAAGTCACCAGCATCGTCGCGCCCACCGTCCCGAGGCCCAGCCGCGCCACTTCGGCCGTTTCGGCGTCAAGCGGCTGTGCCCGCCCGCCGAGCAGCCCTGCCAGCGGTGGAATCATTACCAGTGCCAGCACCATCACCAGATCCTCGACGATCAGCCAGCCCACCGCGATGCGGCCCCTTTCGGTTTCGAGCAGATCGCGTTCCTGCAGGGCGCGCAGCAGCACAACGGTCGACGCCACCGAAAGCGCCAGCCCGAACACCAGCCCGCCGCCGATGCCCCACCCAAGAAGCCAGCCCAATAGAGCCCCCGCCGCCGTCGCCACGCCGATCTGCACCAGCGCCCCCGGCACCGCGATCCGCTTCACCGACATCAGGTCGCGGATCGAAAAGTGCAGCCCCACGCCGAACATCAAGAGGATAACCCCCATTTCGGCAAGCTGCGCCGCGATGTCCTGATCGGCCACATAGCCCGGCGTGAATGGCCCGATAAGCACGCCAGCCGCAAGATACCCTGCAATCAGCGGCAGTCGCAGCCGATGTGCGATCAGCCCAAGTATGAAGGCAATCGCAAGGCCGACGGCCATAGTCGTGATAAGGGGCATATCGTGGGGCACGGCACCTCGAAACGGGTCTGGGTTGTGGGTTCAAGCCAACAGTAGGTATATACCCGACGGTCGGGGTCAACCTGCGGCAACGTATTGTGCAGTCACGATTTCCTGCGAATTCGCCGCCAATGTTACAGGTTTGTCGAACCGCCGTCTGTTGACCTTTGCGCTGGCCCTGATAGCCACGACGCATGGCCTTTCCGATACTTTCAAACCGACGCGCGCGTCATGTGTTTCTGGACCGGCACGCGCTTGCCGAAGCTCCGGTCGGCGCTGCCTCCGGGCCCGCCCTGCATGACCTGGTAAGCCGGATCGGCTTTGTCCAGGTCGACAGCATCAACACGGTCGCCCGTGCGCACGACATGATCCTTTTCGCCCGGCGCCAAAGCTACCGGCCGGACGGGCTAAAACGGCTGCTCGAACGTGACCGAAGCCTTTGGGAACACTGGACGCATGACGCCTCGATCCTGCCCGTGGGCCTGCACGGCATCTGGCAGCATCGGTTCCAGCGCGATGCCGAACGGCTGCACAAGAACTGGCGCAAATTCTTCCGCGAGGGGTATGAGGCGCAGTTCGACACCATCCTGAACCGGATCGCCCGCGACGGCCCGGTAGGCACCGCCGACGTGGGCGAAGGCGAGGTGCGCGGCAAGGGCGGCTGGTGGGACTGGCACCCGTCGAAGACCGCGCTCGAATGGCTGTGGCGCACCGGGCAGATCGCCATCACCCGCCGTGACAGCTTTCGCAAGATCTACGACCTGACCGAACGCGTCATCCCCGCCGCCCACCGCGCGCAGGTTCCCGCCGAAATCGTTGTCGACTGGGCCTGCGGCAGCGCCCTCGACCGGCTGGGCTTTTCCACCTCGGGCGAGCTTGCCGCCTACTGGAATGCCGCCACTCCCGCCGAGGCGAAGGATTGGACACGCGCTGCCCTCGCCGCCGGAGATATCATCGAAATCGACGTGGAAGGTGCCACCGGCCAACCCCGCCGCGCCTTTGCCCGCCCGGAAACCCTGGCCACAGATCCGCCCGAACCCACCGCCCGCCTGCGCATCCTGTCGCCCTTCGACCCTGCACTGCGCGACCGCGACCGCGCCGAACACCTGTTTGGCTTCCGCTACCGGATCGAGGTCTTTGTGCCCGAACCGCAACGCACCTACGGCTACTACGTCTTTCCGATTCTTGAAGGTGACCGCCTGATCGCACGGATCGACGCCAAGGCCCACCGCGACCAGTCGGTCTTGCGTGTGCGTGCCGTCTGGCCCGAACCCGGCGTCAAGCTGGGCACCGGCCGCCGCACACGTCTTGCGGTCGAACTTGACCGGCTGGCCCGCTTTGCCGGTTGCGATCGCGTTGAGTATCTCCACGACTGGGAGCGGGGCTGACCCCAAGCGCGCGACGACGTCAAGGCAGCCGTCCAATGCCGCGCGCCCAACGCGGGTCAGGCGTAACTTTTCAATCCCTGCGCGATGTCTACATGGTCCGCTGCGTCGAGGAACCGCTTTACCTTGCCCCACTTTTCCAATGCGTCCTCGGTGTACGCCGCCAACGCCCGCATCCGCATCCGCTCGATCTTGATGTCAAAGCCATCCGGACCTGCGGTCGCATCCAGCAGTCGGATCAGACCATGCGCCGCAAGAAACGCCTTCATTTCCGAAAAGACCGCCGGATCGAACAGCCGCATCCGGTCGCTCCAAGGCTTTGTCGGTCCGGTGAAATGAATCAGCCGCGGCCGCCGCCCCGCCAACAGCGGAAAGCTCGTTTTCGAGATCTGCCAGTTCCAGCCGGGCGACAGGCTGTCCCAGTTCCCCTCGATAACCCCGTTCAAAGCTGACTGGTCCCCAAAGCGGCAGCGCTCCGGATGTTCGCTCAGAAAGCGCAAGGCCGCTCGAGAATAGGCGCCTTGCGTCCAGACAGGTCCGTTGGCAACCATCATCCCGGCATTGAAGTAGCGGCCCGCAATCTTGTCGCTCAGTCGGCCCACATACCCCTTGTGTTCTCGAAAGCGCGGCTGGTCGAACCAGTGCGAGCGGTCGCGCACCGCTGCCAGCGGACGCCCGGTCTCGGACAGGTCCAGAAGGTCGGCCAACGAACCCCATGCTTGGTAGATGTCGCCATCGAGATAGATCACCCGGCGATACTTGCTGGCCAGTTCTTCTATCGCGAACAGCCGAAGCATCGTCGCTTTCGGCACATGCCCTGCATAGTCGTAGGTGAAGTCCTCGGGATACTGATCCATGCGATGCACCACAACGTCCTGCGGAAACGCCGCCAGCAAATCCGCCGGAACCTCGCCAATCAGGTAGGCGTGGTGGTCGAGCCGATTGTCCGTGTCCAGGGCGATCGACCGCGCCAGCACAAAGGCACTTTGCCACACCCATGCCGCGTCACTGCAGACGACAACGCAGCCGTCGTGCATCATGTCCCCCGGCGGGCCTTCAGCACGGCGCTTCCCAGGCGTCGATCACACCCATCGCTTCTTCCGCAGTCTCGACAATCACGAACAGGTTCAAATCCTCCGGGCTGATCACGCCAGCCTCGGCCAGATGGCCCCAGTTGATCACCGTCTCCCACCACTCGCGGCCAAACAGCAGGAACGGGATCGCCTTCATCCGCTTGGTCTGGATCAGCGTCAGGCTTTCGAACATCTCGTCCAGCGTGCCGAAGCCGCCGGGAAAGATGCAGACCGCCTTCGCCCGCATCAGGAAATGCATCTTCCGGATCGCGAAGTAGTGGAAATTGAACGAAAGATCCGGTGTCACATAGGCGTTCGGCGCCTGTTCGTGCGGCAACACGATGTTCAGCCCGATCGACTGCCCGCCTGCATCGTCAGCACCGCGGTTGCCCGCCTCCATCACCCCCGGCCCACCGCCGGTGACGATGACATTCTCGCGCCCGTAGCTTTCAAGGCTCCGCTCTGTCATCAGCCGCGCGAACCGCCGGGCTTCCTCGTAATACCGCGAAAGCGACGCCAGCATCGGCGTGCGCGCATGGTCGCGGTCGTCGGGTGCCGGAATCCGCGCGCCGCCGAAAAGGACGATGGTCGATTCTATCCCCCGCTCGTCCATGATCAGTTGCGGCTTTAGCAGCTCCAGCTGCAACCGCACCGGCCGCAACTCTTCGCGCGTCATGAAATCCCGGTCCGCAAAGGCCAGCCGATACGCCGGCGCCCGCGTCTGCGGCGTGTCGGGTATCCGTTTGGTCGCCGCGATATCCTCGGTGGAATCGCGGAACGGGTGGGCTCGGGGTTCGTCTTTCATCGGCAGCACTCGGATTGCGTGGGTCTTGGTTCAGCCTTATAGGGTCGGGGCCGTCGTGACCAACTGAAAAGGGTTTCCCATGTCCAACGCCGCCCTCGAGACCGCCATCGAAGCCGCATGGGAGGCCCGCGACAGCATCACCCCCGCCACCAAGGGCGAGGTCCGCGACGCGATCGAGGCAACCCTGACAGTGCTTGACAGCGGCACGCTGCGGGTGGCCGAAAAGCGTGGGCAGGACTGGCATGTGAACCAATGGGCGAAGAAGGCGGTGCTCCTGTCGTTCCGCCTGACCGACATGCATGAAATCTCTGGCTCCAATGGCGGCTCGAACTGGTGGGACAAGGTTCCCTCGAAATGGCAGGGCTGGACCGAGGCCGACTGGCGCGCAGCGGGCTTCCGTGCCGTTCCAGGCTCCATCGTCCGCCGCTCGGCCTATATCGCCAAGGGCGTGGTGCTGATGCCGTCCTTCGTCAACATCGGCGCTTATGTCGGTGAAGGCTCGATGGTCGACGGCTGGGCCACCGTCGGCTCCTGCGCGCAGATCGGCCGCAACGTTCACCTGTCGGGCGGCGTCGGGATCGGCGGCGTTCTCGAACCGATGCAGGCCGGCCCCACCATCATCGAGGACGACTGCTTCATCGGTGCGCGCTCCGAGGTGGTCGAGGGCTGCATCATCCGCGAAGGCTCGGTCCTTGGCATGGGCGTCTTCATCGGCAAATCCACCAAGATCGTCGACCGCGAAACCGGCGAGGTGATGTATGGCGAGGTTCCGGCAGGCTCCGTCGTCGTCGCCGGTTCGATGCCGTCGAAGGGTGGCATCAACCTTTACTGCGCCGTGATCGTGAAAAAGGTCGATGCCCAGACCCGGTCAAAGACCAGCATCAACGAACTGCTTCGGGACTGAGCGGCGCTTCGGCAGGAGTGCCGCCCAACCACATCGCCCCCTCTCAAGAACCGCGTCGAAAGGCGAATCTGGCAGGGAAAGCCGCTACCGTTTCCATGAAGCGACCTGCAGCGACCCACGCCCGCTCAGGCACGCCGGCATTGACAAACGGTTAAGCCCCGGCCACCCATGCAGGCCCCGGACGCAGGAGAAAAGCGGCATGGCAAAGCCAGCGAAAGACGGTAGCGGCGCGGAGGATGACCCGACCGGAACAGTCCGCCCGAAACGCCCGCAACAGGTTTACACCCTCGTGGTCGAGGTTGGCCGCAAAGCTGGTGACGGCCTGCCCGACAAGGCCACCGGCGCGGGGCTGGTGGTTTATGCCTCCGGCGTGGACGAGGCCGAGGCCGTGCGCGAGACCGTGGCGATCCTGAAGGAAGCCGACCTTGCGCCCCTGGATGTGGCCGGCCACGGCACGCTCGACGAACGCCTCAAAGCCGGTGATGAGATTGGCGAGGAGGAGCGCGCCCTGATGCAGCGCGCGCTTGACGAAAACTCGGTCATCGTGGCCGAGATGACGCCCTTCTATGACTGAAAGACCCGCGATGACCGACCCCGCCCTTCTGACCGCACGTTTGATCCGCTGCCCCTCCGTCACCCCTTCGGAAGGCGGCGCTATCGACCTTTTGCACCAGCTGCTGGCGGACGCCGGCTTTACCTGTCAGCGCGTGGACCGGAACGGCATCGCCAACCTTTTCGCCCGTTGGGGGGCCAGAGGCGCCAACAAGTCCTTCGGCTTCAACGGTCATACCGACGTCGTCCCGGTGGGCGACGCCGCCGCCTGGACGCATGACCCCTTTGGCGCCGAAGTCGTTGACGGCTGGATGTATGGCCGCGGTGCCACCGACATGAAGTCAGGCGTTGCCGCGTTCGCCGCCGCCGCCATCGACTTTGTCCGCGACACCCCGCCCGACGGCTCGGTGATCCTGACGATCACCGGCGACGAGGAAGGCGAAGGCAAGGACGGCACGCTTGCGCTACTGGACTGGATGGCCGCGAACGGCGAACGCATGACGCATTGCCTTGTCGGCGAACCGACCTGCCCCGACGAGATGGGCGAGATGATGAAGATCGGCCGTCGCGGCTCGATGACTGCCTTCATCACCGCAACCGGTGTGCAGGGCCACTCCGCCTACCCGCACCGCGCCAAAAACCCGCTGACCGCCCTGGTCCGCCTGCTGGCGCGGCTGGAGGACAAGCCGCTCGACGAAGGCACCGATCACTTTGACCCCTCGACCCTTGCCATCACCACCATCGATTGTGGCAATCCGGCAAACAACGTGATCCCCGCGCGCGGCACCACCACCGTCAACATCCGCTTCAACGACCTTCACTCCGGTGCGTCGCTGTCGCACTGGCTTCGCAGCCATGCCGACGCCGTGCAGGCCGAAACCGGTGTCGACTTTGCGCTTCGCATCTCCATTTCGGGCGAAAGCTTCCTGACACCGCCGGGCGAATTTTCCGCCCTCATCGCCAAGGCCGTGCAGGCCGAGACCGGGCGCACGCCGGTTGCTTCCACCTCTGGTGGCACTTCGGACGCGCGCTTTGTGAAAGATCACTGCCCGGTCGTCGAATTCGGACTTGTCGGCAAGACCATGCACCAGGTTGATGAACGTGTGCCGGTCGCGCAGATTCACCAGTTGAAAGCCATCTACAGCCGCATCCTGCGCGATTATTTCGCATGATCCACATCGTCCCCACCCGTGACATCGCCGCCTGCCGCGCGCTGCGCCGCACCGTGTTCATCGAGGAACAGGGCGTCAGCGAAGCAATCGAGGTCGATGGTCTGGACGATACCGCCATCCACCTTCTCGCCACGCGCGACGGCATCCCGGTCGGCTGCGCGCGCCTTCTGGTTCAGGGCAGCATCGGCAAGGTCGGGCGCGTCTGCGTGCTGCGCGAGGCTCGCGGCACCGGCCTTGGGGCCGAACTGATGCGCGCGGCAATCGGCGAACTGCGCCAGATCCCCGGCGTGACCACGGCGAAGCTCGGGTCGCAAAGCCACGCGATCCCGTTTTACGAACGCCTCGGCTTTACCGCGACCGGGCCGGAATATCTCGAGGCGGGCATTCCGCACCGCGACATGATCCTGCCGCTTTGACCGCCCGCAAGGTGGTCTTTGGCCCTCGCCCGTGCTAATTCAGGGCCCATGAACCCAATACCCACCAAAGACCAGATCCGTGCGTGGATCGCGGAAAACCCCGGCCTCTCGGCCAAGCGCGACATTGCCAAGGCTTTCGGCATCAAGGGCGACGCCCGGATCGACCTCAAGCGCCTCTTGAAAGAGATGGAGGCCGACGGCACCGTCGAAAAGACCGCCCGCCGGTTCCACGACAAAGGCAGCCTGCCCCCCGTCGCCGTGCTGATGGTGCTGGCGCCCGACACCAACGGCGACCTTTTCGCCCGTCCGCTTGAAGACGGCGCGGATGACACCACCCGCATCCTGATCATCCCCAAGGCCGGCGACCCGCCTTTGGGCGAAGGCGACCGCATCCTCGCCCGCCTCGCCAAGGTGGACCTCGACGATTACCAATACGAGGCGCGCCTGATCCGCCGGATCGGATCGAACCCGTTGAAACTGCTCGGTGTATTCCGCGCCAACGCCGAAGGCGGCCGCATCGTCCCGATCGACAAGGGCGCCGACAAGGAATGGCGCGTCGCCCGCGACATGACCCTGTCGGCCCGCGACGGCGAGCTGGTGGAGGCCGAGGCCGTCGGCAACCGCAAGCTTGGCCTGCCGCAAGCCCGCATCGTGGCGCGGCTGGGTGATCCGTCCGGCCCCCGAGCGGTCAGCCTGATCGCCATTCACCAGCACGGCATCCCCGACCAGTTCCCTGACGCCGTGATAGCCGAGGCCGATGCCGCCAAACCTGCCGAGGACGCTGGCCGCGAAAACCTGCGCGACATCCCCCTCGTCACCATCGACCCGATCGACGCCCGCGACCGCGACGATGCCGTCTACGCCGAGGCCGACCATGAACCCGGCAACCCCGGCGGCCACATCATCTGGGTCGCCATCGCTGACGTCGCCCATTACGTCACCCCCGGCTCCGCCTTGGATCGCGAGGCGAGGAAGCGCGGCAATTCCACCTATTTCCCCGACCGCGTCGTGCCGATGCTGCCCGATGTGCTGTCCGGCGACCTCTGCTCGCTGCACGAACACGTCGACCGCGCCTGCCTTGCGGTGCGGATGCGGATCGACCTGAGCGGCCACAAGATCAGCCACCGCTTCGTGCGCGGCATCATGCGTTCCGCTGGTTCCTTGCATTACGCCCAGGTCCAGGCCGCCATCGACGGCCAGCCCGACGAGGTCACCGCCCCGCTTCTCGACCCCATCCTGCGCCCACTTTACGCCGCTTACGAGGCTCTCACCAAGGCCCGCGCCCTGCGCCAGCCGCTTGATCTCGACCTGCCCGAACGCAAGATCGTGCTCGATGACGATGGCAAGGTCACCTCCGTCGCCTTCCGCGACCGGCTGGATGCGCACCGCCTGATCGAGGAATTCATGATCGCGGCCAACGTTGCCGCCGCCGAAGAATTGATCCGGCTGAAACGCCCGCTTCTTTTCCGCGTCCACGAGGAGCCCTCCGTCCTGAAACTCGACGCACTGCGCGAAGTGGCCGAGGCGTCGGGCTTCACCCTCGCCAAGGGTCAGGTCTTGAAAACCGCCCACCTCAACCGCCTTCTCGCCCAGGCCGAAGGCACCGAGTTTGACGAGTTGATGAACATCTCCACCCTGCGGTCGATGACGCAGGCCTACTACCACCCGGAGAACTTTGGCCACTTCGGCCTCGCCTTGCAGAACTATGCCCATTTCACCTCGCCGATTCGCCGCTATTCCGACCTCATCGTCCACCGCGCGCTGATTGCCGGCCACAAGTGGGGCGATGACGGGCTGTCGGGTTGGGACGTCGAGAACCTCGATGAAACCGCAAAGCTTATCTCCGACGCCGAGCGCCGCAGCATGGCGGCCGAGCGTGACACCACCGACCGCTACCTCGCCGCCTTTCTGGCAGACCGCGTGGGTGCCGAATTCTCCGGCCGCATTTCGGGCGTCCAACGCTTTGGCCTCTTCGTCAAACTGGACGAAACCGGCGCCGACGGCCTGATCCCGATCCGCTCCGTCGGGCGCGAGTTCTTCCACTATGACGAAGGCAGCCAGACCCTGATGGGCGCCGACACCGGCGTCATCATCGGCATCGGCCAGCGCGTCGCAGTGCGGCTGGCCGAAGCCACGCCCGTCACCGGCGGGATCACCCTCGATCTGCTGGAAATCGAAGGCAAGCCGCTGACCACCAGCCCAAGGAAGGGTGGCCGCTACGCTCCGCGCAAACCCACGCAAGCCGCCGCCAAACGGCGCGGAGTGGTGCGCAAACGGCGATGATGCGGCTGGCAACGTCCCTCTTCCTGCTGCTCGCGGTCGCCCTCCCGGCCACCGCCCAGACAATCCTGCCCGCCACAGCAACGGAGACCCCGCCGATGGGAACGCAGACCGGCCTCGACGCCTGGGTCCAGTCCTTCCGCCCCCGCGCGCTGGCCGCAGGCATCCCCGCCGCCACTTTCGATGCCACGATGCGGGGCGTTGCCTTCAATCCCAAGGTCATCGAACGCGACCGCAACCAGAACGAATTCACCAAGACGATCTGGGATTACCTCGACACCGCCGTCTCGGAAGACCGCATCGCGCTTGGCCAAAAAGCCCTCGCCGCCAACCGCGACCTGCTTGACCGGATCGAGGCAACCTACGGCGTCGACAAGGAAATCGTCACCGCCGTCTGGGGCCTTGAAAGTGCCTATGGCACCTTTCGGGGCGACCTGCCGGTGATCGGCTCGCTCGCCACCCTTGCCTACGACGGCCGCCGCGCCGCGTTCTTTGAGGCCGAACTGATAGCCGCCCTCAAGATTATCGACGGCGGCCATGTCACCGATTTTCGCGGCAGTTGGGCCGGAGCCAGTGGCCATACCCAATTCATGCCGACGTCATGGGAAAACTTCGCCGTCGATTTCGATGGCGACGGCAAGCGTAACCTCTGGGGCGATGATCCCGCCGACGCGCTGGCCTCGACCGCCGCCTACCTGCGCCACTGGGGCTGGACCAAGGGTGCCGCCTGGGGGCTTGAGGTTCGGCTGCCCCAAGGCTTCGATTACGACCAGACCACCGAAGCCGTCAAAAAGCCCGTCGCAGACTGGGCAGCACTTGGCATCAAAACTGCATCTGGCGCCGCGCTGCCCGATCATGGGCCCGCCTCGATCCTGCTACCCGGCGGGTCGCGCGGCGCGGCCTTCCTGATCTTTTCGAATTTCCAGGTGATCGAGAAATACAATACCGCCGACGCCTACGTCATCGGCATCGGCCACCTTGCCGACCGCATCAGGGGCGCCGCCGCGATTGCGGCCACGTGGCCCCGCGACTTGCGTGCACTGACCTTGGCCGAGCGGCGCGAGTTGCAGGAACGTCTTGGCGCTGCCGGCTTTGATCCCGGCGGGGTGGACGGACGAATGGGGCCAAAGACCATCGCCGCTGTCAAAGCCTTTCAAAAGGCGCGCGGGCTGGTGCCGGACGGCTATCCCAGCCTCGACATCCTTGACCGCCTGCGCTGACGCTATCAGGCCGGAGGGCAAGCCCCCGGCCTGTGCGAATTTGCATGTGCGCCCCGCTTATTGTGCGTTCAGGATCGCCTTGACCTGACCGGCCGGGTCATTGCCAGTGCGCAGGTTGTCCGAGGACGAGAACAGCGACACGATCTGTGCATACTGCGAGGTGGTGATGTTGGTCAGGTCAGCGCCCGGAACCCAGTTCAGGATCTGCGACTGGACCGCCGAGGAAAGTGCCACAGGCGCGGTCTGGGCAACAGCGCCGGTAACCGAAGCCACGATCAGGGCCGAGGCGAGAAGAATGCTTTTCATGATGTCTATCCTTATGTTTCGTTTTGCTTTCCGCCTGTCTTGCGGCAGTGATGGAGAATTGGGCCTTGCCGAGGAAAATGTGAAATCACAGTCGTCACACGTCGCCTCTCCCAGATGTGACGTGGCGTGCGGCACCCATCGAAGTTTGCGCGCTTTTGTTCGCTTTCCTTGGGAAACAGTCGGTCCTGTCGTTCACGGCTCGCTTGTGGCAGAGCCTGTTTTGGGCGATTGAGACCACTCTGTGCATCAGCGCACATAGTGGTCGTGAAACTTCTTCGCACCTGCCTCCTTTTGGCCTTCGGCACTGGCCAGAAGTCCTCGTTCATGTCAGAATGTTCCCTCTTTGTTCAAATCCACCCGAGTCGCATGGCCTTCGTCGAACTGTCCGCGCTGTCGAATTTCACCTTCCTCACCGGGGCCTCCCACCCTGAGGAATTCGTGCTGCGCGCCGCCGAAATGGGTATGCCCGCCATCGCCATTGCCGACGTCAACTCTGTCGCCGGCATCGTCCGCGCCCACACCAAGGCGCGCGAACTCGCGCGTGACGGCGGGCCTGTGGTCCGGCTGATCCCCGCCGCCCGCATCGTCCTCGACACCGGCGTTCAGGTCACCGTCCTGCCGCGCGACCGCACGGCCTGGGGGCGGCTTTGCCGGCTCATCTCGCTCGGCCGCCTCCGCGCGAAAAAGGGCACCTGCGACCTTGCCCTCCCCGACCTTCTGGAATGGGGCGAGGGGATGGAAATGCTGCTGATCCCCCCCGACCAGCGCCTGACCCTCGCCGCCGAACCGCCGCGCGCCACCCAGGCCTGGCACCCGGCCGCAAAGGCGCTGATCGCCCGCTTCCCCGGTCAGGTAAGCCTTGCCCTGCCGCCCCGCTACGACGGCCAGGACCGCGCCCGCTTTGCGCGCCTCGAAACCCTCGCCGCCAGCTTGGGCGTCCCCACCGTCGCCACCGCAATGCCCGCCATGCACCACGGTGCACGCCGCCGCCTGGCCGATGTGCTGACCGCGATCCGCCTTGGCTGCCGGGTCGACAAGCTCGGCCTGCACGCCCTGCCGAACGGCGAAGGCCGCCTGCGGTCGGACGCCGAAATGCGCCGCCTTTACCGTGGCCACGAGGCAGCCCTTGCCCGCGCTGGCGAGGTCGCCACCCGCGCCGCCTTTTCGCTCGATGAATTGCGCTACCAGTATCCGGCAGAAAACGCCGATGGCGAAACCGCGTCGCAACGCCTCGCCCGGCTTGCCGAAGCCGGCCTCGACTGGCGCTATCCCGATGGCGCACCTACCCGTGTCCGCGCCCAGATGGCCCACGAACTCGACCTGATCGCCAAGCTGAAATACGAACCCTACTTCCTCACCGTCCACGACATCGTCGCCTTTGCAAGGAAACGCGGCATCCTCTGTCAGGGCCGTGGCTCCGCCGCAAATTCCATCGTCTGCTACGCGCTTGGCGTCACCTCCGTCTCACCCGAAATCGGCACGATGGTCTTTGAACGCTTCGTGTCCGAGGCGCGCAACGAACCGCCCGACATCGACGTCGATTTCGAACATGAACGCCGCGAAGAGGTGATCCAGCACATCTACGACCGTTACGGCCGCCACCGCGCCGGGCTTTGCGCCACCGTGATCCACTACCGCGGCAAGCGCGCCGTGCGCGAGGTCGGCCGCGCGATGGGCCTCTCGGAAGACACCCTCGGCGCCATGTCCAGCCAGATCTGGGGCTGGGGCGGGCCGGGTGCCGTCACCGACACGCGGCTCAAGGAAATCGGCCTCAATCCGAACGACCGCCGCCTCCGCCAGACCATGGCGCTCATCGACGAGATTCAGGGCTTCCCCCGCCACCTGTCGCAGCACGTCGGCGGCTTCATCATCACCGAAGGCCGGCTCGATGAACTGGTCCCGATCGAAAACGCCACGATGGTAGACCGCACCGTGATCTGCTGGGACAAGGACGATATCGACACCCTTGGCATCCTCAAGGTCGACATCCTCGCCCTCGGCATGCTGACCTGCATCCGCAAGGCTTTCCAGCTTCTGGAAAAACACCACCACCAGCGCTTCACCCTCGCCACCCTGCCGCCCGAAGACCCGGCCACCTACCAGATGCTCTGTCAGGCAGACTCGCTCGGCGTGTTTCAGGTGGAATCCCGCGCCCAGATGAACTTCCTGCCCCGGATGAAACCGCGCTCGTTCTACGACCTCGTGATCCAGGTCGCGATCATCCGTCCCGGTCCCATCCAGGGTGACATGGTCCATCCGTTCCTGCGCCGCCGCAACGGCCAGGAACAGGTCTCCTTCCCCGACGACGCGCTTGGCCGCGTCCTCGGCAAGACCCTCGGCGTGCCGCTGTTTCAGGAACAGGCGATGCAGATCGCCATCATCGGCGCGGGCTTCACCCCGACCGAGGCTGACCGCCTCCGCCGCTCGCTGGCCACCTTCAAGAAACATGGGTCGGTCAGCGAATTTCACGACCGCTTCCTCGACGGCATGAAAGCCAACGGCCACGACGAAGATTTCGCCCGCCGCTGCTTTGCCCAGATCGAAGGCTTCGGCAGCTACGGCTTTCCCGAAAGCCACGCCGCCTCCTTCGCGCTTCTGGTCTACGCCTCGGCTTGGATCAAGCGCCACCACCCCGGCATCTTCGCCTGCGCGCTTCTCAACGCCCAGCCGATGGGGTTCTACGCCCCCGCCCAGATCGTCCGCGACGCCCGCCAGCACGGCGTCATCGTCCTGCCGCCCTGCATCCAGTCCAGCCAATGGGACAATGTGATGGAGGAAACCGGCACCCCCGGTGGCCCCCTCGCGCTCCGCCTCGGCTTTCGCCAGATCAAGGGCGTGGCCGAGGAAGAGGCGCTCTGGATCACCGCCGCCCGTGGCAACGGCTACCAGCGGGTCGAGGATGTCTGGCGCCGCGCCGGCGTCAGCGCGGCCACCATTACAAGGCTGGCCGAAGCCGACGCCTTCGCCAGCCTCGGCATCCCCCGGCGCCAGGCGCTCTGGGCCGCGCAAGCCCTGCAACCGACCCGCCCGCTTCCCCTCTTTGCCGGCGACATGGACGGCGAAGGCATCGTCGAACCCGCCGTCCAGTTCCGCGAAATGACGATGGGCGAGGCGGTGGTCGAAGACTACGTCGCCCTCCGCCTGACGCTGCGCGCCCACCCGATGGCGCTGCTGCGGCCTTGGCTGACGGATACCAATGCCCCGCCGTTCCCGACACCCGCCCCCTCCGCCACCCTGCAACCCGCCGAGTAACAAAAGCCACTGCACCCAAGCCAGCAGCACCCCCAGCCCCGCAACCTCCCTTCAGCGCACAACTGCCGCCCTCCCCCCGAAACCCGCCCATCCCCTCACCCCCTCCCTCGCCTTTCCCGCAGCCAACCGCTAGGGTCCGCCCCATGCCAGCAGCCGCGCCTCACGCCCGATGACCCCCCTCCCACTCGTCCGCGATCTCGTCCTCGTCGGCGGTGGTCACGCCCATGCGCTCGTGCTCAGGATGTGGGCGATGGACCCGCTTCCCGGCACCCGGCTGACCGTCATCAACCCGAACCCCGCAGCACCCTACACCGGCATGCTTCCCGGCCACATCGCAGGCCACTACGCCCGCACCGACCTGATGATCGATCTCGTCCGCCTCGCCCGCTTTGCCGGCGCGCGGCTGATCCTCGACACCGCCACCGGCCTAGACCCCAGCGCCAAACTCATCCACCTCGCAGGCCGCCCGGCCCTCCCTTACGACGTGGCCTCGCTCGACGTCGGCATCACCACCGACCTCCCCGATCTTCCCGGTGCGGCTGCCCACGCGATCCCGGCCAAACCATTGGGCGATTATGCCGACCGCTGGCAGGCCTTTCTCGACCGCCGCCTCGCCTTCCCCCGCCTCGTGATCCTTGGTGGCGGCATTGGCGGGGTCGAGCTTGCCATGGCCTCCGCCCACCGCCTGCAAACCGAAGGCACCAGGGCCGAGATCACCCTCGTCGACCGCAGCCCCGACCTCCTGCCGGGCCTCACCCCCCGCGCCCGCACCGCGCTTCTCAGCGCCGCCAAAGCCTACGGCATCCGCCTCGTCACCGGCACCACGGCGACCGAGGTCACCGCCACCGGCGTCACCCTCGGCACCGGCGAAACGCTCGGCTCCGACTTCACCATCAGCGTTACCTCAGGCCGCCCGCACCCCTGGTTCGCAGCCACCGGCCTCGCCCTGACCAACGGCTTCCTGACCATCAGCCCCACCCTGCAAACGTCCGACGCCGCCGTCTTCGCCGCAGGCGACTGCGCCCACCTGCCCGACAATCCCCGCCCGAAGGCCGGCGTCTATGCCGTGCGCGCAGCGCCTGTCCTTCTCCACAATCTCCGCGCCGCCCTGACCGGCACGCCGCTCAAACACTTCCGCCCGCAAGGTGACTACCTCAAGCTCATCTCAGCCGGCACCCGCTCCGCCGTCGCAGAACGCTCTAGCCTGTCGCTCTCCGGCCCCTGGCTCTGGCACCTGAAAGACCGCATCGACCGCAAATTCATGGCAAAATTCGCCACCTACCCCGCGATGCCCACCGCCGCCCTGCCAACGCCCGCCACCCTCGGCCTTGCCGAAGCGATGGGCGGCAAACCGCTCTGCGCCGGTTGCGGCGCCAAGGTCGGCTCAGCCGCCCTGCATGCGGCCCTCGCTCCCCTGCCCGCACCAACCCACCCCGAGGTGATCTCCGGTCCCGGCGACGATGCCGCCATTCTCGCCACCCCGACCGGCGTGCAGGTAATGACCACCGACCACCTTCGCGCCTTCACCCACGACGCCGCCCTCATGGCCCGCATCACCGCAATCCACGCCTTGGGCGACATCTGGGCCATGGGCGCCACGCCCCAAGTCGCCCTCGCGCAGGTCACCCTTCCCCGCCTCGGCCCCGCATTGCAAACCCGGATACTGGCCGAAATCATGACAGCCGCCTCCGAAACCCTCCGTGCCGCAGGCGCAGACATCGTCGGCGGCCACACCACTCAGGGCGCCGAACTGACCATCGGCTTCACCCTCACCGGCACCGCCCCCCGCGCAATCACCAAATCCGGCGCGCAACCCGGCGACGCGCTGATCCTCACGAAACCCATCGGCTCCGGCACCATCCTCGCCGCCGAAATGGCCATGGCCGAAACCCCCGGCCTCCTCCTCGGCGAAGCCGTTGCCGACTGCTTCGCCCTGATGCAGCGCCCCCTCGGCCCTGCGGCCCGCATCCTCGCCCCGCACGCCCACGCGATGACCGATGTTACCGGCTTCGGTCTCGCCGGCCACCTCCTCGAAATCCTCGAAGCCTCTGGCACCGCCGCCACCATCAGCCTGGCCGCCATCCCCCTGATGCCCGGCGCCGAGGCGCTTGCCACCCAAGGCCACGCTTCCAGCCTCGCTCCCGACAACCGCGCCGCCACCTCGTGGCGGATGACCGCGCCCGACACGCCCCGCACCGCCCTGCTCCACGATCCGCAAACCGCCGGTGGCCTCCTCGCCGCCGTCCCTGCAGATCAGGCCGGATCGCTCTTGAACGCCCTCCTCGCCGCCGGCGAACAAGCCGCCATCATCGGCCATGTCACAACAGGCCCGGCCCATCTGACCGTGACCCCTGACACTTCCCATTCCTGAAATATCCCCGCAAACATCCCTGCGCCGAGCGCACGGAGCCAAGCGGCCTTGGCCCGCGCCGGCGACCAGAAAGCCGTGCGGCGGTACGCCGCTCCGCAACGCACCCGTCAGACCAGCCCGCGCACCGCCGCCGCCACCCGGTCCGCCAGCGCAGGCAGCGCCGCCGCCGACAGATCGTCCGCCAAAACCTCGGATAACGGCACCGCCATCCGGTCGCGGTGCCGCGTGTAGCGCGGGTCGTAATGCGAAGCCATCAACGCCTCGGCAAGTGCGGCAAACTCACCTTCCGATGCCATCGCCTTCCAGCCCGCAACACTCTCCGCCGCATGCAGCGGCCGTAGCAACTCCACCGTCGCCGTCAGCCGCCCGGCATCCGCTGTCAGGTCACCGTAGGCCCGCGTCAGATACTCCGCCCGCGCTGCAACCGGCGCGGCTATCGCAACCCGCGGTGCCGCGACCATCGCCTTCCAGATTTCCGGCGGCAGCCGTCGCTCGCCGACCTTGGAGCTTTCCGCCTCGATCACCACCGGCCGCGTCGGGTCCAGTCCCGCAATCACCATTGCCAACCCCGCCTCGAACGCCTTCTGGCTTGGCTGCGGCCCCAAGGCCCCGAACAGCGACCCGCGATGCCCGGCCAACCCCTCAAGGTCGATCACCTGCACGCCCCGCTCCGGCAACAGCTTCAGGATATCCGTCTTGGCCGACCCGGTATTGCCGTCCAGCACGACGACCGGCGCGGGAAAAGGAGTGTCGTAGACCGCCTTCACCACCAGCCCGCGCCACGTCTTGTAGCCGCCCGCCAGCGTTTCAACCCGCCAGCCGATCTGGCTCAGAATCGTCGCGAACGACCCCGACCGTTGACCCCCGCGCCAGCAATAGACCAAGGGCCGCCAGCCCCCCGGCCGGTCGGCCAGCGCGCCTTCCAGATGCGCCGCCGCATTGCGCGCCACCAGCGCTGCCCCAAGCTTGCGCGCCGTGAACGGGCTCACCTGCTTGTAGACCGTTCCAACCCGCGCGCGTTCCTCGTCATCCAGCACCGGCAGCGAGATCGCCCCCGGCAGATGATCCTCGGCATATTCCGCAGGCGCGCGCACATCGATGATGTCATCGAAGCCATGCGCCGCCAGATCGGTGAGAGAGGTGAGGGTAATCGCCATCACGGGTTTCTTACCGAACCCGGCGGAAAGACGCCACCCTTGCGGCGAGGTCGGCGATACCCCACTCGCCAAACCCCGCCGATGCGCGCATCTTTCACCCATGCTCCGTGTGCTCATCCTTCTTTGTCTCGCCCTTCCCGCCGCCGCGGCCGAGCCGTCGCGGCTGACCTCGGCTGCGCGCGATCAGATCGGCGTCACCACGATCTACGATCCGTCCTACGTGCGCCTCGCCTTTCCCGGCGGCGACCTGCCGCGCGCCCGGGGCGTCTGCACGGATGTCGTGATCCGCGCCCTGCGCGATGCCTGGGGCGTCGACCTGCAATTGGCGATCAACCGCGACATGAAGGCCGCCTTCACCGAATACCCGCCGCTCTGGGGCCTTGCTCGGCCCGACCGCAACATCGACCACCGCCGCGTGCCGAACCTCGCCACGCTGTTCACCCGCCTCGGCGCCGCCCTTCCCCTGACGGACGAGCCGGCCCCCTATCTGCCCGGTGACATCGTGACATGGACCCTTCCGGGCAACCTCGCCCACATGGGAATCGTGTCGAACCGGCTCACGCCCGAGGGCACGCCCCTGATCCTGCACAACATCGGCGCCGGCGCGCAGGAGGAGGACATCCTCTTCGCCTATCCGATGACCGGCCATTACCGGATCGGCAGCGACACCGTCGCCCGCCTGCGCGACCTGTCCCGCTGACCCTCGCTGACTGATCGCTTGGCAAGCAACCCGGCCTTCGCCACAGTGCGGGGTATGGATAATGACCACGATGCCTACAAACCGGCCCAGATCGCCGCGCTGATTGAAGTGGCAGGCGTCGCCAAGGCGCACCTTCCCCTCCCGCAGATGACCGTCCTTGCCCTGCTTGCCGGTGCGTTCATCGGCTTTGGCGGGGCCGCCTACCTCATGGTCCTGACTGGTGCCGATACGGGCTTCGGCCCGGTCCGCCTGGTGGGCGGCGTTGCCTTTTCGGTCGGTCTCATCCTCTGCATCGTGGGCGGGGCCGAACTTTTCACCGGCAACGCCCTGATGGTGATGGCCGCTGTCGACCGCAAGATCACCCCCGCGCGCCTTCTTCGCAACTGGGCCGTTGTCTATGTCGGCAACTTCGTCGGCGCCGTCGGCCTCGCCGTGGCCTTTTCGCTCACCGGCCTGCTGGACGCGCCGTTCGGTGCCACCGCCGAGAAGATCGCCGCCGCCAAGGCCAGCCTCGGCCCGGTCGAAGCCCTGACGAAAGGCGCGCTCTGCAACGCTCTGGTCTGTCTCGCCGTCTGGCTATCGTTTTCAGCCCGCGACACCACCGGCAAGATACTGGCCGTCCTCTGGCCCGTCACCACCTTCGTGCTGCTGGGTCTCGAACACTCGATCGCCAACATGTTCCTGTTGCCCCTCGGCATCCTCGCCGGGGCCGACGTCAGCCTTGCCGCTGCCGCAACCTCGCTTGTCTGGGTCACCCTCGGCAATATCGTCGGGGGCGCGGGGGGCGTCGCGTTGGCCTACCGCTTCGCCTACAAGGGCGGCGCCTAGAACCCCGCCTCCAGCCGCGAGATCAGCGCCGCCAGCATCGCCTCACAGCGCGCCAGCTGCTCCACCGCCACGAACTCATCGGGCTTGTGGCCCTGTGCCATCGACCCCGGCCCGCAGATCACCGTCGGCACCCCGAGCCGGGCATCGAACAGCCCGCCTTCCGTGCCGAACGCCACCTTGATCGTACCGTTCGCCCCGGTCAGCCCCTTGACGAAGTTGACCACCGCCGCATCCGTCGCCGTGCCTAGGCCAGGATAATCCCACAGCCGCTCCACCCGGATCGCCGCTTCCGGAAACTCGCTCCGCAAGGGCGCAACGATCGCCTCGGCCAGACCCTCCAGCCGCGCGATCAGACCCCGCACATCCTCGCCGGCCAGCGCCCGGATCTCGAAATCCGCCACCGCGTGGTTCGGCACGATGTTGACCTGCACCCCACCATTCAGCTTGCCGACATGCAGCGTGGTATAGGGCACGTCGTAATCGCCGTCGCGCAGCCCCGTCGCCGCGACCTCCGCCTGCAACGCCCGGACACCGGCCACGAAATCCACCACCAGATGCAGCGCATTAAGCGCCATCGGTGCTAGCGCCGAATGCCCCTCGCGCCCGATGCAGGTGGCCCGCAACGCCACTTTGCCCTTGTGCCCCGTCGCCACCTGCATCCCCGTAGGCTCGCCCACGATGCAGAACCGTGGCTTCACCGGTGCTGCCTCCAGCATGTCGATCAGACTGCGCACCCCCATGCAGCCGATCTCCTCGTCGTATGACAGCGCCAGATGCAGCGGCACTCGCAAGGGCCGCCGCGCCGCCGCCAGCATTGCAGCCACCGCACAGGCGACAAAGCCCTTCATGTCCGCGGTTCCGCGACCGTAAAGCCGCCCCTCGGCTTCGGTCAGGGCAAAGGGCGGCTTCGTCCACGCCTGCCCGGTCACCGGCACCACATCGGTATGCCCCGACAGCATCACCCCCGCGCCCGCTGGCCCGGTCGAGGCGTAAAGATTGGCCTTCCCGCCGCCCGCATCCGGCACAAGGGTGACCGCAATGCCCGCACCCTCCAGCATGTCCTTCACATAGCGGATCAGCGCGATGTTCGGCTCCGAACTCACCGTGTCAAATGCCACCAACCGCTCCAGGATCGCCCGCATCTTTCCCCCCTTGCCCGTTCCCCCGGTGCTAGCGCGAAACCGCCGCTGCCGAAAGCCGCCTTTCCATCCGCGGTCCCCGATGCCAGAAAGGGGCAGCCCCGACCAACCGGATCCGACATGCGCCTCCTTCTTCCGGCTTGCCTATTGGCCAGCCTCCTTGCCAGCCCCGCCTTGGCCGAACCGGCCCCGAACCTTGCGGACACTCCCGCCGCCGCTCCCGGTGCGGTCGCGGCCCTTTCCGCCGCGCACCGCCTTCATGCCCAGGCGCTCGCCACCGCCGATACCCGCGCCTTGCTGGATGCCATCCGCCTTGCCCGTCCGATCACCATCCGCCCCGCTTCCGGCTGGACCCTCACCACCAGCGGCACCGCCCCCCCGGGCGAACCGCAAGGTGCCACCGCCCCGGTCAACCCGGCTGGCCCCGAGGCCATTGCCATCGCCCTCGCCTTCGCCGGCGAAGACCCCGACTTGCAAGATCTGGTCTACGACCTCGACGTGCAGGGCGCCGCCGGGCAATCCGCCACCGTCGCCGCCGCCGCCTCCACCCTCGCCGCTGGCCAGACCGACACCTGGCGCATCGCCTTCTTCGGTCTCAGCCCCGCCGAACTGGCCGTCATTGGTGACGGCGACACCCCTCTGTCTCTCACCGTCACTGACGAAGCCGGCAACCCGGTCTGCGACACACCGGCCGAGGCCCTGCCGGCACCCTGCGCCTTCACCCCGGCCCGCAACGGCTTTTTCAGCGTCATCGTGAAGAACACCGGCACGGTGACCAACAGCTATCAGCTGCTTGCCAACTGAACCTGCATCTTATTGATCTGAAACGATTGCTGCGCAGCATTCTGGCGCGGTTGAGGAAAAATTGCTGCGCAGCATCGAACGCTCGCTGCGCAGCAAAGGTCCGGAAGTCGGGCGTGGGAGAGTACACCCTCCGGTTGTATATGTTTGCCTGATTACCGCATCCCCTGCAGCCTGTCCCGTGCCAAATGCAGCGTCAGACCCGCTTTCTGTCCGCCGCCCAAAGCCAACCGGCACCGATCAGAGACACCGCCGCGCCAAGGCCCGCGACCGTTCCATAGCCAGCCATCAGCGTTCCGGTGGCAAAACACACCGCTGCAATAATGTCGCCCGCCAAGCGCTGTACCGCCATCAACGACGACCCGGCTCCCGGCCGGTCTGCCATCAGGTCCTGCAGATAGGCGATCGGCACCGTCAGCGTCACGGCCCCGCCCACCGCCGCCGGCACCACCAGCGCCCAGACCCAGGCGCTGCCCGCCAGCACCGGCAACAGCGCCACATGCACCGCATAAAGCGCCGTGCCGCAAAAGATCATCGCCGTCCGGCTCCACCCGCGTGACACCGACGGCAGGATCAGCATGAATGGCACCTCAAGCCCGGCCACCAGACCGACATACAGCGCCACGTCCTGCGGCCCGCGCCCGACCTCGGCCACCATCAAAAGCGAAATCAGCGCGATGTAGATCGTCCCCGCCGCCGTCACCCCGCCCAGCGCCAGAACCCTCGCCGCCAGCGCCGGTTGCGCCATCTCGGCCAACGCGGCGCGGAAACTCAGCCCGCTCGGCCGGTCCACCCATTCCGTCGCACCGTCCATCGGCCAATACCGCGCCACCACCGCCAGCATCCCGCCCGACAGCAGCAGCCCCGCCGGAAAGATTGTCCAGATCGTCGCACCCCCGGCAAAGGCCAAGGACCACAACGGCAGCAC
>LNFM01003071.1_pt1 | contig 33731 bp, 37 predicted proteins | sample 596031 | NCBI WGS metagenome assembly LNFM01 (sample SAMN04254537, study PRJNA301005) | activated carbon metagenome | isolation source: dual media filters at the Ann Arbor, Michigan drinking water treatment plant | place: USA: Ann Arbor
CCGGGCCTGACCAAGACCCGCCTCATTCCCACCATCGGTGCGCATGCGGCGGCCTGTCTGCAGGAGCGCATGACAGAACGCGCCATCGGCACCGCCACCGCCGCCGCCGTCGGCCCGGTCACGCTGTGGTGCGCGCCGGATCCGGGCCATCCGTCGTTTCGCGAACTCGTCACCGAGTTCAAGGTCACGCTGAAGCGCCAGCCGGACGGCGATCTGGGCGCGCGCATGCTGGCGGCCATGACCGCCGGCCCGACGCTGGTGATCGGCGCCGACTGTCCGGCCCTGACGCCCGATCACCTGCGGAGCGCCGCAGCCGCCTTGCTGGGCGGCGTGGACGTGGTGCTGATCCCGGCGGAAGACGGCGGCTATGTGCTGATCGGCACGCGGCAGCCGCAGCCTGCGTTGTTCGACGGCATCACCTGGAGCACCGCGGGCGTGCTCGCCGACACCAAAGCGCGCATCGCCGCCGCCGGTCTCACAGCGCGTGAACTTCCGCCGCTATGGGATGTCGACACCAACGACGACCTCGACCGGCTGGAGCGCGAGCTGCCGCATCTCGCGCTACTGTAGGCGGATCAGCACCAGCCCGGCGACAATCAACAGCGCCGCGACGATCCGTGCCGCGCGCAGCGGCTCCTTCAGCACCACCACGGCAATGGCCGCGCCGAACAGCACGCTGGTCTCGCGCAACGCCGCAACAATAGCGATCGGCGCCACCGTCATCGCCCAGATGGCGATGCCGTAGGACACCAGTTGCATGGCGCCACCGGCCAGACCGCGGCGCCAGTACGCGCGCATCGGCGGGAAGATGTGGCGGCCGCCGCGGTAAAGCGCATAAGGCACCAGCACCAGCGCATTGCCGACAAACATCCAGAGCGTATAGGCCGTGGGATTGCCGGACAGCCGCGCGCCGGTGCCGTCGACCACCGAATAGCCGCAGATGGTCAGCGCCGTGAACAAGGCAAAGCCGACGGCACGGCGGTCAATCGCCGCCAGCGCACGGCCACCCCGCGCCGACAGCAGAAACACCCCGGCAACCAGCACGAGGATGCCGCCCCAGCCGACGACGGTCAGCCGTTCGCCGAGCAGGCCAACGGCAGCGATCGCCGTCATCAGCGGCGCCGCGCCGCGCGCAATCGGATAGACCTGCCCCAGATCGCCGGTGCGGTAGCTCTCGATCAGGGCCGCGAAGTAGAAGAGATGGATCAGCGCCGAGGCGACCAGCCACGGCCACGACGCCGAAGCCGGCATGCCGGCGAACGGCAGCAGCACCAGCGCCACCAGTCCGGAGCCGATCGAGATCAGCGTGGTGGCGGACAGCACATCCAGCCCGCCTTTGACCAGCGCGTTCCAGCCGGCATGGCAAAGCGCGGCGAACAGAACGGCCAGAAAGACGAGATTGTCCATGCGCGCTTATCGTGCCGGGACGGCGTCGACTGCGCCGTCCCGGCACCGGTTGCCTGACTACTTCGCCGCCGGCGCCCACAGCTTCGGCGCGGCGCGGGCATATTGCTGCGGACGCGCGACCTCGGCACCGAGCGCCTTGGCGGCGTGCCAGCCCCAATGCGGATCGTCGAGAAAACCGCGGCCGAGCGCGACCTGGTCGGCCTGCCCGTTGGCGACGATCTCCTCGGCGTGCTCCGGCTTGACGATCAGGCCCACCGCACGGGTATCGATACCGGCTTCTTTCTTGACGCGCGCGGCATTGGCCACGTTGAACCCATGCTCGGTCGGATTGCGGATGTCAGCGGCGACGCCGCCCGACGACACGCAGATGAAATCAAGGCCCTCGGCTTTGAGCGCCTTGGCGATGGCGACGGCGTCGTCGGGCGTCAGGCCGCCGTCGCGCCAGTCGCTGCCCGTGATGCGCGCGCCCAGCGGCAGGCCCTTCGGCACCACGGCGCGCACCGCGCGCGCCACCGATAACGGAAAGCGCATGCGGTTCTCGAACGAGCCGCCGTACTGGTCGGTGCGCTTGTTGGACAAGGGCGACATGAAGCCGTGCAGGAGGTAGCCGTGCGCCATGTGCAGTTCGATCGCATCGAAGCCGATGCGCACCGCGCGCTGCACCGATGAGACGAAGGCGGCGCGGATGCGCGTCAGATCGGCCTCGGTCGCCTCGCGCGGGGTGTGCCACTTGTCGCCGAACGGAATGGCGGAGGCGGCCACCGTTTGCCACGGGTCGGCGTCCTCCGCGAGCGGGCCGGCGCCATCCCAGGGCTTCTGCGCCGACGCTTTGCGGCCGGCATGCGCAATCTGGATGCCGAACTTGGACGTGCCGGCGCGGCGGCACTGGCCGATGACGCGCGCCAGCGCGGCTTCGTTATCGTCCGAGTAAAGCCCGAGGCAGCCGTGGGTGATGCGGGCGTGGCGCTCGATATGGGTCGCCTCCACCACCACCAGCGCGGCGCCGGAATTGGCCAGCATGCCGAGATGCATCAAATGCCAGTCATTGGCGCAGCCGTCGTCGGCAGAATACTGGCACATCGGCGAGACGACGATGCGGTTGGCCAGCGTCAGGCCGGCCAGCGAGATAGGCGAAAACAGGGCACTGCTCATGAGATTCTCTTACTATGGAGGGGGCGGTGAGGAAGGACGCCGAGACCGGTTCAGCGCTGCTGGATGTGCTTGAGATAGGCAATGATGGCACCGACATCGGCGGCGTCAAACTGGAATTCGGGCATGGCCTCGTGGCCGGTGGAAAGCCCCTCGGCCAGCGCCTCCTCCAGCGATTCGATCGGGTACTGCTGTCCGAGGGTGCGGAAGGCCGGCGCGGTCGGGTGCTTGCCGATGTCGGCGCTGCCGACCGCATGACACGGCGCGCACAGGCGTTTGAGCAAGGTTTCACCCCGCGCAATGTCTTCGGCGGCGGCCGGAAGCATCATGACCGCGCCGATGACCGCAGCCAGGAACACGAACACAGTCATGCCGCGGGCCGCAGATCGTCGCTTGTTCCCGGCCGTTGCATCTGCGCCTGTCCGGCCAGTTCGCCCCAGACGCGGGCCGCCTTGATCACATCGAGCATGCGCAGCGCGAAGCGTTCGCGGGTGTAATAATGCTGCCAGCGCCCGCTGTGATAGAGCGCCACGAAATAAGCGAGCCGACGCTCCGCCAGCGCGTGCCACTGGCGCGCGGCATTTTGCAGGTGCGGTCCGCTCGGCGGTGCCGGCATGGAAAACCCGTGGCGTATGCCGCACCGTCCCCCTGACGGCGGGCAGAATCACGCTGACGCAACGCCACATGTGGATAACCCGATTCGTTTAAGCTGATTCGCCAATGATTCAAAGGGGGTATACGGCTACAACTTGATCCGGAGCCGATTTGCCAGTTCGCCTACGATACCACGCCTGAACAGCAGGACGCAGGCGACAAAGATGACGCCCTGGATCACCAGCACCCATTGGCCGGCTTGCGCAAGATAGTTCTGCATGGCGACCACGACAACGGCGCCAACCACCGGCCCGAACACCGTGCCGAGGCCGCCGACCAGCGCCATCAGCACCACCTCGCCCGACATCGGCCAGTCGACGTCGGTCAGCGAAGCAAGCTGGAACACGATCGCCTTGGTGCCGCCGGCGAGCCCGGCAAAGCCGGCGGACAGCACGAAGGCCACCAGTTTGTAACGTTCGGTCTTGTAACCGAGCGAGATCGCCCGCGTCTCGTTCTCGCGGATCGCCTTCAGCACCTCGCCGAAGGGCGAATGGATGATACGGTAGATCATCAGGAAGCCGGCGAGGAAGATCGCCAAAACCAGCCCGTACATATTGACCGGATCGTTCAGGTTGATGAAGCCGAACAGGTAACCGCGCGGTACCGCCTGAATGCCATCCTCGCCGCCGGTGAACGGCGCCTGCACGGCGAAGAAATACATCATCTGCGCCAGCGCCAGCGTGATCATGGCGAAATAGATGCCCTGCCGGCGGATCGCCAGCGACCCGGCGATCAGGCCCAGCACCGTGGCCGTCAGCGCACCGGCCAGAATGGCGAACTCCGGATTGAAGCCCCAGGCCTTGGCGGCATAGGCGCTGACATAACTGGCCCAGCCGAAATACAGCGCGTGGCCGAACGACAGCAGCCCGACATAGCCCAGCAGCAGGTTGAAGGCGCAGGCGAACAGCGCGAAACACAGCGCCTTCATCAGGAACAGCGGATAGATAAATACCGGCGCGATCAGCAGCAGCACCACCATCACGACGAAGGCGGCCACGACGCTACGCGAGCTCGTCTGCGCTGCAGGGGCGGTCACGGGCGTTGCGGCGGTGGTCATGTCACGCCCTCCGGCCGAACAGGCCGGCGGGCCGGATCAGCAGCACGATCGCCATGATGATGAAGATCACCGTATTCGAGGCTTCGGGGAAAAATACCTTGGTCAGGCCCTCGATCACACCCAGACCGAAGCCGGTGACGATCGCGCCGAGGATCGAGCCCATACCGCCGATCACCACCACGGCGAACACGACGATGATCAGATGCGAGCCCATCTGCGGCGACACGTTATAGATCGGCGCCGCCATCACCCCGGCAAAAGCCGCCAGCGCCACGCCGAAACCGTAGGTCAGCGTGATCATGCGCGGCACGTTGATGCCGAAGGCGCGAACCAGCGTCGGATTTTCCGTGGCGGCGCGCAGATTGGCACCAAGCCGCGTGCGCTCGATGACGTACCACGTGCTGATGCAGACGAGCAGCGAGGCGACGATCACCCAGGCACGATAATTGGGCAGGAACATGAAGCCGAGATTCTGGCCGCCCTGGAGCGTGGGCGGCACGCGGTACGGCAAGCCGGACGAGCCGAAATTGTTGCGGAACACGCCTTCGATGATCAGCGCCAGACCGAAGGTCAGCAGCAGACCGTAAAGATGATCGAGCTTGTACAGCCGCTGCAAGAACAGGCGCTCGATCACGACGCCGAAGGCGCCGACCATGAACGGCACCAGCACCAGCGCAAACCAGTAATTCAGGCCGGCATAGTTCAACAGGAAGAACGCGGCGAAAGCGCCCATCATATATTGGGCGCCATGAGCGAAATTGATGATGTTGAGCATGCCGAAGATCACCGCCAGCCCGAGGCTGAGCAGCGCATAAAACGAGCCGTTGATCAGTCCAATGAGCAACTGACCAAACAGCGCCTGCGACGGTATGCCGAAGATTTCGAACATGTCTTCTTTCTTATACCTCCCCCTGCAAGGGGAGGTCGGCCAGCATAAGCGCGTTCACGCGCGTCTTCGACGCGCTATGGAGAGCCGGGTGGGGGTCGGTGTCGAAGACGCCCCACCCGGTCGCTTTCACAAGGCCACCCTCCCCCTTGCAGGGGAGGGATAAGCAGGCCTAGCCCTTCACCAGCGAACAGCCGCCATCCTTCATCGGGCGGAAGGCTTCTTCCGCCGGGATGGTGGCGCGCACTTTGTAGAGATCCCACGGCCCCTTGGACTCCGACGGCTTCTTCACCTCGAACAGATACATCGGGTGAATCTTGCGGCCGTCCTCGCGGATGGTGCCCTTGCCGAACAGCTTGTCGTCGGTCGGCATCGACTTCATCTTCGCGACGACCGCGCCGCCGTCGGCATCGCTCTTCAGCTCATGGACCGCCTTCAGATAATGCGTGACGGCGGAATAGACGCCGGCCTGCACCATGCTGGGATAGAGGCCCTTGCTGCGCTCGGAGAACTTCTTGGCGAAGTCGCGGTTGGCGTCGTTCATGTCCCAGTACCAGGCTTCGGTGAACACCAGGCCCTGCGCGGTTTCGAGGCCGAGCGCTTTGATGTCGGTCAGGAAGATCAGCAGCGCGGCAAGGTTCTGTCCGCCCCTGACGATGCCGAACTCCGCCGCTTGCTTGATGGCGGTCGTGGTGTCGGCGCCGGCATTGGCCAGACCGATGATCTGCGCCTTCGACGACTGCGCCTGCAGCAGGAAGGACGAGAAGTCAGTGGCCGGGAACGGATGGCGCACCCTGCCCAGCACCTTGCCGCCGTTCTTTTCGACAACCGCGGCGGTGTCGCGCTCCAGCGCGTGGCCGAAGGCGTAGTCTGCGGTCAGGAAGAACCAGTTCTTGCCGCCAGTCTTGACGATCGCGTTGCCGGTGCCGTTGGCCAGCGCCCAGGTGTCATAGGTCCAGTGCACCGTGGTCGGCGCGCACTTGTCGCCGGTGAGGTTGGAGGCGGCGGCGCCGGAGATCAGGAATACCTTGTTTTTCTGACGCACGATCTCGTTGACCGCGAGCGCGACCGACGAGGTCGGCACGTCGACGATGACATCGACCTTGTCGACGTCAATCCACTGCCGCACCACGTTCGAGCCGACGTCCGGCTTGTTCTGGTGATCGGCGCCAACGATCTCGACCTTGAGTCCCTTGGCGGCGGCGCCGAAGTCCTCAACGGCCATCTGCGCGGCGACGACCGAGCCGGGGCCGGCCAGATCGGCGTAGGTGCCCGACATATCGTTCATCACGCCGATCTTGATGACACCATCGGTCATCTGCGCGTGTGCCGTTCCGCACGCCAGCGCGGCCGACAGAATTGCTAGGCTGACTAGACGTTTCATGCACTCTCTCCCTTGTTTTGTGTCGTTGGCAGCGTGAATCAAACCCCGAGATACTCCTGGAGCGTCCCGGCCTTGGCATCGAGTTCGGAATTGGCGAAGCCTTCGACCACGCGGCCGTGCTCCATGACGTAATAGCGGTCGGCAACCGTGGAGGCGAAACGGAAGTTCTGCTCGACCAGCAGAATCGTGAAGCCCTGTTCTTTCAGCGCGCGGATGGTCTTGCCGATCTGCTGGATGATGACCGGCGCCAGACCTTCGGTCGGCTCGTCGAGCAGCAACAGCCGCGCGCCGGTGCGCAGAATGCGGCCGATCGCCAGCATCTGCTGCTCGCCGCCGGACAGCTTGGTGCCCTGGCTGGACCCGAGCCGCTCCTTCAGGTTCGGGAACAGCGCGAAGATCTGCTCCAGCGATAATCCGCCCGGCTTGACCACCGGCGGCAACAGCAGGTTTTCCTCGACGGTCAGACTGGCAAAGATACCGCGCTCTTCCGGGCAGAAAGCAATGCCGGCGCGAGCGATCTTGTCGGATTGAAGTCCGATCGTTTCATGGCCTTCGAAGCGGATCGAACCGGTACGGTGGCCGACAATACCCATGATCGATTTCAGCGTCGTGGTCTTGCCGGCGCCATTGCGGCCGAGCAGCGTCACCACCTCGCCTTCGTGCACGGCGAAGTTAACGCCATGCAGGATGTGCGACTCGCCATACCAGGACTGCAGATCGTTGACGGCGAGCAAGGGTGCGCGGGTATCAAGCATGTCCGGTCCCCATATAGGCTTCGCGCACTTCCGGATTGGTCGACACCGTCGCGTAGTCGCCTTCGGCCAGAATGCGGCCGCGCGTCAGCACGGTGATGGTGTCGGACAGGTCGGAGACGACCGAAAGATTGTGCTCCACCATCAGCACCGTACGGTCGGCGGAGACGCGCTTGATGAGCTGCGCGATGCGGTCGATGTCCTCGTGGCCCATGCCGGCGGTCGGCTCGTCAAGCAGCAGCATCTCCGGATCGAGCGCCAGCGTCGTGGCGATCTCCAGCGCGCGCTTGCGCCCATACGGCAATTCGACGGCCGGCAGTTCGGTGAAGGATGACAGGCCGACGTCATCGATCAATTGCCGCGCACGGTCGTTGAATGGCACGAGTGCGGCGGCCGAACGCCAGAAATCGAAAGAGCCCCCGCGTTGGCGCTGCAGAGCAATACGAACATTCTCCAGCACCGTCATATGCGGAAACACCGCCGATATCTGGAACGACCGCACCAGCCCCAGGCGCGCCACATCGGCCGGCTGCAAGGCCGTGATGTCCTGGCCCTTGAAGCGGATATGCCCCCGGGTCGGACTGAGAAACTTGGTCAGCAGATTGAAGAAGGTGGTCTTGCCGGCCCCGTTCGGACCGATCAACGCATGAATGGTCCCTCGCCGGACCCGAAGATCGACGCCACCAACGGCGGTAAACCCCGCGAACTCCTTGGTGAGATCCTCAGTCTCGAGGATTATCTCGTCGCTTCCACGCAACCTGACCCCTCATGCGTTCCCACGGCAGTTTCTTCTTTTTTGTAGTTCTGCCACCTTTTCGCAGGGCCGCAAAGCCTACAAAAGATGCGGGCCATTTAGGGATGGTATGCCGCCGCAGATAACGTTGGAGAACAAAAGTCTTATTGCGGTGCGGCATAGAGCATAGCCGAACGCAAAATGGCCGGGCGTTTGCCCGGCCATTCCGACATCGGCACATGCGTGCGGATTGCTGTTTAAGATTTGAACCGTTTGCACAAGGCGTCGGCATTCTTGGCCAGGAGGCCGACGTCGGCGCCGACAGCCACGAACAGATAGCCCCAGTCGATATAGCGGCGGGCCTCCTCCTCATTGCCGGTCAGCATGCCGGCGGGCTTGCCGACCGCCTTGAGCCGCGTCACGGCATCCTTGATCGCCGCCTGCACGTCGGCGTGCTGCGGGTTGCCGACATGGCCGAGCGATGCCGCGAGATCGGACGGACCGATGAACACGCCGTCGACGCCCTTGACCGCGGCGATGGCCTCGATCTGGTCGAGCGCCTGCCCGGTTTCGACCTGCACCAGCACGCAGATTTCGTCATTGGCCTTGGCGAGATAGCCCGGCGTGCGCCCGTAGCGGCTGGCGCGGGCGGCGACCGACACGCCGCGAACGCCGTGCGGCGGATAGCGTGTCGCTTCAACCGCGCGGCGGGCTTCCTCCGCGTTCTGCACATAGGGCACCAGAATGGTCTGGGCGCCGATGTCGAGAACGCGCTTGATCAGCACGGTGTCGTTCCAGGCCGGGCGCACGATCGGCGTCGCGGTACCGAGTTCGACGGCCTGCAACTGGCTGAGCAAATCCGGGATCTCGTTGGGCGAATGCTCGGTGTCGAGCAGCAGCCAGTCGAAGCCCGAGTCGGAGACGATCTCGGCGGCGATGTTGCTGCACAGGCTCGACCACAGGCCGATCTGAAGCTTGCCGGCGGCGAGGTCGTGCTTGAAGGCGTTGCGTTTCATATCTCTTGCTTTCGCTTAGACGAACTGGATCGCGATGCCGCCGAGCGGCCCGAAATCGGCGTGCAGGGTGTCACCTTTCTGCGCGAACACCACGCGGGTGAACGAACCGGCCAGCACGATGTGGCCGGGCTCCAGCGCATGGCCGAGCGGGCCGATCTTGTTGGCAAGCCAGGCCACGCCGAGCGCCGGATGGCCGAGCACGCCGGCGGCGAGCCCCGTCTCTTCGATTTCGGAATTGCGGTACATGATGCCGCCGACCCAGCGCAGGTCGACATCCATCGGCCCGACCGGCCGGCCGCCGAGCGCAATGCCGGCGGCGGCGCCGTTGTCGGCCACGGTGTCGAAGATCTTGCGTTGGTCCTGGAGACGGGCGTCGACGATCTCGATGGCCGGGATGACGTATTCGGTGGCGCGCAGCACGTCGGCAAGGCCGACGCCCGGACCCTGCAAGCGCTTGCCCATGACGAAGGCCAGTTCGACCTCAACCCGGGGCTTGCAGTAATCGGAATGCTTCACCTTGGCGCCGTCGCCGATCATCTGGTCGTCGAGAATGTAGCCATAGTCCGGCTCGTCGATCATCGACGACCGCTGCATGGCCTTGGACGTCAGACCGACCTTGTGGCCGATCAGCTTGGCGCCGGCGGCGATCTTGCGGTTCGCAACCTCGGTGGAAATCGCATAGGAATCGTCGATCTCGATATGCGGGAAGGTCACGGAAAGCTGGACCGCCTGTTTGCGCTCCTTCTGCGCCGCCATCAGAATATCGGCGGCTTTGCTGCGTTCGGCGGTGGAAAGCATCGATCGGTCTCCTGAGATGAGTGTGCGGTGATCCCTCTAGCCGCTCCCGCCGCAAAATAAAATGGGCGGCACGGGCGATCCGGCCTCTCTCCTGCCCTCGCCCCAGGGCTCAGTAATGCGGCGGCGGCGGCTCGGTCTCGCCGGTGGCGCCGGCTGCGTCCCGCACCTCCTGGAGCTGATCGGCGAGCCGCGCGACCTGGCGGGTCAGGCTGTCGATTTCCTTCCACTGCCGGGAGATCGCCTCGTTGAGCTCCTCGATGGTGCGGTCCTGATAGGCCACCCGCATTTCCAGCGCTTCGATGCGTGCGGCGACGGCAGGACTTTCGGTCATGGCTGGCTTCCGTTCGGCGGGTATTGGGGCGGCGCGACCATGTTGCCGGAGGCCGGTGAAATCAAGGCACGCGGAGGCGCTCCGGCCGGCTTTTTGCTCCGCACAAAATCTGCGATATGAAGGGCGGCAGGAGACCTTATGCGCTTCGACACCATCATTCGCGGCGGCACGGTCGCGACCGCGTCCGACACCTTTGCCTGCGACGTCGGCATCCGCGCCGGCCGGATCGCCGCGCTCGGCGCCGACCTCGGCGACGCCACCGAGATCGTCGATGCGCGCGGCCTCCTTGTGCTGCCCGGCGGCATCGACAGCCATGTCCACATTTCCCAGCCGTCCGGCCCTGGCATCGTCATGGCCGACGACTTCGCCTCGGCGACCCGCTCGGCGGCGTTCGGCGGCAATACCATGGTGCTGCCCTTCGCCATGCAGCAGAAGGGCGAAAGCCTGCGCCAGGTGGTGAAGGACTACCACGCCAAGGCCGACGGCCAGTGCTACATCGACGTGTCGTTCCATCTGATCATCGCCGACGTCACCGACGGCCTGCTCGGCCAGGAGCTGCCGGCGCTGGTCAACGACGGCTACACCTCCTTCAAGGTGTTCATGACCTATGAGGGCCTCGCCCTCTCCGACATGGAAATGCTCAAGGTGATGAGCGTGGCGCGCGACACCGGCGCGCTGGTGATGGTGCACGCCGAGAACTACGACGCCATCCGCTTTCTCACCGACCGGCTCGAACAGGCCGGCCATACCGCACCGAAGTATCACGCCACGTCGCGGCCGGTCGCGGTGGAGCGCGAGGCAACGCACCGCGCCATTTCGCTGGCCGAGTTGATCGACGTGCCGGTGATGATCGTGCACGTGTCGAACCGCGAGGCGCGCGACGAAATCGCGCGGGCGCGCGCCCGCGGCCTGAAGATCTACGGCGAGACCTGCCCGCAATATCTGATGCTGACCGAGCGCGACCTCGACGGCCTCAACATGGAAGGCGCCAAATACGTCTGCTCGCCGCCGCCGCGCGACAGAGACAGCCAGATCGCCTGCTGGGAAGGTTTGCAGCAGGGCATCTTCTCGCTGTTTTCGTCGGATCACTGCCCGTTCCGCTACGACGATCCGCAGGGCAAAATGGTCCCGAAGGGCAAGACCAGCTTCCGCTGGGTGCCGAACGGCATGCCCGGCGTCGAAACGCGGCTGCCGATTCTATTCTCGGAAGGCGTCGGCAAGGGCCGCATCACGCTGAACGAATTCGTCGCGCTGACCGCCACCAACCACGCCAAGACCTACGGCCTCTACCCGAAGAAAGGCACCATCGCGGTCGGCGCCGACGCCGACATCGCGCTGTGGGATCCAAAGCGGCAGGTGACCATCTCGCAAAGCCTGATGCATGGCGGCACCGACTACACGCCGTTCGAAGGAGTCGAAGTTACCGGCTGGCCGGTGTCGACCATGGTGCGCGGCAAGTTCGTCGTGCGCGACGGCGAACTGGTCGGCGCGCTCGGCGGCGGCGACTACGTCCCGCGCGAGAAGTCACTGCTGGCGCAGCCAGCGGGTGGCAACGCCTAGACATTCAAGAGAACATGACCGTCATGACCACCTTCCCCGACCTCAATCCGCCGCCACGCCTGCTGATGGGCCCCGGCCCGGTCGGCGTCGATCCGCGCGTGCTGCGCGCCATGTCGATGCCGATGCTCGGCCAGTTCGATCCGGTCTTCACCGCGTACATGAACGAGACCATGGCGATGCTGCGGTCGATCTACCGCACCAACAACCAGTGGTCGTTCCTGATCGACGGCACCGCGCGCGCCGGCGTCGAGACCCTGCTGGTGTCGATGATCGCGCCCGGCGACAAGGTGCTGGTGCCCATCTTTGGCCGCTTCGGGCATCTGCTGACCGAGATCGCCTCGCGCTGCGGCGCCGAGGTGGTGTCGATCGAGCGCGAATGGGGCACCGTGTTCACGCCCGACGAAATCGAGGACGCCATCAGGAAGCACAATCCGCGCATCGTCGCGGTGGTGCACGGCGACACCTCGACCACCATGGCGCAACCTCTGGCCGAGATCGGCGCGCTGTGCCGGTCGCGCGACATCCTGCTGTACAGCGACGCCACCGCCACGCTCGGCGGCATGGCGATCGAGGCCGACGCCTGGCAGGTCGACGCGCTGTCGTCGGGCTTGCAGAAATGTCTGTCCGGCCCGCCCGGCTCATCGCCGATCACCTTCAACGAGCGCGTCGCCGCCGTGGTCACGCGCCGCAAGCATCTCGAGGCCGGCATCAAGCCGGAAGGCTTCGTCGACGGCAACGGCCTGCGCATCGCCTCGAACTATTTCGACCTGGCGATGCTGATGGATTACTGGGGCCCGAGCCGGCTCAACCATCACACCGAGGCGACCTCGATGCTCTATGCGGCGCGCGAGAGCGTGCGCATCGCGCTGGAGGAAGGCGACGCGCGCTTTGACCGCCACGTCCGCGCCAGCGAGGCGCTGTGCGCCGGATTGCAGGCGATGGGCCTGACGTTGTTCGGCGATCAGGCCAACAAGATGCCGAATGTGACCGGTGTGGTCATACCGAAAGGCGTCAATGCCGATGGCGTCCGCACCATGATGCTGGAGGATTTCTCTATCGAGATCGGCACCTCGTTCGGACCGCTGCACGGCAAGATCTGGCGCATCGGCACCATGGGCTATGTCTGCCGCAAGGAGAACGTGCTGATCTGCCTCGCCGCGCTCGACGCCTGTCTGCGCCGCTTCGGCTACACCGCGCCGGCCGGTGCCGGCGTCGATGCGGCGCTGACGGCCTATGGCAGCGCCTGATCACGCCGGAACCTTGACCACCCCTGGATTTAATCGCAGCATCGATGTGCGATGGTGCCGCGCATGAGGACACTATGATTGGCGAACTCAACATATTCCTGATCGCGCTCGTCTTCCTGACGATCCTGACGCTTTATTTCGGCATCAAGACCGTGCCGCAGGGCACGCAGTGGACCGTGGAACGGTTCGGCCGCTACCAGCGCACGCTGACGCCGGGGCTGAACCTGATCGTGCCGTTCATCGATCTGATCGGGCAGAAGATCAACGTGCAGGAATCGGTGCTCGACGTGCCGAGCCAGCCGGTCATCACCCGTGACAACGCGTCGGTGATTGTCGACGGCGTCGTGTTCTTCCAGATCCTGGACGCGGCCAAGGCCGCCTACGAGGTCCGCGAACTTGAGCGGGCCATCATCAACCTCACCATGACAAATATCCGCACCGCGATCGGCGCTCTCGACCTCGACGAGACGCTGTCCAAGCGTGACGAAATCAACCACCGCCTGCTCCAGGTGCTCGATGCCGCGACGCATCCCTGGGGGACCAAGATCACCCGCGTCGAACTGAAGGATATCAGTCCGCCCGGCGACGTCGTGGCGTCGATGGCCAAGCAACTGACCGCCGAGCGCGAGAAGCGCGCCGCCGTCCTTCAGGCCGAGGGCATCAAGCAATCCGAGATTCTCAAGGCCGAAGGCGAGAAGCAGTCGCAGATTCTGGCGGCCGAGGGCCGCTTGGTTGCGGCCACCAAGGACGCCGAAGCGCGTGAGCGGCTGGCGACAGCGGAAGCGCGGGCGACCCGCGAAGTGTCGGAAGCGGTCGAGAACGGCAACGTGCAGGCGCTGAACTACTTCATCGCGCAGAAATACGTCGAGGCGGTTTCGGTGATTGGCAAAGCGCCGAACTCGAAGCTGGTGCTGATGCCGCTGGAAGTCAGTTCGCTGGTCGGCACCATCGCCGGCATTTCGGAGATCGCCAAGGAAAGCATGGCGCAGACGTCAAAAACGTCCGTGCCATCGTCGCGGTCATGAGCCCCTGGGTCTGGGCCACCGGCGCGCTGATCGGCGCGCTCGCCGAGCTGATGGTGCCCGGCTTCTATCTGATCTGGATCGCCGCCGGCGCGGCCATCACGGCGCTGGCCGTCTTCGCCTTCGGCGTCGCGCTGCCGGCCCAGATCATCATCTTCGTGCTGGCGTCGCTGCTGACCTGCGGCATCGGCTATGTCGCCTACCAGAGGCTGATCGGCACGCCCACGGACCAGCCTGCGCTCAATGAGCGGGGCGCGGCCATGGTCGGCGCCACCGGCGTGGTCTCCGAGGCCTTGAAGAGCGGGCGCGGCAAGGTCGATCTGGGCGACGGCGTCTGGCTCGCCGAAGGCCCCGACCTCGAGGAGGGAGCCCCGGTCACGGTCATCGAAGTGCGCGGCACCGTCTTGATCGTGGCGCGCCGATAAGCGCTTTGCCGGCGCCTGTCGCGGGCCATCCACCTGAGGTGAGGCAGAGCCGCCCGACCTGGAAAAAGGCGGCTGTTTTTGCTATTGTGATCAGATGCGCCGCGACGATGTCATTGCCCGCCTCAAGGAAGCCGAGCCCGCCTTGCGCGCGCGCGGCATTCGGCGTGCGGCGGTATTCGGCTCAGTCGCCCGTGGCGACGACAGGCCGGACAGCGATATCGATATTATGATCGAGATTGATCCCGCGTTTCACCTGACGGTTTATGACTATGTCGGGTTGAAAGAGTGCGTGTCGGACCTGTTCGATGGGCCGGTCGACGTCGTCAGCCGATCCGGCTTAAAGCCATATATTCAGCCGGTTGCCGCGGCCGACGCGATCTATGCCTTTTAGGGCGCATAGCACCGCGCTACGTGAAATAATCCATCACATCGAGCTGGCGTCGGAGTGGACCGCAGGCTTAAGCTTACCGAAATTCGAGGAGGACCTGCGCACATTTTATGCGGTCACACGTTGCCTCGAAATCATTTCTGAAGCATCGAGAAAACTGCCGGACGATCTGAAAAGCCGGCATCCTTCGATCGAGTGGCGGCAGATGGCCCTCGCGGGCAATGTTTACCGGCACGACTATGAATTGATCGAAGCCCGCTTCGTATGGGAGACCGTACAGCAGGATTTGCCGCCGTTGCGAAAAGTCATAGAGGCTGAAATCGCAGGCGAGCGAAATTCGCGGGATGGATAGTCAGCAAATCTGAGCTACAAGCAAAGGAACGTGCGCGGACAGCCGACCGGCACCGGCTTCTACATCGTCACGCCCGGCCTTGTGCCGGGCATCCACGTCGTGAGGCTCAGATAATGCAGGGTGGATGGCCGGGACGAGCCCGGCCATCACAAGGATGCTAGTGCTTCAGCTTCGGATCGACGGTGAAGCTCGCCTCGGTCTTGCTCTTGATCTCGTCAAGCGTCACATCGGGCGCCAGTTCGATCAGCGTCATGCCGCCGGCCTTCTTGTCGATGGTGAAGACACCGAGATCGGTGATCACCATGTCGATCACGCCGGCACCGGTCAGCGGCAGCGTGCACTTGTGCAGCAGCTTCGGCTCAACGGAGCCGTCCTTGGCCTTGGCCGAGTGCTCCATGATCACGACGACCTTCTTGACGCCCGCCACGAGATCCATGGCGCCGCCCATGCCCTTGACCATCTTGCCGGGGATCATCCAGTTGGCCAGATCGCCCTTCTCGTCCACCTGCATGGCACCGAGGAGCGCGATGTCGATGTGACCGCCGCGGATCATTGCGAATGAATCGGCCGAGGAGAAGAAACTCGTGGTCGGCAGCTCGGTGACGGTCTGCTTGCCGGCGTTGATCAGGTCCGGGTCCTCGTCGCCCTCATAGGGGAACGGGCCGAAACCGAGCATGCCGTTCTCGCTCTGCAGCTGAACGCTGATGCCGTCGGGGATATAGTTCGACACCAGCGTCGGAATGCCGATGCCGAGGTTGACGTAGAAGCCATCGCGCAGCTCTTTGGCGGCGCGCTCGGCCATTTGATCGCGGGTCCAGGGCATTGCTCTGCTCCTCTTAAGCCATCACGCGCTTGCGAACGGTACGTTGTTCGATGCGCTTCTCGGCGTTGGTTTGAATGATGCGCTTCACATAAACGCCGGGTGTGATGATGTGATCGCCGTCGAGCTCGCCGGGCTCGACCAGATGTTCGACCTGCGCCACGGTGAAGCGGGCGGCGGTCGCCATCACCGGGTTAAAGTTGCGCGCGGTCTTGCGGTACACGAGGTTGCCCTCGGTATCGCCCTTCCAGGCGTGCACCACGGCGAGGTCGGCGATCAGGCCGGTCTCCATGATGTAACGCTCGCCGTTGAATACGCGTTCTTCCTTGCCCTTGGCAATGTCGGTGCCGACGCCGGTCTTGGTAAAGAAGGCCGGAATGCCGGCGCCCCCTGCCCGCATGCGCTCGGCCAGCGTGCCTTGCGGGTTGAACTCGATCTCCAGATCACCCGCGAGATACTGCTGCGCGAACAATTTGTTCTCGCCGACATAGGACGCGATCATCTTCCTGATCTGCCGGGTTTCCAGCAGCAGGCCGAGGCCCGCGCCGTCGATGCCGGCATTGTTCGACACGCAGGTCAGGTTTTTCACGCCGGAATCGCGGATCGCTTCGATCAGCACCCCGGGCATCCCGCAGAGGCCGAAACCGCCGGCCATGATCGTCATGCCGTCCTTGAGCACCCCGGCCAGCGCCGACTTCGCATCCGAATAGACTTTTTTCATGAGGCTTCCACCAATCTCCCAGACTTCCAATGATTACATGGACATTCGCGCGCGCGAAAGGTCAATAAAAACGATGCTACGGCGTCCCCAGCCGAACCGGCAGCGGCAATCCGTGCGGATAGTAGGTCCAGGCCAGAAACAGGACGCCAAACACCACCGCCGACAGGACGGCGGCCATCCCGCGCCGGTTGAAGGACAGCAGATTGGCGATCGTGGTGGCCAGAAAGGCAAATACAGCCAGCACCCCGACGTAAATCCAGTCCACATTGGCAAGGTCGATCGGCATCGTTGTTACCTTTTCCGCGCGTCGTTTCCGTCGTCTTTTAGCAGACCCACCATGCGGGTCATCCGAAATCCTGCTCCTCCTTTTCCCGCCCGCGCGCTATATGGTCAAGGCCATGACCAACATCCTTATCCTCTCCGACACCCAGCAAGCCACACGCGACCGCTACAAGGCCATGCTGCTGGAGCGCTTCCCGCACTTGACCATCAACGTGGCCGGACATCACAACGATGTCGGCCCCTATATCGCCAATGCCGAAGTCCTGATGTGCTTTTCGCCGCCGATGGCCGACCACGTGGTCGCCGAAGCGCCGAAACTGAAGTGGATCCAGGCGCTCGGTACCGGAGTCGACAACATCGTCGACCTGCCGTCGCTCGGACCCGAGGTTCTGGTCACCAACATCCGCGGCATTCACGGCGCGCCGGTGTCGGAAGCCACCATCGCCTATATGCTCTCGCTGTCCCGCGACATGCCGCGCTCGGTGCATGCGCAGGACCGCAACGCATGGGAACGCTGGCCGGCCAGACTGCTCGACGGCAAGACCGTCGGTATTTTCGGTGTCGGCCTGATCGCCGAACATCTGGCGCCGATCTGCAAGCAGTTCGGCATGACGGTGATCGGCTTCAGCGGCAGCCCGCGCCCGGCGCCCGGCTTCGACCGCATGGAACCGCGGACCGACCTCTTAAAGGTTGCGCCCGAGCTTGATTATCTGGTGGCGCTGGCCCCGCTGACCGCGGCGACCCGCGGCGTCATCGGCGCGGAGCTGTTCGCCGCCATGAAGCCGTCGGCCTATCTGGTCAATGTCGCGCGCGGCGGCGTCGTCGACGAGCCGGCGCTGATCGCGGCGCTGGAAAGCGGGGCCATCGCCGGGGCCGCGCTCGACGTGTTTTCCGAAGAGCCGCTGCCCGCCAACAATCCGCTGTGGAGGACCAGGAACCTGACGATATTCCCGCACCTCGGCGGTTATTCTGAAGGCTACGAGGACCGCGCCATGCCGACGATCGAAGGCAACATGCGCAAATATTTCAACGACGAACAAAAAAGCATGATCAACATCGTGCGCAGACCTGCATCCTGGGGAGTTTGAAATGTCCGCGTCGGATCGCCTGAACACACCGATTTCCAGTGCCGAACTCGAGCGTCGATGGGGCGCCGTTCGCGCGGCCATGGAGAAGGCAAAGATCGACGTTCTGCTGATGCAGAACAACAACGATCACATGGGCGGCTATGTGCGCTATTTCACCGACATGCCGGCCACCAACGGCTATCCGAACACGGTGATCTTCCCGCGCGACGACGAGATGACGGTGGTCTGTCAGGGTCCGTTCCGCGGTTCGGAAACGACGGCTCAGGGCGATGTCAACTGGCGCGGCGTCAAATCGATCCTGACGACGCCGAGCTATGCCTCGGCGCATTACACCAAGGACTACGATCCCGAACTCGCCGCCAAGGCGCTGGAGCCGTTCCGCAACGCGACAATCGGCTATGTCGGCACCTACCAGATGTCCTACGCCATGCTCGACTATATCAAGCGCACCTTCCCGAAAGCGCGCTTTGTCGACGCGTCCGAACTGGTTGACCGCATCAAGGTGATCAAGAGCCCGGAAGAGATGGAATTGGTGAAGCGCGCGGCGCTGATGCAGGACGGCGCCATGCGCGCCGCCTTCGCTGCCATCAAGCCCGGCATGCGCGACAGCGAGGTGGCCGCCGTCGCCCAGCATTACAGCCAATGTCACGGCAGCGAAAACGGGATCTACCTCTGCGCCTCGATGCCGCTCGGCAAACCGAGCAAATTCGGCAACCGGCACGTCCAGAACCGGGTCATCGAGAAGGGCGACCAGTTCGCATTGCTGGTCGAAGATAACGGCCCCGGCGGCATGTATACGGAACTCGGCCGCTCCTGCGTCGTGGGCGCCAAAGTGCCGCAGGAGATGAAAGACGAGCTCGCTTTCGTCATGGAGGCGCGCAAGCTGACCCTCGACCTTCTCAAGCCGGGCACGCCGAGCAAGGATATCTGGGATGCCTTCAACGCCTTCATGCGCAAGAACGGCCGGCCGACAGAGGCGCGACTATATTGCCACGGCCAGGGCTATGACCTTGTAGAACGGCCGCTAATCCGCAATGACGAGCCGATGGTGATTGCCAAGGATATGAATATCGTCGTCCACCCGACCTACATCCACGCCGGCTATCTCAACTGGCTGTGCGACAATTATCTGATCGGCAGCGACGGCCCGGGCGACCGGCTGCACGAGTTCCCGGAGGAAGTGATCGAGGTCGGGTAACCCGCTGCCTCAAAGGTAGGCTTGACCGCTGAGGGGCAAACTGCGCAAGAATTCCTCCTCCTGAAGGAGGAATTCATGACAAGAAATATTATTGCTGCGGCATTCGCTGCCCTGACGGCGCTGACGGTTTCGGCCGGAGCGCAGGACTATCCGACCCGTCCGATCACCATGATCATCCCGTTCGCTGCCGGCGGACCGACCGACGTGCTTGGCCGTGTCATGGCGCAGCGCATGGGCGAAATTCTCGGCCAGACCGTGGTCGTTGAAAACGTCGGCGGCGCCGGCGGCATGACCGGCTCCAAGCGCGCCGCCGATGCGCGACCCGATGGTTACACGATGCTGATCGGCACGGTCGGCACGCACGCGCAGGGCCAGACGCTCTACAAGAAGCCGCTCTACAACGCCCTGACCGACTTCGAGCACGTCGCCCTGATCGCCGAGGTTCCGATCGCGCTGATCGCCCGCCCCGACTTCCCCGCCAAGGACCTCCCCGAGTTCATCGCCTATTCCAAGGCGAACAAGGACAAGATGACCTACGGCTCGGCCGGCGCCGGCTCGGCCACGCATCTCGGCTGCGTCGTCGCCGACAGCGCGATGGGCACCAAGATCGTGCACGTGCCGTACAAGGGCACGGGTCCCGCGATGCAGGATCTGATCGGCGGCCGCATCGACTTCCTGTGCGAGATCATCTCGACCGCCAAGCCGCAGATCGAAGGCGGCAAGGTCAAGGCGATTGCGCTGATGACCAAGCAGCGTTCGGCCGTGCTGCCGGATCTGAAGACCGCCGAAGAACAGGGCGTGAAGGGCTTCGAAGCCTACACCTGGAACGCGATCTTCATGCCGAAAGGCACACCGGCCGACATCGTCAAAAAGGTCCAGGCCGCTGCGGTCGGCGCCATGGATACGCCGGCAGTCAAGGAACGTCTCACCGGTCTCGGCGCCACCATCGTACCGCCGGAGCAGCGCTCCTCGGAGTATCTCGCCAAGTTCGTGAAGGACGAAATCGCGAAGTGGGCTGAGCCGATCAAGGCCAGCGGCGTTTCGGCCGACTGAGTTTCGCTGCCAATGGAAACGCCGCGGCTTCGACGCCGCGGCGTTTTTTTATGTCCAGGTGACGGCGCTACTTCGGCGGGTCGATGACGCTGACGTGGGCGGCGACGACCTGCCAGCCTTCGGCGAACTTGACCCAGCTCTGCTGCTGCCGGCCGATCTTGCCGGCGGCGGAGGGACGCTCGAACAGCGTCGAGGCCGTCGCGAAGGTTGTGCCGTAAGTGGTGATGACAGTCTTCGACCGGGTGCGGCCGAGCCCGACCGGCGAACGGCCGGTACGGAAGGCCATGATCTCGCCGTAGCCGTAGAGATTTTCACCGGCGCCGTAGCGGATGGTGCGCGGGTCGTCACGAAACAGGGCGTTAAGCGCGTCGACGTCGTTCGTCACCAGCGCCTTTTCGTAAGCCTCGAACGCGGCCGTTACTTCAGCCACAACTTCCGGCCGGTCGATTTCCATCTGTGTCTCTCCTTGAGAATTACAAAGCGGGCCTTTTACAAGGCAGGTCTTTTACAAAGCAGGTCTTTTTACAAAGCAGGTCTCGGTGCCGCGCAGACGCCCATCTGCTCCAACGCGAAGGCGACGCGCAAGGCGACATCCTCGCGCCACGGCGCGGCAATCACCTGCACCGCGATCGGCAGCGGCGTGAGCGGCACGGGCACCGCCACCACCGGCAGGCCAATGAACGAGATCGGCTGCGTGTAGAGACCCATGTTGGCGCGCACCGGCAGTTCGACGCCGTCGAGCACGAAGGTCTGCTGGCCAAGCTTCGGCGCGGTGCAAGGCGTCGCCGGCGCCAGGATCACGTCGACAGACTTGAACAGCTCCAGCATCTGCGCGCGATACCAGCGGCGGAATTTCTGCGCCTGCACCACCAGCGTCGACGGCACCATGGCGGCGGCGAGCAGCCGGTCGCGCACCGCCGGATCGAAATCGCCGGCCTGCTTGCGCAGCCGCTCGAGATGCAGCGCCGCGCCTTCGGTGCAGGTGATGACATAGGCGGCCGCGCGCGCCCGCGCCGCTTCGGGGATGTCGACGTCTTTGGTGGCGCCGAGCGCCTTGGCAACGCGGCCGAGCGCCTCGACCGCCTCCGGGAAGGCGCCCTGCCTGAAATAGCCGCCAGCGACCGCGATGCGCAGGCCTTCGAGCCCGAGCTTGAGCTGCGGCGTGACGAAATCGGTCTCGCGCTGGTCGCAGACCGGATCTTCCGGATCGGGCCCCTGCATGACGTCATAGGCGACCGCGAGATCCGGCACCGAGCGGGCGAACGGCCCGAGATGATCGAGGCTGGCGACGAAGGGGAAACTGCGCGCCCGCGTCAGCCGGCCGTAGGTCGGCTTCAGGCCGAAAATGCCGCACAGCGACGACGGCACGCGGATCGAGCCGTTGGTGTCGGAGCCGAGCGCTAGCGGCACCATGCCACCGGCCACCGCACCACCCGAACCGCCGGACGAACCGCCGGTCATGCGGGTGATGTCGTGCGGGTTGCGCGACGGCCCGTCGTGGATGTTCTCACCGGTGAAGTCGTAGGCGTATTCGCCCATGTTGAGGGCGCCGACCAGCACGGCGCCCGCCTCCTCCAGCCGCGCGATCAGCGGCTGGTCCTGTTCGGCCGGCGCATGGGCGCGGTTGATCTTGGAGCCGGCGACGGTCGTCACTCCCTCAATGTCGAACAGGTTCTTGACCGCGAAGGGCACGCCGGCCAGCGGCAGCTTGGTCTTGTCGGTGGCGGCATCGACCGCGCGCGCCTTGGCGCGGGCGCGGTCGGCGGTCACCGTTGTAAAGGCATTGAGTGTCGAATTACGCGCGGCAATGACATTAAGCGCGCGATCGACCACGGCGGTCGCGGTGGTCTGGCCGGTGCCGACCGCCTGCGCGATTTCGGACGACGTGGCCCAGGAGGTGTCGAGGCTGAGGGTCATGGCTCAGGCCTTGAACACGGGCGCGGGTTCGGAGTCGTCCGGCAATTCGTAGGCCGCGACGAGTTCGGCCAGATGCAGCGTCACCTTGAGATTGGCCTTCACCGAGGGCTTCCAGGCCGGCTCCAGCGGCAGCCCGAGCGCTTGCGCGGCGGTGTCCATATAGTCGTCCAGCGGTGGTTTTGGCATTGGCGAAATCCTTGTCGTACCGCCCGGCGATGCAATATCGCTGCCAAATACGCACGGGTCCAGTGCGGACGCAACGGTGCGCGACGGCAATCTGTAGCCCGTAGGGAGCCAACGGGTCCGCGCGAAGCGCGGCCCGATGACAGGCTCCGCGGAATGCGGGCACACCGCCCGCAAAGACCCCGGATTTCGCTTCGCTCATCCGGGCTACGGGCGCCTCGCTCCCTAATCGACGAACTTGCCCGTGCGCACGTCGGCGGCGTATTTTACGAGCGCCAGAAAGCGGTAAAGGCCGTGCACGAATTTGCCGTACGGCATGCTCAGGAACAGGCCAAGCACCACACCGAGGTGGATGGCGAGCAACATGCCCATGGCGCCGGTGTCACGCAAAAGCATCAGTGCAAAGCCGGTCAGGCTCGTCAGAAACAGCATGGCAAGGAAGGCCGTGTTCATGTCGCGGTGCGCGGTGTCGGTCAGCACCGGATCGCGCTGGCGCGACAGCAGGTACAGCCCGGCCGGTCCGATCAGCAGGCCGATGCCGCCAAGACTGCCCAGCACCACCGGCAGATCATAATACGCATAGGGCGCCTTCCACCCGAACACATAGTGATAGACGGTCGCCACCGAGGTCGAGGCGAAGCACAGCATGAAGCCGTAGAAGGTGAAGTGGTGATAGATGCGCCGCGACGGCGATGGCTTGTCGTCCTCGCTGGTGCAGCCGCCGCCCCCGCCGTGCAGGTAGCGCAGATGCGCGCTGTCGCCGACCGCCTGCCAGAACGCGGCGAACCCGCCCCCCGATTTGCCGCCGTTGATGTCGCGCCAGAAGGTGCGCAGGCTGAGCACACAGGCCAGGATCGAATACAGGAACACGGTGCCGAACAGCGCCACCATGGCGTTGTGCGGCATGACTTTATAGAAGTCGCCGGCGTGCCGCCCGAACAGCACCGCCGGGTCCTTGACCGCGACAAAGCCGAAGATGAAAGCCGCGACGCCGACAGAGGTCAGCAGCGTGATGACCAGCCCGTTGCGCTCGAAGGCGCCGGACAGGAAATGCGGCCAGGCGTATTGCGCGTAGCTCTCGTTGCGCACCTTGGCGAGCACGCCGGGCACGTTGACCTTGAACTCGTGCGGCGGCGCGTACTGGCAATCGGTGTAGCAAGCGCCACACTGGTGGCAGAGATTGGCGAGATAATTCAGGTCGGCATCGGCGAAGGTGCGGCGCATTTCCATCGCCGGGAACACCGCGCACAGGCCTTCGCAATAGCGGCAGGCATTGCAGATGGTCATCAACCGGTCGGCTTCGACCAGAGACTCGGGGCGGACGGCCAGGTTCATCGTAGCAACGCTCCGTAACGACTAATTGCGCGCATGCGTCGACGCTCCCTGCCCGGCCAGACGGCCGAACACCGCGCCGATGGTCATGCCGATGCCCGCCAGATAGCCCTTGCCGAGCACGTTGCCGGCCATGATCTCGCCGGCCGCGAACATGTTGCCGGACGGCTTGCCATCATTGAGCAGCATGCGCGACTCCGCGTTCACGCGGACACCGAGATAGGTGAAGGTAATACCGGGCCGCAGCGGATAGGCATAATACGGCGGCTTGTCGATGGTCTGCGCCCAGTGCGTTTTCGGCGGCGTCAGCCCTTCCGTCCGGCAATCGTCGAGTATGGTGTAATCGAAGGTGCCGGGCCGCACCGCGGCGTTGAAGTCGGCAATGGTCTTTTGCAGCGCGGCCGGGTCCAGCGTCAGCTTGCCGGCCAGTTCGCCGAGGGTCGGCGCGCTGATCGCCGGAAAGATCGACGGCATGAAGCTGTGAAACGATTTGGAGTCGACGATGGTGTAGGCGATCTGGTCCGGCTGCTGCGCGATCAGGCGTCCCCAGATGGCATAGCGCTTGGGCCAGGTATCCTCGCCTTCGTCATAAAAGCGCTGCGCGTCGCGGTTGACGACAATGCCGAACACGATGCTGTCGAGCCGCGTGGCAATGCCGCCGTCGAATTTCGGCGAGCGGGCATCCAGTGCAACGGCGTGGCACTGCGTCGGATCGCCGACCGGCATCACATTGGCGGCATGCAGCATGCGCAACACGTCGCCGCGGTTATACGGCGTTCCGCGGATGACGAAGTTGTCGGCCGCGTCGCCCCAGTATTCGCGCAGCCATTCGATATTGGCTTCGAAGCCGCCGCAGGCCGCCACCAGCGCCTTGCCGCGCACCTGCTGCGGCCGGCCCTGGTAATTGATCGTGGCGGAGACGAAATAGCCATCCTCGATCTGCAGTGCGGTCACCGGCGCCTCGTAGAGCACGGTGATGCCCAGCTTTTCCGCGCGCCGGTACAGCATGTTGAGCATGCCGCGGCCGCCGCCGAGGAAGAAGGCGTTGGTCTTGCCGAGCGACAATGTCCCGCCGAGCGGCGGCTGGAAGCGCACGCCCTGCTCGTCCATCCAGCCCAGCAGTTCGCGCGATTTGGCGATGGTCAGTTCCGCCAGCAACTTGTCGGTCTGTCCGGCGGTGACACGGTAGAGATCGTCGAGAAACTCGGCCTGCTCATAGGGGCCCGACATGGTCGGTGCGGTGCCGTCATGCGAGCAGCGAAGATTGCGGGTGTGGCGGGTATTGCCGCCGCGGTAGAACTCAGGCGCCCCCTCCAGCACGATCACCGAACAGCCGGCACGCGCGGCGGTAATCGCCGCGCACAGCGCTGCATTGCCGCCGCCGGCCACCACCACGTCAAAGGGTTCGTTGAAGTTCATTGTCGCCGTCACGTTATCTCACACTATGAAGGCGTATCCGGCATTGTGCAAGCCGAAGACACGCCAAAGAGCCGCATCGGCGCCGTTATGCCCTGCTTTTGAACGCGGCGGCGACGCGTTTTGCAAATGCCGCGGTACCGAGCGTCCCACCGATGTCCCGGGTACGGCCGTCGGGCATGGCAATAACGCGGTCCAGCGCCGCGTCGATGGCACGCGACGCAGCGACCAGGCTGTCACAGCCCCGCCGCTCGCCCAGCCAGGCCAGCAGCATCGCCGCCGACCCGATCAGCGAGGCCGGATTGGCCACGTCACGCCCTGCAATATCGGGTGCTGAACCGTGCTGGGCCTGCGCCACCGCATGATCGCGGCCGGCATTCAGCGAGGCGGCGAGTCCCAGGCCGCCGGCAATCTCGGATGCTTCGTCGGACAATATGTCGCCGAACATGTTGGTGGTGACGATGACATCGAAAGCGCCGGCATCGCGGATCAACAACGCCGCCATGGCATCGATCAGGCGCTCCTCGTAGACAACCTGCGGATGCCGCGCCGCGACTGCACGCGCGCACTCAAGGTAAAGACCGTCCGACACGCGCAGCACATTGGCCTTGTGCACGCAGGTGACCTTGCCGCGGCGCTGCTTGGCGAGCCTGAACGCGGCCTCGACGATGCGGGTCGAGCCGTCACGGCTGATCTTGCGCACCGCCAGCGCCAGGTCCGGCGTCGGCATGAATTCGCCGGAGCCAAGATGCATGTTGCGGTCGGCGTAAAAACCTTCGGTGTTCTCGCGCACGATGACCAGATCGACCGGCACCCCGCAGCGCGGCGGGAAGCCGTCGCGCGATCGCGCCGGGCGGATATTGGCATAGAGATCGAGCCGCTTGCGCAATTCGCCCGACGGATTGAGCCCGCCATCGGCGCGCGGCGGATAATCGTTGTGCGACACCGGCCCGAGCAGCACGCCGTCGGCGGCTCTGGCTTGCATCTCGACGGCATCGGGAAAGGTCGAGCCGGACGCCTTGTGCGCGGCCCAGCCGATATCGGCCGGCATAAACACCAATCCCAGGCCGAACGCGCTGTCGGCGGCGCGCAGCACCTCGAGCGTCGCACCGGTAATTTCCGGACCGATGCCGTCGCCTTCTAAAACCAGAAGATTGACGCCTTTGCTCGCACTGGTGACCGACATGCTGCCCACGCCCCGTTTGCCGCACTCGTATAGACAATTTGCGTCAACGCGGCCATGCCGATCCCGGCAAGCCCCCGCTTTACCGGCCGAAGCCAATGAGGCAGGCTATGCCTGAAAAGCATAGGTTCGCCTGCGATGGAATTGAGAGAATTGCGCAACTTCATGCGGGTGGCGCGCGCCGGCAGCGTCAGCCGTGCCGCGCAGGAGTTGCGTCTGGCGCAGCCGGCGCTGAGCCGCCAGATCAGGAAGCTCGAACACGAACTCGGCGTATCGCTGTTCACCCGGCATGGCCGTGGCGTGCGGCTGAGCACTGCCGGATCGCTGTTGCTGGAGCGTGCCGAAACGATCACCCATTTGGTGCATCAGGCCGGCGAGGACATCAAAGATGACGGCGTACCGGCGCGCGGCCGCCTGACGCTCGGCGTGCCGCCGGCGGCCGGCCGGCTACTGGTGCCTTTGTTCGCCGAACGATTTCATGCAGCCTGGCCATCGACAACCCTGCATCTGCGCGAGGGCGTTACCAGCTCATTGCAGGAATGGCTTCTGGAAAAGCGCATCGACATCGCCATCCTGCACAACCCGCCGGCGCACGAAGCGCTGGATATCAGACATATTTTGCGCGAACGCATGCTGGTGGTGACGCCGGCGTCGGTCCGCATCAAGACCCGCAAGCACCCGGCCGCGTTTCGCATCAGCGAACTCGGCGATCTGCCGCTGATCCTGCCGAACATGGCGCACAACAACCGGCGTCTCGTCGAACACGCCGCACATGAACACGGCGTACGGCTGCGCATCAAGATCGAGGCCGATAGCGTCGCCTTCGCCAAAGCTCTGGTTGAGAAGGGTCTCGGCTATACCATCCTGACCTACGCGGCGGTGCAGGAGGAGGTGGCGCGCAAGACCTTGGCGGTCTATCCGATCGTCCGGCCGACATTGTCCACACAGGTCACCATCGTCACGCTGCGCGACAAGCAATTGCCCAAGCTACTGCATCAAACGCGCGACTTGCTGCACGATGTCTGCCGCACACTTGTCCGCAACAAGACATGGACCGGTGCGCAGCTCGATTGATTGTGGCGGTGCTTTTGTCTGCCTTCAACATGCCGAGATAGTATAACTGACCGCCTATCCGTCCCGCTCGCCCTGCTCTACCCTCCCGCAAAATTCATAGAGGGAGGACGACATGAAATTCCTGAAGCCGCTTTTGATTGGACTTTCCTTGCTGACCCCGGCCGTGGCCGCGGCACAGGAGTTCCCGACCAAGCCGATCAAACTCGTCGTGCCGTTTCCGGCCGGCGGCCCGAACGACATCATCGCCCGCATCGTCAGCCAGAAGATGGCGGACATCCTCAAGCAGAACATCGTCATCGAGAACCGTGGCGGCCAGGGCGGCGTGCTCGGCACTGATGCCGTCGCGAAATCGGCACCGGATGGCTACACCATTGCCGTCACCAGCGCCGGCGCGCTGGCGATCAGCCCGAGCATGGAGAAGGTCAATTACGATACGCTGAAGGACCTGCAGCCGATCACGCTGGTTGCCAAGGTGCCGGAGATGCTGGTGGTCGCCACCAGCGTCAAGGCCAACACCATGGCCGAGCTGGTCGCGCTGGCCAAGGCCGAGCCCGGCAAGCTCAACATCGCCTCCTCCGGCAACGGCAGCCTGCCGCATCTGGCCGCCGAGCTGTTCAAGCTGACCGCCAAGATCGACATCGTTCACGTGCCGTATCGTGGCGCGGCGCCCGCGGTGAACGACCTGCTCGGCCAGCAGGTGCAGATGGTGTTCCTCGATCTGCCTGTGCTGTTGCCGCACGTGAATGCCGGCAAGCTCAAGCCCATTGCCGTCGGCGCGCAGCAGCGCGTACCGACGGCGCCGAACGTGCCGACCACCGCCGAGGCCGGCATGCCCGATCTGCAGATTGAGAACTGGTACGGAATGGTCGCGCCGGCCGGCACGCCGGCGAACATCGTCGCTATCCTGAACAAGGCCGCGGTCGAAGCCATGCGCGATCCGGACGTCAAGGAGAAGCTGTCGAGCCAGGGCGCCAACCTGATCGGCGATACGCCGGAACAGTTCCGCGGCTTTATCGACAGCGAAATCAAGAAGTGGGCCAAGGTCATCGCCGACGCAGGCGTCAAGACGTCAAAATAGGACCGCTGCCCGTTCCATGACCGCCGCTTCCGGACCCTACATCTTGCGCTCGACGGTAACCTCGCCGTTCGGGCGCAAGGTGCGTATTGCCGTCGACGTTCTGGGCCTTGGTGCTCAGGTCATGGAAATGCCCGCCGATACACTGGACGAGACGGACACGCTGCGCACGCAGAACCCGCTCGGCAAGATGCCGTGCCTGCTGCTCGCCGACGGCACGCCGCTTTACGACAGCGGCGTGATCATCGAATTCCTCGCTGGCGTCGCGGGTGACGAGCACCTGATTCCGCCGCGCGGCCTTCCGCGATTCCAGGCGCTGACCCAAGCAACGCTCGCCGACGGCATCACCGACGCCGCCTTGCTGATGGTCTATGAGAGCCGATTTCGCGACACCGACAAGCAGTCGCCGCGCTGGCTGGCGCATCAGCGCGGCAAGATCGAACGCGCACTCGCCGTCTTCGAGGCCGAACCGCCCGACCCGGCACGCACCGACATCGTTTCCATCACGCTGGCCTGCGCTCTCGGCTATCTCGACTGGCGCCAACCGATGGAATGGCGGCCGGCGCACCCAGAACTGGTGGCCTGGCTTGACGCCTTCGCCGCCCACGAGCCGGCCTTCGGGCGCACCGCCGCGCCGTCGGCCTAACGAGACGAACATCATGGCCACGCACTCCGCCGATACGCCCGCCGAAGCGCCGTATTGGATGGCGACGCCGCGCGTGCCGAGACTGAAATTGCCGAAGGGTGCCTGCGACGCGCACGTCCATGTCTTCGGACCGCGCCGGCGCTTCCCGTTTGCCGAGGGCCGCGGCTACACGCCCGCCGACGCGACCAAGGAAATGCTGTTCGCCCTGCATGCGCGGCTCGGCATCGAGCACTGCGTCATCGTGCAGCCGGCCTGCCACGGCACCGACAATGCGGTCACCGCCGATGCCATCGCGGCCAGCGGCCGGTCGTATCGCGGTATCGCGCTGGTGACAGCCGACATCGGCGATGCCGAGTTGCAGCGGCTCGACGATGCCGGCCTGTGCGGTGCGCGCTTTCACTACATGAAGCACCTCGGCAAGGGCGCATCGATCGACGAGGTCATCGCCTTCGGCAAGCGGCTGGCCGATATCGGCTGGCACCTCCAGCTTCACATGGAGGCCGGCCTGATCGACGAACTGGCGCCGGCGATCCACCGCTCGCCGGTACCAGTGGTGATCGACCACATGGGCCGCATCGATGCCTCGCTCGGCCTCGACCAGGCGCCGTTCCGCGCCTTGCGGGCGTTGCTGCAGGACAAGAATGTGTGGGTCAAGGTCAGCGGCGCCGACCGCAGCACGCGAACGGGTCCGCCCTATGCCGACGCGGTACCGTTCGCCCGCGCCTTGGTCGAGGAGTTCAGCGACCGCGTCGTCTGGGGCACCGACTGGCCGCATCCCAACCACGCCGGTCCGACGCCGGACGACGGCGTTCTGGTGGATATTCTCTCGGAAATCGCACCGACGACGGCATTGTTGCAGGCGCTGATGGTCGACAACCCGCAGCGGCTGTACCGTTTCGCGCCGGCGCGCCGCCTCGCACCGGAGTCCGCCGCATGAGCGGCCGCCTGCAAGGCAAGATCGCCATCGTCACCGGCGCCGGCTGCGTCGGCCCCGGCTGGGGCAATGGCCGCGCCACCTGCGTCCGCTTCGCTGAGGAAGGCGCGACAGTGTTTGCCGTCGATCGCGATCTCGACAGCGTCACCGAGACGGTGGCGCGGGCCGAGGCCGCCGGCGGCACCATTGTCGTCCAGCAATGCGACGTCACCGGCAATGTCTCCGTCGCCGCCATGGTCAAGGCGTGCCTCGACCGCTTCGGCCGCATCGACGTGCTGGTGAACAATGTCGGTGGCTCGGCGCCCGGCGGTCCGGTGGAGATGACCGAAGAAATTTTCGACGCCCAGGTCGCCTACAATCTCAAGAGCGTGTTCCTGACCTGCAAACACGTGCTGCCGGTGATGGCGAAGCAAGGCGCCGGCGCGATCGTCAACACCGCGTCCACCTCCGGCATCCGCTGGACCGGCGCGGCACAGGTCGGTTATGCCGCGACCAAAGCCGGCGTCATCCAGCTGTCGCGCGTGGTCGCCGTGCAATATGCGGCCCAAGGAATCCGCGTGAACACCGTGGTTCCGGGACAACTGCACACGCCGATGGTCGAGGCGCGGCTCGCCGGGCAGCGCACCGGCGGCGACATCGACGCGCTGCTGAGATCGCGCATCGACCGCATCCCGATGGGCTTCATGGGCGACGGCCGCGACACCGCCAACGCCGCGGTGTTCCTCGCCTCCGACGAGGCGCGCTTCGTCACCGGCACCGAGATCGTGGTGGACGGCGGGATGACGGCACGGTGCGACTAAACCCTTGTCCCGGGCCGGCGCAGCCCGCAGTGATGCGCCGCAGACCCGGGATCGTTACGAATGACCGTGCTTGTTAAGGTCCCGGTTCAGCAGCGCACCGTTCGCTTTGCTCCACGATGCACTGCACCCGGGACAAGGCGGTTCACCGCGTGTCGCTGACCGCGCCGCGCTCGATGAAATAGGCCCGCGCCAGCAGATCGAGCACGTGGATCTCGTTCGACTCGGCGATCAGCACCGAGACACCCTCGGTCTTGAGGTTGGCCAGCACCTCGCCGAGACGCCGCGCCAGCGCCGGCGCCAGTCCCTCGAACGGCTCGTCGAGCAGCAGAATGCGGGTGCCGGCCATCAGCGCGCGGGCCAGCGCCACCATCTTCTGCTGGCCGCCCGACAGTTCCAGCGCGCGGCGCTTCGCGAACTGCGCCACCTCCGGCATGATCGAGAAAATCCACTCCAGCCGCTGATCGACACCGTCCGCCTGCGTCGACCAGGTCGGCAGGCGGATGTTTTCTTCCACCGTGAACTCCGGCACCAGCCGGCGATCCTCAGGCATGTAACCGACGCCGTGGACGGCGCGCTTGTGCCCCGGCAGCGTCAGGAGGTCGACATGGCCGAGATCGGCCTTGCCGCTGGCCGGCAGCGCGCCCATCAAGGCGCGCAGCAGCGTGGTCTTGCCGGCGCCGTTGCGGCCAATCAGGCCGCACATTTCTCCCTCGTTCACCGTCAACGTTGCGTTACGGATGATCGGGATCGGTCCGATGGAAACGCTGAGGCCTTCGACTTTAAGCATGCGCGGCTCCCGCGGGCTTCAGGCGGATACCGCTGATCAACTCCTGCACGCGCGGATTATCGAGCGCCTCGTGCGGCGTACCGTCGGCGATGACAGTACCGTCATAGAAGGCCAGCACCCGGTCGGCAAAACGAGAGACGATTTCCATATCATGCTCGACGAACAAGACTGTGATGTTGCGCTTCTTCAGTGCCGACATCACCACTTCCATCAGGCCGAATTTCTCCTCGATGGAGATGCCGCTGGTCGGCTCGTCCAGCAGCAGCAGGCGCGGCGCGCCGGCCACCGCCATGCCGATGTCCAGGAGCTTGCGCACGCCCTGCGGCAACTGGCTGGCAACGGCGTTGCGGTAGTTGCCGATCTGGAACAACTCGATGGCCGCCTCCGCCTCGGCGGTCGCCCGCGGCGAGCGCACCGGTGTCGTCACATTATCGAGAAAGCTCGGGCCGCAATGCGCGATGGCGGCGGCGATGCACATGTTCTCGAACACGGTCAGCGACGGGAAAATCTGCGCCACCTGGAACGAGCGCGAAATGCCAAGCCGCGTAATCTCACGCGATGCCTTGCCGGTGATATCCTTGTCCTCGAACAAGATGACGCCTTTGCTCGGCGTCAAGTGCCCGGTGATCATGTTGACGAAAGTGGTCTTGCCGGCGCCGTTGGCGCCGATCACGCCGACGGTCTGGCCGACCGGCACATCGACCGAGATGTCGCGCGCCGCGACCACCGAACCGAACGTCTTCTCCAGATCGCGAACGGAGAGAATGGCGCCTTGGGTCGCGTTCATGACGATTTCTCCTCGCCGCGCCGCGTCAGCCGCTTGAACAGGGAGCCGAGACCGTCAGGCAGGAACAGAATGGTCAGCAGCAGCACCGTGCCGAGCACGAGTTGCCAGAGACTGGGCATCACATCGAAGGCAAAGGAGCGCACCGCCTCGAACACCAGGGAGCCGACGAAGGCCGCCGCGACGGAGCCGGCGCCGGCCAGAATGGTGACGAAGACGAAGCCGCCGGAGGTCGTCCAGTACGACATGTTCGGATCGACGTGGCCGATCGCCAGCGCCACCAGCGCGCCGCCGAAGCCGCCCAGCGTGCCGGCGATCACCACCTTGATGTGAATGATGCGCGTCACCGAGACGCCGAGGAACTCGACGCGAATTTCATTGTCGCGGATCGGCGCCGCCAGCGTGCCGGCGACCGAGCGGAAATAAACGCCGATCACCAGCGCGGCGATGGCGTCAATCGCCAGCGTCAGCCAGTACAGCGACCGGCCGAGCATCTCGCCGTGCGGCGCATAGCCGAAGAAGCTCGGCGTCGCGATAGTGAAGCCGTCGGTCGAGCCCAGTGTCTCGGTCTTCACCAGCACGCCGTAGAGAATCATCGACAGCGCCAGACTGAGCATGGCGAAGAAGATTTCGCGATAGCGCGCCAGCAGGAAGCCAACCAGAAACGCCACCAGCCCGGCGCCGAGTCCACCGAGGATCACCAGCACGATGGCGTCATTGAAGCCGGTCCAGCGCACGATCAGCGCCACCACATAGGCACCGATGCAGTAGTAGAGCGCCTGCCCGAACGAGACGAGGCCGGCGCGCCACAGCACCACCAGTCCCAGCACCACCAGGGCGTTGGCGAAGGCGATGGTGGCGAGCGACATCACCCAGTTCGGCAGGAACGGCGCCGCCGCTGCTGCCAGCAGGAACATCAGACCGCCGATGATTTGCGAGCGCGCGGGCATGTCAGATCTTCCTCGGCTGGGCGCGCACGAACAGCCCGTAAGGCCGCACCACCAGCACCAGGGCCATCACGCCGTAAATCACGAAAAGCTCAAGCTGCGGCACCAGATGCACCGCGGCGGCGCGGCAGACGCCGACGATCAGGGCGCCGATCAGCGCCCCCTCGATCGAGCCCATGCCGCCGATGGCGACCACGGCGAAGGCCAGCACGATCACTTCGACGCCGATGCCGAGCGTGACGGCGATCTTCGGCGCCATCACCGCGCCGCCAAGCGCGCCGAGCATGGCGCCGATGACGAAGGTGACGGTGTAGACCAGCGTGACGTTGA